>OBXY01000003.1_pt1 | contig 168407 bp, 148 predicted proteins | sample 1476701 | NCBI WGS metagenome assembly OBXY01 (sample SAMEA2580187, study PRJEB22360) | human gut metagenome | biome: human gut; feature: human-associated habitat; material: faeces | place: Denmark | collected 2008/2010 | reverse complement strand
GGATCCATCAAATGGAGTTCTTTTAAAAGTTTTGAGACCCCTGCGATAGGACGACTTGTTGTGATAACGATTTTAACGCCTGCAGCTTTGGCATCTTGGATGGCTTGAAAAACTTCGGGGGTTACTTGGCCGTCAGATGTTAAAAGGGTCCCATCGATATCAAGTGCAACAAGTTTAATGTTCATCTTTTTCTCCTGTGAAGGTATCGTTAACAATATAGGACTGGAATAAGTGTAGTTGAGGTGTAAACAAGCTATTTTCAAGCAACATTTCTTTTGGGAAATAGAAGCGGTTATCCCCTTGTCTGCTACCGGCTAAGGAAGCAACGATAGGAGAGAGAAGGGATAGCTCAGCTAAATTTCCATCCTTCTGGATGATCTCAATTTGAGTACGAGGTTTTTCTGAATCAGGTCGGTAAACGTCGTAAGGAAGGTCAAAGTTTCGATGAATAGCCGTATAATAGGTTGGATCAAAACCGACCTCTTGAATCAGTTGTTTGAGAGCAGCTAATTGTTCTTCATCCTTATCTTGAAAGAGAATGGATTTGAAAACCTTGCGATTGATAAAACGCTGGGCCAAATCAGAGAGTACGGAGTCAGGACTCTCCATCCAAGATTGAAAGTAGGTATTCATAACGCCGTCGTCCAAAGCCAAGTAATCGGCCAGGCTAACTTGGTGCTCAAAAAAAGGAATCAGTCGAGGAGAAGTCGCTTGAAAGAACTCCTTATGCTCAAGGTAGAGATGACGTGCCCGCTTGAGCAGGTTCTGCAATAGGACTTCCATTGCTCTGGTGGCTGGATGAAAGTAGACCTGCATATACATTTGATAGCGAGAAACAACATAATCTTCAACCGCATGCATCCCATTGACCTGAAAAGCAATTCCGTTTTCTACTGGGCGAATGACACGCAATATACGAGTTAAATCAAAATTTCCGTAAGAAGCACCAGTGAAGTAGGCGTCTCTTAGAAGGTAATCCATGCGATCGACATCAATCTGACTAGAGATTAACTGCACCACCTGTTTATTAGGGTAGGTGTGGTCGATAACACTAGCTACCTTTTGAGGAAAATCAGGTGCTACTTGAATTAATATCTGGTAGATTTCTGTTTCAGGACAGGTAATAATTTCCTGGGTCATTTTTTCATGATCTGTATCAAATAACCCTTCAAAGGTATGCGAATAAGCACCGTGTCCGATATCATGGAGCAAGGCGGCAACCATGGTGAGAAGGGATTCGCTTGAGTCCCATTGGTCGGTGTATTTCTCATCAAAGATTGATAGGATGCGCCGAGCAATTTCATAGGCTCCTAGACAGTGCGAAAAACGACTATGCTCGCCCCCATGAAAGGTAAACCCAGAGGTTCCTAACTGTTTGATGCGACGTAGTCGTTGAAATTCTTTCGTATTAATGAGCTTGTAAATGACTGGGTGATCCACGTGAATATAGTTGTGCACAGGATCCCGAAATACTTTTTCATTCATACCTCTATTATAGCAGAAAACGGCCTAAATTGGTATCGAGAGATGGTTGCAATAGGAAAAAGAAAGAAGTTTTTGGTAAAATAAAGGAAAGAGGGAAAGGATGGGAACTTTTGAAGATTAGAATACAAAATCAGATTCAATTTGATGATCAAGTGGAAGTGATGGACCAATATTACGAAGGGGAATGGAAGGAAAAAGGTGGCTATCACTATCTGCTTTACGTAAACGAAGAAGGCGAAAAAGTCGCTTTGAAATTTCATAATCAAGAATTGACCATGACGCGCTTTTCAACGCCAAAATCCATCATGAAATTTATAGCTTCAGAGAAAGGTCATGCGCTCATTCCAACTCCCCTAGGCATGCAGCAGTTTGTGATTGATACTCAGGAATATAGATTGGAGCAAAATAGGCTTGGTTTGTCTTATCAGTTGTTAACGGCAGACGGAAGTCAACAGTTTGCGACCTATCGTTTAGAATTGACATGGGAAGACTAGTTTATCAGTAGTTTTTCTTGATTTTTTTACGAGTTGTGGTATAATGAAACCACTCAAGGGAGTAGCTGGCGGATTTCCCGCGATAGTGTCGTCATTCCGAATTATTTCCGGCACTATATTAAACAGCGAGACTTGTTTTTTTAAAAAACAGGCCAAAAAGGAGGAGACTGTTTTGTCAAAAGAACAAAATAAAGATTTGTTTTACACGCAATCTTCTGAGGAAGTCCTAAAGAACTTGGACTCATCTGTCGAAGGTTTGTCAACCGCCCAGGCTCAAGAACGCTTAGCGACTTATGGTCGTAATGAGTTGGAAGAGGGCGAAAAACGTAGCCTACTAGCTAAATTCCTTGATCAATTTAAGGATTTGATGATTATCATCTTGCTTGCGGCAGCGGCACTTTCTGTGATTACAGAAGGAATGGACGGTCTAACGGATGCCATGATCATCTTGGCTGTTGTAGTCTTGAATGCTGCCTTTGGGGTTTACCAAGAAGGGCAAGCAGAAGCAGCCATTGAAGCTCTGAAAAATATGTCTAGCCCGATGGCTCGTGTTCGTCGTGATGGTCATGTTATTGAGATTGACTCAAAAGAATTGGTGCCTGGGGACATCGTCTTGCTTGAAGCTGGAGATGTGGTGCCTGCCGATATGCGTTTGCTTGAAGCGGCGTCTCTTAAAATCGAAGAAGCTGCTCTTACTGGTGAGTCTGTACCGGTTGAAAAGGATATTACTCAAATGGTAGAAGCAGATGCTGGTATTGGGGACCGAGTTAATATGGGTTACCAAAACTCAAACGTAACTTACGGTCGTGGTATTGGTGTCGTGACAAACACTGGTATGTACACAGAAGTTGGTAAGATTGCAGATATGTTGGCTAATGCCGACGAGACAGAGACACCGTTGAAGCAAAGCTTGGAACAATTATCTAAGGCCTTGACTTACTTAATCATTGTGATTGCAGTGATTACCTTCTTGGTTGGTGTCTTTGTTCGTGGCGAACACCCATTAGAAGGCTTGATGGTGGCGGTTGCCCTTGCGGTTGCAGCTATTCCAGAAGGTCTCCCTGCCATTGTAACCATCGTTCTATCTTTGGGAACTACAACCCTTGCAAAACGTAATTCGATTGTCCGTAAATTGCCAGCGGTTGAAACTCTTGGTTCAACAGAAATCATCGCATCTGATAAAACAGGTACTTTGACTATGAACCAAATGACTGTTGAGAAGGTCTACACTAACGGTCAATTGCAAAGCTCAGCAGCTGAGATTGCTGCTAGCAACAATACCCTTCGTATCATGAACTTTGCCAATGATACTAAGGTGGACCCATCTGGCAAGTTGATTGGGGACCCAACAGAGACTGCTTTGGTACAGTTTGGTTTGGATCACAATTTTGATGTTCGCGAAATTTTGAAGGATGAGCCACGTGTGGCAGAATTGCCATTTGACTCTGACCGTAAGCTTATGTCTACTATCCATAAGGAAGCAGACGGTTCTTACTTTATCGCTGTCAAGGGGGCTCCTGACCAATTGCTCAAACGTGTGACACGTATTGAAGTCAATGGGGAAGTTCGTCCTATCACAGATGAAGATAAGAAAGCTATCCTTGCTACCAACAAAGACTTGGCTAAACAAGCCCTTCGTGTCTTGATGATGGCTTATAAGACAAGCAAGGAAATCCCAACTTTGGAATCTGAAATTGTTGAGTCTGACCTGATCTTCTCTGGTTTGGTCGGCATGATTGACCCTGAGCGTCCAGAAGCAGCAGAAGCTGTTCGTGTCGCTAAGGAAGCAGGTATCCGTCCAATCATGATCACGGGTGACCACCAAGATACAGCTGAAGCCATTGCCAAACGTCTCGGTATCATCGATCCAAATGACACAGAAGATCACGTCTTTACAGGAGCTGAGTTGAATGAACTCTCTGATGAAGAATTCCAAAAGGTCTTCAAACAATACTCTGTTTATGCTCGTGTATCACCTGAACACAAGGTTCGGATCGTAAAAGCATGGCAAAAAGAAGGTAAAGTTGTTGCCATGACAGGTGACGGAGTCAACGATGCGCCATCACTTAAGACAGCTGATATCGGTATCGGTATGGGGATCACTGGTACAGAAGTTTCTAAGGGAGCTTCAGACATGGTCCTTGCAGATGATAACTTTGCAACCATTATCGTAGCGGTAGAAGAAGGACGTAAGGTCTTCTCAAATATCCAAAAATCTATCCAATACCTCTTGTCTGCCAATATGGCTGAAGTCTTCACCATCTTCTTTGCAACTCTCTTTGGATGGGATGTTCTTCAACCAGTACATCTTCTCTGGATTAACCTGGTTACCGATACTCTTCCAGCCATCGCTCTTGGTGTGGAACCAGCTGAGCCAGGTGTCATGACCCACAAACCTCGTGGACGTAAATCCAACTTCTTTGATGGCGGAGTCTTCGGAGCTATTCTTTATCAAGGTGTCTTCCAAACCATGCTGGTTCTTGGTGTTTATGGCTGGGCCTTACTCTATCCAGAACATGCGACTCGTGCCGAAATCCATGCAGACGCTTTGACCATGGCCTTTGCAACTCTTGGTTTGATCCAATTGCTCCATGCCTTTAACGTTAAATCGGTTTACCAATCCATCTTTAAAGTGGGACTCTTCAAGAACAAGACCTTTAACTGGTCGATTCCAGTTGCCTTTGTTCTCTTGATGGCGACCATCATTGTCCCTGGATTTAACAAACTCTTCCATGTGTCTCATTTAAGCTTGACACAATGGTTAGCTGTTATGATTGGTTCGCTCTTGATTGTTGTTCTCGTTGAGATTGTCAAAGCCGTTCAACGTGCACTTGGAAAAGATAAAAATGCCATTTAAGCATAAAAAAAGTCATCTTCGGATGGCTTTTTTTGCGGGCAAAATAGACTGGGCATATTTCTTGAGGTACGTGTGGATTTTTGATAAACTAGTCAACAGTTTGAAGAAAGGAAACTTAGTTATGAAAAAGTTTTTTGCTGAAGTAATCGGCACATTTATGCTTGTCTTTATCGGGACTGGCGCAGTTGTTTTTGGAAATGGGACAGAAGGTCTGGGACATTTAGGAATTGCCTTGGCATTCGGTTTATCCATTGTTGCAGCAGCTTACTCAATTGGGACTGTTTCTGGTGCCCACTTGAACCCGGCTGTTTCGATTGCCATGTTTGTAAACAAACGCTTGTCATCTAAAGACTTGATTAATTATATTGCAGCGCAAGTAGTGGGGGCGGTTCTCGCATCTGCAACAGTACTCTTCCTCTTGTCAAATTCAGGTATGTCAACAGCTAGTCTTGGTGAAAATGCCTTGGCTAAAGGAGTGACTCCATTTGGCGGATTCTTGTTTGAAGTAATTGCTTCCTTTATCTTTATTTTGGTCATCATGACAGTGACATCAGCTACCAAAGGTAATGGCAAGATCGCTGGTCTTGTGATCGGTTTGAGCTTGACTTTGATTATTCTTGTTGGTTTGAACATAACAGGACTTTCCGTTAACCCAGCTCGTAGCTTGGCGCCTGCCCTTTTTGTTGGTGGTGCGGCTCTTCAACAAATTTGGATCTTTATCTTGGCTCCAATTGTCGGTGGTATTCTGGCTGCAATCGTTGCAAAAAATCTCTTGGATACAGAAGAGTAAAAAATTGGTTCCAGAGGGACCAATTTTTTTATAGTTCAAGGATCGTCATGGCTTGAGAAAATTCATGAGCGAGCTGTTTTTTCTTGTATGCTTTAAATTCGGGGAGGTCTTTGATTCTGCGATAGCGTTTGTAGGGATCGTATCGTTTTGGAAAATCATATTCAGGAAAAGCTTCGAAAAATTGTTTGCAAAGCTCCCATTCTCGGACATAGCCTAAAGGTCTAGCATGATAGGTGATGTTGTCAATGGTTGTTGCTGGCATTCGATGGTGGCTATGACCAAAAATCACCTCTTTGACAGGATATTGTCTAAACAGTTCATGAAAGGCTTGGCTCCCTAGAAAAGCATTAAAGCGTTCAAAATAAGGGTGGCGCATAAGAAAATGACTATGAGGCACAAAGTGCATGGCGATGATCAGGGGTTGGTCTACTCGCATGAGCTCTTGTTCCAGCTCTTGCAACAGACGTTGGGTAATGGCTGGATCAGATCCCATTCGTTGGAGGCGTCTGTCAAACCAAAATAGATTTTTGGTTTGGAGATGTTTTTGGGGAGAGATAGTAGGAACAAAACTGTAGTCATACCAGCCCGAAAAGGCAAGAAGCGTATGATTGGAGAAGGGAATCTTTTGAAATTCAAAAGGTCTCATGGCTTCTTCTGATAGGCCTAGCATATCATGATTTCCTAGGCTAAAGGTCACTGGAAGGTGACATTGAAGTTGGTCTAAAAATTCCTGTGACGTCTTTTCAAAGCCGTTGGCAATATCTCCTGCAATATGGAGATGTTGAATTTTTTTGTCCTTGAAAAGAGTGATCAGGGTCTCTAATTCTTCTTTGCCGAAGTTGTTTGAATCAATATGTAAATCGGACATAAAAGCTACTGTTGTCATGCTACCAGTCTAGCATAAGAGGATCTTTTTTTCTAACAATTAGGTTACAAATGAATAGAAAAAATGCTGAAAATCAGCTGGCTTGGCAGTGGTCAACCAGTAGATCCAATATTGAAAGGTGGGCAAATAGTGAAGGTTATGATATAATAGACTAGATACATAGAAAGAGGTACTTATGGACATTTCAGAAATTCGTCAAAAAATTGACGCAAATCGTGAAAAATTAGCTTCTTTCAGGGGGTCTCTTTGACTTAGAGGCATTGGAAGAAGAAATTGCCATTTTAGAAAATAAAATGACAGAACCTGATTTTTGGGATGATAACATTGCTGCGCAAAAGACATCTCAAGAATTAAATGAACTCAAGCAGACCTATGAAAATTTCCATCAAATGGTGGATCTCTTTGATGAGTCAGAAATCTTACTGGACTTTTTGGCAGAAGACGATTCGGTCAAGGAAGAATTGATCGAGAAGTTGGAGGAGCTGGATAAACGTATGACCAGCTATGAGATGACCTTGCTATTGTCTGAACCCTATGACAATAATAATGCCATCCTAGAAATCCACCCAGGTTCAGGAGGAACAGAAGCTCAGGATTGGGGCGACATGCTTCTTCGGATGTATACTCGTTTTGGAAATGCCCACGGCTTTAAAGTTGAAGTCTTGGACTATCAGGCTGGGGATGAGGCTGGAATCAAGTCTGTAACCCTATCCTTTGAAGGGCCACATGCATACGGTCTTCTGAAATCTGAAATGGGGGTACACCGTTTGGTTCGGATCTCTCCATTTGACTCCGCTAAACGTCGTCATACCTCCTTTACATCTGTTGAGGTCATGCCCGAATTAGACGATACTATCGAAGTCGAAGTTCGTGATGATGATATCAAGATGGACACCTTCCGCTCTGGTGGAGCTGGTGGACAAAACGTCAACAAGGTTTCTACAGGGGTGCGCTTGACCCACATTCCGACAGGGATTGTAGTGGCATCCACCGTGGATCGGACCCAATACGGGAACCGTGATCGTGCGATGAAGATGTTGCAAGCTAAACTCTACCAATTAGAGCAAGAGAAAAAAGCAGCAGAAGTGGACTCTCTAAAAGGGGATAAAAAAGAAATCACCTGGGGAAGTCAAATCCGCTCCTATGTTTTTACCCCTTATACCATGGTTAAGGATCACCGGACCAACTACGAAGTAGCGCAGGTGGACAAGGTGATGGATGGAGATATCGATGGGTTTATCGATGCCTACCTTAAATGGCGTCTCCAATAACCTCGAGGGAATCAACCAGAAAAGAATGAAAGGAATTTCATTACATGTCAATGATTGAAATGAAAGATGTTGTCAAAAAGTATGACAACGGGACAACGGCCCTTCGCGGGGTCTCTGTCCAAATTGAACCAGGAGAATTTGCCTACATCGTAGGACCTTCTGGTGCAGGGAAGTCGACCTTTATTCGACTTTTATACCGTGAAGTCAAACACGATAAAGGAAGTTTGAAAGTAGCTGATTTTGATTTGGATAAAATCAAAAAACGCGATATTCCTATGTTGCGACGCAATGTGGGAGTGGTCTTCCAAGATTATAAATTGCTTCCAAAGAAAACCGTTTATGAAAATATTGCTTACGCAATGCAAGTTATCGGTGAGCGCCGTCGCAATATTAAAAAGCGTGTGATGGAAGTTTTGGATCTTGTCGGATTGAAACACAAGGTCCGCTCATTCCCGAATGAATTGTCCGGTGGGGAGCAACAACGGATTGCGATTGCTCGTGCGATCGTCAACAATCCGAAAGTCTTGATTGCGGATGAGCCAACGGGGAACTTGGACCCAGATAATTCATGGGAAATCATGAATCTTTTGGAGCGGATTAATCTGCAAGGGACCACAGTATTGATGGCGACTCACAATAGCCAGATTGTAAATACTTTACGTCACCGTGTCATCGCGATTGAAAATGGTCGTGTAGTGCGTGATGAAGCGGAAGGAGAGTACGGATACGATGATTAGAAGATTTTTCCGACACTTAATCGAATCGCTTAAAAGCTTGAAACGAAATGGTTGGATGACGATGGCAGCGGTCAGCTCGGTTATGATTACCCTTAGCTTGGTTGCTATTTTCGCCTCTGTGATTGCCAATACCATTAAGCTTTCAGATGATATTCAAAATAGTGTGCGGGTTGTAGTATACATGCGCAAGGATATTCAAGATCAGAGCGAGCAGATTGAAAAAGACGGTCAAACCGTGACCAATGAAAACTACCATAAGGTCTATGATGCTCTGACAGCCATGAAGCATGTCGATAAGGTTGATTTCTCTAGCAAGGAAGAACAGTATGATAAACTGATCAAAACGGCTGGGAACAACTGGAAGATTTTTGATGGAGATGCCAATCCTCTCTATGATGCGTATTATGTAGAGACAACAGCTCCTAAATATGTGAAGCAAGTCTCAGCAGATGCCAAAAAAATTGAAGGGGTCTCTGAGGTTAAAGATGGTGGGGTCGATACCCAACGCTTGTTTGCTCTTGGAACCTTCATCCGAAACTGGGGCTTGATTGGTGTAGCTTTATTGATCTTCATCGCGGTCTTCTTGATTTCGAATACCATTCGGATTACCATCATTTCACGTAGTCGTGAGATTAAGATTATGCGACTGGTAGGAGCAAAAAATGGTTATATTCGTGCACCATTCCTTTTAGAAGGTGCTTGGATCGGTCTCTTGGGAGCCTTGGTTCCTTCAGCTTTGGTCTTTTATGTTTATAATGTTGTCTATACATCTATGAACAATAACTTGGCAGATCAAAACTTGTATCTCTATAGCCCTCATCTCTTGGTACCGATCATGGTCGGTGGCCTCTTTGGATTAGGAATTTTGATTGGGGCGATTGGTTCTTCAATCTCCATGAGACGTTTTCTTAAGATATAATAAAAAAGCAAGTTCGCACTTGCTTTTTTTGTTTACTTTGATGAGGACAGGAAGGATGATAAGGATTCTTTAGGATTATCTAAAGAAGGGATTGAACATCTTCTCGTGACCAATAGAGGTTTCAGGGCCATGACCGGGATAGACAGTGTAGGAAGATGGAAGGGTAAAGAGTTCTTCTCTAATACTGCTAAGTAACTGTGTTGCGTTCCCTGTTGGAAGATCGGTCCGTCCAATGGTTTCGCGAAAAAGGGCATCACCAGATAGAACCAGGTGATTCTGAGGAAAGACGATGGAAACCCCTCCGGCAGAGTGGCCTGGTGTCTCCAGAACATAAAAGTGGAAATCAGCTATTTGGTAATCGGAGCGAATGTCATAAAGGAAGTCGGCCTCCTTGCATACAACATCTTCTAAATCCGCATGACGATCCAAACCAGATAAATTATCGACAGGAGAAGACAACCAACTGGCTTCTGCTGAATGGACATAAACAGGTGGGAAATGATAGGTCTGACGAACCTTTTCAAGACTCATAATGTGATCGTAATGCGTATGGGTTAAAAGAATCGCTACAATTGGTTTTCCGATGCGATCTATTTGTTTTTGAATAGTCGTCCAGTCGCTACCTGGATCGACAAGAATGAGGGAGTGGTCATTTTCAAGGTAGTAGGTGTTTTCATAAGCTACAGGATTAACAGTACGATAGATTTTCATAAGGACTCCTTTCTAGAATAGTGTATCAAATTGCGAGGAAAATAACAGGATTGAAGTCAGCATGAAAGGAGAAAAAAATCTGCAGAGCTTGCTCAAACGTGATATAATTTTAAGTATTATGACAAGACAGAAACGGAAATATGCCATTGTGGACCTGGAAGCGACCAGTGCTGGAAGCAATGCTAAGATCATTCAGGTTGGGATTGTCATCATTGAAGATGGTAGGATTACGCAATCCTATGAGACGGATGTGAATCCCCATGAGCGATTGGATGAGCATATCAAACAATTGACTGGCCTGACAGATGCTCGCTTGAAAAAAGCTCCAGAGTTTGCACAAGTGGCAAAAGAAATTTTTGAATTAATAGAAGATGCCGTCTTTGTGGCCCATAATGTCAAATTTGATGCGAATTTATTGGCAGAAGCCCTTTTTTGGGAAGGATTTGAGCTAACGACTCCTCGGATTGATACGGTTGAATTGTCTCAAATTTTCTATCCGACTTTAGAACGCTACAATTTAGGAGCGCTTGCGGCTGAACTGGAAATTGAGTTGCACCATGCTCACTCCGCTCTAGCGGATGCTATGGCAACAGCCCAGCTGCTGTTGAAATTGAGAGAGAAAATTGCGAGCTTACCAAGAGGATTGATCGAAAAACTTCTTTCGATGGCAGATTGTTTGATTTATGAATCGCGACTCTTAATAGAAGATGCGCTTGAAGACAGTAGCCTTTTTTTACCAGCTCATTTAGTAGAAGTTCATGGTCTCTATCTGCGCAAGCAACAGCAGTTTTTAGAAAGTCGTCATTTGTCTGAACAGTTTGAACTCAATATGCAGTTGTTGGGAATGGAGGCTTATCCGGAGCAAAGAGAATTTGTTGCTTATATCGAGGACAGTTTGCAACGGCCACTTCCGAGTTTTATTGAAGCGCCAACGGGTATCGGGAAGACCTATGCCTATCTATTAACGCTTTTGGCGAAAACCTCCAAGCGCATTCTTGTCAGTGTTCCCACTAAAATTCTTCAGGATCAAATTATGAAGAAGGAAGGAAAGACCATCCAAGATCTTTTCCAAATTCCCTTTCATAGCCTGAAAAGTCCCAAGGATTACATCCAACTCGATAAATTTTATGAGGCCTTACAGAGTGAGTCAGATAATGGGATGGTTCGACGCTTTAAAATGCAACTCTTGGTTTGGCTGACGATGACAGAAACGGGAGAGTTCAGTGAAATTGGTCAACTCTATCGTCATCTTCATTTTGTATCTGAAATATGCCACGATGGCCAATTGTCGAAACGTTCGCTTTTTTATCAGGAAGATTTTTGGCGTCTCGGCCAGGAAAAAGTGAAAACCAGCCGAGTAATTCTGACCAATCATGCCTATCTGTTAACCCGTCTAGAAGATGATAAGAGTCTACTTCAAGAATCTGTTCTGGTAGTGGATGAAGCGCAAAAACTCTTCTTTGCTTTGGAGCAGTTTTCACAGAGAGAAGAAACCTTGCAATCTCTTCTTCTAAGCTTGCAACACGCCATCGAAGAGGAAAAAGATCTGCTGCAGCGACGGTTGCTGGAGAGTATTCAATTTGAACTAAATGCCTGCTCTAAGGAAGTTGTACAAGGAAAAACAGCGATCTTATCAGATCAAACAGTGGCAAAAATTCGACAGGATGTATCGGAATTAAAAAACGAATCTTTAGAGAATCTAAGGGAATTGTTTGATGAGCGATACCAGATTTTTTGGATGGACAAGGAAGTGGTCGAAAGCCACCAGATTCTTCGTCTCCATGGAGGAGTTGAGGACTTGCTATCCTTTAAGGAGTTTGTGCCTGAAGAAGTGCCCGTGCTCTTTGTATCAGCGACGATCGCGATCAGTAAAAAGGTGCATTTACCTGCCCTTTTGGGATACCAAGAGCATCAAATCTACCGGGTGCCAATAACAGTCAAACAACACCAGGAATTGTTGGTGCCGATAGATTTTCCAGATGTCGTTTCTTTATCTTCCGTGGAGTATGCAGGAGAGATTTGTCAGCTCATCGATGAACTCCTTCCTCTAAGAAAACCAATTTTTCTTTTGTTTACCTCAAAAGAATTGTTACTGGAGACGTCAAATGCCTTGAAGTTTCCTCATTTGGCCCAGTATCGAAATGGCGATGCAGCTAATATTAAGCGACGATTTGACCGAGGAGAAAGCTCTATTTTATTGGGAACAGGAAGCTTCTGGGAGGGAGTCGATTTTTCCCAACAAAAAGAAGTGATTCAAATCATCACGCGCCTTCCTTTTGATAACCCTAAAGATTATATGGTTCAAAAGCTGAATACCCAACTCAGAGAACAGGGGAAAAATCCCTTTTATGACTATAGTCTTCCAGTCGCAATTTTAAGGCTCAAACAGGCTATTGGGAGAACCAGCCGTTTTCAAGACCAGGAATCGTTGGTCCTCTTATTGGATCAGCGGGTGGTGACCAAACGATATGGAAAACAAATTTTAGATGGCTTACAACAAGTATTGCCCCTTCACACGACAGTGAGAGAGCGACTTGTTGAGCAAGCAGCTGCCTTTTTTGAAAGGAATTGAGAGAATGAAAAATAAAGGATTTGGACTTGCAATTGCATTTGTACTGGCTCTTTGCGCCATGTTTTTGGGAACTTTCTTTCCCATCATTGGCTCCAGTGTCTTTGCTTTGATTTTAGGAATTGTCCTCAATGAATTAGTAGATTTGCCGGAGAATTCACGACCAGGACTGAACTGGTCCGGTAAGAAATTATTGCAGTATTCGATTATCTTCATGGGATTTAGCTTGCCGATTGCGACGGTTGCCTCTACAGGCTTGTCTTCTTTGAAGATTAGTCTGCCAACGATAACAGTTGCCTTTCTTGCAGCGATGATCTTTGGGAAAGTCTTCCATCTGAAATCTCACTTACGGACCTTAATTGGATTTGGAACGGCTATTTGTGGTGGATCTGCTATCGCAGCAGCTGCGCCGATCATTGAAGCAGACGAAGAGGAAATTGCCTTATCTATGTCAACCATCTTTTTCTTCAACATTTTAGCTGTCTTTATCTTTCCAGTATTAGGGCATGTATGGCATATGTCTAATTTTCAATTTGGCCTCTGGTCAGGAACAGCCATTAACGATACGTCATCAGTTGTAGCAGCAGCGTTTTCTTATAGTAAGGCGGCGGGTGAAATGGCGACCATTGTTAAGTTGACACGCGCCCTGATGATTGTACCAGTTTGTTTGGGCTTGATCGGTTTAAAATGGTATCGGAGCAAGCAACAAGGAAGAAACAAAGGAATGTTAAAGAAAATTATTCCTTGGTTCATCATTTGGTTTATTGTGGCTTCTATTCTTTCATCTATCGATTTGGTACCTAAAGTGGTTCTTCCTTACCTAAAGGACCTTTCTCACCTCTTTATGGCCATGGCCTTGGTCGGAATCGGAAGCAAGGTTTCTTGGAAACAGTTCCGTGCAGCAGGAGCAGCCCCTCTTTTAGTAGGGTTGATTGCTTGGTTTTGTGTAGCAGGATCTAGCTTGGTTCTACAAATGTTGTTCTATTAATTGATTTGATGATTCTCACAGAAAGGAACGTGAATGAAGAAACATCATTTTTGGACGATTCACCTGGATTATTCCATCATTGGGATTGTCTTCACCCTTCTTATGATTGGGATCTTATCTGTTTATGTAGCAGTTTCTCACGACTATCCCCAAATGGTGTGGCCTTTTTTAGGGCAGCAATTGGCCTGGATTGGTGTGGGATGCGTCATTTGCCTGATTGTGACGATTTTTAGCACGAAATTTCTTTGGAAAATCACTCCCTTTCTTTACCTGCTTGGCCTGGCCTTGATGGTTCTTCCTCTTGTGTTTTATAATCCCAACTTGGTAGCTTCGACTGGAGCTAAAAACTGGGTGGCTTATGGAAATATCACCTTATTTCAGCCTTCAGAATTTATGAAAATCCCCTTCATCCTGATGCTGTCACGCTCTATTGTCCGATTTTTGCAAAGAAATAAGGGGCGTGAGAGATTATTACGACAAGATTGGTTTTTGATTCTAGAGTTGACCATCTATACGATTCCGGTATTTGCCTTATTGGCTCTCCAGCAGGACTTGGGAACGGCCTTAGTATTCTTGGCCATCTTTGCGGGCTTAGTGCTCGTTTCAGGAGTTTCCTGGAAAATTATCTTGCCGGTCATCTTGCTTCTAGCAGGTGGGCTAGCAGGCTTTCTCTTCCTCTTTCTATCAGAAGGGGGTCGGGCTTTTCTGCACCAGCAAGTAGGGATGCCAACCTATCAGATGAACCGTATTTTAGCCTGGTTAAATCCTTTTGACTATGCACAAACCACCACCTACCAGCAGGCGCAGGGACAGCTAGCCATTGCAAGTGGTGGTCTCTTTGGGCAAGGCTTTAATGTCTCCAATTTATTGGTTCCCGTACGGGAGAGTGATATGATTTTTACGGTCGTAGCAGAGGACTTTGGTTTTGTTGGAGCTCTGGTGCTGTTGATTTTATATGTGACCCTGATTTACCGCATTTTAAAAATTACCCTCCAGTCCAATAACCAATTTTATACCTATATTTCCATTGGATTTATTATGATGCTGGTCTTTCATATTTTTGAAAATGTTGGAGCAGTAACGGGTCTTCTCCCCTTGACGGGGATTCCCCTCCCCTTTATCTCACAAGGTGGGTCCTCTATTATAAGTAATCTGATTGGTATTGGTCTGGTCCTCTCAATATATAATCATAGTAGCAAAAAGAAAGAGCCAGAAGAAGTGCCTCTAATCCGTAAAAAAGTAGTCCTTAAAAAGGCGCAATAGATAGAAAGAAGGAATGAAAATGAAAAAAGTAGCAACGATTTTAGCAAACGGTTTTGAAGAAATTGAAGCCTTGACCATTGTCGATGTTTTGAGACGCGCTGGGATCGACTGTGACCTTATTGGCATGGAAGAAACGGTCACAGGTTCTCACCAGATCACAGTGCAAGTCGATCGCCTCTGGAATGGGGACCTGTCAGATTATGATGGAATCTTCTTGCCAGGTGGGATGCCAGGAGCTGCAAATTTGCGTGATAATCCGGAATTGATTGCAGCTCTTCAAGAAGAAAGTAGGAAGGGAAAAATCATTTCTGCGATTTGTGCAGCACCAATTGTCTTGGCGCGTGCCGGCCTCTTAAAAGATAAACACTATACGTGTTACGATGGTTTTGAAGAAGAGATTCAAGATGGCCATTATCAGAAAGAAACAGTGGTGAAAGACGGTAATCTTCTCACCAGTCGTGGTCCTTCAACAGCCCTAGCCTTAGCCTACGCCTTGGTAGAGCAATTTGGAGGAGATGCCCAAAGCCTTCGGCAAGGAATGCTCTATCAGGACGTCTTTGGAGATGCATAAAAGGGCTCTTTTGGACACAACGGTTTCTGGTGGTAGATCATTTTTATAGTGTGAAAAGAGTTTTATTTGATTTAAAATGAAATGACCGTAAAAAATGGCTAAAATCCCCCCTAAATGAGGGTTTTAGCTTATTTTTTTTGTCCATTTGTGGTATAATATTGACTATGAATTATCATGATTTTATATGGGATCTTGGTGGGACGCTATTGGATAATTACGAAACGTCCACAAATGCCTTTGTAGCGACATTGAAGGACTTTCACATCCAAGCCGATCATGATTCTGTTTATGCAGCGTTAAAAATCTCAACACAGGATGCAATTCATACCTTTGCGCCTCATATTCCTAATTTTCGTACGGAATACAAGAAAAAAGAAGCCTTAGGTTTGCAAGATCCGGTTTTATTTGATGGAGCAAAAGAGTTACTAGAAGAGATTCAAGCACATGGAGGACGTCATTTTTTGGTATCTCATCGAGATCGCCAAGTTTTGACCCTTATTGATCAGACGGGCATTGCTCCCTTCTTTACTGAGATTGTAACAGCAGACGAGGGCTTTCCTCGCAAGCCAGATCCAACCTCGATGCTCTATTTGAAAGAAAAATATAGCATTCAAGACGGTCTGGTCATTGGAGATCGTCCGATCGATAGAGAAGCTGGGAAGGCGGCAGGGCTGACAACTTATTTATTTGATACCATGCCCCACTTACACCAGTTTATATTTGAATAGAAAAGGGAAATTATGACAGAGGATAAACAGCAAGAAATTCAAGCGCAAGAATATGATGCCAGTCAGATTCAGGTCTTGGAAGGACTAGAAGCCGTTCGCATGCGTCCGGGGATGTATATTGGATCTACCTCAAAAGAAGGTCTTCATCATCTGGTCTGGGAAATTGTAGATAACTCGATTGACGAAGCCTTGGCCGGTTTTGCTAGCCATATTGAAGTTTTCATTGAAAAAGACAATTCTATCACGGTTGTCGATGATGGTCGGGGAATTCCAGTGGATATCCAAGAAAAGACGGGTCGACCTGCCGTTGAAACTGTCTTTACCGTGCTCCACGCGGGAGGAAAATTCGGCGGAGGTGGCTACAAGGTTTCTGGTGGTCTTCACGGGGTAGGGTCATCTGTTGTCAATGCCCTTTCCACATCCCTCGATGTTCGCGTCTATAAAAACGGCAGTATCCATTACCAAGAGTATCGTCGTGGACAAGTTATGGATGATTTGAAAGTCATCGGTGAGACAGATCGGACAGGGACAACTGTTCACTTTATTCCAGATCCAGAAATCTTCACGGAAACGACTGAGTATGATTTTGAAAAATTAAACAAACGGATTCAAGAATTAGCCTTTTTGAATCGTGGTTTGCGTATTTCCTTGACGGATAAGCGCGAAGGCTTAGAGCAGGAAAAGCATTACCACTACGAAGGTGGGATCTCTAGTTACGTTGAATACATCAATGAAAATAAAGATGTCATCTTTGAAACACCCATCTATACAGATGGGGAAATGGATGATATTACCGTTGAAGTGGCGATGCAATATACTACGGGCTACCATGAAACGGTCATGAGTTTTGCGAATAACATCCATACCCATGAAGGTGGTACCCACGAGCAAGGTTTCCGTACAGCCCTCACTCGTGTCATCAATGATTACGCTAAGAAAAATAAACTCTTAAAAGAAAATGAAGATAATTTAACAGGTGAGGATGTTCGGGAAGGTTTAACAGCAGTGATCTCAGTTAAACATCCAAACCCACAGTTTGAAGGACAAACCAAGACAAAGCTTGGAAATTCAGAAGTTGTAAAAATTACCAATCGACTCTTTAGTGATGCCTTTTCTGATTTCCTTTTGGAAAATCCACAAATCGCTAAGAAAATCGTTGAAAAAGGGATTTTAGCAGCTAAAGCTCGGGTAGCAGCTAAGCGGGCACGGGAAGTGACCCGTAAGAAATCGGGACTTGAGATCTCTAACCTGCCTGGTAAATTGGCAGACTGTTCTTCAAATAACCCACAAGAAACAGAACTCTTCATCGTCGAAGGGGATTCGGCTGGAGGATCTGCTAAATCAGGTCGGAATCGTGAATTTCAGGCAATTCTTCCAATCCGTGGTAAAATTTTGAACGTTGAAAAAGCAAGTATGGACAAGATTCTTGCCAATGAAGAGATCCGTAGTTTATTTACTGCTATGGGAACTGGATTTGGTGCTGAATTTGATGTCACAAAAGCGCGTTATCAAAAATTAGTCATCATGACCGATGCCGATGTCGATGGCGCACATATTCGAACTCTTCTGTTGACCTTGATCTATCGCTATATGAAACCAGTCTTGGAAGCGGGATATGTTTATATTGCGCAACCACCAATCTATGGGGTCAAAGTCGGTAGTGAGATCAAAGAATATATCCAACCTGGTGCGAACCAAGAAGCAGAATTAGCTGCAGCTTTGGAACGCTATTCAGAAGGTCGCTCAAAACCAACCATCCAACGCTATAAAGGTCTTGGGGAAATGGATGATCACCAATTATGGGAAACAACCATGAACCCCGAACACCGCTTGATGGCACGGGTATCAGTAGACGATGCTGCGGAAGCAGATAAGATCTTTGATATGTTGATGGGGGACCGCGTGGAACCACGTCGGGAATTTATCGAAGAAAACGCTGAATATAGTACACTCGATGTATAAAATTCAACGAACGCTTCCCATTAATGGATATTTTATGGTATAATTACAAGGATTACGTTCAAGTAATACGATGAAGGAGTTTTTATATGTCTAGTGGACTAATTGTTCTCATCTTTATTGTCGCCCTTATCTTGATTGTAGGATATGTGGTTGCAGTAATTTTGAGAAAACGAAACGAGGCCTTACTGGCAGCACTGGAAGAACGAAAAGAAAAGTTATATAACCTTCCGGTCAACGATGAAGTTGAGGCCGTAAAAAACATGCATTTGATTGGTCAAAGTCAAGTTGCATTTCGTGAATGGAATCAAAAATGGGTAGATTTATCCTTAAATTCATTTGCTGATATTGAAAACAATCTGTTTGAGGCGGAAGGCTACAATAATTCTTTCCGTTTCATGAAGGCTAAACAAGCCATTGACAATATCGAAAGTCAGATCCAATTGATCGACGAAGATATCAAGGCGATTCGCCAAGCCCTTTCAGATCTTGAAGAGCAAGAACAAAAAAATAGCGGACGCGTGGTTCATGCCTTAGATATGTTTGAAGAGCTTCAAAAAGAAGTCACTTCAGATCCAGATCGTTATGGCAGTGCACTTCCTGAAATTGAAAAGCAAATTGGAAATATTCAATCTGAGTTTTCACAATTTGTCACCTTGAATTCTTCAGGTGACCCTGTTGAAGCAGCTGAAATCCTTGATACAGCTGAGAATCATATTGTGGCCTTAAAACAAATTGTTGAGCGAGTGCCAGAAATTGTCACCGCTCTTCAGTCAAAACTTCCAGACCAATTAGAGGATTTGGAAAGTGGCTACCGCAAGCTTTTGGAATCTGGCTACCACTTCACTGAAACAGATATTGAATCTCGTTTCCAACAGTTGCATGCTTCCTTGAAGAACAATATGGCAAATGTATCCGCGCTTGAATTGGACAATGCTATTTACGAAAATGAGCAAATTCAAGAGGAAATCGATGCATTGTATCACATCTTTACTCGTGAAATCGAATCACAAAAAGTCGTGAAGAAGTTAGTGAAACAACTGCCTGGCTATTTGAAACACGCAAAAGATAACAATAGCAACCTTGCAGCAGAAGTGGAACGCCTTGGTAAAACATTCGTCTTGAATGAAGCTTTCAGTCAACAATTAAAAGAGTTAGAAGCTGAGCTATCTTCACAAGAAAATGTGGTAGAAGATGCCTTGAAAGATTCATCTGAAACACAAAAAGCTTATTCTATCGTAGAAGAAGAGTTAGAAGCTATTGAGGCTCGCTTGAAAGAAATCGAAGATGAGCAAATCGGCTTGAATGATTCCCTTTCAAAAGTTGAAAAAGACGATGCCAATGCTCGCCAAAAAGTTAACATCTATGCCAACCGTTTGCATGCCATTAAACGCTATATGGACAAGCGAAACTTGCCAGGAATCCCTCAAGAATTCTTGGAATTATTCTTCACAGCAAGCAACAATACAGAGGCTTTGATGGATGAGTTGGAAGGGGATAAAATCAACATCGAGTCAACCAATCGTTTGTTAGATATTTTGACAAATGATATGAATGAATTGGAAGAAGCGACTTATCGAATTGTACAAAATGCTACTTTAACCGAGCAGTTATTGCAATACTCGAACCGTTACCGTTCATTTGATGATCATGTGCAAGCAGCTTTTGATGAATCCCTTTATATTTTCGAAAGAGAATATGACTATGCAGCTTCCTTTAAGGTCATCTCAGATGCTTTGGAGATGGTAGAAGCTGGAGTGACAGATCGCTTTGTTACTTCGTATGAAAAAACTCGGGAGCAAATTCGCTTCTAATAACAAAAAAACGACTTTTTAGGAGGTCGTTTTTTTTATCTTCAATTGATCATTGAAACTTGAAATTTAAACCCTATTTTTGTATAGTAAGGGAGAAATAAGAAAGGAAAGCGATGAAAGAAGTAACAGGTCTCCTCGTTATGGATGTAGATGGAACTTTGATCCAACAAGAAGGAATTGATTTACTAGCTCAAGAAGCTGGCGTGGGACAAAAAGTAGCAGAGATTACGGCACAAGCAATGAATGGAGAGTTGGATTTTAAAGCATCTTTACAGGCGCGTGTCGCTTTATTGAAGGGATTAGAGACCTCTATCTTTCCGAAAATTTTGGAGCAGATGGAAGTCACGCCGGGTGCTGAAACATTGATCACGGGACTGCATCAAAGAGGTTACAAGGTTGGTCTTGTTTCGGGGGGATTTCACGAAGTCATCGACCCCATCGCGAGGTCTTTAGGAATTGATCTGGTCCTTGCCAATCGTTTGCGGATTTCTGATGGTCGTTTGACAGGGGAAGTCCTTGGTGAAATTCTAACTCCTGAAAGGAAAAAAGAGGCACTTTTAACCTGGGCGAAAGAAAATCATGTCCTACGAAGTCAGACGATTGCGATGGGAGATGGTGCCAATGATCTTCCGATGATTGAAACAGCCGGTATCGGGATTGCCTTTATGGCCAAGCCAATCGTCGCTGAGCAAGCCCCATATCGTATCGAGAAGAGGGATCTAAGCCTTGTTCTTGAAATTCTAGACCAGCATAGAAAGGAAACAGCATGCATATCCTACTAGCACCGGATTCATTTAAAGAATCCTTATCCGCCAAACAAGTAGCAGAAGCCTTAAAAAAAGGATTTCAAGAGGCTCTACCAGATGCAACTTTTGACCTCCTTCCCATAGGGGATGGTGGCGAAGGAACCATGGATACACTCGCTGGCGTTCTGAATTTAACCAAGAAGCATACTCAGGTAACAGGACCATTTGGGAAGCCTGTTTCAATGGCTTACTACCAAAAAGATGAGATGGCATTTTTTGAGATGGCCTCTCTTGTTGGCTTAGGCTCTATCCCAGCTGAAAAACGCAATCCACTAGAACTAGAGACACGAGGAATTGGTGAACTGATTTTGCAATTGGTTGACCAAGGGGTTAAAACGATCTGTGTGGGAATTGGTGGTTCAGCGACCAATGATGGTGGGATTGGGATGGCAGCCGGACTAGGGGTAGCCTTCTATGATGACCAAGGTCATCTGCTTCGTCCTGTAGGTGCTTCGATCGGTCGTGTGGATAGAATAGATACCAGTGCGGTTCCAAATGCTTTACAAGACATCGAGCTCCTGGTCTTAACGGATGTCACCAATCCTCTCTGTGGCAGTCAAGGAGCAACCTATATCTTTGGCGGGCAAAAGGGTTTGAATCCCCTTCTGTTTCCAGCAGTTGATCAAGCTATGGAGGAATTTTATCAGCTAGTTGATCCACGAATCTTGTCTATGGCTGGCGCCGGAGCTGGAGGTGGCATGGCAGCAGGCTTGATCGCTTTTGCGGGAGGTCAGATTTCCTCAGGAATTGAGAAAAGTTTGGATCTAATCGACTTCGATCGTAAGGTTCAAAAAGCGGATCTGGTCGTCGTTGGAGAAGGTAGGATGGACCTCCAATCCCTTTCTGGGAAGGCACCTGTCGGGGTGGCCAAACGAACACCAGAGAAGATCCCAGTGATAGCTATTTGTGGTAGCTTAGCGGAGGATTTGCCTGCTTTTCCTAGTCATCACATTGAAGCTGCCTTCTCTATCGTACCTGGTCCTTGTGAGGTAGCAGATGCACTCGCTCATGCTGAAACAAATCTAATTTCCTGTGCTCAAAATATTGGGAACCTTTTAAAAATAAAAGCAAACTAAAAAACCAATGGAAAAGGGATGTTCCCTTCCATTGGTTCTTTCTTTAGCCAAAGAGGCGTTTCCAAAATGATTTTTTTTCAGGTGCTGTGCTCTCTTCTTTCTTTTCAAACAAATTTGGATACTGGAGGCTGATATCGGTTGGAGAAATTCCAGATGGATGATCAGTATGGATGATGAGACCAAAGGGAGAGTGGCGACAGTCATCTGAAACAATGCTTGCCACAAGACCAAGATCCTTTGTTTTTTTCAAATATTGAAGTTGGCTGCTTTCATCCAAGGCAGGCGAAATCTTGACCAATACAGGTTCAAAGCGTTCTGAAATATTCGTAAGAATTGAAGAATAGTGCTCCAAATAGAGATTGTCCCTTGCCTCCTCCAAGGTACATGATGCAATCACACGCTCCTCATATGTCTCCAAAAATCGACGCTGTTCATCCGGATTGAACCGAGTAGGACCAGCAGCTTTTTCTAAAATCGTTTTATTAATATCTGTCATAAGTTTAGTATAGCATAAAGCGTAGCAGAAGAGTAGAGGAATGCTAAAAAATTAAATAAGGAGGGGAAATGGAAGAAAATAAGGCAGTGGAACCGTTTTCTTGTTAAAAACTTCTCAATTTTCGTAGATTTCCTTGTTTTTTCTTGAAAAAATAGCCTAATTACGATATGATAGAGGAGTAAAAAATATAACTCAATAAGGAGAGTAAGAAATGTCAATTATTACTGATGTTTACGCTCGCGAAGTCCTAGACTCACGCGGTAACCCAACACTTGAAGTAGAAGTTTATACTGAATCAGGTGCTCATGGACGTGGTATGGTTCCATCAGGAGCTTCTACTGGTGAACACGAAGCAGTTGAACTTCGTGACGGTGACAAATCTCGTTACGGTGGTCTTGGTACTCAAAAAGCTGTTGACAATGTAAACAACATCATTGCTGAAGCTATCATCGGCTATGATGTACGTGATCAACAAGCTATCGACCGTGCTATGATCGCTCTTGACGGTACTCCTAACAAAGGTAAATTGGGAGCAAACGCAATCCTTGGTGTGTCTATCGCCGTTGCTCGTGCAGCTGCTGACTACCTTGAAATCCCACTTTACAGCTACCTTGGTGGATTCAACACTAAAGTTCTTCCAACTCCAATGATGAATATCATCAACGGTGGTTCTCACTCAGATGCTCCAATCGCTTTCCAAGAATTCATGATCGTACCTGCTGGTGCACCTACATTCAAAGAAGCTCTTCGTTGGGGTGCTGAAATCTTCCACGCTCTTAAGAAAATCCTTAAAGGTCGTGGTCTTGAAACAGCCGTTGGTGACGAAGGTGGATTCGCTCCTCGTTTCGACGGAACTGAAGATGGTGTAGAAACTATCATCGCTGCTATCGAAGCTGCTGGTTATGTTCCAGGTAAAGACGTATTTATCGGATTTGACTGTGCATCATCAGAATTCTACGATAAAGAACGCAAAGTTTACGATTACACTAAATTCGAAGGTGAAGGAGCTGCTGTCCGCACTGCTGCTGAACAAATCGACTACCTTGAAGAATTGGTAAACAAATACCCAATCATCACTATCGAAGATGGTATGGATGAAAACGACTGGGACGGTTGGAAAGCTCTTACTGAACGTCTTGGTGGTAAAGTTCAATTGGTTGGTGACGACTTCTTCGTAACAAACACTGACTACCTTTCACGTGGTATCGAAGAAAAATGTGCTAACTCTATCCTTATCAAAGTTAACCAAATCGGTACTCTTACTGAAACATTCGATGCTATCGAAATGGCGAAAGAAGCTGGTTACACTGCCGTTGTATCACACCGTTCAGGTGAAACTGAAGATTCAACAATCGCTGACATCGCAGTTGCAACAAACGCAGGACAAATCAAGACTGGTTCACTTTCACGTACAGACCGTATCGCTAAATACAACCAATTGCTTCGTATCGAAGATCAACTTGGTGAAGTAGCTGAATACCGTGGATTGAAATCATTCTACAACCTTAAGAAATAAGCTAGTTTACTAGACTAAAAAGATCCTTGAGTTTTCTCAAGGATCTTTTTTGCGATCGGCTCAAACAAAAACTCCTCAACTATGTAGTTGAGGAGTAGATCTATTAGAATAGGCCTTTGATTTTGTCCAAGGCACCGCTGACCATTTCATTTCCAGAAACAAGCCCTTTTGCTTGTTCAAGGTAGTCACCGAGGTTGTCTTTGTTGTCTTCAACAAATTTCTTTGCAGCGTCGAAATCTTTCTTTTCGATCATTTCTTTTACTTGGTTAAATAAATCCATTGGATTCATGCTTGGATCTCCTAAAATATAAGTTATGAAATCAGGCTCGTGCCTTTTTCTCATTTATTTAATCATTTTTTTAGAGCTTTGACAACTAAAACGACTTAATGAAAAACGGTACAAACGGCTTCTGGGACATAGAAGTCGTGGGATAGGAGGGTCAATTTTCCATTGGCTAGATCCCGCTTGAAAACAGTAGCATTTGGTGAATCTTGATGGGCTGCGATGAGGTGGTTTTGATCTGGACTAATAGTGAAATCACGTGGATTGAGCCCTTGACTTGGAACAATTTCAATGAGTTCTAGGCTACCATCAGCTACAACTTTGAAGACAGCGATGGAATTGTGAGCACGGTTAGATGCATAGAGGAATTTTCCATCGGCTGAGAGCTTGATAGCAGAAGCCCATTTTTGACCTTCGTAGTCTGATGGAAGTGTGGAAACGGTTTGGAAGTGTTCGAATTCACCCATACCGTCATAAAAGAGGACGTCGATTGTGGCATTTAATTCATTGATGAGATAAGCGGTCTTGTAGTGGGGATGAAAGACAAGGTGACGAGGTCCTGCACCTGGAGCTGTTTGGTGCTGATTGATCAGGGTAAGTTTTCCTTCCTCACTGACATCATAGACATGCAAACTGTCTGTTCCTAGGTCACACGTGATCAGGTACTGATCTGGCGTAAGGTCTGCATAGTGGGTATGCGGACTTGCTTGATTGGCGTGGGGACCACTTCCTTGGTGAGTGTCCTCATCGACAAAGGACAAACTCCCATCTGCCTCTATCTTGTATACGAGAACTTGCCCTTTGTGATAGTTGGCTCCATAGACTAGTTGACGGTTATCATCGACAGAGACATAGCAGAGTGGAGCCCCTTCTTCGACAACGTGATTGAGCGGCTGAAAATCGGCTGTAAAACTAGCGATTCCCCCTTTTCCATCTTCAGCTCCGACACTATAAAGATTGCCTTTTTTAGAAAAAGCGGTATAGGTTGGATTGGGTTCAGCTGCCACTAGTTCAAGATGGCTCAATGCCCCTGTTTCAGGATCAAATTGTGCCTTGTAAATTCCTTTGGATTCTTTTTTGGTATAGGTACCGAAATAAATGGTTTGAGACATAGGTCACCTCGTATGATTTGTTAGGTTTATTATATCAAAGGTCCTATTGGAAGGCAATTGCTAGTTGAAATGGCGAGGGCCTTTCTTTCTTATTTTGCTAGTTTTTTCGTAACTTCAAGCTCAAAAAATGCTAAAATAGAAACAGATTGAAATGAAAAGGAGTTCTCTGTGGATAATAAAGAAAAACAGTTTAGTTTGTCCTGGTTTTTTAGATGGTTTTTAGACAACAAGGCCATTACCGTATTTTTAGTTACCTTGCTGTTGGGCTTGAACCTTTTGGTTTTGAGTAAAATCACCTTTATTTTTATTCCTATTTTTGAGTTTGCAGGAGCCGTCATGCTGCCTGTCATTATTTCTGGTTTGCTCTATTACCTGCTCAACCCTATTGTTGATTTTCTTGAAAGAAAAGGACTCAAGCGGATTTTTGCGATTTCCTTAGTCTTTTTCTTGATTGCAGTGCTCTTAATCTGGGGTCTAGCGGTGGTAATTCCATCCGTCCAACGACAAGTAGTGAGTTTCTTTCATAACCTGCCAACTTATTTGGAAAAGGCCAATGCAACCATCGATGATTTTCTAGATAATCGTGTCTCTTCTGATATCAAGCCCCAGTTAGATGAGATCACCAAGGAATTGTCTGCAAACATTACTTCTTGGGCGAGTTCGATCTCTGGGCGGGCTGTCAATTGGGTCAGCAACTTGATCGGAGTGGCTTCGCAAGTCATTATTGCCTTGATCATCATGCCTTTTATTGTCTTTTATCTTCTGAGAGATGGAAAAAATTTAAAGGGCCACATTGTTCGCTTCTTACCGACTAAGATTCGTAAACCGGCTGAACAAGTTCTCTCAGATGTCAACACCCAACTCTCCAACTACGTTCGAGGGCAAATTACGGTAGCCATTGTCGTCGCCATTATGTTTATCCTCTTCTTTAAGATCATTGGTTTGCGCTATGCGGTGACACTGGGGATCTCTGCGGGAATCTTGAATTTGATCCCTTACTTGGGTAGTTTCTTAGCCATGTTACCTGCCTTAGTTTTGGGCTTGGTAGCAGGACCAGAGATGTTTATCAAGGTCTTGATTGTATTTGCAGTGGAGCAAACCATTGAAGGACGTTTTGTATCACCGTTGGTTTTGGGAAGCCAGTTAAATATCCACCCGATTACCATTTTATTTGTGCTCTTGACGTCAGGATCTATGTTTGGAATCTGGGGAGTTTTCCTTGGAATTCCAGTCTATGCATCTGCTAAGGTGGTGATCGGAGCTATCTTTGAATGGTATAAGGTTGTCAGTGGTTTGTATGAAGAACACAATGAAGTAGAAGAGGAAACACACAGTGAGTCATAGTCAACAAATGGTAGAGGCTCTCGATCGGCAGGAGCTAGAAGAAGCAGAAGTTCAATTTCAACAGGCTTTGTTAGAAGATAGTGAAGCACAATTATTGGATTTAGGTCAATATCTTGAAAGTATCGGTTTTTACCCTCAGGCAAAGGAGATCTATGAACAGATTGCAGAAACCTATCCAGAAGTGTATCTAAGTTTGGCAACCATCCTTGCAGAGGAAGGGCAAATGGAAGAGGCCTTTGCTTATTTAGAAGAAATTGAGCCAGACTCTAACTGGTATGTGGCCAGTCTCTTGGTTAAGGCGGATCTCTATCAGATGGAAGGCTTAGCAGATGTGGCGCGTGAAAAATTAGTTGAAGCAGCCCGTCTGTCTGATGATCCCATCATTCAATTAGGACTAGCTGAAATTGATCTGGAATTGGAACGCTACCAAGAGGCTATCCAAGAGTATGCCCAGTTGGACAATCGGGAGATTTTGGAAGCAACAGGAATTTCCACCTATCAACGAATTGGTTTTGCCTATGCCAATCTTGGTAAGTTTGAAGCAGCTGTTCCCTTCTTAGAGAAAGCTCTGGAGATTGAGTTTGATGACCAGATTGCTTACGAATTAGCGACCCTATTGTCTGACCAAGAAGAATTCCAAAAAGCCTTGATTTACTACAAACAAATTGATACCTTGTCGCCTGATTTTGAGGGCTATGAGTATGGTTATGCCTTGGCTTTACAGGCTGAAAATGACCGTGAAAAAGCGCTTGAGATTGCTAAACAAGGGATCCAGAAGAATCCCTTTGATGCCCAGTTGAAGCTTCTTGCTTCTCAGCTTTCTTATGAACTTCACCAGCCTGAACAGGCAGAAGCTTATCTATTAGAGGCTAAAGAAGTGGCAGATGATCTCGAAGAGATTGCTCTTCGCCTGACTACCCTTTATTTGGAACAGGAACGCTTTGACCAAGTCTTGGCTTGGCAAAATGAAGAAGTCGAAACAGTTGTTACCCGGTGGAACATTGCCCGTGCCTTGGCTGCCTTGGAGAAAACAGAAGAGGCCGTCTTAGCCTACCAAGAGCTCTATGAGGACTTAAAGGACAACCCAGAATTCCTCGAAGCCTATGTTTATTTGTTGCGTGAGGCTGGAGATGTGACGAAGGCGCGTGAAGTGGCTAATCAGTATTTGGCGATCGTATCAGACGATGTACAGATGCAAACCCTCTATGATAGCCTCTAATCAAAACCATATCGTGAAGATTCGGAATAGTTTGTGGTATACTGGTAGAAGATAGAATGAGGAGAGAAAAACATGGAACCAGTGAAACTTTTTCAATACAATACCTTAGGTGCCCTAATGGCGGGTCTGTACGGGGGTTCATTTACGATTGGAGAACTCTTGGAACACGGAGATCTAGGAGTTGGGACGCTTGATTCTATTGATGGAGAGTTGATTGTATTAGATGGTAAGGCATATCAGGCAAAGGGATCAGGGGACCATCCTGAAATAGTCGAAGTTTCTCCGGATGCTAAGGTTCCTTATGCAGCAGTCGTCCCTCACCAAGCAGAAGTGATTTTCCGCCAACGCTTTGAAATGACGGACGAGGAATTGGAAGCCCGTATTGAGTCTTATTATGATGGGGAAAATCTTTTCCGCTCCATTAAGATTCGTGGTGACTTTGCCAAGATGCATGTCCGTATGATTCCAAAATCAACACCAGAGATGAAGTTTGCAGAGGTTGCAACCCATCAGCCAGAGTATACACGAGAAAATGTCACTGGAACCATCGTCGGTTTTTGGACACCAGAAATTTTCCATGGCGTGAGCGTGGCTGGTTATCATTTGCACTTTATCTCAGATGACCACACCTTTGGTGGCCATGTCATGGATTTTGTCATCACAGAAGGGATTGTAGAGGTGGGGGCCATCGATCAGCTGGATCAACGTTTCCCAGTTCAAGACCGTCAGTACCTCTTTGCCAAATTCAATGTTGATGAGGTCAAAGAAGACATTAATAAAGCAGAATAAAAAGGTTGAGCGAAGCTCAACCTTATATTTTTGAAATCAGTCTGTTAGTTTCATGGCTTTGATTTTTTCTTCTTCGGGGGTGACCCGCAGAGTTTTTTGGCCGGTGTAGGTGACAAAACCTGGTTTTCCACCAGTTGGTTTATTGAGTTTCTTGGCTTCGATCATATCTACTTGGACCAAGTTTGAGAGACGGGCCTTGGAATAGTAGGCGGCCAATTCTGCAGCGTCGGTTTTCACTTCATCTGTTGGATCGAGATTTCCTGTAATGACGACGTGGCTTCCCGGGATATCCTTGGCATGGAACCAGAGTTCATCTTTCTTAGCGATCTTAAAGGTCAGTTCATCGTTTTGCAGATTATTGCGACCCACTAAAATGATGGTTTTTCCATCACTAGCCAGGTATTTTTCTGGTTTTTTCCGTTTATGAATTTTTTCGCGGTTGCGCCGTTTGATAAAGCCGGTCTGGATTAGCTCTTCTCGAATCTCTGCCACCTCAGCCAGACTCGCTTGAGAAAGGGCTGTTTCAACCGTTTCAAGATAAGAAATGGTTTCCTTGGTTTCTTGAATGAGGATGGTCAAATGTTTGACGGCTTCTTTTAACTTCTGGTAGCGTTTGAAGTAGCGTTGGGCATTTTGATTGGGAGTCAGGGCCTTGTTGAGTTGGATGGTGATCGGTTCATTGGTATAGTAATTATCTAAAACAACCTGGTCTTGGTCGTTTGGTACCTGGTGGAGGAAAGTTGTCAGCAATTCTCCTTTTTGGCGGAATTCTTCCGCATTGTCGGTCGCTGCTAACTCGGCTTCTTGTTTGGCTAATTTTTTCCGGTTCTTTTCAAGATCGTTTTCGACCTTGCGGATCAATTCACTGGCCTGTTGTTGCACCCGATCGCGCTCAGCCTTGTCTCGGTAATAGTCATCTAGCAGATCTGAAAGTGTCTCAAACGTTTGACTGGTCGCATCCGCAAAGGGGATAGCCGAGAAGGATTTGGTCGTTAGGCGAGGCTCAGAAGGTGTCTTGAAAAAGGTCCGGAAGGTCTTTAATTTTTCATCGGTCTCAAGTCGCTTGGCTAATTCTTGAGCCGTATCTCGCCCCAAACCTTGGAAACATTTTTGAAGGTTTTTGGGACTTAACTCTTCCTTGTGAAGAAGGGCGAAGAGGGCTTCATCTCCAATTGTAAAAGGATTGACCGCGTCGGTTTTCGGAGGAGCTACATAGGTTGATCCAGGGAGAATGGTCCGGTAGCTATTTTGTGAGAAACCGACATGTTTAATGGCTTCGATGATTTTATTGCTGGTGCGGTCCAGGAGAATAATATTACTGTGCTTGCCCATGATTTCGATCATGAGGCTGACAGAAATGGCATCTCCAATTTCGTTTTTATTGGAGACACGGATTTCGAGAATCCGGTCGTTCTCCATTTGCTCAATCCCTTCAATGACAGCGCCTTGAAGATATTTGCGCATAACCATAATAAAGGTATTGGGAAAGGCAGGATTTTCAAAGTTGGTCTGGGTCCGTTGGATCCGTCCGAAGACAGAATGGGCAGAGAGCAAGAGTTTTTGGTTTTTTCGATTGCCTCGGATTTGGAGCACCAATTCTTGCTCGAAGGGTTGGTTAATTTTTTGAATGCGGCCACTCAAGAGTTCGGCCTTCAATTCTTGCACCATATGGTGTAAAAAAAATCCATCAAAAGACATGGGATTCCTCATCATTCTAGCGTTTATTCTAGTAAATTATATCAAAATTAGAGCGGAAATCCCAGAGAGAAGCTAGAAGCTGTTCAATAGAAAATGAAGAGAAAATGCGAACGTTTTCAAAAAAATGCAGAAAAAGTATTGACATTTTTGAAAGAAAATTTTAAAATGTAAGAAATTAGAAAAGTAGTAAATGAAAGTTTCAAGAGAGCCCACGGTTGCTGAGAGTGGGTAGCGGCAGTTTATGAAATTGGACTAATGATGAGATGAATTTGAAACAATAAAAATTCGGTTGGCACACCTTATCGTGCAACTTGTTGCTAGACAAGACAGAGATATGGGGGAGACTATCTTTTTCCCATAAGTGAGGTGGCACCGCGATGACACGTCCTCACATAGCTTTTGCTATGTGTGGGTGTGTTTTTTGTTTTAGATGAGAAGGGAGAAAAGATATGAAGAAACGATGGCGTCGCAGTCTTTAGATGATGGAAAAAAAGAAGAAAATGAAAAATAGAAGAGGTATTAAAAATGAAAAATAAACGTTTAATGGGAATTATTGGTTTGATTGCAGCTGCAGTCATTGGGACAGCGATCTATTCAGCTACAGCAGGTAAAGACAACAAGGCAGCAAGCAGCAATGAAAAGGCTAAAGTTGGGGTCTTGCAGTTGGTCAGCCACCCTTCGCTTGATTTGATCTACAAGGGGATTCAAGATGGTTTAGCTGAAGAAGGTTATGACAAGGACAAAGTGGACATTGATTTCCTTAATGCTGAAGGCGACCAAAACAAAGTTGCAACCATGAGTAAACAATTGGTAGACAAGGATAACCAAGTCTTGATTGGAATTGCAACTCCATCTGCTCAAGGTTTGGCTAGTGCAACCAAAGACAAACCAATCGTTATGGGAGCTGTCACTGATCCGGTCGGCGCAAACTTGGTCAAAGATTTGAAAAAACCAGGTGGCAATATCACTGGGGTATCTGACCATAATCCAACTGAGCAACAGTTGAAATTGATCAAAGAGTTGACTCCGAACGTGAAAACAATCGGGATCCTGTACTCAACCAGTGAGGATAATTCCAAATCTCAAGTAGAAGAATTTACAAAATTGGCTGAAAAAGCAGGTTTCAAGGTGGTTCCGTATTCAGTTCCTTCTACAAACGAAATTGCTTCAACAGTATCGGTTATGTCAGGTAAAGTGGATGCTATCTGGGTTCCAATCGATAATACCATCGCATCAGCCTTCTCAACTGTTGTTGAAGCCAACAAAACAGCTAAAAAACCAATCTTCCCAAGTGCGACAGCCATGGTAGAAGCGGGTGGCCTTGGTTCAGTCGTTGTCGACCAACATGATCTTGGGGTAGCAACTGGTAAAATGGCTGCGAAGATCTTGAAAGGTCAAAAACCTGCAGACACACCTGTTGAAATCTTTAGCCAAGGAAAATCTGTCATCAATAAAAAAGTCGCAGATGAATTGGGCATTACTATTCCAGAATCTGTCTTGAAAGATGCTGGACAAGTCATTAAATAAAAACGAAACGAATCACAAGAGTAGCAGGAGAATTTGGCTTTGATAGGTCTTTTAATCGGGACCTTTGAGGAGAAAGAAATGAAAGTCAAGCTAACGGACCTTCATCCGACCCAACTATACTTATCAGAAAAGAAGTTACATGATATCCAGATGCTTGATCAGTCGGCGGAAATCATCAATGTGGATCCAATTAGTATTCTTGCGTTTGGAAATTGCTTCTTGATTACAGACGGGCATCACAGGGCTTATCAGGCTTTATTGGCAGGTCGGGATACGATTTCTGCTGAGTTTGATAAAGATGGTGGTGATGAAATTTATCATCTCTATGCGCAAGCTTGTGAGGAAAGAAAGATATCCTCTGTTATGGATTTAAAACATCATATCTTAGCTCAAGATGAGTATGAAGCAAAATGGTATAACTGGTGTGATGGTTTTAACCAAGCAGCAACTCTTCTATTGAAAAGGAAAGCAGATGAAACAGACAAGGCAAATAAATAATGCCCTGGGTCTTGTTTCTTTGTCTATTGAAATTAGTCTCATCTAACTTGTTTTTTAACTAAAAATCTGCTAAACTAGATAGTAATTGAATAGAAATCTGCAAGACTAGTACCTCAAGGGAAGTGCAACAGGGAGAAGAGCCGTGACTGAAAGCTCTTTGCATGAAAGCTGAGTGAATTCACTTGCGCAAGGATTTAGAAATTAAGGTCTGAGTTTCAGATAAAAAACGGATGGTACCGCGTGTCAACGCTCCGAATATGGATGTGGCGCGTGGTTTTTTCTATGTCTGAGTGAGGACCATGATGGAGGAAATATGTCAACGATTGAAGAACAACTAAAAGCGCTTCGAGAAGAAACGCTGGCAGCCTTGAAGCAGATCTCTGCTGAAAATAAAAAAGAGATGCAAGAGCTACGCGTCTCTGTCCTTGGGAAGAAAGGCTCTCTAACCGAGATCCTCAAAGGGATGAAAGATGTCTCTGCTGAGATGCGTCCGGTCATCGGGAAACACGTTAATGAAGCCCGTGATGTTTTGACGGCTGCCTTTGAAGAAACAGCTAAGCTCTTGGAAGAAAAGAAAGTCCAAGCCAAATTAGCTAGTGAGAGTATCGATGTGACCCTTCCGGGACGTCCAGTCGCAGTTGGTCATCGCCATGTCTTGACCCAAACCAGTGAAGAAATCGAAGATATCTTTATCGGGATGGGCTACCAAGTTGTAGATGGCTTTGAAGTCGAAAAAGACTACTACAACTTTGAACGTATGAATCTGCCTAAAGATCACCCAGCGCGGGATATGCAGGATACCTTCTATATCACAGAAGAAATCTTGCTTCGGACCCATACCTCACCAGTACAGGCGCGGGCGATGGATGCGCATGACTTTAGCAAGGGACCATTGAAGATGATCTCTCCAGGGCGTGTTTTCCGTCGGGATACAGATGATGCGACCCACAGCCACCAATTCCATCAGATCGAAGGCTTGGTCGTTGGGAAGAACATCTCAATGGCAGACCTTCAAGGAACGCTTCAATTGATCGTGCAAAAGATGTTTGGTGCAGAACGTCAAATCCGTCTGCGTCCTTCTTACTTCCCATTTACCGAGCCATCGGTTGAGGTGGACGTTTCTTGCTTCAAATGTGGTGGAGCTGGATGTAACGTATGTAAGAAAACAGGTTGGATTGAAATCATGGGAGCCGGTATGGTTCACCCACGCGTCCTTGAGATGAGTGGTATTGACCCAACAGTCTATTCAGGATTTGCCTTTGGACTTGGTCAAGAGCGTGTGGCTATGCTTCGTTACGGAATCAATGATATCCGTGGCTTCTATCAAGGAGATGTTCGCTTCTCAGAACAGTTTAAATAATCATGTTAGTTAGAGTAAAAATCGACCAGGTACAGACCTTACGTGACCTAGAGGTGGAAACCTATCGGGATACCTTTGGTCCCTATATTGTTGAGAAAGATTTGGAAGATTACTTCTCTACAGTGCTCTCTTTGGAGCAAATTGAGAAGGATCTGCGAGATCCAGAATCTGAAACCTATTTTGTCCTCAATGAAGATCAAGAAATCTGTGGTTTTCTCAAGATCAACTGGGGTCAGGCGCAGACCGAGCCAGTAGAGATGGACAAGTCCTTTGAGATCCAACGGATATATGTCAAAAAGGAATGGTATGGGGCTGGTTTTGGCAAGGAAATGTTTACCTTTGCGCTGGATCAAGCCAAGAGCCGTGGCTTTGAGTGGGCTTGGCTAGGTGTCTGGGAACGCAATTTTAAGGCACAAGATTTTTACTATCGCTTTGGATTTGAACGATTTAGTGAACACCAGTATATCACCGGAGATACCGTGGATACAGACTGGTTGTTGAGAAAGAAATTGATCTAGAAGGAACAAGAAACTTCTATTCTAGAGAAGGGGAGGCTATGACCTACCTAAGCCAGCCTCGAGCTGGAAAACACAAAATGAAAGGATCAAAACGAGGGTGGATGGAGATCTAGGAAAACTATCTAGCTTTCAGCATTGCCCTTGGTATCTTACATATGTTAGTTAGTTATAAATGGTTAAAACAATTGGTGGACGTGGATGTGCCATCAGAAGAGTTGGCTGAAAAAATGTCAACTACAGGGATCGAAGTAGAAGGTGTAGAATCTCCTGCTGCTGGTCTCTCAAAAATTGTCGTCGGAGAAGTCTTGTCTTGTGAAGATGTGCCAGAGACACACCTTCATGTCTGCCAAGTTAATGTGGGGGAAGAAGAAGCGCGTCAAATCGTCTGTGGAGCACCAAATGTGCGTGCAGGCATCAAGGTCATGGTGGCTCTTCCAGGTGCTCGCATCGCAGATAACTACAAGATTAAAAAAGGGAAAATCCGTGGTTTGGAATCCCTTGGGATGATCTGTTCACTTGGTGAGTTAGGCATTTCTGACTCAGTTGTACCGAAAGAATTTGCGGATGGCATCCAAATCTTGCCAGAGGATGCTGTTCCAGGAGAAGAAGTCTTCTCTTACCTAGACTTGGATGATGAAATCATCGAGCTTTCTATCACTCCAAACCGTGCAGATGCTCTTTCGATGCGTGGGGTAGCACATGAAGTAGCAGCCATCTATGACAAGGCAGTCAACTTCAAAGAATTTACTTTAACAGAAACAGATCAAGTTGCAGCGGATGCTCTTTCTGTCAGCATCGACACAGATAAGGCTCCTTATTATGCAGCTCGTATCTTGGACAATGTAACCATCGCACCAAGTCCACAATGGTTGCAAAACCTCCTCATGAATGAAGGCATCCGTCCCATAAATAATGTGGTTGACGTGACCAACTATATCTTGCTTTACTTTGGTCAGCCCATGCATGCCTTTGACTTGGATACCTTTGAAGGAAATGACATCCGTGTACGTGAAGCGCGTGCAGGTGAGAAATTAGTGACCTTGGATGGGGAAGAGCGTGAGTTGGAAACAAGTGACCTCGTGATTACGGTTGCTGACAAACCTGTTGCCCTTGCAGGTGTCATGGGGGGAGAGGCTACAGAAATCTCTGAAAAGTCTACTCGTGTAGTTCTTGAAGCGGCTGTTTTCAATGGCAAATCGATCCGTAAGACTAGTGGTCGCCTCAACCTACGCTCTGAATCATCTTCTCGCTTTGAAAAAGGCATCAATGTGGCAACTGTTAATGAAGCCCTTGATGCCGCAGCAAGTATGATTGCTGAATTGGCTGGTGCAACCGTACGTAAGGGCATCGTTTCAGCAGGCCAGTTAGACACTTCTGATGTAGAAGTTTCTTCTACTCTTGCAGACGTGAACCGTGTCCTTGGAACAGAACTTTCCTACGCGGATGTCGAAGATGTCTTCCGTCGTCTTGGTTTTGGCCTTTCTGGAAATGCAGAAAGCTTCACAGTCAGCGTTCCTCGTCGCCGTTGGGACATCACTATCGAAGCGGACCTCTTTGAAGAAATTGCTCGAATTTATGGTTATGACAAATTACCAGCAACCCTTCCAAAAGATGACGGGACAGCAGGTGAATTGACAGCGACTCAAAAATTGCGTCGCCAAGTTCGGACTATCGCTGAAGGGGCTGGATTAACTGAAATCATTACTTATGCACTGACAACTCCTGAAAAAGCAGTGGAGTTCACGACTGCACCAAGCAACTTAACGGAGCTCATGTGGCCAATGACTGTGGATCGTTCGGTCCTCCGTCAAAATATGATCTCAGGAATCTTGGATACTGTAGCTTATAATGTCGCTCGTAAGAACAAAGATTTGGCCCTCTATGAGATCGGAAAAGTCTTTGAACAGACAGGCAATCCAAAAGAAGACTTGCCAAACGAAATCAATAGCTTTGCCTTTGCTTTGACTGGCTTAGTTGCTGAAAAAGACTTCCAAACTCCAGCTGTTCCAGTTGACTTCTTCTATGCCAAGGGAATCTTGGAAGTCCTCTTTACTCGCTTGGGTCTTGAAGTGACTTATACAGCAACACAGGAAATCAAGAGTCTCCACCCAGGACGTACAGCCTTGCTCTCACTTGGTGACCAGGTGATTGGGGTCTTGGGACAAGTCCACCCTGTAACAGCTAAGGCTTATGACATTCCAGAAACCTATGTGGCAGAATTGAACTTATCTGCTATTGAAGCAGCTCTTCAACCAGCCGCAGCCTTTGTGGAAATCACCAAATTCCCAGCTGTGAGCCGTGATATCGCCCTTCTCCTCAAAGCAGAAGTGACCCACCAAGAAGTGGTTGATGCGATTCAAGCTGCTGGCGTGAAACGCTTAACAGATATCAAACTCTTTGACGTTTTCTCAGGTGAAAAACTAGGTGTTGGAATGAAATCTATGGCCTACAGCTTGACCTTCCAAAATCCAGAAGATAGCTTGACTGACGAAGAAGTCGCTCGCTATATGGAAAAAATTCAAGCTTCCCTCGAAGAAAAAGTCGACGCAGAAGTGCGCTAAATCTAAAAAACATGAAACAGTTGAGAATTTCTCAGCTGTTTTTTTCTTCCAGGATTTGCAAGTTATAGGCCTTAAAACCCTATAAAAATAAAGAAATTCCTTTAAGTACTCAAAATATACATGTCAACCATCTTTCTATTTTTGACAAATATTTTTATTTTTTTGTAAAATATACTTGTCAAAAAGAAAAAGAAGTGTTACAATGATTTCAGTTGAAAGAAGAGGAGGTTTTCTTATGGGAGCCGTGTGGATTCTATTTATCCCTTTTCTGGTTATCATTTATGCAAGCTCAGAAAAGAAGATAAAAAGGTTGAACAAACGCATTAGACGATTAGAAAAACAAGTGAAAGGAAATCAAGACATGTCTAGACTTTTAGAAGAATTAAAAGGCCAAACGGTCAAGGTGACAGTAAATGGATTTGGAACCGAATATGAGATTATGGATATCGATGAAGATTGGGTCAAATTGAGTCGTGAGACCAATAAGCAACAAAAAGAAACCAAATTAGTCCGTATCGAAGATATTCAAGATATTCAACTATAAGGGGGCGAAAGCCATGATCTTAAAAAATCGACTGAAAGAGCTGAGGGCGCGTGATGGTCTCAACCAATCTGAGCTAGCCAAGCTAGCAGGGGTCTCGCGCCAGTCGATCAGTCTCTTGGAGAGAGGGGAGTACACCCCTTCGGTTATCATTGCCATCACCATCGCCCAGATATTCAAGGAACCGGTGGAAAATGTCTTTAGTCTAGTGGAGGAAGAGGAATAACAATGAAAAAGCAACAAAAAGAACGAACCCCACGTTACCGTTTTTGGAGAAATGTCGGAATCATTACAGTTTCCGGCTTGATAGGAGGAGTTATCAGTTTTTTGACAGGAATGTTTGGATCCGAAAAGCCCCTGGAAATCCAATCCTTCTTTAGTAAAGAAGTACTCCTTTTGGGCTCAGCAGTTTTATTCCTGGTCGCATTTATACTCACGATAACCTTACTGATGTGCGCGAGAAAAGTCCATCAAAAAATGCTCCAGATAGAAGACGAAGAGGAAGCCTATCACTATGACATCCAGAAGGAAAAACTGTTTGGGTTAGCGACCATTTTTAAAGGAGTCATGATCTTGCCATACTTTTTAGTCATCATCTTTTATAGTCAATGGGTGTATATGGATAGACCTTCCACAGGGCACTTGGCTTTTATCTTTGGAGACTTTACCATGCTCTATCTCTTTCTTGTCTTGATTGCCCTATTTTTCCTATCGGATATCTTCTTTCGCAAGACCTTCCATCTGATTTATGGAAAACCGATTCCCCGCAATGCCAATGCCAAGGAAGTGCGTGAATTTATGATGAGTATGATGGATGAAGCAGAAAAGCAGATTAGCTACGAGGAAAACTATGAAATTATCATTAAGTTAAGCAATTATATCTTGCCTTTTGCTTTAATTGGAATTTTCTTGATTGGTACCTTTTTCCATACCGATATCTTATTAGCCTTAGTAGTTGTATCACTGATTTATCTCTATATCTTGGTCTCACAATACAAGATTACCAAACGTTATTATAAAGAGTAAAGGAGTCATCCATGTTAGAAATTAGAAATTTAGAAAAAAGCTTTGGGAATAAGCAGGTTCTCTTCGGAGTAGATCTGACAGCACAACAAGGTCATATCCTTGGCTTAGTTGGGAAAAATGGTGCCGGGAAAACAACTATTTTCCACAGTATCTTGCGCTTTTTGGACTACAGCGGCGAGATTCGCCTAGGTGGCAAAGCGATTACACAAGAAACTTACAAAGAAATTGGCTATTTGCCAGAAGAGCGCAGTCTTATGCCAAAACTCACGATTTTTGAGCAGGTCCGCTATTTGGCTGCCTTAAAAGGAATGAGCACTGCCGAGGTCAAGGAAAAATTACCAACCTGGATGGAAAAACTCCAAGTGAAGGGGAAATTGACCGATAAAATCAAGAGTCTCTCAAAAGGGAACCAACAGAAGGTGCAACTGATCATCACCTTGATCCATGAGCCTAAATTGATCATTTTAGATGAACCGTTTAGCGGCTTGGATCCGGTCAATACAGAAGTGCTCAAGCAGGTCATCTTTGAAGAAAAAGAGCGTGGGGCAACCATTATCTTTTCTGACCACGTCATGACCAATGTCGAAGAGTTGTGTGATGATATCCTAATGATCCGTGATGGTTCAGTTGTCCTTTCAGGGCCAGTCCAAGAGGTCCGAAATAGCTATGGCAAGACCCGCCTCTTTGTCTCTAACGACTTTAGCAAAGAAGAGCTAGAAGCTCTGCCACACGTGACCAAGGTCAGCATGACCAAGCAAGGGACTTGGAAGCTGATCTTGGATGATGCATCAGCTGGTCCAGAATTATTTGATCGCTTGACCAAGGGCCACTACCTAGCAACCTTTGACCACCAAGCCCCAACTATTGATGAGATCTTTAAACTTGAATCAGGAGTAGAAGTATGAAACAGATGTTTGTCGTAATGAAAGAAACCTATATCAGACAAGTGAAATCATGGAGTTTCCTCTTCATGGTCTTCGGTCCCTTCCTCTTTTTGGGATTGGGCGTCGGAATCGGTTATTTGACGGATTCTTCTACAGATGCTAAGAATCAGGTGGCCTTGGTGACAGAAGTGCCAGCTGTCAAAGAAAGCCTCAAAGGAACCGATAACTTGACCTTAGACTACAAAGATGAAGCTGCTGCTAAAAAAGCTATCAAGGATGAGAAAGCTGCTGCTTACTTGACAGTTGATGAAAAAGATGGCCAACTAGAAGCTACTTATGTGGGCGACCAAGCCATGAAAACAGAATTGAAAACCCTTGTCGCTGCGAAATTAAGCCAAGTCCAACAAGGAATCAATCTAGCGCGTGCTAATCTAAGCAAAGAGCAACTGACAGCCTTGTCTCAACAGGTTTCTCTCAAAGAAAAAATTGATGAGAAAAAAGAAGGCTTGAAAATGGTGCAAACCATGGTTGCAGGTGGTTTGGGAATGTTGCTTTATATGATTTTGATCTTCTATTCTAGTATCACAGCCCAAGAAGTGGCCAGTGAAAAGGGAACTAAGATCATGGAAGTGGTTTTCTCTAGTATCAAAGCAACCGACTATTTCTTCGCACGCATGCTCGGACTCTTCGGAGTGATCTTTACCCATATTTTTGTCTATGTCGTTGGGCTAGTAGCTGTTTGGATCTTTAGAGCAGATATCCCAGTTGTCAAGGATATTCTTGCTCCAAACTCTCCAATTACCCAACACCTAGCAGAAGCGATCTCGCTTAATACCGTCTTCTTCATTATCCTTGGGATCTTTATGTATGTGGTGCTCTCTGCCTTCTTAGGTTCCACAGTTGCACGACCAGAAGATTCAGGAAAAGCGATTTCGCCACTGATGATGTTAGTTATCTTTAGCTTCCTTGGGGTAACCACCTTGGGAAGTGCCGGTGACGTCTTCTTATTGAAGATCGGTTCATATATTCCTTTCTTCTCAACCTTCTTCATGCCTTTCCGTACCATTAATGGATATGCGACTGGTCTTGAATCTTGGGGTTCATTGGCAATTGCGGTTCTCTTTACTATTGTGGGAACAGTGCTCATTGCCCGTATCTATGCGAGCCTGATCCTTCAGACCGATGACCTCGGACCATGGAAGACCATCAAACGTGCTCTTAGCTATCGCTAATCAAACAAGTCCTCAGAAACAGCTGGGGGCTTTTTGATTTCAAATTGACTTTTGCAAGCCTTTTCACTACAATAGAATTACAGAAAAGGAGGCGGACATGAACTATATTGAGTTTGCTGAAAATGAGCGTCTGTCCACGATTGTCCTTGGGATGATGCGGATCAGTCAGATGAGTGAAGACGAGGTGGAGGCCTTGGTTGAGGCAGCCTTGTCGATTGGCATCAACACCTTTGACCTAGCGGATATCTATGGCGATGGCCAGTGTGAGGTCCTGCTGGGTAAGGTTCTCAAGCGCCGTCCGGATCTTCGGGACCAGATGTGGATTCAGTCCAAGTGTGGGATTCGCAAAGACGGCTTTACCTATTTTGATTTTTCTAAGGACTATATTTTGGACTCCGTCGACGGTATTCTTGAGCGTCTCCAGATTGAGCGCTTAGATAGTCTTCTCCTTCACCGACCGGATGCCCTCATGGAGCCTGAAGAAGTGGCGGCAGCTTTTGATCACTTGGAGCAAGCGGGCAAGGTCCGTCATTTTGGGGTGTCCAATCAAAATCCTATGATGATGGAATTGCTTAAGACGGCTGTCAAACAACCTCTCAAGGTCAACCAGTTGCAGTTGAGTGCAGCCTTTACACCGAGCTTTGAAGCTGGTTTTCATGTCAATATGGAAGGGCCAAAAGCAGCCGTGCGAGATGGCAGTGTCTTTGAGTATTGTCGCTTAACCGATACGGTGATTCAAGCTTGGTCTGTCCTCCAGCATGGCTACTTCAAGGGGAATTTTGTCGGCGAAGAAGAGTTTGCGGCCCTCAATCACGTCCTCAATGACTTGGCGAAAAAATACCAGGTCACTCCGACAGCTATCGCCCTTGCCTGGGTCCTTCGCTATCCAGGTAAGATGCAGGCTGTCATCGGAACGACCAAGCTCCAACATGTCCTAGAAGCAGGGGAGGCAGCAACAGTCACTTTGACGCGCAAGGAATGGTATCAAATCTACTTGGCGGCGGGAAATGATTTGCCTTAGAATCTTGTTAGTAAACCAGATTTCACTCTTATCGGTGGTCTGGTTTTTTGTTTTGTTGTTTTCAGATTTTTCTTGACAAGTCTTTCTTTTTTATGGTATTCTTTATGCAACAAGTGTTGCGCAACAAATGTTGCGTGAAAGGAGTCTTATGCCACCAAAGGTTAAATTCAGTAAAGAGGCTATGATTGGGACAGCTTTACAATTGGTGAGAGAAGAGGGCATGGTTAGTTTAACGGCTCGAGCATTAGCGGAGAAACTGGGAGCCACACCGAGAGTCATTTTTGGGCAATTTGCTAATATGTCTGAGTTACAAGCAGAGGTTATTGGTGCTGCGGAGATGGTGGTGGTAGAGTATATTCGCAAGGCCTTAGAAGATGAGAAACCTTTTCGATCTGTCGGGGTTGCTTATATCCTTTTCGCCTCAAAAGAGCCCCAACTTTTTCAGTTGCTTTTCCAAAATCCTAGCAAAGAGCCGATTCGTCGCTTTCAAGATTTTCTTCCCATGAAGGATCATAGTTACCAATTGGTTCTGGATTCGATCGTTGCAGACTATCCTTTGACTGTAGAGGAGGCTGGTCGCTTGTACCAGCATCTATTTATCTACTCACACGGGATGGCCTCTATGGTTGCTTCTGGTATTTACCAGTTCAGCATGGAAGAAGTGATTGGATTACTGACAGAGGTTTGTCAATCTCTCATCAAAGAAATGGTAGGAAAGAAATGATTCAACTAGAAAATGTGCACAAAAGTTACGGCCAAACCAAGGTTTTAAAGGGGATTGATTTGCAGATTCAAGACCAGGATGATGTGGTTATCCTTGGTCCTTCTGGATCGGGCAAGTCAACTCTCTTAAATGTATTATCCGGATTAGAAAAGGTAGACGAGGGGCATATTCTCATTCAAGGGCAGGATTTATCGCAACTCACGGATGCTCAATTGACAGCCTTTCGACGTGAGAAGATTGCTTTTATTTTCCAGCAGTATTATCTATTGCCGAATCTGACGGTCAGACAGAATGTAAAGATGGGTGCTGACCTGGCAAACAATCATGATTTTTTGCAGATCATCGAGGATTTGGGGCTTGGCGATAAGCTGGACAAGTATCCGAGTGAATTGTCTGGTGGGGAACAGCAGAGAGTCTCCATTGCTCGGGCCTTGGCCAAAAAGCCAGAGATTCTTTTCTTAGATGAGCCGACGGGAGCTCTCGATGAAGAAACAGGGCGCAAGATTCTCGACTATATCTGGAAATTAAAGGAAAAATTGTGCTTTACCCTCATCATGGTGACGCACAACCAAAATATTGCGGATATGGCTAAAACCATCATTCGTGTCAATAGTGGCAAGATTACCGAAGTTGTGACCAATGATCAACCTCAGACTGCCTATGAGATTGGATGGTAAGCTATGTTTTCAGTAAAAGATATTCGAAAATTAGTTGTCGTCAGTATCATTGGGGCTTGTGCGGTCTTTGTGGCCAATCTCTTCTTGAATTTTTACCTGGATATCGAGCAGTTGGAGATTTCGAAAACCAATCCCATGATTCAGACCTACTATGATGCCCAGGTTTCGCTTTCCTGGATGGTGGCCATGGTCAGTGGAGTCGTCTTGTCTTTGACGTCGGTCCTTCTCATGTGTTTTTATATCAAACAATTTGTCGATGACCACAAGGAACAATTAGGAATTTTAAAGGCTTTGGGCTACAGTAATGGCCAGTTGGCTAAACGATTTTGGGCCTTTGGACTCAGTTTTGGAGCTGGAGCGTTTCTTGGCTATTTCGCTTCATTTCTCATGATGGGACATTTTTATGACTTCCGCAATGAAAAGGGGATTCTGCCAGAAATCACCATTCATTTTCACTGGCAGCTCTTGCTTGCTTTGGTGATTCTTCCAACAGCATTTTTTATGCTTCTCGCGATTGGTTATGCTAGAAGACAACTTCAAACTCCGGCTCTTCGATTATTGAAAAAGTCCCCAAGTCCGATCAAGGTCAAAAGGAGTAAGCGGGCTCCTAAGAAAGAGAAAGGCTTCTTAAAAGAGCTGTCCTCATCACTGATTTGGGGGAGAAAATCGATCTTGTTTTTTGTGGTCTTTGGCTCCATGTGTTTTGCGGCCATGGTTCAATTGTCTTTTGGCCTCAGGGATTACACAGATGACATCATCCAAACCATGATGATCATGATTGGCTTGATCCTTTCTTTCTCGATTCTCTTTTTGTCATTGGGGATTGTCGTCTCAGAAAGTCGTGAAACATTTGCTCTTATGAAGGCTTTTGGCTACACCGATCGTGAATGCCAAAGTCATATTCTCGCTCCCTATCGTTTCTGGGCTTATCTAGGATTTGTTCTTGGGACGGTTTACCAATACGGTATCATGGAAATTTTGATCGGTGTGATCAAAGATACGGTTCCTGAAAAGATTGAGCATCACTTTGATGGGAATGTGTGCTTTTGGACCTTGATTGGCTTTGCTGTGGTTTATGAAAGTCTCTTTTATCTATCCAGCAGAAAACTCCAAAAACAAACCATCAAAGAAGTGCTCTTAGCAGAATAAATAGAAAAGAGAGTGGGACAGAAATTGGTAATTTGTTAGAATTCGATTTCGTCGTCCCACCTCCGCACAGTTGAGTAGGGCTGTAAAAGCTGATGAAATCAGCGTAGTAGAGCCCACTCAACCACTGCGTCTTGCTCGACAATCCAAAAACAATTGAGAGGCTAGGACTTTTGTCCCAGCCTCTTTTGTACTAGATAAACAGAAAAACGGATGCTGTCTAAAAATCTTGCATTTTTTTGCAATTTAGGTTACAATGAAGACTATAAAAAATGCGTAATCCCTAGGGTCTTTCCCTCAGGAAATTTTGTGTGTTTTGACCTATTTTCGATGGAAAGAAGCTTTGCTTCTACTGCAGGAAAAAGTATGAATAACATTGGAGGTAATAATGATTCGATCCTTAATTTCCGAGATCAAAGAATTCAAGAAGCCCTCGATTTTGGCTTCCTTGTTCATGGTCTTTGAAGTCATGTTTGAGATTTCGATTCCCTTTGTCATGGCGAGTCTTTTGGACCAAGGTGTTCAACAAAGAAACATGAACAATATTTTGTTTTACGGTGGGCTCATGCTGGTCTGTGCCTTTCTCTCCCTCTTTTGTGGGATGCAGTCTGCCCGTTATGGCGCCTATGCATCGGCTGGTTTTGCTAAAAACCTTCGTCGGGCTATTTTCAAAAAGGTTCAAACCTTCTCATTTGAGAATATTGATCAGTTCTCATCAGGTGGGTTAGTCACTCGGATGATGACGGACGTGACCAATGTGCAAAATGCCTATCAAATGGTGATCCGGATCTGTGTGCGGGCACCGCTTAATTTGATTTTTGCCATTGCGGCCTGTTTCTTGATCAACCCGGAAATGGCTATGATCTTTGTCTATGTGACCATCTTTTTGGCAGCTGTCCTAAGCATCATCATGAAGATTGTTTATCCGCTCTTTACAGAAGTGTTTGAATCCTATGACAATCTCAACAACAGCATTCAAGAAAACATCACCAATATGCGAGTGGTGAAGTCCTACGTTAAGGAAGCAGATGAAACCGTTAAATTCAAAAAAGCTTCGCGTTTGATTTATAACATGTTTATGAAGGCTATCCGTGTCGTTGTCTTGAGTAGCCCAGCTATGATGCTTTCCATGTATGCTTCTTTCCTTTTGATCTCTTGGATTGGGGCTCATCTGATCGTTGGTGGCCAACTCTCCACTGGGAATCTGACTTCTATGTTTAGCTACACCATGACCATTCTCATGTCGCTCATGATGTTTATGATGATCTTTGTCATGTTGTCGATTTCCATGGCCTCTGTCGAGCGGATCAATGAAGTCTTGACGACCAAAACGACGATTGACTCTCCAGAAAATGGGATCAAAGAAGTTGCTGATGGCTCCATCAACTTTGAGGATGTGACCTTTGCTTATACCGATGAAAATGGCGACAAGACCCATGTCTTACAAGGGATTAATCTTTCTATTCGTTCAGGGGAAGTGATTGGTATCTTGGGAGGAACAGGATCAGGAAAATCAAGCTTGGTGCAGTTGATTCCTCGTCTCTATGATGTCGAGTCTGGTCGGGTGACAGTAGCAGGCCACGATGTCAAAGAATACGATCTTGATTCCCTTCGTAAGCAAGTGGCCATGGTTCTTCAGACCAATGTCCTTTTCTCTGGTACGATTAAAGAAAATATGCGCTGGGGAAATAAGGATGCGACAGATGAAGAGATCATCGCAGCTTGTAAGATTGCCCAAGCCGATGAATTTATTCAAGATTTCAAAGAGGGTTATGACACCATGATTGAGCGTGGGGGATCCAATGTCTCTGGTGGTCAACGCCAGCGTCTTTGTATCGCGCGTGCCCTTCTCATGAATCCGAAGATCTTGATCTTGGATGATTCGACTTCGGCGGTCGATACCAAGACAGATAGTTTGATCCGTCAAGGATTGGCAACCAGCTTGAAAGAGACGACCAAAATCATCATTGGTCAACGGATTTCCTCTATTCAAGATGCAGATCGCATCATCGTGATGAATGATGGCCAAATCGATGCCATCGGTCGTCACGAGGAATTGCTTGCGACCAATGCCATCTACCAAGAAGTATATGAAATGCAAACACAAGGGAAAGGAGAAGCAGATGAAAACTAAGAAAAAAGCAAATCTAGGCTCTATCCTTCGCCTGCTCGACTTCCTTTGGAAAAACTACAAGGTGTCCTTGATTGTTTCCTTTATCTTAATCATTCTATCGTCACTTGCGACGGTCAATGTGACAGCTTCGATTCAGTCCTTGGTCGACGTCTATGTGGAGCCCATGCTGACAAGCAACAGCCATGATTTTGGACCGCTCTTGTCCTTCTTGACACGAGTTGGTTTGATCTGTTTGATCGGGGTACTTGCCAACTATGGCTTTACCTTGATCATGGCGACTGTTTCACAAGACTCACTTAGAAGTCTTCGAAATCAGTTGTTTGCTCGCATGCAAAAACTACCCGTTCGTTACTTTGATACCCACCAACACGGGGATATCATGTCTATCTATACCAATGATATTGATGCTCTTCGCCAAGCGATTGAAGAATCCATTCCTCAACTTCTATCCTCAGCGATTACCATCCTTGGGGTAACGATTACCATGCTGACGGTTAGTCCACTCCTGTTCTTGATTGTTCTTTTCATGGTTATCGTCATGGTCTTTATCATCAAGGATGTTTCTGGTAAATCAGGTCGTTACTTTGGGGCCCAACAAAAGAACTTGGGGATTGAGAACGGCTTTATTGAAGAAATGATGTCTGGTCAAAAAGTGGTCAAGGCCTTTGTGCACGAATCTGAAAGCATTGAAGATTTTGATCGGATCAATGACCAGCTCTTTGAATCCTCTTATCTAGCCAATCGCTATGCCAATGTCCTCATGCCGATTCTTGGGAACTTGGGAAATGTTTCCTTTGTTCTAACAGCCTTGATCGGTGGACTCTTTGCGCTAAACGGCGTCGGTGGTTTAACCATTGGTGGACTCATGGCCTTCTTGCAATTGAACCGTTCCTTCACAGGTCCCATTGCTCAGGATTCTCAACAATTGAACTTTGTCCTCATGGCCTTGGCTGGTGGAGATCGTGTCTTTGATCTCTTGGACGAAGAAAAAGAAGTCGACCAAGGAAAAGTGACGCTGGTCAATTATGAACTGGTCGATGGAGAAATGGTCGAAACTGATCAGAAAACCAACAAGTGGGCTTGGAAACACCCTCGTCCAAATGGGGATTACCAGCTTGTGAAAATGGTCGGAAATGTGGTCTTTGATGATGTTGATTTCTCTTATGATGGGAAGAAACAAATCCTTCATGGCATCAACTTGTACGCGGATAAGGGTCAAAAAGTGGCCTTTGTCGGAGCGACTGGTGCAGGAAAGACAACCATTACTAACTTGATCAACCGCTTCTATGATATTCAGTCTGGAATGATTACTTATGATGGAATCGATATTAAATTGATTGAGAAAGATTCTCTGCGTCGTTCCCTCGGAATCGTTCTTCAAGATACCCACTTATTCACTGGTACGATTGCGGAAAACATCGCTTATGGCCGTGCTGATGCAACACGGGAAGAAATCCTTGAAGCAGCTCGGATTGCCAATGTGGATTCCTTTGTCAAGCACTTGGATCAGGGCTATGAAACAGTCTTGACGGATGATGGGGCTGGTCTATCAAATGGTCAACGACAATTGATCGCCATTGCTCGTGCAGCCCTTGCCAATGCGCCTGTTTTGATTCTGGACGAAGCGACGTCTTCGATTGACTCGCGGACAGAGAAGATGGTGCAAGAAGGGATGGACCGCTTGATGGAAGGTCGGACAGTCTTTGTCATTGCCCACCGTCTATCGACGATTGTCAATTCCGATGTCATCATGGTGATGGACCACGGGCGCATCATCGAGCGAGGCAACCATGCTTCCTTGATGGCAGAACGTGGCACCTATTACCGCTTGTACACCGGTGGACTTGAGATTGATTAAAGAAAAAGCTTGAGCGTTGGCTCAGGCTTTTTTGGCTTATGGATAATGACTTCTTAGAAACTTTCCTTAGGTGAGTATGGACGTTAGGTGAAATTATCCAGTGGATGATTTCAGCAATCCAGGAAGTTCCATGACTAATTATTGAGCCCCTTCGCTCTTTAATTTCTGGGCTCAGGCTAAAACAGTTTCCCAAACTGTTTTACTCTCAAAATTCCTGAGTGCCTGAAACGTTATTGTTTCAGGCACTTTTCTCACAGCGGAAAGTCTCGAAAATAAATAGCCATTCATCAAAAATCCTGACTACACTTTCAGGATTTTTGCTTATTTCTCAAGTAATTCTTGGATCAAGTCTTCCATGGCAGCTGGTTCTGTTTTGGAGGAGAAGCGTTGGGCGACGTGGCCTTGTCGGTCGATGACAAATTTTGCGAAGTTCCATTCGATGCGTTTGCCAAGTGGTCCGGCTGCTTGGCTTTTGAGCCAGTCATAAAGAGGAAGGGCTTCTTTACCATTGACCTTGGCTTTAGCGAATCGTGGGAAGGTGGTCTGGTAATTGAGGCTGCAGAAGCTATTGATTTCTTCTGCAGTTCCTGGTGCCTGACCCATGAATTGGTTACAGGGAATGTCTAGGATTTCCAACCCCTTTTCCTGGTAGCGCAGGTAGAGATCTTGCAGTCCTTGGTATTGCGGGGTCAAGCCACAGCCTGTTGCTGTATTGACCACAATGAGGACCTTACCTTGGTAGTGAGAAAGGGGAATCTCCTCCCCATTCTGGTTTTCTAAAGAAAAATCATAGATGCTAGTCATAGGTGGTATCCTTTCTGTCTCTTCAACTTTTATTGTAGCACAAATCTCCTAAAATTGGGCCAGGAGGAGCATGACTTCTTGCTTTAGTCCCTCCTGTGAAAATGATATAATAGGAAGATAACAAGCTCTCAAGAAAATGCCAAAAGGAGAACGGATCGGATGAAATTACTCTATACGGATGTTCGGACCCCCTTGACCCAGGTCCTGACACAAGAAGCCGTAGGGTTAGTAGAACAGGGCAAGCGTGTGTTTTACATTGCACCCAACTCTCTTTCCTTTGAAAAAGAAGCCAAGGTCTTGTCCTATTTAGAAGGTCAGGCTTCTTTTGCCATTACCGTCACGCGCTTTGCCCAAATGGCCCGTTATTTCATCCTGAATCAGGTTTTTGAGGAGCAACCCTTGGATGATATCGGTCTCGGCATGCTATTTTTTAAAGCTCTTTCCCAGATGAAGGAGCAGGATCTCAAAGTTTACGGGGCCCTGCGCAAGGATCCTCAGTTTATCCAGCAACTGGTCCAGCTCTATCATGAATTGCAGACAGCCCAGATGGATTTTACCGATTTAGAGTTGCTCGAGGAAGCTGAAAAAAGAGAAGACCTCTTGGCGATTTTTGAAGCGGTCTCTGAGATGTTGGTCCAGCACCGGTATGAATCCCAGTCCAAGATGACCTTTTTCCTCAATCAGGTCGAAGAAGGGCAGCTGAAAGAGCAATTAAAGGATGTGGCGATCGTTGTCGATGGCTTCACGCGTTTTTCTGCGGAAGAAGAGGTCTTGATCAGTCTCCTTCACAGAAAAGGAGTGGAGATTGTCATTGGGGTCTATGCCAGTGAAAAAGCCTATTGGGCAACCTTTAGAGAGGGAAATCTTTACCAGGCCAGTGTTGACTTTCTCCTCCAGCTGGCAAAGACTTTTGAGGTACAGCCTCAGTATTGTGGGCAAGCGATCGAAGACTCCTTTAGTCGTATTACCCGCATGCTAGAAGCGCGCTACGATTTTTCACAAGTAGAAAATGAGCTGGAGGACCAAGATCGAACAGCTATCCAACTCTGGCAAACCAATACGCAAAAAGAAGAGTTGGAATTTGTTGCTAAATCCATCCGTCAGCGCCTTCATGATGGGGCGCGCTATCGCGATATTCGGGTCTTGCTAGGCGATGTAGAAGCTTATCAACTGCAACTCAAGACCATTTTTGACCAGTATCAGATCCCCTTTTACTTGGGACGAAGTGAGGCCATGGTCCACCATCCCTTGATTCAGGTCATTGAATCGCTAGGGCGGATCAAGCAGTTCAATTACCAGACGGAAGACGTCATCAATCTGTTAAAAACGGGTCTGTATAGTGATCTGACGCAAGAAGAAGTCGATGCTTTTGAGCAATACCTTCGCTTTGCGGAAGTAAAGGGCGCTACAAAATTTCACAAGCCTTTTACTAGCAATCGTCAGGGCAAGTTTGATCTGGAAGCACTCAATGACCTCCGGGAACGCGTCGTAGAACCTCTAGTCCCTTTCTTTTCACAGCGCAAACAAAAGGTGACCCAACTCTTAACCGCCTTTACAGAGTTTCTGCAAGAGGCCCAGCTTTCTCAGAATCTACAAGCTTTGATCAAGGATCTAGCCTTGGAGGAGCAGGAGCGCTATGATCAGGTCTGGAAGGCCTTTCTCCATGTCTTAGAGGAGTTGAACCTGGTCTTTGAGGACCAAGAGCTGACAGTGGATGACTTTTTGGCCCTCCTCTTATCGGGGATGCAATTATCTCAATATCGGACAGTTCCTGCTACGGTCGATGTGGTGACCGTTCAGTCCTATGACTTGATTGAACCCTTGACAGCGCCTTATGTCTACGCGATCGGGCTGACCCAGGAGCGTTTTCCAAAGATTGCTCAGAACACCTCTCTACTCAGTGAAGAAGAGCGCCAGCAGCTCAATGAGGCCACCCAAGAAGGAGCAGAGCTCCAGGTGGTGACCAGTGAAAATCTCAAGAAAAATCGCTTTGTGGCAGTTTCGCTACTTAATGCAGCGACCAAACAACTGATCCTATCGGCTCCTAGCTTGGTGAATGAAACGGAAGATAGTGTCTCTCCTTACCTTCTAGAATTGGCCAAGGAGCCTATTGCCATCGAGTGGACGACCAAACAAGCGCAAGCTTCGAGTGATGATATCGGGACCTACCGAGCCCTCTTAGCGCGCGTGATCGAACTCCATCAAGAAGAGATCACGAGTGAGTTGTCTCCTGAAGAAGCCAGCTTTTGGGGTGTGGCCGTACGGGTCTTGCGAAAGAAATTGCAAGCGGAAGGCATTCAGATTCCTCAAATTTCAACGGAATTAAAGAGTCGCCAGCTCCAGTCGGATACGCTTCAAGCGCTCTATCCAGAAGGCAAAGCCTTGACCTTATCTGCTTCTGCCTTGAATGAATACTACAAGCACCAGTATGCCTTTTATTTGCGCTATGTCTTGGGGCTACAAGAGGATGAGACCATCCGACCAGACGCTCGCAGTCATGGGAATTTCTTGCACCGAATCTTTGAAAAAGTCTTAAAAGATAGTTCCGATCAAGCGTTTGATCGGCGTTTAAATGAGGCGATTCGAGAAACCAGCCAAGAAGCAGAGTTTCAGCAATTGTATACAGAAAGTGGAGAGACCGAGTTTATTCGCAACTTGCTTCTTGATACTGCGAAAACAACGGGGCGTGTCCTCGCCCAGCAAAATGGCATCGAGACCATCGGTGAGGAGACCCTCTTTGGTGGAAGTACCCACACCTCTTATCCATTGTCCGATGGCCGTCTCCTGCAGCTACGAGGCAAGGTGGATCGCATTGATCAATTGAGGGATCACGGAGCCCTCGGAGTCGTGGACTATAAGTCCAGTCTGACGCAATTTCACTATGACAAGTTCTTTAATGGACTGAATTCTCAATTGCCGACCTATCTCTCTGCGATTCAGGATTTGAAGGAATACCAAGAGGAGCAGGGGATTTTCGGGGCCATGTATTTGGAAATGGGAGATCCCCTAGTGGATCTGAAAAAGACCAAGACAATAGAGGATGCCATCAACCAAACCATGAAAAGTCAACAGTACAAGGGGCTCTTTATGGCAGATCAGGCGCCTTATCTGGGCGAGGCCTATGACAAAAACAAGGCCATGATGCTGAGTAAGGAAGAGCTGGACTTGCTCCTCTTGTACAACGCTTATCTTTATAAAACAGCGGCAGAAGGGATCCTCAAGGGGCAATTTGCCATCAATCCCTATAGTGAAAATGGACGCAATATCGCACCATATGTGGAGCAGTTTAAATCCATCACAGGATTTGAAGCCGATCGTCACCTCGGTCAGGCACGATTCTTGACCAAACTAGACCAAAAAGGAATACGCGGTGAAAAGGTGAAAGCCGCTTGGATCGAGAAGATGAAGGAGGTCTTGAACAAATGATCAAACAAGCATTTTTGACAAGAGAAGAAATCAAGGCCCTTCAGGCCCAAGAGGCAGCTTCTACCAAAGAGCAAAAGCGGACACCAGAACAGATCGATGCCATCTATAGTTCGGGGACCAATATCTTGGTGTCAGCCTCTGCTGGATCAGGAAAGACCTTTGTCATGGTGCAGCGGATACTGGATCAGATGCAGCGAGGCATCTCGATTAAGGAGCTCTTTATCTCGACCTTTACAGTCAAGGCAGCCGGAGAGCTCAAGGAGCGTTTGGAAAGTGAACTTGGAAAAGCCCTGCAAGCGAGCGATGACCCAGAGCTCAAGCAACACCTGGCCCGTCAAATCGCAGATGTCGCCACCAGCGATATCGGAACCATGGACTCTTTTACCCAAAAAGTCGTGACGCGCTATGGCTATTTGCTTGGGTTGGCACCTCAGTTTCGCATTTTACAAAATGCTAGTGAGCAACGCCTCTTACAAAATGAAGTCTTTCAAGCTGTTTTTGATCGCTATTACCAGGGGGAAAACCAAGAAGCCTTTGTGCAGATGGTCAAGAATTTCACCGGCCAGCGCAAAAATTTGACCTTGTTTAAAGAACAGGTCTACCAGATCTATGACTTTCTTCAGTCGACCAGTGATCCGGAGAAATGGCTGGAGGAGCATTTCCTAAAAGGCTATGAGGAGACTGATTTTGACCAGGTTGAAGGCGATCTGATGGAGAGCATCCAGCAGGCCCTTTATGAAGCAGAAAGCTTTTTTGCCTTTCATTTGTCCAATGAAGGCCAAGCATTTGGCAAGGCAAAGTATTTGGAAGCTGTAGAAGAGGTGCTCGATCAGATTGGAAGCCTGACAGGTCCCACCAATAAAGAACAACTGACCTCTGTCCTAAAGGCAGTCGTGGCGATTAGCCGGGCTTCAAATGGGGGAGCCTTGACCAATAGAGCCCGTAAGGAAGAGTTGAAAGAGTTAGTCACGGCTTATAACCAGGATAAAACCATACATATCAACCGCCTCAGAGACTTGGAAAATCAGCTCTATCAGCTGGAATTTCAACAAACCTTCCACCAAGAAGAAGGCCCCATGCTCTCCTTGCTTCGGGACTTTATCAGAGACTTTGCTCGCGCTTATCTTGAGCGAAAAATCCAAGAAAAAGCTTATGAATTTGGGGATATCAGTCATTTTGCGATTCAAATTTTAGAGCAATTCCCAGAGGTGAGACAAGCCTTTCAAGAGCGCTATCATGAGGTCATGGTCGATGAGTACCAGGATACCAACCACACCCAAGAGCGGATGTTGGACTTGCTGTCAAATGGCCACAATCGCTTCATGGTGGGGGATATCAAGCAATCGATTTACCGCTTCCGTCAGGCAGATCCACAGATTTTCAATGATAAATTTAAGGCCTACCAGGAAGAAGGGGCAAAAGGGCGTTTGATACTGCTCAAGGAAAATTTCCGGAGTCATGTGGAGGTGTTGGACGCGACCAATGATGTCTTTCGCCATTTGATGGACGAAGAGGTGGGCGAGATTGACTACAATCAAACCCATTATCTGGTTGCAGGAAGTGACAAGCAGCGGATGGCCTTGCCACAACATCGGGCAGAATTTTTGCTCTATGATGGCTCCCAAGACCAGGAAGAAAAGACCGAAGACGAGGAAGCTGCTTCTGGACTCGAGACGGTTTCCAAGGGAGAAATTCTCCTAGTCATCAAAGAAATTTTACGCCTCCATCGGGTGGAAAAAGTGCCTTTTAAAGAGATCACGCTCTTAACGGCGACTCGAACGCGAAATGATGCGATTCTAGAAGCCTTTGACCAATACCATATTCCTATTGTGGCAGATAGTGGACAGGCGCATTATCTTGAGTCACTGGAAGTGATGGTCATGTTGGATACCTTGCGGACCATTAACAATCCCTTGCATGATTATCCCTTAGTAGCCCTTATGAAATCACCCATGTTTGACTTTGATGAAGATGAATTGGCACGGATTTCCTTGCAGACACTTCCAGAGCAAAAGCAACTGCCCTTCTACCACAAGGTCCAGTTAGCCCTTGAGAAGACTGCAGAGCATGCACGGTTGATCGATGCCAAGCTCTCAGCTAAAATCGAGAACTTCCTCAAAGTTTTATCTACTTGGCGGGCTGCTGCTAAGACCTCTTCGCTCTATGATTTGCTGTGGAAAATTTATGAGGATCGCTATTACTATGACTATGTCGGCGCCCTTCCAAATGGGGCCCAGCGCCAGGCCAACCTCTATGCCTTGACGCTTCGGGCCAATGATTATGAAAAAGCCAGCTTTAAGGGTTTGTCGCGCTTCATTGCCATGATCGACAAGGTAATCGAAAATGAACACGATTTGGCCAGCGTCCCTCTTGCAGCACCAAAAGATGCCGTCCAGCTCATGACCGTCCATAAGAGTAAAGGGCTGGAATTCAAGTATGTCTTTATCCTCAATATGGATAAGGCCTTTAACCGTAAGGATCAATCGGGGCCGATTATCCTCAGTCGTCAAAAAGGGATTGGCTTTAAATATGTTGCGAACCTGCCGGTTAAGACAGAGAATCCTGCTGTTCCAGAAACCATTCGCCTGCAGATCGAAACGCCTTGCTACCAACGCAATGTGGAAGAAACAAAATTGGCCACAATTTCTGAGCAGATGCGTCTTCTTTATGTCGCTATGACACGGGCCGAGCTCAAGCTCTATCTGGTCGGAAAAGGCCGGGAGGACAAACTGCGTGATGCCGATTGGGGGACCAGTCGCAATGGCAAATTGGATCCGGAAAAACGAAAAGAATGGACCTCTTATCAGGACTGGCTCTTTGCTATTCAAGATGTGTTTACCAAGAATACCCTGGCCTATGACACGCGTTTTGTCACAGACGAAGACCTGACACCAGACCAACTGGAGCCACTAGAGAAGGAGAAGGATTCCCGGCTTGATCAGCTCAAGGATGTCCGTCAGTCAGAGGATATTCGTCGGGCCTTGGATATCTTGGAAAATGTTGATCGGCTCAATCAGCTCTATGCTCCGGCCATTCATTTACCAAGTGTCCGTACCCCTAGCCAGATCAAGAAATTCTACGAGCCGGTCATGGATGCCAATGGCGTTCAGATCATGGATGCAAAGACTGTGACGCCTGAGTTTGAGCTGCCAACTTTTGGTCAAGAAAAAGCCGTTACAGGAGCCCAGGTCGGTAGTGCAGTCCATGAACTCATGCAGCGCGTGCCTCTTGAAGAAGAAATCACGCTGGATACGCTGCATCAAGCCTTGGAGCAAGTTCAAGCGGAGCCAGCGGTCAAAGCCCACATCAAGCTAGAGGCCATCCTTGCTTTCTATGAGACCCCTTTGGGGACCTTGCTTCAAAAAGAGGCCTCTCGAGTCCGGCGCGAAGCTCCCTTTGCCATGCTGAAGAAAGATCCAGCCAGTGGAGAGGACTTTGTCGTGCGGGGGATCTTGGATGGTTACTTGGTGCTAGAAGACCGGATCCTGCTCTTTGATTATAAGACAGATCACTACGAGGTTCCTAGCCAATTGGTCGAACGCTACCGGGATCAGCTCGATCTCTATGCAGAAGCTCTTCGTCGTTCTTATGGCAAAGAGCAAGTAGAAAAATACCTCGTGCTTCTAGGTGGTCCCCATCTAGAAGTGGTGAAAGTGGAGTAAATCATGGCAATTGCACAGGAAAATATCGAACGCATCCAAAGAATGGAAGGTTATTTGAATGACTATGCCAAGACTTTGGAAGAAACTAAAAAAGCAGTGGATCAGCTAAGAGAGCATCAAGAAAGCTATATCCAACTGCGCGATTATTATAGTAGTCAGGCCTATTTTGATGACTTGGACTTGTCCAATCAAGCTGACTTTCCAACAGATCTACCTTGTGGTGTCTTGTCCGAAGATGCCGTCTATGATTTGTTAGACGAGCATTTTCAGATGGGAGTGGAGCTCTTGGAGATCGCAACGAAGATGATCAAAGAACGGTGAAATTTCAATCTAATTTTCTTTGAACCACACAAAAAAAGCTCCGGTTTCCCGGGGCTTTTAGATTGAAGACAAATGTCATCATAGAAACTTTCCTCAGGTGAGTACGGACGTTAGGTGAAATTATCCAGTGGATGATTTCAGCAATCCAGGAAGTTCCATGACTTAGTTTTGAACCTAAAGTTTCAAAACTCCCGAGTGCTAGAAACTATCGTGTTTCTAGCACTTTTCTCACGGCGGAAAGTTTCAGTAATGTTTGAATAAACATAACATATATCATTCTAATTCTTTTAGCATTACTTGTGTTAGCTTATCTTGACAAAACCTACCAGTAAAAGAAAATTTTCCAAAATGGACTTTTTTCTTCAGCAAAAAAAGCTCCGGTTTCCCGGGGCTTTTTGTTGGATTAGTGTGAGACACGGCGACGTGCTGCTTTTTTGCGGTTTTCTTCGATGAAAGCTGCTTTCTTTTCTTCTGGCTCGATTACTTTTTTCTTGAATGTGTAAACTGCACCTGCGACAGCAGCAACTGTACCAGCAACACCAGTAACAAAACCTTTACCAAATCCTTTAGCCATGAGAATTTCTCCTTTTCTGAACTTTAAATATTTATGTTATAATATATGGTAACGAAAAAACGTGAATTTTGCAAGGAAAAACGATGAAAACCAAGATAATTGTGATTGTGGGACCGACCGCGGTTGGAAAAACAGCTCTTGCGATCGATTTGGCGCAAGCCCTCAATGGTGAAATCATCAGTGGCGATAGTCAGCAAGTCTATCGCAAGCTGGATATTGGAACTGCCAAGGCGACACCAGAAGAGCAAGCTGCGGCTCCCCATCATTTGATCGATGTGCGGGAGGTAACCGAGTCTTACTCGGCCTTTGATTTTGTAAGAGAAGCTAAACAGGCCATCGCGGAGATCACAGCCCGAGGCAAGCTCCCCATCATTGCAGGTGGGACGGGCCTCTACATTCAAAGCCTTCTTGAAGGCTATCATCTTGGTGGTGAAGTTCCCCATGAAGAGATTCTGGCCTATCGGGCTCAATTAGACTTGCTGTCGGATGAAGAATTGTACCAACGGGTGACGGAGCAAGGACTTGTGATTCCTCAGCTCAATCGCCGTCGGGCCATGCGGGCTCTTGAAATTGCATATTTTGGCCAAGAATTAGCAAACCAAGAGACAGATTATGAACCCTATATCATTTGTCTAGATGATGAACGGTCCTTGATCTATGATCGCATCAATCGTCGAGTAGATCGCATGCTAGAGGAAGGCTTGCTGGATGAAGCCCGTTGGCTCTATGATGACCATCCGGAGGTTCAGGCAGCTAAAGGGATTGGTTTCAAGGAACTCTTTCCTTACTTTAAGGGAGAGCAGAGCCTTGCGGAAGCCAGTGAGATCCTCAAGCGCAATACGCGGCGTTTTGCCAAACGGCAGCTGACCTGGTTTCGAAATCGAATGGAAGTGAAATTTTACGCCATTTCTGCCCCCCATTTCAAGGAGCAGGTTCTTGCAGATGTAAAGGAGTTTTTACAGCATGATTGAAACAGAAAAAAAACAAGAACGCATCCTTTTGGTTGGTGTGGAACTTCAAGGCATGGACAATTTTGATATGTCTATGGAGGAGTTGGCAAGTCTAGCTAAAACTGCAGGTGGAGATGTCCGGGGCTCCTACACACAAAAGCGGGAGAAATACGACACCAAGACCTTTGTCGGCTCAGGAAAACTAGAAGAAATCGCTCAAATGGTCGAAGCAGATGAGATCACGACGGTAGTGGTCAATAACCGCCTAACCCCCCGTCAAAATGTCAATTTAGAAGAAATCCTTGGGGTCAAGGTCATTGACCGGATGCAGTTGATTTTAGATATCTTTGCCATGCGGGCTAGGAGTCATGAAGGCAAGTTGCAGGTACACTTGGCCCAGCTCAAATACCTCTTGCCACGCCTTGTCGGTCAAGGGATCATGCTCAGCCGTCAGGCTGGGGGAATTGGTTCTCGTGGACCAGGGGAAAGTCAGTTGGAGTTGAACCGCCGGAGCGTTCGCAACCAAATCACCGATATCGAGCGCCAGCTCAAGGCAGTTGAAAAGAACCGGGAAACCCTTCGTGAAAAACGCTTGGAATCACCTGTCTTCAAGATTGGTTTGATCGGCTATACCAATGCAGGAAAGTCGACCATTATGAATCAGCTGACCAGTAAGAGCCAGTATGAAGCCGATGAACTCTTTGCGACTTTGGATGCCACAACCAAGAGCATCCACCTAACAGGCAATCTGCAAGTGACCCTGACCGATACGGTTGGCTTTATTCAGGACTTGCCGACAGAGTTGGTATCGAGCTTTAAGTCGACCCTGGAAGAAAGTAAGAATGTGGATCTCTTGGTCCATGTCATCGATGCTTCTGATCCCAATCATGAAGAGCATGAAAAGACCGTTCTTTCTATCATGAAGGACCTGGATATGCTGGAGATTCCTCGCTTAACCCTCTACAACAAAGCGGATAAAGTAGAGGACTTTACCCCAACCCAGACACCTTTTAGTTTGATTTCAGCTCGATCTGAGACAGCTCGAGAGGCCCTTCAGGCTTTGTTCCTAGAAAAACTGAGAGAACTCTTTGTTCCCTTTACTATTCGCGTTCCCTTTTCAAAATCCTATCGGACACATGACTTAGAGACGGTCGCGATCATTGACCGGCGAGAATTTGAAGAAGACGTCGAGGTCATTCAAGGCTATATCGCAGAGAAAAATAAGTGGAAGTTGGAAGAATTTTATGACGGATTACGTTGATTTAGCAATAAAATATGGAGGCTATACCAGCCTCGATCGGGTCTATCTGACCAATCTTTTAAGCACGATCCCTGAGGAATTGCGTCTTCGTGTGATTACGCCTCCCCCAAGTGTGATCAACGCTTATTTCGCAGAGCTCTACCAAAAGAAGAGCCCCAAGGAGGCCATGGATTATTTCTTGGACCTGAGTCGGGTATTTGACTTATTCACAGTTCAACAAAGCTTTGATGAACGAAAGCCTTTTATCCGCCTTAACTTATCAGGTAAGTCTTATGGCTTGGCTTACGTAAATGAAGAGCTAGCCTGTGTCTTTGCTGAACATCCAGCAGAAGATATCACCCCTGCCATTTTATTTGAAGTCGCAGAGATCTTTCCACATTGTTTGGTCTTTGAAAAAGATGGCAAGATCTGTCTGCAAGAGGCCGGCCCAGAAGTGGTCACAAAAACAGAAGCCCTCTCAGCTCTGACTGACTTGATGACCTTGGAAGATGGACGCTTGAAACTGTCAGGATATAACCAAGAAGAGCTCCTCGAGTTAGCGCAAGCCTACCCAGGCAACCTTTCTTTCCGTTCAGAGAACCGGACGGCCATGATTTATATAGATAGAAAGTAGACAATGGACATTCAATTTTTAGGAACGGGAGCTGGGCAACCCTCAAAAGCCCGGAATGTATCGAGCCTAGCGCTCAAATTGCTGGACGAGATCAATGAAGTCTGGCTCTTTGATTGTGGCGAAGCGACACAGAATCAAATTTTAGAAACGACTATTCGTCCGCGAAAGGTTAGCAAGATCTTTATTACTCACCTACACGGAGATCATATTTTTGGTTTGCCAGGTTTCCTCTCTAGTCGGGCCTTTCAGGCCAATGAAGAGCAGACGGATCTGGATATCTATGGACCAGTAGGCATCAAATCCTTTGTGATGACCAGTCTTCGCGTATCAGGCTCTCGCCTGCCTTACCGCATTCATTTTCATGAATTCGATGAACATTCTCTGGGCAAGATTTTAGAAACCGATAAATTTACGGTTTATGCGGAGGCTTTGGACCACACCATTTTCTGTGTGGGTTACCGGATCATGCAAAAAGACCTCGAAGGAACACTGGACGCAGATAAGCTGAAGGCAGCGGGTGTTCCCTTTGGGCCGCTCTTTGGTCAGGTTAAAAATGGCCAAGATGTCACCCTGGAAGATGGGACTAAGATCATTGCAGCGGATTATATTTCAGCCCCTCGGCCTGGTAAGATTATCACGATCCTCGGAGATACCAGAAAGACGGATGCCAGCGTCCGCCTTGGAGTCAATGCGGATGTCTTGGTCCATGAGTCTACCTATGGCAAGGGCGATGAGAAGATTGCTAAGAAACACGGTCACTCGACCAATATGCAGGCGGCAGAAGTAGCGCGTGAAGCTGGAGCCAAGCGTCTTCTTTTGAACCATATTAGTGCTCGCTTCTTATCAAAAGACATCAGCCAATTGCGCAAGGATGCGTCCAGCATTTTTGAAAATGTCTATGTCGTCAAAGATTTGGAAGAAGTGGAGATCTAAGATGCGAACCATTCTCATAACAGGAGCAAGTGGAGGCTTGGCCCAAGAAATGGTCAAGCTCCTTTCTGAAGATCGGCTGATTCTCCTAGGTAGAAATCAAGAAAAAATGGAAAAGCTCTATGCCAGTCATCCTCAAGCTGAATGCATCGGGATCGATATCACTGATTCCTTAGCCGTCCAAGATTTGGTAGAAGAGCTCTATCAGCGCTATGGACAGATCGATATCTTGGTCAATAATGCAGGCTATGGGATTTTTGAGGATTTTGATCGCATTTCTGACCAGCAGGTGCGAGAGATGTTTGAAGTCAATACCTTTGCCCTCATGCAGTTTTCACGTTTGATTGGTGCGCACATGAAGGAAGCAGGAAAGGGTCACATTGTCAATATCGTCAGTATGGCGGGGCTCGTTGCATCAGCCAAATCCAGCCTTTATTCAGCTACTAAGTTTGCAGCCATCGGCTTCTCCAATTCCTTGCGGTTAGAACTGATGCCCTTTGGTATTCATGTGACGACGGTCAATCCAGGCCCCATCCGGACCACTTTCTTTGATCAGGCAGACCCTGACGGAAGCTATGTCAAAGCTGTGGATCGCTATATTTTGGAACCGGACTTTGTGGCCAAGAAAATCGTGAAGAACTTTGGAAAAGCAAAACGCGAGCTCAATCTTCCTTGGCTCTTGAACCTGACCCACAAGCTCTATACCCTTTTCCCTCGCATCTCAGACAAGCTAGCCTGCAAGATGTTCAATTTCAAATAGGAGGAGATCGATGGCTGCAAATATTCAAGCTTATTTAGAAAACCTCCAGCAACCCTGGGGACAGATCTATTATGATATCCTTTTTGAACAATTGAAGGACATCAAGGGTAAGAGAGTGCTTGATTTTGGCAGTGGTTTTGGCCTTGTAACTAACCACTTGGCGCAAGACAATGAAGTCCTTGCTGTGGAGCCTAATGAGGAAATGGTAGACTTGCGGGCCCAGGACCATCCCTACCAGCAACTCGTTGGGAGTCTGGACCAGTTGGCAAGTCTTGAAGAGGCCAGTTTTGATGTCATCTTCTGCCACAATGTCTTGGAGTATGTCGAGGATCGCAAGGTGGTTCTCAAGGAATTCACCCGTCTCTTGAAACCAGGAGGCCTGCTCTCTATTGTCAAGCACAATGAGGTTGGCCGCGTCCTGCAGACCGTCGTCTTTGAAAATGATACTCAAAAGGCCCTTGATCTCCTAGCAGGTCAAGACCTGGAAACCCACTCCATGGGCTTGGCTCAGGCCTATGATCTCGATCTAGCTGTTGAAGATCTAGCCCTTGAAGTTCAGGACTACCAAGGAATTCGAGTCTTTTATGCCTTACAGGACAATCGCTTCAAGGGCCAAGAAGGCTGGCGAGAGTCTATGCTCAAGATGGAGTTGGCGGTCTGTCAAGAGTCCCCTTACAGGGATATCGCCTTCTTCCAGCACTATACCTTAAAAAGGAGTTAAGATGTTAGATTATAAAAAAGAAATTCCAGCGATGACAAACCTACTCGCACTCTACAGTTCGGTCGGCTGGACCAATTATACCAACAACCCAACCATGCTAGAAGAAGCTGTCAAAGCCAGTCTCTGGCAGTTGGCAGTCTATGATGAGAAAGAGCTCGTCGCCTACATTCGCTTGGTAGGAGATGGCCACTCTGTTATTTTTGTGCAGGATCTTTTGGTAAGACCAGATCACCAGCGCCAAGGCATTGGAAAGAAACTCTTAGAAGAGGCTTTAGGGACTTTCCCAAATGTCTACCAACGGCTTCTTGCCACTGAACGTAGCGAGAAAAATTTAGCCTTTTACCAGTCCCTCGGCTTTGTCGAACTTTCAGAGCAAGCCTGTACAGGGATGATTTATATGAAATAAGAGAGTGGGACAGAAATCGGTAATTCGTTAGAATTCGATTTCATCGTCCCACCTCCGCACAGTTGAGTAGGGCTGTAAAAGCTGATGAAATCAGCGTAGTAGAGCCCACTCAACCACTGCGTCTTGCTTGACAATCCAAAAATAATTGAGAGGCTAGGACTTTTGTCCCAGCCTCTTATCTATTTGACTGACAAAAGGGGAGTTTGATGGTAAAATGAGGAAGAGATCAGGAGGAGATGGAATGAAGAAGAAAATAAAATGGGGCCTTGTCTTATGTTCGGTACTTATACCAGTATGTTTGAGTGCCTGCAAACAAGGAACTGTAGAAAAACAAGGTTCTTCGAATAAAGAAGTACAGAAGAAAATCGATCGAAAAAACATTCATTTTGACAAAACAGGACCTGCAGCAACATTTGATTGGGATGCAAAGAACAGTATCAGATACATAACGTTTGAAAAACTTCCACAATATATGAGGTCAGATGATAGCGATGGTATTTCAATATATGGACAGCAACCGAATGAAGCCTCTCTATCTGAGGAAGGAAGGGTTCAAAAAGCTTTGCAGGTTGTTGAAGGAGTCTATGTAGATCCAAGGGGAATAGACACAGTAATCAAGGCCAATGGGGCAAAAAATCAAGAGGATATGTATACTCGACTCTGGAACGATTATATTATCCCTAAAATTGAAAAAAACAGTAGTACTTTTGATCCAAATACTTATGTGGAATATCTTGGTGAGAAGTACCCCCTCAAAATATATGGTCCCATGTATTTGAAGCTCATGACGAATGCATTGAGCTTTGGAAAAAAATATGAATTAAAGGGCTATGCAGTTAAGGGAAACAAAGTATTTATTCGCATTCAGGTACCAACGTACTTCCCAGAGCTTTTACCGAGAGGGAATAAATATTATAAAAATCCTAATGAGTCAGATTTCAATCAAGCCTTCTATGATTGGCTCGATGAATTCCATCAAAGGTATGCTGAAAAAGAAATAAATCGAGATGATCATATTTCCTATATCATGCTTTCAACAGTTTTACAACAGTTAGTTAACAAAAATTTCGAGGCAACCTCATTATCCGGTTATGCTTATAGTAAAACTTCGCCTACGGAATTCACAGTTGAAATGGAAGTGACAAATCAAGGTGATGTTCGAATTGATTTAAAAAACTTGGCTATTCTCTTACAAATCCCTCAACAAATGAAGGGAGATAATCAGTATGGTAAGCAAGATGAGAATAATATCTTTTGGACCATCCCATCTGGAAATAATAGTGATGGACAAAAGGTAAAAGAAAAATTAAAGAATTTTAACCCAAAAAATCCTGTTAAAAGCTATGCGATTGGAGAGCCAGTTCTATTTGCTAATGGCTTAGAAGTTACACTGAATAGTGTAACAGACGATCCAAATTTGGATGTTCAGGATGATCAAGACCGTATCGATACAAAGAAAAAACAACATCGATTGATCGTCGAATTCACCCTATCAAATACAACACCTCTCAGTATTGAAAATACTCCAGATTATACAAATGTAGATCTCTATGATGGACATGGCAAATCTGCTTATATGCTGAATAATACTTTAAATTACAAACAGCCAACAGTCCTTGAAGCAGGAGAATCTGGTATATATAAAATTAACTATTTAACAGATGGGGATGGACCATTTACGGTTGTTTATGGTGATGCAAAATGGGTCTTTCAAAAATAAAGAAGAATCCTAACCTTTAGTCAGCTTATTGTAAAAGCTAGTGAGTTTAAGAAATTATCAGAAGCTTCAGTTATCAATGAATTATTAAAAAATTTATTCATATGTGGTTGGAAAAATCGGAAAACCTTTAAAGAAAACTGACAAACAAATAAGGTAATAAAATGCGGACAGAAAGTAGAAATGAGAGAATGAAGAAGGTTTTTAAATCAATCAAGTTTTGGATATTTGTATTACTCGTTACCTTGGCAGGAGGCTGGTTCATCCGGTATGAAATTCATAAGCGTGATATATCACAATTTGTAACTTGGAAACCTCGTCCAAACATAGTTGACTCCCAATTTATTGCAGGTGGGAAAGCAGTAGCCATTCAATGGGATAATAAAGAGGAAGTGGATGAGGCGCTGGAAGCATATTCGTATAATTCAAAAGTTAAAGTAGAATGGTTTATAAATGGTGGAAATAGTGAACGGTACATTGCACAAGAAAGTTACAAATTAAAATCTGACCCACGTCTCTATTTTCAATATTATATTCGTGGTAATCAAGTTCCTTACCTAACTACAAATAAAGCACAAAAGGGAGAGTACTGGCTCATTGATGTCTATGATACCAAGGACAAGCGCTTAGTGAAGAAAACATATGATGTTTTTAAGATAGTACGAGATATGGATAAGAATTATATCCCCTTATCTGTTAAAGTTTCTTCTATGTTGTTGGATACAGATGATGGAGAAACATACATTCCGATTGATATTCTTGTCGATAAGAAAGACAAATATATTGTAGAACCTGGAAATATCTATGTACAAACAGAGTATCAATCTCGTATAGGGTTAATGAATGTTAAGGATGGAAAGTTCGCTTGGAAAACCTCATCAGGCAAAGGTTATGAACAAGTTCAAAAAGAAAATCGAGAAAGCGACAAAGACTTACATCCATTTGAATACAATTTTGAAAGAGGACAATTGCAGCTCCAACATTCACGTTTGTTATTTACAGATCGTAGTAATGAGACTAAGGATATCCCATTGAAAACACTCTATCCGAAAGTATATTCGATTTTAAGCAAAGGGAATAATCCAACTACTTTAAAATGGGATGAAAAACCGACAAAAGGGGAGAATGCCTACCTATACTTTCTCGGACCAGAAGATCTCAACTTTGATATTTCATTTTTGGAACTGCTTTATAAAGTTCCAGAGCAGCGTTCAGGTGGATGGTATGATGTCCTACAGTATCATAAGATACCAGCAGAGCTTTCAAAAGATGGGCAAGAACATTATGTGAATAACAAAAAGGAGTTTTTCCAATATTTTAAAAAGGAATTAAATCAAAGTAACGATGCTACAGAGTTCTCATTATTGCGACGCTTGTATGAAGTACAGAACTACGTGGTCTCTAGAGATTTTGGTCAGTCCTTCGGTAACCTTACCATACCAGCTGAGTATACTAAAGATGGGAAGGTTCATGTCGTTCAAAATGATGAAGAATTCTTCAAATATATGGATTTAGAGAAAATTCCTAATAAAAAGATGAAAGAAGATATTATAAAAAGGTTCTCATATGATATAAAAAAATAATCGATTAGGTCGAATTTCGCAAGGAGGTCAGGCTATGAAGCTCAATTATTTCAAACTATTCGCAGGAATTCCACTTATTCTTTGTTGCCTCCTTCTTTCCAGTTGTAAGATCATGAAACCGAGTGATTATAAAAAGGCGAAGGAAGTTGTTACAGAAGTTTTTAAAGAAAATGGTCTTCATGGCAAAGTTACCATCACTAAGTTATCCTGGACTGCCCTAGAATACCCACAGTATCATGTAAGCTACGTATACTCTGAGAAGACCTACGATGATCAAACGGTACAATTGGAAGATGAGGACGTAACTTTTAAAGATGACTGGTCGGGGTCATACAGTAGTTATCTTCCATCATACAAGGAAGCGTTTTTGAAACAGAAATCTATTAAAAATATCGAGGAAAAACTAGAGACTGAATTAAAGAAGCAATCTCTAGGTCTTCCTATTAGTTTCTTTGGTTTTTTATCTAACTCCAACCGTGATGAGAAGGAGCAAATTCTAGATAGTATCGCAAGTCAAAATCTCAAAGAAGGGAAAAAGGACTTTGCCGGTTACTATCAAATCCCTTTTCAGACCTTAATCGATCAAGAGTTAATCCGTATGACTATTTATATAGAGGATGGTGTATCCGTTAAGGAAAAAGACTTAAAAGCAGCAGCCAAAAAATTAGACGCTAGCAAACTGCCGGATGGTGCCTATGATTTCTATTATTCCAAAGGTAGTTACGCCGATTCTATCAGTTACTCATTTAAAGTTAAAGATGGGAAAGTTGTTTTTTATGAAGATCAAAATATTCAGAATTGAGTAACCGAATACAAGAAAAAGATCTAGTCGTGTTTGACTAGATCTTTCATGTTGCTTAGAAGTCTTCCTTCTTCTTAAGTGTCATAGAAGCAATAGCTGTAGCGACGAATGTCAAACCAGTTACAAGAAGTCCTAAATGATCTTCCGTTCCTGTTGAAGGAAGGGATCGTTTACTTTCTTTAGGCTTGTCACTAGATTTAGGAGTTTCACTAGATTTAGGTTTGTCACTAGGCTTAGGCTTATCTCCATTTGGTGATGGATTTTTAGGTTTGCTATTACTTGGTGTTGGTATATTTGGAATATCAATTGATGGTGAAGGTGGAAGAAGTTTATTTACCACATTTCCTTTATCAACGACAAGGTTTGTAGCTGAAGTAAAGTCGCTTGTAGTAACTTTGATGGATGTATCTGAAAGTTGGTAACCATTAGGAGCAGAGAGCTCTTTGATCACGTAATTTTTCGCTTCAAATCCAACAAAGCTTGCAAGTCCATCTTGACCAGAAATTGCTTGCGCTTGGCCTTGTCCATAAGGATTTGCAACAGGTGTCACACCATCCGCTTCAAAGAGTCCAAATACCGCACCGGCAAGGTAATCACCCTTTTCATCTACCTTACGAACTCTAAGGGTGTAAAGTTTCAATTCAGGATTATTCACTGTTGGTGGAGTTGGTGGGATGACCTTATTGATAAAGGTTTTCTTCGCACCGTATGAAACAACTGCTTGGATAGCGTTTGATGCTTCATCTTTTGTGACGGTCACTGTGACATCCACTTGACCTTCGTCATATTGGATATTTGCCTGATCAGCTGGCACGACTTCTTTAATGGTATATTTATGAGTACCAATCATCGCTTCCGTGTAGGCAATCGCATCAAATGTCACTGTACCATCCGCAGCATTTTGTTTTGTTTGAAGAACAGTTCCATTTTCGTCCAAGAGGTTAAAGCTAAATTCACCACCTTGAAGGTCACGACCTTCTAAAATCTTACTTGTGGTAATTTGTTTTTCACTTGGAGTTGGAGGTGTCGGAGGTGTATACGTGTTAGTAAAAGTAGGAGTATCCTTTTTACCGTCGTATTGCACATCCGCATTCAATTGTCCATTTTCGTCTTTTGTAACAGTTACTGTTACAGTATGAACAGTTTCATCATAAGTAATCGCTGATTCTGGTGTAGCTGGTTTTTGTTCAACGATTGTGTAGGTGAAAGTACCAGCTTCATTAAAGCTTACTGGATTGAAGAGAATATCACCATTCTCACCATTTGTCTTGGTATCAATGAGCGTACCAGCTTGATCCTTGAGAAGGAAAGTATACTCATTTGCTTTCAATGTACGATCGCTCGAACCATTGATCGACAATACTTTTTTAGCCTTGAATTGAGCTGACGTTGGTTTCACTGTTGGAGGAACTGGTGTCGGAGGTGTCTTCGTATTTGTAAACGTATCACCTTTCTCAGTATCTCCACCTGAGTAAGTCACAGTAGCGACGAGTTTATCGTTTACTTTCTTCACTTCAACAGTAGCAGTGATGGTTTGTGTGCTATAGTTGATAGAAGCATCCGTACCTTTATTTTCGGTAATGGTGTAAGTATGTTTTCCTTCGGCACTATAAGTAAGTTCCTTAAAGGTTACAGTACCATTTGCTTTGTTTTTAGCCGTTTCAAGGGTATTGTTTCCTTCTTTCAAGACAAATTCGAATTGATCGTCTGTCAACGGTAAGGATGTTTCACCTTCTTTAAAGAGCTTTTTCACTTGAAGAGTAGCTTTTGTACTTTCTGTTTTAGGAGCTTCTTTTTTGTTGGTGAACGTATCTGTGTCAGTTTGACCATCAGAGTAGCTAATTTGTTCGACAACCAAGGCGTTGTCTTTTTCAACCACTACAACCGTAGCCGTGATGGTTTGCTCACTGTAGATAATGGTTTTGTCCGTACCTTTTGTTTCAGTGATGGTATAGGTGAATGTCCCTGATTTGTCTACAGTGATGGTATCAAAAGTAATCGAACCATCTTTTTTGTTCTTAGCTGTACCAACTACTTTATCGTTTGAATCTTTTGCAACAAACTCAAAGTCATCGCCCTTCAGTTCGCCACCTTCAAATACTTTTTTCAGGTTTAAGGTTACCTTAGCATTTGAAACTTTTGGTTTATTTTGAGTATTGGTGATCGTATTTTTTTGTTCACCATCTCCACCTGAGTATGTGACAGTAGCAACGAGTTTGTCGTTATCTTTCTTCACATCGACAGTAGCCGTGATGCTTTGTGTACTATAGTTGACACTAGCATCTGTACCCTTGTTTTCAGTGATGGTATAAGTATGAGTACCTTCTTTATTGAAAGTCAGAGACTTAAAGTTAACAGTGCCATCTGCTTTGTTCTTGGCAGTTTCGACTACTTTGTTGTTTTCGTCTTTCAAGACAAATTCGAATTGACCTTCTGTAATCGGAAGTTGTGTATGTTCCTGATCACCGGCTACTTCGAAAGCTTTTTTAACAACAAGATTTGCAGTAGTTTCAGTAACTTTTGGTTTGTTTGAAGTGTTTACTACTTTGATAACATTCGACTCATTGATAGGTTCAACTTTTGAAGTATAACCATCAGGTGTGTTTGTTTCCACTACGGAGTACTCAATCTTCTTACCGTCTTTGATACCAGGTAAGTTAGTGAAATCAGCTTTCCAACCAGAAGCTTGGGTAAGAGTTTGAGTCATTCCATCTAAAGCTTGGCCGTCCGCATACAATTGAACAGTGATATCTTTACGGTCAGCTTCTTCGTCACCAACCCACTCTTTTTGAACGGTCACAGTTGTATCACCAGATACCCAGAATTTCAATTCTGTGTTATTCCAGAACGCTGGATCTGTTTGTGGTGTTTTGATTTCATCAGCTGTTAACGTAGCATTGTTGTCAATACGGATGGTTGTCTTAGGAATGATTGTTTGGTATTCAACGATTAATTCTTCGTCTGTTGCTGTTTTGAAAACATCACTTACGTCTGATAAATTCACAGTAAATCCATTACCGTCTGCATCGAACTTAACATGTTTCCAGAAATCCCAACCTGAAGCAACTACTTGTCCACCTTTTCTTAAAGTGAAGGATGGTTTCAAGTAAGTTCCCACAAAGAATTCGTTTGCAGCGTGGTTGGCAGCTGGAGCAAAAGTGATTTTTGAGTAATCGACGGCTGGAGCTTGGATTTTATCTGATACAACAGGGTTTGTGAGGGCTTGTTTCTTACCATCTCCGTTGATACGGATGAACCAAGTTGTTAGATAGTAGTCATCTCCAACATTCATCCATGCATAGTTTTCAGATGCATCTAATTTGAATTGTTTAGAAACAAAATCACCAGTCTTATTATACTTATTTAAGACAGATTCAAATACGCCAGGTCCATCAGGACGAGTGATTACCACCGACTCAGAACCTACTTTTGAAGTAGCTGTTTTGTTGCCAGGGTTTCCTGGAGTGTTATCCCATTCCGCTTTGTATGAGAATCCACCTTTTACGTTTTGGTTCATGGATTCGATTGCTTTTTTGAAAGTAAAAGTAATCTTTTTACCTGTCATCGAAACAGTCGCCACTTCAGCACCGTTTGCTTGTAGTGATTGTGTTGCGATTTCAGTGATATTGACACCTTCTGGAGCATCGATTGTGAAAGTGTCGCCTTCTTTAACAGATTTACCTGTTAAATCCCAGTCAAATGAAAATGTAACTTTTTGTCCACTTGTCTGAGCCTTTAAATTGGTGACAGTTGGTGAAACAGTGGCTGCGCTAACAGGTTTGATCACAGACAAGCCTAAGGCTACCACACCGATGATAGCTACAAATGCAACTATCTTTTTATAAAGAGATTTCAATTGGCCTCATTTCCTTTCTTTTGCATGCCTTCTCCCATTTTTCTATATAGTGATATATCCTAAAACAGAAAGGCTTCTAATTTCTACTCCTTGAAACTAGTCGCCTTATTTGATGATGGATCTATAAATGATCTGTTAGCTAAAAGTAACAACCTCAGCGATCAGATCCGCATCAAAGCCTCTAATTACGTTTGTTTACATAGAAAAATAAGGTAAATGACAAGCTTAGTAATGTTAAAACGATAATAAACGTTCGAAATTTTAACAGAATAATCATCCCATCACATATTTAAAAAAGATTATTATCATAATATATTATAAGCTTTTATACCTATAAGTCAAGCCAAATGAAACAGAAATAGAGGTTGCTGTTCATTTTGTTTCAACATCTGTCTGACCCTTTATTTCCCGACATTTCCTGCTTTCATGATATAATATTCAGATAAGAAAAAGAGGAGACCAAAAGCTAGATGATCACTTCAAAATACGATTGGCAGTTAGCTTCGCCAAATGCAGATGAGGCCTTTTTAGTCCTTGCTAAAAAAGCAGGCCTGGAAGCGTCCGTAGCAACCTTACTGTATGAGCGTGGCATTCAGACCAAAGAAGATTTAGAAGACTTTTTAGAACCCAAGTTAGAGAACCTTCACGACCCTTATTTGCTCCATGATATGGACAAGGCAGTGGAGCGCATTCGACGGGCCATCGAAGATTACGAGCAGATCCTCATTTATGGAGACTATGACGCGGACGGGATGACTTCGGCCTCTATTATGAAGGAAACTTTGGAGCAGATGGGAGCAGAGGTGCAAGTCTACCTACCCAACCGCTTCACAGACGGCTATGGACCCAATGAGAGTGTCTACAAGTACTTTATCGAGCAACAAGGCATTTCTTTGATTGTCACGGTGGACAATGGGGTCGCGGGCAATCAAGCCATTGCCATGGCTCAAGCGATGGGAGTTGATGTTATCGTGACGGACCACCACTCTATGCCGGAAGTTTTGCCGGATGCTTATGCGATCATTCATCCCGAGCATCCAGATGCGGATTATCCCTTCCATTATCTGGCAGGTTGTGGCGTGGCTTTTAAGTTGGCCTGTGCCCTCTTAGAAGAAGTGCCGGTTGATCTCTTAGATTTAGTCGCGATTGGAACCATTGCAGATATGGTGAGCCTGACAGATGAGAATCGGATCCTGGTCAAATACGGTCTGGGGGTTCTCCAACATACCCAGCGCATGGGGTTGCAAGAGCTCTTGGAGATCGCTGGGATTCGTCCGGAGGATGTCAATGAAGAAACAATTGGCTTTCAGATCGCCCCTCGTCTCAATGCCCTTGGTCGCCTCGATGACCCAAATCCAGCCATCGAACTACTGACTGGTTTTGATGATGAAGAAGCGCACGAAATTGCCCTCATGATTCATCAGAAAAATGAAGAACGCAAAGAGATTGTCCAAAGTATCTATGACGAAGCCAAAGCCATGGTCGACACGAGCTTGTCCGCCCAGGTTTTGGCCAAAGAAGGCTGGAATCCGGGAGTGCTTGGCATTGTTGCCGGTCGTCTCTTAGAAGAACTTCACCAGCCGGTCGTTGTTTTAAGTATCGAGGATGGACGAGCTAAAGGAAGCGCTCGGAGTCCTGAGTCGGTCAATATCTTTGAGGCTCTCGATCCTCACCGGTCGCTCTTTGTCGCCTTTGGAGGACATGCCGGTGCAGCAGGAATGACCTTAGAGGTGGACCAACTACCTGCCTTGTCTCAGGCTCTTACGGATTACATTGCAGAACAAGAAATTGATCTCAGCAGCAAGTCCACCCTAGCCATTGACGAGGAATTGCATCTAACAGAACTAACACTTGAGACCTTGAAAAGCTTTGATCGCTTGAGTCCTTTTGGCATGGACAATAAAAAGCCCGTCTTTCTGGTCCGTAATTTCAAGGTAGAAGGGGCACGCTCGATGGGAGCCGGCAATACCCATTTGAAACTCAAAATTTCTCAAGAAGATGCGACCTTTGAGGTGGTGGCTTTTGGCATGGGGAGTTTAGAGGCAGAGTTTGCACAGGCTCAAGACCTAGAGCTAGCTGTGCAATTATCTGTCAACCAATGGAATGGCCAAACCACTCTTCAGCTCATGCTGGTTGATGCGCGTGTGGATGGTGTGCAGCTCTTTAATATCCGCTCTAAAAATGCCAGTCTCCCCGCAGGTGTTCCCGTTCTTGATTTTACCCAAGAACTGCCAGATCTGACAGGCGCACCCGCTGTTGTAGTTGGAAATATCCCTGAGGATTTAGAGCAACTACGGCAAATCTTCCAAGAGCATGATTTCCAGGCCGTCTATTTCAAAAATGAGATCTCCAAAGCCTACTATCTGACAGGATACGGTAGCAGGGACCAGTATACCAAGCTCTATAAGACTATCTACCAATACCCAGAGTTCGATGTCCGCTATAAACTCAAAGACCTAGCAGCCTATCTCAAGATCCAGCAGATCCTCTTGGTCAAAATGATTCAGATCTTCCAAGAGCTAGGCTTTGTGACCATTGAAAATGGCATCATGAAGGTCAATAAAGAAGCAGAAAAACGCGAAATCGCAGAAAGCAGCATCTACCAAAATCTCAAACAAACGGTGAAAGAGCAGGAGTTGATGGCCCTTGGAACGGTTCGTGAAATTTATGACTATCTAACAGGACAGGCCTTATGAAAAAACACCTAAAACAGTTTCTCTGGCTCACCCCCATCCTACTTTTTTGCCTTTATTGGCTAGGAATCTACCTGAGTTTAAAAAATCCCATGGAGGAGATCACTTACTCTGAAAATGGTGGATGGATGCGCTATGTGATGTTTAAGCCCTTTACAGAAACGATAGGAAATGATGGTATCTGGAAAGAAGATGAGGGATTTCAAACCTACCCTTATTCAAAAGGAATTGTTGATGGAAACGAAGACCAGTCCGTGATGATGTTTAGAGGAACTCCCAACTGGACCTATATGTATGATTTTAAATTGGAAAAAGGTGTGACACTCGGATTTATATTTAAATACGACTCGTCAAAAAAGCTGTTTTTTCAGAAGGAGGTCTACCTTTCTAAAGAAGATACTACCTACGAGGGCCAGCAACTCCTTGATCAACTTGCCACCTATGGCAAAGACCGGACTTGGTTGAAAAAGCAAAGTAAGAAAGTGGCCGAGCAATACATCCTTGGTACCTGGTTCAAAAATGGAAGTTCCCGTTATTCCCTGAAAAACTTGGGAGATATGAAAATCGAGTACAACAAATTGATAGAAGAATAGTAAGTTTTTTTGGGAATCCAATCTCACATCATTTCTCGGATGTGGGATTTTTGCTTTTGACGCGGGAGCTTGGGAAAATGATTTGGCAAAAAATGATGCAAGTTAGTAGAATTCATGATATAATGGAATGTAAAAAATTTTTTATGAAAGAAAGTTAACCATGAATTTAAAAGATTACATTGCAAGCATTGAAAACTATCCACAAGAAGGAATTACCTTCCGTGATATCAGCCCTTTGATGGCAGATGGTAATGCTTATAGTTATGCGATTCGTGAAATCGTTCAATACGCAACGGATAAGAAAATCGACATGATCGTTGGTCCTGAAGCGCGTGGGTTCATCGTTGGATGTCCGGTAGCTTTTGAGCTCGGTATTGGTTTTGCGCCTGTTCGTAAGCCTGGTAAATTGCCACGTGAAGTTATTTCTGCTGACTACGAAAAAGAATACGGTGTGGATACCCTCTGCATGCACGCAGATGCCATCAAACCAGGCCAACGCGTCCTCATCGTTGATGACCTTTTGGCTACGGGTGGTACCGTTAAAGCAACCATCGAAATGATCGAAAAACTCGGTGGGATCGTTGCAGGGTGTGCCTTCTTGATCGAGTTGGATGAATTGAAAGGTCGCGAAGCGATCGGCGATTACGACTACAAAGTTTTGATGCATTACTGATATAGTCTAATACTATAACTGGATACAGAAAAACCATAATTGAAAACTATAAGCTCCTATCATATAATGTTAGTTAAGAACTTGCACGATGGGAGCTTTTTATGCCAATTACACTAGATAAAAAATTACCTGCAGTCGATATCCTTCGTTCAGAAAATATTTTTGTCATGGATGATGTTCGAGCAACTCACCAGGATATTCGTCCTATAAATGTTCTGATTTTGAATCTCATGCCGACTAAGGAAGCAACTGAGACTCAACTGCTACGCCTCCTGGCCAATACGCCCTTGCAGATCAATGTAGATTTCCTCTATATGGCGAGCCATAAGTCTAAAAATACAGCGGCCGAGCATATGGAGAGTTTTTACAAGACTTTTGAGGATATCAAGGATAATTACTATGACGGCTTGATTGTGACGGGGGCGCCTGTCGAAAAGATGGACTTTGAGGAAGTGGACTACTGGGAAGAATTAACCCAGGTCTTTGAATGGGCCAAGCGTCATGTTTTTTCTACCTTACACCTTTGTTGGGGAGCCCAGGCTGGATTGTATCACCGCTACGGGATTCAAAAAGTTGAGCTCTGTGACAAATTATCTGGCATCTATGACCAGGTAGTGGTGCGTCCTGAGAGTCTTCTCATGAGAGGCTTTGACGACCGTTTCCTTGCCCCTCATTCCCGCTATACCGATATTCCTTTGAAGGAAGTCCTTGAAAAGAGTAATCTTCAGGTGATCGCTCAGGGAAATGAGGTTGGGTTGTCCATCATTGCTAGTCCGGACATGCGTGAGGTGTATAGCTTTGGCCATCTGGAGTATGATCGCGATACGCTGGCGAAAGAATACCACCGAGATGTCAAGGCAGGCTTGGATCCAGCCCTTCCAAAAAATTACTTTGATGAGAATGATGCCAATACAGAACCTCGCATTCGTTGGAATCTTGCTGCGACGACCTTCTTTAGTAATTGGATCAACTATGCGGTTTATCAAGAAACACCTTACCGCTTGGAAGAATTGGAAAAAGATATTTCATTTTATGGTTACCTATAAAGGGGAATTATGACATATTCACAAGCATTTAAGTATGGCAACTTGGTTCTTCCAAGTGCCTTGCTTTTTCATTATCATGAATTGTTTGACCAAGCAGATGACTACTTGGTTTGGCAGTTTTTCTTCCTTCAAAATACGACTGGCCAAGAGGCCTTAACTCCCAATCAGATTGCTAGTCATCTAGGAAAAACGGTGACAGAGGTCAATCGGATTATGTCCAATCTGACCACCAAGGGACTCCTTCAGTACCGGACCATTGAGCTCAATGGCGAGATTGAAGCCATCTTTGATGCGACCATTGCCCTGGAGCGCTTGGATGAGATTTTAGAATCCCAATTACAAGGGAAGGCACAGAGCGCGCCCGCTAAGGGAAATGTCATCAAGGATTTGGTGGAAACCTTCCAACAAGAACTGGGACGACTCTTGACACCTTTTGAGATTGAAGACCTGACCAAGACTGTGCGCGAGGATCAGACAGATCCAGATGTGATCAAGGCAGCATTACGAGAAGCTGTCTTTAACGGCAAGCCTCACTGGAAATATATCCAAGCCATTTTACGCAACTGGCGCAGTGAAGGCATCAACAGTCTAGCCCAAGTAGAGGCGAAACTACAAGAACGCGAACAAGCCAACCCACGCAATGTGACAGTTTCAGACGATTTCTTGAAGGCCATGGATTTGTGGAAAGATTAAAAAAACTAGCACTTTATAAAAGTGCTAGTTTTTGAATGTAGACAAACTTCTTTTGAATGAAATAACCTGCATAATTTCGCGAAGATAGAAGAAATATGAGGATTTTAGAGCAATATTAGGATGTATTGGAACTTTCCGCTGTGAGAATGGTACTTGAAACACTATTGTTTCAAGTACCCGGGAGTTTTGAAACTTTAGGTTCAAAACTAAGTCTTGGAACTTCGGAGAAGTTCGCAGACGTCCGTACTCACCTAAGGAAAGTTTCTAATAAGTTACTGTCTTCAATCTAAAACGATTGCTTAATCAAATGTAAGCTAATCCGTTTATAGATAGTCCGCGTAGGCTTTTTTTAGTTTGCTAAGGAGTTCTTGTTTTTCCTCCTCACTAGCAAAGGAAGCCTGGATGGCATCGACATTGTGCTGGTAAAAGTCAGTTTCCTTGGTTTGGAAATGCTGATGGTAGAGGGCGTATTCCTTGGTGAGGTCGGTATCAGATACAGTCCGGTTATCGGTATTGATACTGATTCGAGCACCTGCTTCCTTCATTTTCAAATAAGGGAAATCCTCTAAAGTCGGCGCTGCTTTTGTCTGTAAGTTGCTGGTCAAGCAGAGTTCACCAGTAACCCCATTTTCAATAAAGGATTGGAGTAAGGCTGGTTCATGAGATAGAGCCGTCACGTGGCAATTGCGTTTGATGCCAAATGCAATCGATTGGGCAACAAAGTGTGGGCAATGACACTCACCTGCGTGAAGCGTCATGGGCCGATGGTAACTTTTGACTTGCTCGATTAGAGGTCGAATATCTTCTGGAGAGTAGTTGTGCTCATCTCCAGCAAAGTCAAAACCGACAAAATCTTGATCACTAACTTGGTTGGCTTCTGCCAGGATGCGAGAGGTGAGTTCTTGATCCGACTGGCGCATGCCGCAGACGAGGGCTTTCGCGACAATGCCAAATTCCTCCTGGGCTTGGCGCAGTCCTTCACAGACAGCATCGATAGTTTCTGGAACAGTGAGTCCTTGATCTATGGACAATTCTGGTGCAAAACGGACTTCGATGTAGACGACATTTTCCAAAGCAGCTTGCTTGGCCACATCGTAAGCAGCAAGGGTCAAGGCTTCCTTGGTTTGAAGGAGAGGGCGAATGTAGTCAAAGGCCTCCAAATAGTCCAAAAGATTCTCACAGTGGGCAGGTGCAGTGACATGGTGCTTGAGCTCCTCATCGCTAGCAGGGAGGTCAATATTGGCCATGGCTGCCAATTGGCGAATGGTCGGAAGAGACAAGGAACCGTCTAAGTGGCAGTGTAGTTCTGTCTTTGCCAAACTATGAAAGTCGATCGTGGACATGTTTTTTCTCCTTCAAAATGTATTTTTTCTATACTATCATTTTGCCAAGAAAAGTCAAGTAAAGCCAGCGTAGCAGATTTTTGAAACTAGCGATTGGATTTGATATGCTAGTAGTAACATAGACAAAGGAGAAAAGAGATGTCAGATTATCAATTACCAGAAGTATGGGAAGCACCGAGCCAAATGGGAGGAGCCTGGGGTGGCTTGAACCAACCAACAGCAGGTGCCCGCTTTGAACAAACTCTTCCAAAAGGCGACCAGCCTTTCCAACTCTATACCCTTCCAACACCCAATGGGATCAAGGCCACCATTATGCTTGAAGAACTCAAAGAGCTGGGAGTGGATGCAGGCTATGACGCTTATCGGATCAAGATTGGCGAAGGAGATCAGTTTGGTAGTGACTTTGTAGCCATCAATCCTAACTCGAAAATTCCAGCCATGTTGGATCAATCAGGAGAGGAAGCCATTCGTGTCTTTGAATCAGCCAATATCCTCCTGTATCTAGCTGAAAAATTTGGCCAATTAATCCCGACTGATCTGGCTAAACGGACAGAAGTGCTCAACTGGGTCTTCTGGCAGACGGGTGCGGCACCATTTTTAGGGGGAGGCTTTGGTCATTTCTTCCATTATGCGCCGGAGAAAATCGAGTATGCTATCAATCGCTTTGCCATGGAAGCCAAACGCCAATTGGACCTACTGGACAAGGAGCTGGCCACTAAACCTTATATCGCAGGGGATGACTATACCATTGCAGATATTGCCATCTGGTCTTGGTATGGCCGTCTCGCCCAAGACAAGGTTTGGGACCGTGCAGGGATTTTCCTAAATGTGAAGGAATGCAAGCATCTGCAAGCTTGGACAGAGAAAATCGCCAATCGCCCAGCTGTGCAACGAGGCTTGGAAGTAGACTATAAGGAAATTGATGCATAATGAAAAGGCGCCGTTGCGCCTTTTTTTAATGGTGCAAACATGGTATACTAAGGGATGGAATAAAAGTATAGAAAGAAGCACATGGAATTTACAAAATTATCAAATCGCTTAGACTTGGTGGCTAGCTTCGTCCCAGCTGGAGCTCGTCTGTTGGACGTGGGGAGTGACCATGCTTATCTGCCAATCGCCCTCTTACAAGAAGGCAAGATTGAGGCTGCCATTGCTGGTGAAGTGGTAGAGGGGCCTTATCAATCTGCCCTCCAAAATGTCGCAGATAATGGCTTGGAGGACAAGATTGAGGTCCGTCTGGCCAATGGTTTGGCTGCCTTTGAACCAGCAGACGGCATTTCTTGTATCACTATTGCAGGTATGGGAGGACGCTTGATTGCGGATATCCTAGCGGCAGGCCTTAAAAAATTAGCCAATGTCTCTCGCTTGGTCCTGCAGCCCAATAATCGAGAGGATGAACTGCGGGCTTGGTTAGTAGACCATGATTTCCGCATTGTTGATGAAGCTATCTTGGAAGAAAATGAGAAGTTCTATGAGATCCTTGTGGTGGAACAGGGTTCTCAGGAGTTGACAGCCAAGGAACTGCGTTTTGGTCCTTATTTGATGCAGGAACAAGCTCCAGCCTTTGTCCAAAAGTGGTCCAAGGAAGTGGAGAAATTAGCCTTTGCCTTGGAACAGGTCCCAGTTGAAAATCAATCTGCCAGAGCATCGTTAGAAGAGCGCATTGCTCACATCAAGGAGGTTCTACATGTTAGCAAGTGAAGTCATCAAACGCTATGAAGCCTACTGTCCTCAGGAACTATCCATGGACGGAGATGTCCGTGGGCTACAGGTCGGCACTTTGCAAAAAGACATCCATAAGGTCATGGTGGCCTTAGATATCCGCGAGCAGACGGTGGCGGAAGCTATCGCTCATGGGGTGGACTTGATCATCGTCAAGCACGCGCCGATTTTCCGTCCCATCAAGGATTTGGTAGCTGATCGGGCTCAAAATCAGATCTATATCAATTTGATCAAGCATGATATCGCAGTCTACGTCAGCCATACCAATATTGACATTGTTCCAGATGGTCTCAACGATTGGTTCTGCCAGCTCTTGGACATTGAAGATACAGAACCCCTCAGTATGACGGGAGAAGGGCTCGGAATTGGTCGCATCGGTCGGGTAGCTACCCAAACCTTTGGTCAGTTGGCTAGCAAGGTTAAAGAAACCTTTGGTTTAGATGCTTTGCGCTTGGTTAGCTATGACCAGGCGGATTTGGATCGGGTTATCAAGCGCGTCGCTATTTGTGGAGGAAGTGGCCAGTCCTTTTACAAGGATGCTCTCGCCAAGGGAGCAGAGGTCTATATCACCGGAGATATCTACTATCACACGGCTCAGGACATGCTGAGCGATGGGCTCTTGGCCTTGGACCCAGGTCACCATATCGAAGTTCTCTTTGTGTCAAAACTAGTAGAAAAGCTCAATCAGTGGAAGGCTGAGGAAGCCTGGGAGATTGAAGTGATTGGCAGTCAAGCCAGCACCAATCCTTTTTATCATATCTAAGGGGTCATGATGAAAGTTGCCATTATCGGTGCAGGGATCGTAGGATCCACTGCAGCCTATTATTTATCCAAAGAAGCACAAGTGGATGTGACCGTCTATGACCATGGTGTCGGCCAAGCGACTAAGGCGGCCGCTGGCATTATCAGCCCTTGGTTTTCCAAACGGCGGAATAAGGCTTGGTATCGCCTAGCTCGTCTGGGAGCAGATTTTTACCAAGAATTGGTAGAAGACCTGGCCAAGGACGGAATTAAAACAGATTTTTACCAGCAGACCGGGGTCTATCTCCTTAAGAAAAAGGAGGAAAAATTAGAGGAACTCTATCAGTTGGCGCAGAGTCGTCGGGAAGAATCTCCCTTGATTGGAGACTTGGCGATCTTGACCAAAGAAGAAGTGGGGCAACAATTCCCAGGTCTACAAGGCTTTGAAAAGCTTCTTTATGCCTCAGGTGGTGCTCATGTGGAGGGAGCACAATTGACTGAAACCCTTCTTCAGGCAAGTGGGGCAAGAGTGGTCCAGGAAGAGGTTGCTCTCTCAGTCTCAAGTGATGGCTATCAGATAGCAGGAGAAAGCTATGACAAAGTCATCCTGGCAACAGGAGCCTGGTTGGGTCAAATGCTCGAGCCACTTGGCTACCAAGTTGATGTCCGTCCTCAAAAAGGACAGTTGAGGGATTATCAGCTAGACCGAGATATTGCTGATTATCCAGTGGTCATGCCGGAAGGAGAGCTGGATATCATTCCCTTTCAGAAGGGTAAGATCAGTATGGGAGCCACCCATGAAAATGAGATGGGCTTTGACCTGACAGTGAATCAGGCTTTGTTAAATCAGATGGAAACAGAAGCCTTGGCCTACTATCCAGAACTCGCTCAAGCGGAAGTTATCGGGGAGCGCGTGGGTACGCGGGCCTACACCAGTGACTTTTCACCGTTCTGGGGAGCTGTTCCCGATCAAGCAGGTCTCTATGTCGCTAGTGGACTTGGTTCGTCTGGCCTCACAACAGGTCCCCTCATTGGTTGGCACCTAGCCCAACTCGTGGTAGGAGGAAATCTGCGCTTAGATCCAGCAGATTATCCAGTTGAACAGTATGTGAAGAAGTAGGTTGGGACAAAAGTCCTAGCCTCTCAACTGTCTTTGGATTGTCGAGCAAGACGCAGTGGTTGAGTGGGCTCTACTACGCTGATTTCATCAGCTTTTACAGCCCTACTCAACTGTGCGGAGGTGGGACGACGAAATCGAATTCTAACGAATTACCGATTTCTGTCCCACTCTCTTTTTTTCGAAAGACCTTCCGTAATTTGGCTAAAAATAGTAGAATAGAAGAAGTGAATCATCGAGAAAATGGGAGTTGTTATGAATTGGTTTCAATCGCAATCCGTGGTCTTACAGGCCTTTCTCGCAGGATTGTTTACATGGGGCTGTACCATTGTCGGGTCAGCCATCGTCTTTTTCTTCAAGCATATCAGTCGTAAGTTACTGGACATCATGATGGGCTTTGCGGCAGGGGTCATGATTGCGGCGTCATTTTGGTCCCTCTTGCAACCGTCGATTGAGTATGTGGAAAACTCTCCTATGGGAGCTTGGCTTGGTTGCCAGCGGCTATCGGTTTTTTAGCTGGAGGTTTTTTCCTCCGTTTGATCGACGCCATCGTCCCTCTCCTTCATATGACGAAGGAGATTGATGAGGCTGAGAGTATCCATACGCCGCGGGAGAAGAAGTTGTCTAAAACAATCCTCCTTTTTCTCGCCATTACCATTCATAATTTTCCAGAAGGCTTAGCAGTCGGAGTAGCCTTTGGAGCTCTGGCTAGCAATCCAAGTCCAGAAGCCTTTATCGGGGCGGTTGACCTGGCCATTGGGATTGGCTTGCAAAATATCCCAGAAGGGGCTGCTCTTTCAATCCCAATCCGGACGGATGGAAAATCCCGTCTCAATGCCTTTTATTGGGGATCTATGTCAGCCATCGTCGAGCCCATCGGAGCCCTCCTAGGAGCTGTGGCAGTCCTATCCATGACAGCCATCTTGCCTTATGCCCTTTCTTTTGCGGCAGGGGCGATGATCTTCGTAGTGGTTGAAGAGTTGATCCCAGATTCCCAGACAAATGGCAACACAGACGTTGCGACCCTTGGTCTCATGGTTGGCTTTGTCATTATGATGATCCTAGACGTCGGTTTGGGATAACCTGTCATCACCTTGTAACACAAATGCAAGGTGACTTTTTTATATAAACATGATAAAATAAGGGTAATGACTACGTAGAAAGGCCTAACATTATGAAAGGTATTATTTTAGCAGGGGGCTCAGGAACTCGCTTGTATCCATTGACACGTGCGGCTTCTAAGCAGTTGATGCCCATTTATGACAAACCAATGATCTACTATCCGCTGTCAACCCTTATGTTGGCTGGGATCAAAGATATCCTGATCATCTCGACGCCTCAAGACCTACCTCGTTTTGAAGAGCTTCTTGGAGATGGTTCTGAACTAGGAATTTCTCTCTCTTATGCAGAGCAACCAAGTCCAGATGGCTTGGCGCAAGCCTTCATCATCGGAGAAGACTTTATCGGTGACGATCATGTTGCCCTCATCCTTGGGGACAATATCTTCCACGGAAACGGCTTAACCAAGATGTTGCAACGGGCAGAAGCGAAGGAAAAAGGAGCGACTGTCTTTGGTTACCAAGTCAAAGATCCGGAACGCTTTGGTGTGGTAGAGTTTGACGCGGATATGAATGCCATCTCTATCGAAGAAAAACCAGAACATCCGAAATCAAACTTTGCGGTGACAGGACTTTACTTCTATGACAATGATGTGGTAGAGATTGCCAAAAACATCAAACCAAGTCCTCGTGGAGAGCTTGAAATCACCGATGTCAACAAGGCATATTTGGAGCGTGGAGATCTCTCTGTTGAGCTCATGGGCCGTGGCTTTGCTTGGTTGGATACAGGAACTCATGAAAGTCTCTTGCAGGCTTCTCAATATATCGAGACTGTTCAACGTCTTCAGAATGTCCAAGTAGCTAACCTTGAGGAAATTGCCTATCGCATGGGTTATATCACCAAAGAACAAGTCCATGAATTAGCGCAATCACTGAAGAAAAACGAGTACGGACAATATTTGCTCCGTTTGATTGGAGAAGCTTAATGACAGAACAATTTTTCGAGAAAGAATTAGCAGCCCGCAAGATTGAAGCGATCCCAGGTTTGATGGAGTTTGATATTCCAGTTCGTGGGGACAACCGTGGTTGGTTCAAGGAAAACTTCCAAAAAGAGAAGATGCTTCCTCTTGGTTTTCCAGAAAGCTTCTTTGCGGAAGGCAAGTTGCAAAATAACATTTCATTCTCTCGTAAGAATGTATTGCGTGGCTTGCATGCAGAACCTTGGGACAAGTACATCTCTGTAGCAGATGAAGGAAAGGTTCTCGGTACTTGGGTAGACCTTCGTGAAGGTGAGACCTTTGGGAACACCTACCAAACCGTGATCGATGCTTCAAAAGGCATCTTCGTCCCTCGCGGTGTAGCGAATGGGTTCCAAGTTTTGACAGACAAAGTTGCCTATACATACTTGGTTAATGACTACTGGGCACTGGAGCTCAAGCCAAAATATGCATTTGTTAATTACGCAGACCCAAGCCTAGACATCCAATGGGAAAACTTGGAAGAAGTAGAAGTTTCAGAAGCTGACAAGAATCACCCATTACTCAAAGACGTTAAACCCCTCAAACCAGAGGATTTGTAAAAATGAAGCTCTTAAAACAATCAAGAAAATTATTATATAGTTTTTAGCTTTGCTATAAACGAGCGAAGCGAGCTATATGCTTAGCTTTCCGCCGTGAGAAAAGCACCTGAACCATTGTGTTTCAGGTGCTCGGAAGTTTTGAGACACTAGGCTCAAAACTTAGTCATGGAACTTCTTCGAAGTTCGCTGACGTCCGTACTCACCTAAGGAAAGCTAAAAAAAGATTGATTTAAGGAACTATTAAGAAAAAACAATTTTTTGGAGAAAAAATGACTGAATACAAAAACATCATCGTAACCGGTGGCGCTGGTTTCATCGGTTCAAACTTCGTACACTATGTCTACAACAATCATCCAGACGTGCATGTGACTGTCCTTGACAAGCTCACTTACGCTGGTAACCGTGCCAATATTGAAGAAATCCTTGGGGACCGTGTTGAATTGGTCGTAGGTGACATTGCTGACGCTGAATTGGTTGATAAATTGGCTGCTAAGGCTGATGCGATTGTTCACTACGCGGCTGAAAGTCACAATGATAATTCATTGAACGACCCATCACCATTTATCCACACAAACTTCATCGGTACATACACACTTTTGGAAGCGGCTCGCAAGTACGATATTCGTTTCCACCACGTGTCAACAGACGAAGTCTATGGGGACCTTCCATTGCGTGAAGATCTTCCTGGACATGGTGAAGGTCCTGGTGAAAAATTCACTGCTGAAACCAAATACAACCCATCATCCCCTTATTCATCAACCAAGGCTGCTTCAGACTTGATCGTGAAGGCTTGGGTCCGTTCCTTCGGTGTTAAGGCAACCATTTCTAACTGTTCAAACAACTACGGACCATACCAACACATCGAAAAATTCATCCCACGTCAAATTACCAATATCTTGTCTGGTATCAAACCAAAACTATATGGTGAAGGGAAGAACGTCCGTGACTGGATCCACACTAACGACCACTCAACGGGTGTATGGGCTATTCTCACTAAAGGCCGTATCGGTGAAACTTACTTGATCGGTGCTGATGGTGAAAAGAACAACAAGGAAGTGCTTGAACTCATCCTTGAAAAAATGGGTCAACCAAAAGATGCTTACGACCGTGTCACAGACCGTGCTGGTCACGATTTGCGTTACGCCATTGATTCAACAAAATTGCGTGAAGAATTGGGTTGGGAACCACAATTCACAAACTTCGAAGCAGGTTTGGAAGACACTATCAAGTGGTATACAGACCACCAAGATTGGTGGAAGGCTGAAAAAGAAGCTGTAGAAGCCAACTACGCGAAAACACAAAAAGTTTTGAAATAAGGAAGAAAGTCCAAGTAGAAAAACTACTTGGACTTTTCTTTTATTTTCTGAAAATCATAAAATTAACCATGGATTTGTGGTATAATATGATTAGTTTTTAGGATAAATCAATAAGGGGGATGTTATGAATCAAAAAGATTGGGTTGAATACTTTGAAGCGGTCAATGGTCGAAAGCCAAGTATGCAAGAATTTCAAGAAGCGCGTGAAAAAGGGGAGTTTGTCGTAGAGCGAAAAGAAGCGCCGACTCCAACAACTGAAGCGCAGGCTCATGCTCAGGAAGCACCTGTTACACCTAGCGCACCTCTTTCACAAGAGCGAACAGCTGTTGTCCAACCGCAGCCATCGGCGAAAACCTTACAACCTGTTCCAAGACCGAAAAAATTGACATTTTCTTTTAATAAACAAACCCAAATTGGGGCTGCAGTTGCGGGACTTGTCGCAGTGATTGCCTTTGCTTGGTTCTTTTTCTTTTCAGGTGGGCCAAGTCTAGATGGTGTTTGGTTGAGAAATACGGATTCTAGTCCGATCACTTATGAACTAAGTGGAAAGAAACAAAAAGTCAATGGTGGCGAGACCATCAAAAAGGTTTTCAAGGGCAATGAAGCGAAAAAAGAATTTAATACCGCACTTTCTTTGTTAAATTCGACAGACTTGCATTCACTTGCGGATGTCGATAAGAAATTTAACCTGAAGACAACAGAAATTGTTGTTATTAAGTCTGGTGGGAACACACGCTATAACTTGCTCCAAAAAGACGGAAGCAATATTATTTTAAGAAATGATTTATTCGACTTGAAAACTTATAAGTCGTACAAAGGAAACTTTGAAGATAATTTGGTCTATCACAAGGTTGAAACACCAAAGGCCATGGTTGGAAAATGGAAGAATGTGACAGAAGGAGATAATACAACTGTTCAGATTTCAGATCATGGAATTATTAGTGATAAGTATTACGATAGCAAGGCTTACGCATTCTATTCTCTAGCTGATTCAGAAAAGTATGATGGAGACACGACTTCTAAAGAAGAAATTGAACACACATTTGAAGTCATTCAAGAAGCGGTGAAATCAGAAGGCTATCAAGTGAAGAGCGCTAAGGAAGTCTATATACAAGCTAATTCAAATTATTGTTTCGTACCTGTCAACGGTGGAAAAAATATACTTGTCTTACGTGGTGGTAATGAATTTGCCGCAAAATTAGAAAAAGTGAAATAATGAAAGGACCGCAACGTCCTTTTAGATTGAAGACAAAGTCATCTTAGAAACTTTCCTTAGGTGAGTACGGACGTCAGCGAACTTCGAAGAAGTTCCATGACTTAGTTTTGGACCTAAGGTTCCAAAACTCCCGAGTGCTAGAAACATCACTGTTTCTAGCACTTTTCTCACGGCGGAAAGTTTCAGTATATTCTTGATTCATTTAAAAAATTAGAACTCATTTTTATTTCTTTGCAAGATCACCTGGCTTTTTTTCTAAAGAACAAGTTTATCTAGATAATCAAAGGACCGCAAGGTCCTTTTTGTTTCCAAATTTCTGACTGAAAAACTATTCATGTCTAGGCAAAAATATGGTAAAATGGATAAGATGTATCTGAGATGTCTATTTCTTCTCAGACAACTAGAGGTAATGGAGTAGAAAATGCAAAATAGACCTATTATTATTGGTGTTACTGGTGGTTCTGGTGGTGGAAAGACCAGTGTGTCTCGTGCCATTTTGGCCAATTTTCCGAATGAAAAGATTGCCATGATTGAGCATGATTCTTATTACAAGGACCAAAGTCATTTGACCTTTGAGGAGCGGATCAAGACTAACTATGACCATCCTTTTGCCTTTGATACGGACTTGATGATTGCGCAGATCAATGAACTCTTGGAGGGTCGTCCGGTAGATATTCCAACTTATGACTATGCTGAACATACGCGCAGCAGCAAGACCTATCGTCAGGAACCACAAGATGTTTTCATCGTGGAAGGAATCTTAGTTCTTGAAGACAAGCGTCTTCGGGACTTGATGGACATCAAGATTTTTGTCGATACGGATGATGATGTGCGGATCATTCGCCGGATCAAGCGCGATATGGAAGAGCGTGGCCGTAGTCTCGATAGTGTCATTGAGCAATACCTTGGTGTGGTAAAACCGATGTATCACCAGTTCATCGAGCCAACCAAGCGCTATGCGGATGTGATCATTCCTGAGGGCGTGACCAATACGGTTGCGATTGATTTGATCACAACCAAGATTGAGAAAATCCTCAACGAGGCGCGTGAGGGAAAATAAAATAGGGAGAAAGAGGACAATCGATCTCCATCGTTTATCATTAGTTGGAATAATTGAATGTCGCAGTAGTTGGTGAGACTCGTCATTCGCCTAAAAGCTCGAAAGAGTTCTCAATCAATGTTGCGGGGGTGGTACGAGAAATGGTTTTTAACATTCTGTACCACTCCCTCTTTTTCCTAGGGAGAATGGAAATGAAAAGGGAGTTTCATTCGCGGACCAAGGCGTTCGCTTGTTTATTGACCATGTGTGCTGGTTTTTCAGACGCCTATACCTTTATCTGTCGGGGTGGAACCTTGGCGGCTGGCCAGACGGGGAATGTGGTCTTTCTATCGGTCGGCTTGATTGGCCAGCAGATCTCAGATGTAGAAGTCAAGTTAGCAACCATGCTGGCCTTTATGCTGGGAATCTTTTTGATGACGGTTTTGCGACGTTTGATTGATAATTCAGTTTGGCGCCTCAGTACCTTAGTACCCTTTATCCTCACAACCTTGGTGACGGGATTTTTGCCAGCATCGGTAAAAAATGTCTTCATCGTGCCTTTTTTTGGCTTGAGTTTGGGAATCGTAGCGACCTCTTTTGGAGAAGTGGATGGCTACGCCTATAATCATTCCTTCATGACGGGAAATCTCAAGAAAACCATGGTAGCTTATGGGAATTTTGTCAGAGAAAGGGAGAAGAAATTCCTTTGGGAAGCCATTTTTATGACCTGCTTGATCGGGAGCTTTGTCTTTGGGGCCATTTTTTCGACCTACTTGATTCAGTTTTATGGATTAGAGACCATTTGGCTGGTGTCCATCATCTTGACTATCTTTTTAATCTATCGTGCCATTCAGTATTTTGAAGTCTTTCACTTCAATCGGCGACATGAATAAATAAAATCATTTTTAGAAGAATGAGTTAAATGATTCTGCAAGGAAATAAAACTGAGATTTCATTTTTAAAATGAATCAAGAATATATTGAAACTTTCCGCCGTGAGAAAAGTGCTAGAAACACGATTGTTTCTAGCACTCGGAATTATTGAGACCTTAGGCTCAATAATTAGTCATGGAACTTCTTTGAAGTTCGCTGACGTCCGTCCTCACCTAAGGAAAGTTTTTAAGATAACTTTATCTATATTCCAGAGGCTGGGACAAAAGTCCTAGCCTCTCAATTGTTTTTGGATTGTCGAGCAAGACGCAGTGGTTGAGTGGGCTCTACTACGCTGATTTCATCAGCTTTTACAGCCCTACTCAACTGTGCGGAGGTGGGACGACGAAATCGAATTCTAACGAATGACCGATTTCTGTCCCACTCTCTTTTCTTTCGCTGTTTGAAGCTTAATTTTTGGGCAAAGATTTGGTATAATGGAAGGTATGAAACATTCGGAAAAAGAATCACAATACCAGCTCTTGCTGGCTCAATTAGATGCTCTCTTAATGGGAGAAACCAATGCCTTGGCTAATCTTTCCAATGCCAGTGCGCTTTTAAATCAAGCCCTGCCTCGTTCGGTCTTTGCAGGTTTTTATTTGTATGACCAATCGGAATTGATCTTGGGACCTTTTCAGGGAGGTGTTTCTTGTGTCCATATCGCTCTTGGAAAGGGTGTCTGTGGAGAAGCAGCTCAAAAGCAGGAAACCATCATTGTCGATGATGTGCGCCAGCATCCCAACTATATTTCCTGTGATAGTCGGGCTATGAGTGAGATTGTGGTGCCTATGGTCAAGGACGGTCAGCTCCTTGGAGTTTTAGACCTGGATTCGGAGTGTGTCTCTGACTACGATCAGCTGGATCAGGAGTATTTAGAAAAGTTTGTCGCTCTCTTGATCGATAAGACAAACTGGGACTTTAAGATGTTTGGGGTTAAGAACTAATGTATCAAGCTTTATATCGGAAATACCGGAGCCAGACCTTTGGCCAATTGGTCGGCCAGCAAGTAGTGGCACGGACATTGAGACAGGCTGTCGAGCAGGAGAAGATCAGCCATGCCTATCTCTTTTCTGGTCCTCGTGGTACTGGGAAAACCAGTGTGGCCAAGATCTTTGCTAAGGCTATGAACTGTCCTAATCAAGTCAATGGGGAGCCTTGTAACGACTGCTATATCTGTGAATCCATTACCAATGGGAGCCTAGAAGATGTCATTGAGATCGACGCGGCGTCCAACAATGGGGTCGATGAAATTCGCGATATTCGCGACAAATCGACCTATGCTCCGAGTCTAGCCAAGCACAAGGTCTACATTATCGATGAGGTCCATATGCTTTCAACAGGGGCCTTTAATGCCTTGTTGAAGACGCTGGAAGAGCCGACAGAGAATGTGGTCTTTATCCTTGCAACAACGGAGTTACACAAGATTCCTGCGACCATTCTGTCACGGGTGCAACGCTTTGAATTCAAATCCATCAAACTGCCGGATATCGTTCATCATTTGGAAAGCATCTTAGCTACAGAAGGCATTGCCTATGAAGCAGATGCTGTGCAGATTATCGCTCGGTGCGCTGAAGGTGGGATGCGGGATGCCTTGTCCATTTTGGATCAAGCCCTGAGTCTGACTGCGGGTAGTGAGTTGACGACAGCAATCGCTGAAGAGATTACGGGCTCAATCAGCCTAGCTGCGCTCGATCAGTACGTAGCTGCCATCCTGGCTCATGATGCGACAGCGGCGCTGGATCAGCTGGCGATTATCTTTGATAATGGGAAGAATATGGCCCGCTTTGTCACGGACTTACTTCAATATCTGAGAGATCTCTTGATTGTCCAGACAGGCGGAGAAAATACTCACGCTAGTGACTTGTTTGCGGCGAATCTTGAAGCCGATCAAGCCCGTCTTTTTGCCCTGATTGACCAGGCGACGACTAGTCTAGCGGATATCAAAAATAGTCTGCAACCGCGTATCTATACTGAAATGATGACCATTAAATTGGCTGAAAGCACAGGCCAAGTTTCTAACTCAGCTGCTGTGGAAGTTCCTTCCAATGTGCTAGCTCAGCTGGAAGACTTGAAGAAGGAGGTCGCTCAACTCAAGCAACAGTTAGCGCAATCAGGTAGTAGTCTTCCTGCTTCAAAACCGGCAGTAACTCGTCCAACCAAGTCGAGCAAGGGCTACCGTGCAGATCGAAACAAGGTCAACACGATTTTACAAGAGGCGGTTGAAAACCCAGAGTTGGCACGGACCAACTTGATCCGTCTTCAGAACGCTTGGGGGGAAATCATCGAGAGCTTGGCAGGTGCGGATAAGGCCCTCTTAATCGGATCCCAGCCGGTTGCTGCCAATGAAAATCACGCTATTTTAGCCTTTGAGTCTGCCTTTAATGCTGAACAGACCATGAAGCGGGACAACCTCAATACCATGTTTGGAAATATCCTCAGCAATGCTGCTGGCTTCTCGCCAGAGATTTTAGCGGTTTCGATGGAAGAATGGACCCAAATCCGGGCAGAGTTTTCGGCTAAGGCGCGTGGGCAAAAAGCGGAAGTGGTAGAAGAAGAGGAAAGTGTCATTCCTGAGGAATTTCACTTTTTATCCGATAAAATCACTCTGCAAGACGATTAATACATGAATTTTTTACTGAATCATGGTAAAATAATTTTATGAATAGAAAACAATTTGCAGTGATAGCAGTCTTTACTGCTATGGAGACTTATTTTTTCAATGAAGCGACCATGGCGGGTCAAATGCTCTTTGCATGTTTTTGGGCCCTCTTGATCTTACGCAATCTCCAGACGGCCTATATGGTGGAGAAAATTGCTAGTGCCATTGAAAAAGAAATCAGAAAGAAAAGAAAATAAAACCTTTGAAAAGAAATCCTTTTTCAAAGGTTTTTTTCTTGTTTAAAAGGCTTCTTGGCATTGCTTGCGGTAATCTCCTGGGGAGAGGCCGACCTTCTGTTTAAAAGCCTTTGTAAAGTAGGAGTAGTTGTCATAGCCCACCTGGAGGGCAACTTGGTAAATAGGGGTATCGCTTTGCGATAGCATCTCTTTTGCGGCGGCCATCCGTTTATCAGTGATGTATTTCACCAGGGTTTCGCCGGTATCGCGCTTAAACACCCGTGCTAGATGATCTGGACTAAGAAATACCATCTCTGCCAGCTTGGTGCGACTGATATCCTCCTTGTAATGGTGGTCGATGTAGTCGGTGATCCGCTGGATGAGATTAGATTGGTGTTCTAGATCAATCACATAATGGCGAGCAGAGCTCCAGTAATCCCCAATATAGGCTTCAAAAGCTTCGATAGCATGAAACCGCCGTTCGAAGAGAAATTGATGGTGTTTGTTTTGAAATAACTTGTGGGCGAGAATGCCGTTCTTGTCCAGATAAATCCCAATTTGCTGGGTCCAGTCTAGCTGGAGTTCACTCAGAGCTGAGAGCGGGATGCGATCTTGATTCTCTAAGCTATGGATGATTTGGAGGAGCTGTTCTGTCTCTAGCTGATTTGTAAAAGTGAGCGATGTCCGATGAGCAGGCTTTTGAGGTTGTGGAGCCAAAGAAGCATAGGATTGGATACTGTCCCAATGGAAGACTTGTTCCTCACTGTATTGGCAGAGTTGCAGAGCCTTCATCAAGAGCGTCTCAAGGGAAATAGTATCTGAATAGAGAAGGATAGAGGATCGGTCTAAGTCTTGCTGGATCTTCTGCTGGATAGCCTTTAGGAAGTCTGCACACTCTGCGGTCTGATTCTTTTTGAAGAGGCAGAGGTAGCGATCGGTTTGGCTTTCGATTTTACTGAGGGCGCAGTAGTTGACAGGGAAATCTAGGGAGAGATCCTTGATACAATGGCGGAGCTGCAAGCGCCAAGAAGGGACGCTGGGGTGAAAGTCTTCTTCAACTAAGTGGAGAGTGATGAGGACTAAGAGGTAGTCTTCATGTGGTTTGGGGCTATAACCCCGTTTTGTCACTTCTTGAAGGAGCTGTTCTGCTTGAGATGGACGTGGTTTTCGCAAGTAGTCATGCCAAAATTCAGCTTCTTTTTGTCCTTGTTGTGCTAATTGGGCCGCACTCTTGTGGCGCTTGATCTTATTGAGGGCTTTTTGAATGATAAATTCTAAGCGATCTGGGTCAATCGGCTTGAGGTAGTATTCAAAACTTTGGAGTTCAATGGCTTTTTGGGCATAATTGAAATCAGCATAATTGGTGAGGAAGATCGTTTGAATGTCATATTTTTCTGACCGGACCCAGGCTAGGAGATCGAGACCACTGCCTTGTGGCATCTCGATATCACTGATCATGAGGGCAATCGGGTGACTTTGAATGATGGCTTGGGCTTGGCTCAGACTGGAGGCGGTATATACCTGCTCAATGCCCAAGGCTTCCCAATGAATGGTTTCCTGTAGGGCTTTAATGATAAAACGATCATCGTCTACGAGTAGGATATTCATGTGTGTCTCCTTTGTAGGGTTCATAAGGAAGGCTCAGCTGGATGCGGGCACCTCCTTGAGGTCCATTTGAAAATTGAAGCGTGTAGTGATCTGGATAGAGGAGATCTAGTCGCTCCCGTGCATTGGTCAAACCAATGTGGTGGCCATCTTCTGTGACTAAAGATTTTTTCTCTGCTAGATCTTGTAAGATAGCGGAGGTAAAACCAGGACCATTATCCTGAAGGGAAATAGCAAGGTGTTGGTTTACTTCTTCATGAATGGAAAGCTGGATGTGGAAGGAATCTTGGAAGGAAAAGCCGTGTTTGATGGCATTTTCCACAAAGGTTTGTAGAAGCAGAGGGGGAATAGCCGCATCTTTCAGACCAGGATCCCAGTCCAGGTCAAAGTGGATGCTGTCCCCATAGCGGATTTTCTGGATCTCTAGGTAATTTCGGATATGTTGGATTTCATCTGCTAAGCGATTGAAATCTTGATTGGCTTGAAAGAGGTGGCGCAAGTAGTTAGAAGTCACCTTGGTCAACTCCTCGATTTCCTTATAGTCCTTGGTTTGGAGCATGCTGTGAATCATGGAAAGCATGTTGAGGTAAAAATGGGGTCGGACTTGATTTTTGAGGTAATTGAGTTCGACTTTTTTGAGATTGAGTTGCGCGTGGTAGGCTCGAATTTGGAGATCTTTCATATGGATCAGGACCTGATTGAGCTTGTGATTGGCCTGATCGATCTCTAAGATCCCTTGGTCTTCGATCACATCTAGCTTGGTAGAAGCAGCATCTAGCTGAGAAAGACGCTGGGTGAGTCGTTTCATCGGCTGGATCATCCGTTGACGAATATAAAGGATCAGAATGGTAGAGAGAACGGCGATGATCAAAGGGACCAAGGAGAGAAGGGTTTCAAGTACGATATTTGTACGGAAAACGTCTCCGTAATCGACCGTCACATACAGATCAAAAGGCAGGTGGGTTTGATTGCTATCGGCTTGAATGACGGAATCTGTAGCATGAATCTGGTTGGGGCGATCGATGGATAAGCGCCCTTTTTTCCCAATATTGAGCTTTTGCAAGGGTTTTAAAATATCCTGGGTAGAAATGATGGCATAGATAGCCTTGCCCTTGTAATGAAGGGATTTCAAGAGGTAATCATGCTGGTTCAGGCTGATTCGTTGCCATTTTTGATTGGTCTTGTCTGTTTCTTTGTCATAGGTTTTAAGATGATCTTTCAATTGTACATAGTCCAGGTAGGGCAGTTGAAGACTGGAGGCATTGAAAAAATGGGGGATATCTCTTGTCTCTATGAAAAAGGTAATGGGGCTATCCATCTGGTACTGAAACTCCGTAAAATCGATCCGCAATTTTTTTAGATTTTCATGAAAATCCGTGAAATCAAGCGGGGTATTGAGCTCTGTCAAATAGTCATTGTGGCTAATGGTACTGTACATAAAACGCTCAACGGAGTGAAGCTCTGTATTTAAGGAATCCGCATAGATATGAATCGAGTCCTCTAAATGGAGCATATTTTGGTGTTTAATAAAATTTCGGCTAATCCCACCAATCAAAAGGTTGATCAAGGTATTGACGACTAAGAGGAGAAAGAGTAGGCGCGAAAAAAATTGAATCGAGTGATCTCGTGTACTTCTGTGAATAGCTTTCATAATGAGCACCTCACATATATTATAGCACTATTTGAAAACGGATTCATGAACAAAACCGATAGTAAAGTAAAAAAAATCGGGAAAGTGCATGTTTTTGTGTGGAGAAAACGGAAAAGTGAATGAAGATGCACGAAACAGTTCTATAAAGATGGAAAGGATTCCTATAAAATAGAGGAGAAAGAAAAGGAGGGCCTTATGAAAAGCGAAGTGAATGCGAAGCAGAGCAAATTTAAGAAAAATATTCCTTTATATGTGCTGCTCCTACCATCGATTATTTTATTGATTTTATTTGCCTATATCCCTATGGCGGGTCTAGTCATCGCTTTTAAAGATTACTCTCCCGCTACTGGGATATTTGGAAGTCCTTGGGCTGGTCTCAAGTATTTTAACCAGTTCTTCTCATCCTTCCAATTTGCAACAACCATGAAGAATACCTTGAAAATTTCTATTTACAGTATTCTGGTTGGTTTTCCCTTGCCGATTGTTCTAGCTATTATTTGCAACCAGATTCGTGTGGGCAAGTTCAAAAAAATCTTTCAAGTAACGACTTATTTGCCTCATTTTATCTCGACCATGGTCATGTGTGGGATGATTATTCTTTTTCTCTCTCCAAGTAGTGGACTGTTAGCCAATGTCCTCAAATTGGTCGGCTTAAAGATGCCTGCTCTCTTATCCAAACCGGGTAGCTTTGCAGGTGTCTATGTCTGGAGCGATGTCTGGCAACATATCGGTTGGGATAGTATCATCTATCTAGCCGCTCTATCGGCCATTGATCCGACCTTTTATGAGGCAGCGACCATGGACGGGGCGAGTCGATTGCAAAAAATCCGTCATATTGACTTACCCTTACTGTTACCAACGGCGATGATTCTCTTGATTCTCAGAGCAGGAAGCCTACTCAGTGTTGGTTTTGAAAAGGTCTTGCTCTTGCAAAATCCACTCAATCTGGCAGGAAGTGAAATCATTTCGACCTATGTCTACAAAGTGGGGATGATTAATTTTCAATATAGTTACTCGACAGCGATCGGTCTCTTTAATACCTTGGTTAACTTGATCATCTTACTGTCGGTCAACTGGTTTGCGAAACGCTATACCAAGACGGGATTGTTCTAGAAAGGAGGAGAAATTGTGAAATTGTTTCAACATGCGAGAAAGACCAAGTCAGAAATCCTCTTTGATATTTTTATCTATGGTCTAGCGATTTGCTTGATTCTGTTGATTGTCTACCCTTTGTGGTTTGTCATTATTGCCTCCTTCAGTAATCCGTCTGATGTAGCAACTGGTAAGGTTTGGTTTATCCCGAGGGAATGGCGACTAGACGGCTATCAACGCTTGATTGAGCAGCCTTTGTTTCTAAAGAGCTATCTCAACACCATCCTCTACACAGTTGTAGGGACCATCGTTGCCCTGGTCATTAATATCCCGGCTGGTTACGCCTTGTCGCGAAAGGACCTCTTTGCTAAGAAATGGGTCAGTGTCTTCTTTATCGTTCCCATGTTTGTCTCTGGGGGCTTGATTCCCATTTATTTGACAGTGAAACAATTGGGCTTGGTCGACACCTTCTGGGTAATGGTCGTACCGTTTGCAGTATCTCCTTACAATATCGTTGTAGCTCGAACTTTCTTTAACAATAGTATTCCAGAAGGGATGTGGGAAGCCGCCCAGATCGATGGTTGCGGAACCATTTATTACTTCAGAAAGATCGTGCTCCCCTTGTCCAAGGCTATTATTGCCGTTATTGGACTTTGGACAGCAGTAGGGATCTGGAATTCTTGGTTCAATGCCCTGATTTATTTGACAAATGAAAATCTTCAACCCCTGCAACTGATCCTGCGCCGTCTCTTAATTAGTAATCAAATGTTGCAATCGCAAGCAACAGGGGAGGTAGCTTCTGACCTCCGTATCAAGGCTGATATGATGAAATATGCAGCCATCGTTATCTCAACAGCACCGATTATGATGCTGTATCCATTCGTCCAAAAATACTTTAATCAAGGTGTCATGATAGGGGCCTTGAAAGAATAGGAGAAGATCATGAAAAACAGGAAATTTGCCTATCTGCTCCTTGGAGCAGCTGCTTTAGCTGGCTTGACGGCTTGTGGAGCTTCCACAAATAAATCAAGCAATGACAAGAATGATGGAAATACCTTCAAGATCACGACCGTTCGTTGGTCGGATTGGGGGGAAGACTATCACAAAGGTTTTCTAGATGATTCAGCCAAGGAATCAGGTATCAAGATCAAATGGGATACCATGGTGGCTGCAGACTGGTCTGATAAGAAATCTGTCCTTGTAGCCAGTGGAGATTTACCAGACGCTTTCTTGGGATCCAATGCATTCACGGATTCTGAAATCGCTCAGAACCAAAATATGTTCATTCCATTGGAAGACTTGATCAAGGATAATATGCCAAATTTGAACAAGGCCTTTGAAAAAGAACCGAAATTAAAAGCCATGGTGACCAACCCTGATGGTCATATTTACAGCCTGCCTAAGAAATTGCCAATGCGGCCAATCGTCGGCAACCAGCTCTTTATTAATAAGAAATGGTTGGACAACCTTGGCTTGAAGATGCCGGAAACCTATGATGAATTGGTGACTGTTTTACAAGCCTTCAAGGACAAGGATGCCAATGGCAACGGCGATGTCAATGATGAAATTCCATTTGGCTCTGGTAACTTTGATCCGACCTTCTCTTATATCTTGCCATTCAACAACCGTCTGGGTGGAGATAATACCTATGAAATGTCCGTCAAAGATGGCAAACCGGTCTACCTCCGGACGGAAGAAAGTTATAAACAAGGGATAGCGGCGATGCATGAAGCCTACAAGAAAGGCTTGATCGACCCTGAACTCTTTACAGAAGATACCTCCATGTCTGTTGCCAAACGGATGGACAAGGGTGTGGCGCGTGTCGGTGTGTCAAGTGGTTGGACAGCAGATGTAACCTTTGGCCAACATGCCAGCGAATATGCTCCTCTCCCAGCATTGAAAGGCCCTGATGGTAAACAATATGTCATTTCTGACCCGGATCATTTGAACTATGGACGCAATGAAATCCTGATCACGAATAAGTGCAAGGACCCTGCAAAATTGCTCAAATGGTTGGATAAATTTTACACGGATGATGCCAGCATTCAAAACTTCTATGGCTCCTTTGGTATTGCGACTGAAAAAGATGGTGACAAGTACAAGGTTTTGGCTCCAAAAGATGGTAAATCTGCCGATGAATGGGCTTGGATCAATTCCCTTCGTGACTTTGGACCAAAATATGTGTCAGATGATATCAATAGTCATGTCGACATTGACCAAACACAGGGTGATGGCCTCAAATTGAAGATGGACAAAGAATTGAAACAATACGCTTTGCCAGCATATCCAAATGTCATCTACTCTCAAGAAGAATTGAACAAATTGTCCTCTATTTATGTAGATATCAACTCCTATGTTACCCAACAAGCTTCTAAATGGGTAGTAGAAGGGGGCATTGAAAAAGAATGGGATGATTACAAAGCAACCTTGAAGAAGATGGGCATTGATGACTTTATGAAGATTCAACAGGATGCCTATGATCGTTACCAAAAAGAAGTGAAGTAACAGGGGTCTAAATGGATTCAAGTAAGTAACTCAGGGGCGTAGAGCCCCTGAGTGCTTCCCTAGAGGAAGTAGCAGAAATTGGGATGAAGAACAAGGAGAAGAAGATGCAAAAATTATTTTCATTGGATGGACGCTTGGTCAAGACCTTGACCCGGTTGACAGACATCATTATCTTGAACACCTTGTTTATCGTTTGCTGCCTTCCGATTCTCACGATCGGTGCATCGCTTACGGCTTTAGCAACCATGTGGCACCGCTTGTTGAAAGGAGAAGATACGGATCTCGTCTTTCATTTTTTCCGTCTCTTTCGAGCTAATTTCAAGCAAGCAACGGTGATTTGGCTGACTTGTCTAGGCTTATCATCCCTTCTTTATTTGGATTACTGTCTTTTTTCAAATACAGCCTTCTTAAGTGAGTATGGGATTTGGATCTTGCTTCCCTTTATCGTCCTTCTATGTGGAGGGATGACCTTGATCTTCCCTTATATCGGCCTCTTTGAAGATCCTACAAGAAAGGTCTGTCTGAATAGTTTCCTCATTGCTCTCTTAAATCCTGTTCAAACCATCTTTCTTGTCTTCTTCAATTTGGCAGTAGTTTATATCAGTCTTAGTAGTCCGGAACGGTTACTGACAGCTATTTATCTCTTTACCTTTGGTGGTTTTGCTCTTTGGAGCTTCTTGAATGTTCGACTGACCGATCAGATCTTTTCAAGGATCCAAAAAGGAGGAGTCTTTGAAAAATAAAGTCAAGCAAGTGGGGCGTATGTTTTACGGAATATTATTTAAATCGAATATAGTTTCCTAGAAAATTTAGGAAACTTTTTCTATTTCATAAACATTTCACATTTCTCCTCTATAATGAAAGCAACAAATGATGAAAGCGTCCACATTGCATTGTCGTGGGCTTTGAAATGGAGGGTAAGATCATGCTCTTACAACAGGCAATCGCCTATATTTCTCGAAAAAGAACGAGGAATCTGGTCCTCTTTCTGATTCTCCTCTTGATCCTTTCTTGCTTGTATTTCTGTTTTTCACTGATGCAAGTGGGAGAAAGGTTGGAGGACCATATCAAACAGTCGGCTGGGACCAGCTTTGCCCTGACCAGTAAGCAGGGGGCTACTCCCTTTGCACTGAAGGAGGCTAAAAAGGTGCAGCAGCTAGCTGGGGTGGGAGCCATGGTTCCTCAATATGAAAGTCCCGTTCGTATTCTTGGTAAAGAAGCGGTGACTGGGCAGCAGTCGGTAGAGCGGGATGATTTGGGTCAGGAAGCTAAGCAAGCGCTAGGCGCTGTTTTTACCCAGAAGACAGACCAGCACCTAGATTTCCGCAGTGGCAGTTTTCAACTGGTGCAAGGCAAGCACTTATCCGACAAGGCTCGCGGGCAGATCTTGATCCACCAAGAGTTGGCTAAGAAGAACAAGCTAAAGGTCGGAGATTCCTTGACCTTATCCAGCTTTCAGATGGGAGAGACTCCAGACAAAGAGCATACCTTTAAAATCGTTGGCATCTTTTCAGGTAAGAAACAGGAAAAATTCACAGGAATGACCTCTGATCTGAGTGAAAACCAAGTCTACCTCCCTTATGAGGATGCGACTAAACTTCTAGGACTCAGTCAGCAAGAAGTGACCCAGGTCACCTTTGGGGTCAAAGATCCTGAGAAAATCGATGCCCTCTTGAAGCAAGTCAAAAGCTTGGATCTGGATTGGCAGTCTCTGCGCGTGGTCGAAGATCGCAAGGCCTTTGACCAGATGAAGGAATCCTCTCAGACCCTAGAAGGCCTGGTACGGATCATGATGATCGTCCTCCTAGTGACAGGAGCCGGTGCCCTATCGCTCTTACTCAGTCTCTGGACACGGGAGCGGATCCACGAAATCGGCGTCCTCTTATCCATTGGGAAGAGCAAGGGCCGGATCTTTAGACAGTTCCTCTTGGAAGTGGTGCTGGTATCCTTATTAGCAGTGATCCCAGCCTTTCTCATCGGGCGGATGGTCAGCCATCGTTTCTTAGAGCAGTTTGTCGGACAGACCGGTCAACAGCAGACCCTAGACTTGCTCAACCAAATCCCTCAAGGCCTTTCCTTAGGAATCGCCTATGCTAGCCTCTTGTGCTTGATCCTTCTGTCGCTCGGTGCAACCACCAGCTTGATCTGGCGCAAGAGTCCAAAAGAAATATTAACAAAAATGAGTTAAGGAGAAATAACACCTATGTTAGAACTCAAACATGTATCCTATAGCTACCAAAGTTACCAAGAAGAGATCTTCTCAGACGTGAACTATCAGTTCAAAAATGGGACATTTTACAGCATTATCGGTCAGTCTGGAGCAGGGAAATCGACCCTCCTCTCCCTCTTGGCTGGTCTGGACAATCCCAAGAAGGGGCAGGTTCTCTTTGATGGGGAGGACATCCAGACCAAAGGGTCTAGCTACCATCGCAAGCACCATGTTTCCCTGGTCTTTCAGAATTACAATCTGATTGATTATTTGACACCACTTGAAAATGTCCGCCTGGTCAACAAACAAGCTGGGAAAGAGATTCTCTTGGAATTGGGATTGGATGAAACGCAAATCAAACGCAATGTCCTGCAACTATCTGGAGGGCAGCAACAGCGGGTGGCCATTGCGCGTGCGCTCGTTTCAGAAGCACCTGTCATCTTGGCAGATGAGCCGACTGGAAACCTTGACGAACAGACAGCTGGTGACATCATTGCCATTTTAAAAAAACTGGCCAAGGAACGCCAAAAATGTGTCATCGTCGTCACACACAGTAAGGAAGTGGCGGAGGCCTCCGATGTGGTCTTGGAATTGAGTCGCCGTAGCCTTGTCGAGAAGAGCAAGTAAGGAGGGAATGCTATGTTGCGAAATGCTTTTGCTTATATCACACGTAAATGGCCCAAGTCTCTCTTGCTCTTTGCCATCATTCTCCTCATGGGGACCTTGAGCCTGATCGGACTCTCCATGAAGGGAGCGACCCAAAAAGCTTCATCGGAAAGCCTGGGATCCATTACCAATAGCTTCTCCATGCAGATCAACCGCAGGACCAATCCAGGAACCCCTCGGGGAGCTGGGAATCTCAGAGGAGAAGATATCGAAAAAATCAGCCAGGTAGAGGGAATCACCTCCTCCATCAAGCGGATCAATGCCATCGCGGATATCCTAGACCACGAGATCATTGAGACTGAAGAAACCCTGCAAAATCAATCTCCAGAGCGGGCCAAATACTTTAAAAACACCCTGATGGTGACGGGGGTCAATGACTCTTCAAAAGAAGATAAATTTGTCTCTGGGGCTTACAAACTGGTCCAAGGGGAGCATCTGACGGATAAGGACAAAAACCAAATCCTCATGCACGAAGATTTGGCGAAAAAGAATGGGCTTAAGGTGGGCGATAAGGTGCGTCTCAAGTCCAATCTCTACGATGCTGACAATGAAAAAGGGGCCAATGAAACTGTCGAAGTGACCATCAAGGGCTTGTTCTCAGGGAAGAACCAAGCTCCTCTAACTTACGCACAAGAATTGTATGAAGATACCCTCATTTCTGACCTGGATACAGCTGCTAAACTCTATGGCAATACCGTCCAAACAGCTACCTATGAGGATGCAACCTTCTTTGCCAAAGGGGATCAGGACCTGGATGCCTTGATCGAAAAAATCAAAGCACTCGATATTGACTGGAACCTCTATGACCTGGTTAAGAGCTCTTCCAACTACCCAGCCTTGCAAAAATCCATCAGCAGCATGTTCCAAGTGGCGGACTACTTGTTTATCGGTAGCCTCATCTTTGCTAGCTTGCTTCTCACCCTTCTCCTCGTCTTGTGGCTCAATGCCCGTCGCAGAGAAGTGGGTATCTTGCTAGCTCTGGGACTCTCCAAGGTGCAAATTGCGGGACAATTCGTGGCAGAATTAGTCATGATTTCCATCCCAGCCTTCCTCCTCTCCTATGGAGTTGCAGGACTTCTTGCCAAAGCAGTGGGAGATACGGTGCTTAAGAACGTAACCAGTGGCATTGCCAAACAAATGGCTCAAGAATCCTCTGCAGCCAACCTTGGTGGGGGAGCTGAGGCAGAAAGCTTTAGTAAGACCTTGACAGACCTCCATATGGACATCCAACCGAGCCAATTGTTGGTGATTGTCTTGGTTGGCGGCCTCCTCTTGATTCTGGTGTCCATTCTTTCTTCACAATGGCTCTTGCATAAGAAACCAAAAGATCTCTTGGTGGATGTCGAATAAGAGATTGTTTCCTAAAATAGAAATAGGGTATAATAGGAGGTAGAAGAAATTTCTTAGATAAAAGGAAAGTGTATGAAGATACTAATCGTAGAAGATGAAGTCCTGATTCGCGAAGGGATGAGCGACTATCTCATGGAATGTGGCTATGAGGTCTTTGAAGCAGGTGATGGGCAGGAGGCCTTGGACCTCTTTCACAGAGAAGCGCCGGACCTGGTCTTGCTGGATATCCAGCTCCCTATCCTCAATGGCTTGCAAGTGCTCAAGACCATCCGGAAGACCAGCTCGGTGCCTATCCTCATGCTGACGGCCTTCCATGACGAGGACTATAAGTTGACGGCCTTTGGAGAGTTGGCAGATGGCTACCTGGAAAAACCCTTCTCCTTGTCCCTCTTGAAGGTCCGTATCGAAGCTATTTTTAAAAAGCTCCAGCCTTCCCGGGTCTTCACCTATGGAGAGGCACGGGTGGATTTTGAGAGCTACACAGCCAGCCTAGCTGGTCAAGCTATCTCCATGAATGCCAAGGAGTTGGAGATCTTGGAATACTTGCTCCAGCATGAGGGCAAGGCCCGGACCCGCTCTCAGATCCTCGATGCCGTCTGGAAGGAGACAGAGGAGATTCCTTTTGACCGGGTGATCGATGTCTATATCAAGGAACTACGAAAAAAATTAGAGCTGGACTGTATCGTAACGGTACGCAATGTCGGCTATAAATTGGAGAGACCATGACCAAACGAAGTATCTTTGCAAAGATCTTTCTGATCACCTTTGCCCTATTTAGTGGCTTAGTCATCCTTCTACACGCTTCGGTTTACTTTATTTTCCCATCGACCTATATCGAGTCCCAGCGCCAGACGATTTTGAAGAAATCCCAGGCCCTGGCTAAGAGTTTTCAAGGCCAGGAAGAAGGAACCATTGAGTCGGTCATTGACCTTTATTCCAAGACCAATGATATCAAGGTCTCGATCAAGGGCAAGGAAAAACAAAATGCCCTAGAGGTCAAGGATGATCTGCTCGTGAACCCTGACAGCCAGAACAATTCTCTGGTCATTGAAGAGCGAAAGATCCATACCAAAGAGGGGAAGGACTTGACCTTGCAATTCTTAGCAACTGTCGATTCCCAAAAGGAAGCGCGAGACATCAGTCTGGGCTTTCTTCCCTATAGTCTTCTTGCTTCCTTTGTCCTGTCTCTGATTGCTTCCTATCTCTATGCCCGCCTGATTTCTGCTCCGATCCTGGAGATCAAGCAGATGACCAAGCGGATGAAGCGCTTGGATCGGACAGCCAGTCTTCCCATTCATTCGCAGGATGAGATCGGCGTCCTCAAGCAACAGATCAACGACCTTTATCACCATCTCCTAGAGGTGATCGACAATCTAGAGCAGCAGAAACAGGAAAATCTGAAGTTGGAGCAGATGAAGGTCGAATTCCTACGGGGGGCCTCACATGAGCTCAAGACGCCGCTAGCCAGCTTGAAGATTATCCTAGAAAATATGCGGGATAAGATCGGTCGCTACAAGGACCGGGACCGCTACCTGTCGGTCTCCCTCGATATCGTTGATGAGATGAACCAGATCGTCCTAGAAATCCTATCCCTGTCCTCTGTCCAAGAATTGGCCGGAGACAAGGAGTTGATCCAGCTGGATCAGGTCGTAGAGCAGATCCTCGACCAGTACAAGGTCTTGGCTCAATCCCGCGCGCTCACGATTGATAATCAGATCCCTGACAAAGCAGTCTATATGGACCCAGCGATTCTGAAATTGGTCCTCTCAAATGTCATCAGCAATGCCGTTAAGCATTCGGATGAAGGTGGAGAGATCCAGCTCCGGCTCGAAGAGGAAGGGACGCACTTGGCGGTTGAAAACACCAGCCAGGAAATGGTAGAGACCGCTGAGATGCCAATGACCGCTAGCCACCAGAAGAAGGAAGGCGGTCTGGGACTCTTCGTGGTCCAACACTTGCTAGACCATGAGGAACTGGCCTACCAATTTGATAAAACGGCTATGGGCTTACGCTTCCGTATGGAACTGCCCAAAGATCCACAAGAATAAAAAGAGGCTGGGACAAAAGTCCTAGCCTCTCAATTATTTTTGGATTGTTGAGCAAGACGCAGTGGTTGAGTGGGCTCTACTACGCTGATTTCATCAGCTTTTACAGCCCTACTCAACTGTGCGGAGGTGGGACGACGAAATCGAATTCTAACGAATTACCGATTTCTGTCCCACTCTCTTGTATTTAATCAACCTTTTCTACCTTATGCAATTGGCCGTGTTTTAATTCATAAATGGTATCAACATAGGTCAGGATGGAGCGGTCATGGGTGACCATGATGGCGCTCTTGTTTTTAGATTTGACTTCTTTCTGGATCAACTGGGCGATTTCTTGTCCCCGATCCGGGTCTAGGCTAGCCGTTGGTTCATCGGCTAAAATGACCTGTGGATTTCCGATGAAGGCGCGAGCAATGGCTGCCCGTTGCTTTTGTCCACCGGACATCTGATTCGGGTATTGGTGGTAACAAGCTTCAATGCCCAGATCTGCCAACAAGGCTTTTACTTCCTCTTGGCGTTTTTTCTTATCCTTTTCCCCTTTTAATTTGGCCACCAGTTCTAACTGGTCACCGATTTTCATATAGGAGAGGAGCTGGTGATCTTGGAAGATAAAGCCGAGCAATTCCAGCCGTTTTTGCGTCCACTGGCCTTGGTTGAGGCCGGTCAAGTCTTGGCCAGCGATGCGAATCCGCCCCTCATCCGCTGATAGAAGCAAGCCAGCGATGGCCAAAAGCGTGGATTTACCGGATCCTGAAGGGCCCAAAATCGCGACAAATTCGTTGGGTTCGACGCTTAAATTAAGCTGGTTGAGGACATGGTGCATCTGGCTACCATCGGCGTAGGATTTTCTGATATTTTCTAATTCGATAATGGCCATCTTATTCTCCATTTCCACCAATGACTTCGATTGGATCTACTTTTTTGATTTTGACAAGGGACAAGGCACCACACAAAATAGAGGTTAGGATAAAGCTAACCGAGATGGTGAGATTGTCTTTTAGGGTCATAAAGGAAGGGACGCTATTGGGTAAAAATGGCGCCATTATGGTTGCCAAGCCAAGTCCCAGCAGCACTCCGATGAGGGAGATAATGGTGAGCTGGGATAGTTGGACATAGGTAATCTGGCTCATGGACATGCCAATAGCCTTCAAGACACCGTACTGTTTCAACTTCTGCAGGGTGAGGATATAGAAGAAGACCCCAAGGATAGCAGAGGAAGCGAGTAAGAGCACCCACGTGATCATCCGTAGCGTCAGGTTTTGAGCCTTGTAGCCAGGGATTTTATCGATTACTTGCTGCTTATCCGCCACCATCAAGTTGCTGGCTAGATCGCTAGAAGTGATGCTTTTCTTGGTCACGAGGGTTTGGGCTTGCCATTGATAGCTTGGATCTGTTTTTTGTCGCATGCCTGTGTAGGTATCTGAGCTGATAAAGCCAATCTCGCTGTAGCCGTATTTGGCATTTTTCGCGAAGGCCACGACCTTGAGTTTTTGCTTAGAGGTTTTATCGATCACTTGATCACCGACTTGGATCCCCTCATCCTCTTTGAAAGAACTGTCCAAAATGACCTCGTTTTTCTTTAAGTCGGAGATCTTGAGGTCTGTATCTTCCATGATTGGATTGAGGATTTCTTCTTCATTGTGATCGGTCGCGAAGTAGGTGATATCCAGAGTGTTGGAATCCTCTGATTTTGAGACGGTTGCCCGCTGGATGGACAAACCCGAATAGCCCATTCCCTCTATCTTTTGGACCTCATCTACATCTTTCGCCGTAATAGTTGAAAAAGGGATAATCCCTTCTGAATCCGTCGAAAGGATGTAGTGCAGCGACCCATAGTTATCGATTTGGGCGGATACTGAACGGCCCAGTCCATTTGTCAGGCCGGACAAGAACACCACCATAAACATGAGGATGGTAATGAGGAGTTCAATCAGGATAAACTTCTTGGGTTGGTATTTAATTTCATTCCATGCGATTTTCATATTGGTTCTCCTTATAGCACGGAGGTGCCCAAGTAGCTTGGCACCTATACATACTCTACCATCATACCATAAGTGGGGGGATAATAGGGGGATGGTGTTTGGTAGAGTGTTTCAAAAACATTATTCTTATTATCTTTCCTTTAGATACTTAAATGCCTATGAATCTGTTATTCTTCTTGTTAAGTAGACTCTGATACATATGGTTTGTGGTATACTGGGATTATAGAGAAACGATGCTAAAAACCAAATCGGAGGATAACATGTTAGAAAACTTTATCAAAGAGGCAGATATGCCCCAAGAAGTCATTGAAAAGTATAAGGATCAAGTTCCTACTGAGTTGCTACAGATTTGGCAAGAGGATGGTCTGGGAACCTTTTTAGATGGTTATTTGAAGGTGATTAATCCAGAGGATTATCTTGAGCTTCTCCGAGATAGCTATTTCAGAGGAGATATCGCTTTCCCTATGTTCGTAACAGCATTTGGAGATATTATTACTTGGGAAGAGAACGCCTACGTAGGAATTGTCCAATATAATATTCAGGATTTGGATATTATGATTAAGCGTATGGATCGTTTCATAGAGTATGTTGATGATGAAGATTTCAAAGACGATTATTTCGATATTTCACTCTACAAAAAAGCTGTTGCCAAACATGGTCAATTGGCCTACGATGAATGTTTCGGTTTTGTCCCTTTACTAGCCTTGGGAGGTGTGAAAGATGTGGAACATGTGGATAAGGTAAAAACCTTGGAGCATATTTACCTCATGTACCAACTCACAGGCGGAGTGATGGACGATTGATAAAAAAAGAACCACCCTCGAGGTGGTTTTCTTGTGGTTTGTCCAGAGCTGGTGCATATGGTTTGTGGTATACTAGTCTTGTTGTGAATTTGAACTTTTGGTCGATGGTAGTAGTTGTTGTTTTATTTATGGTGATTAATCTGATAATTACTTTTATTTCAACTTATAGATTGAACAAATATCGTTATATAAAAAGAATAAAAGGGGTATTATGTCTATTTCGTTTACTTATTGTGGAGTTGCATGTGGAGTCCTTTCCATTGATAATAAATTTTATATAGGAATTGATCCTGATTTATCTCCTAAAGGAACTTTAGTTCAGTTTAAAGGATTTGTGTCCGAGAAACAAACTAATGTCAATCATGATAAGTCTCTTCTTAATAAAGTTGATGTATGGCTAATTACTCATGGTCATCAGGATCATTTAGATGATGTAGGAAAAAATTATTTAAAGGGTAAAACTGTAATTTCTCCTAATAAGAAAATCTTAAATGAGTTGTCTGGCTTAAATAATTTTATTTTAAAGTGGGGCGAAGAAAAGCAGTTTTCTATCGATGACTATCTTATTACTATCAAAGCGTTACCAGCTTATCATGCTAGTAATTACATTATGCAAAAAATAGTTGGTAAAGTTAATGGTTATCAAATATCAATTGCAAGTTCATCAGAAACTAAAGTGATTTATTTTACGGGTGATACTATTTTCTATCCAAATTTAATAAAAAGTGTTCCCAAAAATGTAGATGCTATATTTGCTAATTTAGGTGCTGTAAAATCTGATTCGTTTGGTGGACCATTTACAATGGATTTGAAAATGCTAAACCAAATGAATGATCTACTTCAACCTAAAAATATTTATCCAATTCATATTGAAGACTATAGTCATTACAATACGACAAATAAAGAAGTCGAAGACGCAAACTATACGGTTTTATCTATTGGAGAAACTATTGATATCTAATTGATTAGATGAATAAACGTATAGTAGAAAAGTTTTTGAATAAACATTATCCAAAGTAGGTCTTAAAATAGAGTTTACTTGTGCCAATACTGATAAAGTTTGGGTAGCAGAGGTAGAATTTTTGTAGCTGTGTATTATGAAATTCGGATGAAGGAGAGAAAATTTGTATTCTATTCGTTGCTAGTAGTTCTGTTATTATCTTTCAGTGGCTTTCAGTACTATAGGCATCAACGGATACATAATATTTTTGATGAAATATACTATGAGGAAAGTGATGTCGGAAGGTATTTGTTCGACATCTTTTTATGAATAATCATCATTGTTACTTTTGTGTTTTTGATACGATATAATAAAAGCATGAAAGTAACAACCGGGAGGCTGAAATGATTCAAAAACAAATACAGGAAATGCTAGATCACCAGTCTATTATTAGAACATCGGATGTAGTTAAAAGTTGAAAGATGGATTGGTGCCGAAAGGTTATCAACTGCACCATGAATTGCCACTTGATGATAGTGGAACCAACGACTTTAGCATTTTGGTCTTGATAAAGAATGAACCTTACCATAAAGTTACTACCAATTATCAAAACAGTATTACTAGAACAATGAAAATCGGGGACAGTAAGGAAGTTTTGTGGCCAATTATTGGAAAAAACATATATAATTAGTGAGGTAATTAAATGTGGCTTGAACTTTTAGAAAAAATAGAAAAAATTGAATCTGGTTATGGGGAAAAGTTAAATTCTCCAATTAATTTAGATAAAATTAAATCTCTTAGCAAAAATGAAATAAATAAAGTTCAAACATTTATGGAACAAGAATATTCACGATTTTTAACAAAAGTAAATGGTCTTGATTTTAATGGGAGTGTGCTTTATGGTTTAAAAACAGATGATAGTTGTTCTGCTGAGGTTTATGATTTCTTTGATTATAATAATATTTTGCATGAAGTTGAAGAAAATAAACGGTTTGTTTTTATCGGAGAGAACAATATTAGTTGGTTTGTATATAATCCTAGTAACGATGAATATTTGGAATTAGATATGCCATCTGCGGAGGTAGTAGAGAAATTTAATTCTTTAGATGATTTACTTGAAAGTTTTCTTTCAGATACTATTGAATATGCCTCTTGAAAAGATAGGTAAAATATGATAAATAATTTTCCAACGGCAGATATGGAAGCCTTCCAAAGAGAGCATAATGGAAACTAGATAAAACAATCAAAAAAACCACCCTCGGGTGGCTTTTTCTAAACTTCATGTCACCATTTCGTCAAGGAAATTTCGCCACTATTGAGCCAGATTTCTTCTTGATTTTCTAACTGGACCAAGAGTTGGCCGGTATCGGAGATGTCTTTGGCGAGGCCCTGATAGGTCTGCTGGTTCTGCTCAAAGGTAACGGTTCGTCCTAAGACCAGGGAGCGCTCTTTGTAGAGGTAGACCAGTTCATCGATATCCGTATGAAGAAATTCTCTCCAAATCTCACTGATGAGGTCATTGCGGGTGATGGGACAAGGGCCTTCAAATAAGGAACCAGCCTTGCTTTCTAGCTCATCTGGAAAAGTAGAGATAGCCAAATTGAGACCGACTCCGATAATGACATCCGTGACAAGGCCAGTCTCGATGGATGTGATAGCTTCGGTTAGGATTCCCCCAATTTTTTTATGGCGATAGTATATATCATTGACCCATTTGATATCGACATCGATCAGGGTTAGATTTTTAATAGCCTTATAGATGGCTCCTGCGACCATGAGGGTATAAGGAGGGAGCTCCGCAGGTGGCAGTTGAGGTTTGAGGTGAAGGGACATATAGATGCCTCCTTGATCGGGGCAGTAGTAGTCACGACCAAAGCGGCCTTTTCCAGCGGACTGCGAATTTGCCAGATAGAGCGCCTTGCCTTCTTGATGGCTTTCTATGCCTAATTTGGCATCCAATTGGGTGGAGCTACATTGTTCGTTTAAGGAAACAGTCAATTGGGTATTTTTTGCGATCACTTCGGGAAGCAGAATATCGCCTGAGACCAGTTTGTAGCCCTTCTTTTTGAGGGATTCGATAACGACCCCATCTTTTTCTAGACGTTGGATAGCCTTCCAGATAGAGGTGCGGGAAACACCTAGTTCTTGCGCCAGCTGCTCCCCGTTGACATAATCATCTGCCTGAGAAAGGGTTTGAAAGAGGATTTCGTGTGTTTTCATAAGACCTCCTAGCGACTGCTGTCTCGAATCGTGAGTTTGGTAGCTAATTTGACCATATAGGGAACACTTGGTTGACTCCCTTGAAAGGTTTGTCGCAACAGCTGAATGGCTTGCTTGCCCATTTCTTCTGTGTAGACGGTCACTGTAGAGAGGGCAGGAAAGACATACTTGGCGATGGAAGTATCATTGAAGGAAATGAGACTGACGCGATCAGGTACTGCGATTTGGTGCTCCTGAAGGGACCGAAGGGCTCCGACAGCTATGGCATCACTGGCCATGAAAAAGGCAGTTGGCAAGTCGTCGCCCAGTGCTTGAATCAGCTGCTCCATCATCTGATAGCCCGACTCAGTTGAGAACTGGCCGACAGTGACAAAGCGATCCTGATAGAGCCCTTTCTCCGTGAGATACTGTTGAAAGACTCGTTGACGAGGATCCATCTGAAGCGGTGTCGCATCTGCCGTCTCTTCCTGACCAACCAAGAGACCGATCTCCTTGTGGCCATGCTCAAGGAAATATTCGAGAGCGGTGATGACAGAATCTTCTAGATCGGTCGTCACACAGGAATGCCCTAAATAGAGGGTATTGCTATCGACAAAGATCAGGGGTTTGCCGTAGCTTTCTAGATCTCGAATGGTCTTAGGACTGAATTTCCCAAGAGCGACGATGCCGTCTGCCTCTTGAATCAAGGACCAATCGTCATTATTGAAGATACGAAAGATCTCATAGCCTAATTCCTGGGCTTGTTTTTCTAACCCCATCCGAATGGCATAGTAGTAGAGGTCATCTAATTCTTCTTCGCGCGTGTACCATTCAAAAATGACGATTTTATGAAAATCCTCAACTGGTTGAGGCGCTGTTTTGCGGCTTTTCTTTTGGTAATGCAGGTCCTCGGCGATGCGAAGAATCCGACTGCGCGTGTCTTCACTAACCGATAAGGTCATATCCTGGTTGAGGACGCGAGAGACCGTTGCCTGAGAAACGCCTGCTTTTTCCGCAATGTCTTTAATCGTTGCCATAGTTCATCCTTTATTGATTTCTACTTCCAGTATACTCTAAAAAATAGTAAAAAGAAATAAAATTTTACTAAATTTTATGTTTGCTACGATATTGGCTAGGAGTCAGTTGGCTATAGGCCTTAAAAGCCTTTGAAAAATAGAGGGGATCTGAAAAGCCAACCGAGTAGGCCACAATCTTGATGCTCTCGTCCGTATTGGTCAGTAACTGTTGGGCACGCTGCATGCGGACCGAGTGCAAGAATTCCTTGGGAGAGATCTGGTGAAACTCCTTAAAGACAGTTGTCAGATAGGAGCGATGGACATTGAGGTCATCGGCGATCTCTTGAATACTCAAGTGTTCTTTACCGTAATGCGTCTCAATCACATGCTTACAGGTCAGATAGAGCTGATAGGTGGGAGATGGATGACTCCGATGGATATCGGGAGCCACTTCACTGATTAGAAATAGTAGTTCATAGATCTGCGAGAGGAGATGGAGTTGGTAGTGAGAAGTCATTTTCGAAGCCTCTGCCTTGTGGACGAGTCGCTCCATAAACTGGCCGATCTTTTCTGTTTCCACTTCTGTTTTCTTTAAAAAGCCTTTTTCATGCAGGGTTGAAAAACGCATGAAATCACTCACCTTGGTGCCACTGATGCCAATCCAGTAGTAGGACCAAGGTTCTTCGGCATCGGCCTTGTAGTAGGTCACTTTATTTTTGGGGAGAAGAAAGAGATCCCCGGCCTCTAGGTGGATTTCTTTTTTATTGAAGTGGAAGACTCCCTTTCCCTTGGTAACAAAATGCAGTACAAAATTATCTCGGACGCTAGGACCAAATTCATAATTCTTCGGACAATCTTCGTAGCCATAAAAATCAAGGGCTAGGTCAATAGTGTCGGTTTGGTATTCAGAAAAGACTGACATGGTTGAACCTCCTACCTAACATTTTACCATATATGTGCAACAAAATTCTATTTTCGGAAGCGTTTACAACGAGTAAAATAAAGACATGCTAAAAAAGAAAGTTATTGGAACCGAATTTAAAAATACATAGTGATATTATTTCGGGCCCAATGGAGGAAGATATGGCAATTCGTATTGAACAGAATTTGTTCTATGTAGAAAGTAAGGGACTGAGCCTGATCCTTGAAAATCGAGATGGCTACCTGATGCTTAAGCATCTGGGGCGTCCGATCCCGTCTTATCATTTTTCCAATACGGTGCATGAGAGAGATCATGCTTTCTCTGGAAATCCAACACCTGACAATCGCATCTTTAGTCTAGATACCCAGCGTCAGGTCTTGGGACAGCATGGGCTTGGAGATTTTCGAAAGCCGTCGATCCAGATTCAGCACGGAGCTACAGAGGTGACGGATTTCCTCTATGTCGGAGCTAATATCTACTCTGGCAGTGTTGAAGCGTCTGGTCTTCCGAATCCACATACAGTAGATCAGGCTGAAACCTTGGCCTTGGTCTTTGAAGATGATCAAGCGGCCCTGCGTTTGACCCTCTATTACACGGCTTACGAGGATCGAGCAACCATCACTAGCTTTTCAAAGATTGAAAACTGCAGTGATGAAACCGTCGTGATCCATAAGGCCCTTAGTGTGTTGGCCGATATCCCAGCCAGTAACTATGATGTCATCACCCTTCAAGGGGCCTATGCGAGAGAAAAAACAGTCCGTCGCCAGCAAGTGGAGCAAGGAATCTTCTCCATCAGCTCCAATCGTGGTGCTTCTGGACACGCCCAGACCCCAGCCCTGATCCTTGCTGAGCATGAAGTGACCGAAGATGCTGGCTCTGCCCTTGCCTTCCAACTGCTCTACAGTGGGAATTTTGAAGGATTTGTTCAAAAAAATCAACTCAACGAAGTTCGGGTTGGATTGGGAATCAATCCAGAAAACTTCTCCTGGGAGTTGGCGCCGAATCAGAGCTTTGATACCCCAGTGGCCATGATTAGCTACTCACATGAGGGTTTGACCGGTCTCAGTCAAGAGAGTCAAGCTTTTGTCCAAGACCATATCATTCCTAGTCCCTTTGCCCATAAAGAACGTCCAATTCTCATCAACAACTGGGAAGCGACCTACTTTGACTTTAAGAAAGACAAATTATTGGAGTTAGCGGATGAGGCCCAAAAAGTGGGAATCGAACTCTTTGTTCTTGATGATGGCTGGTTTGGTAATCGCTATGATGACAATCGGGCCCTTGGTGACTGGACTGTCAATGAAGAAAAATTAGGAGGAAGCCTTGCAGAACTGATCCAGGGCATCCACGGCAAGGGACTTCAATTTGGCCTTTGGGTGGAGCCAGAAATGATTTCTGTTGATAGCGACCTCTATCGGGCTCATCCGGACTGGGCTATTCAAGTCCCAGGCTACGAACACACCTATTCACGGAATCAACTGGTGCTCGATTTCTCAAATAGAGAAGTGGTTTCTTATATCAAGCAGGTCTTGGATGACTTACTTGGAAAGCATGAGATCGACTATATCAAATGGGATATGAACCGCAATATCACCAAACTTGGAAATGGGAAAACCTACCTTGAAACCAAGATGCAATCCCATGCTTATATCTTGGGTCTCTATGAAGTGGTTTCTTACTTAACAGGGAAGTATGAGAACATCCTCTTTGAATCTTGCTCCGGTGGTGGTGGCCGAAATGACCTTGGTATGATGCGTTACTTCCCTCAGGTCTGGGCAAGTGACAATACGGATGCCATTGCCAGACTTCCGATCCAGTACGGTTCTAGCTACCTCTATCCTACCATTTCTATGGGGGCTCACGTATCAGCTGTTCCAAATCATCAGCTGGGACGGATGACACCACTTGAAACGCGAGGTCATGTAGCCATGATGGGAAATCTAGGCTATGAATTGGATCTGACTAGTCTTCCGCAAGAAGAGTTGGATAAGATCGCAGCTCAAGTCGCTCATTACAAAACGATTCGACCACTTGTTCAATTCGGAAAACACTACCGCTTGATCAATCCAAGCCAAGGTAGCAATCAAGCAGCCGTCCAGTTCACTTATCAAAATCGCACGGTTGTAACTTATGTACGGGTCTTATCAACGGTTGAGGAGATCGAGCCGACCCTGAAACTCAAAGGATTGGAAGAAGATGCGCTCTATAGCTTAAAAGGGACGGACCAAGTCTATTCAGGAGCTGAGCTCATGTACGCCGGCTTAACCGTCGTTCTTCCTCAGGGAGATTTCCTCAGCAAACAATATGTTTTTGTCAAAAAATAAAAGGAGACAGCCAAATGAAATGGTATAAAAAAATCGGACTTCTTGCGACTACAGGCCTAGCCTTGTTTGGGCTCGGTGCTTGCTCCAACGATGGAAAATCTGCGGATGGCACAGTGACTATCGAGTATTTCAACCAGAAAAAAGAAATGACCAAAACCTTGGAAGAAATCGCGCGTGATTTTGAAAAGGAAAATCCAAAGGTCAAGGTCAAAGTTGTCAATGTACCAAATGGTGGTGAAGTATTGAAAACACGTGTTCTCGCAGGGGATGTGCCAGATGTAGTCAATATTTATCCACAGTCCATCGAATTGCAAGAATGGGCAAAAGCGGGTGTCTTCGAAGATTTAAGCAATAAAGACTATCTCAAACGCGTGAAAAACGGCTATGCTGAAAAATATGCCGTAAACGGAAAAGTCTATAACGTTCCTTTCACAGCCAATGCTTACGGAATCTACTACAACAAAGATAAATTCGAAGAGTTGGGCTTGAAGGTTCCTGAAACTTGGGACGAATTTGAACAGTTAGTAAAAGACATCGTTGCCAAAGGACAAACTCCATTTGGGATTGCAGGAGCAGATGCTTGGACCCTCAATGGTTACAATCAATTGGCCTTTGCGACAGCAGCAGGTGGAGGAAAAGAAGCCAACCAATACCTTCGTTATTCTCAACCAAATGCCATTAAATTGTCTGATCCGATTATGAAGGATGACATCAAGGTCATGGATATCCTTCGCATTAAAGGTTCTAAGCAAAAGAACTGGGAAGGCGCTGGCTATACAGATGTTATTGGTGCCTTCGCGCGTGGAGATGTCCTCATGACACCAAATGGTTCTTGGGCCATCACAGCGATCAATGAACAAAAACCGAAATTTAAGATTGGAACTTTCATGATTCCAGGGAAAGAAAAAGGACAAAGCTTAACCGTTGGTGCGGGAGACTTAGCATGGTCTATCTCAGCTACTACCAAACATCCAAAAGAAGCCAATGCCTTTGTGGAATACATGACCCGTCCAGAAGTCATGCAAAAGTACTATGATGTGGACGGATCTCCAACAGCGATCGAAGGGGTCAAACAAGCAGGAGAGGATTCACCGCTTGCTGGGATGACCAAATATGCCTTTACGGATCGTCACTTGGTCTGGTTGCAACAATACTGGACCAGTGAAGCAGACTTCCATACCTTGACGATGAACTATGTCTTGACAGGTGATAAACAAGGAATGGTCAATGATTTGAATGCCTTCTTTAACCCGATGAAAGCGGATGTGGATTAGGAGTAGAGAGACAATGAAAAAAGTATTACAAAAATATTGGGCATGGGCTTTTGTGGTCATTCCCCTCTTATTACAAGCAATTTTCTTCTATGTGCCAATGTTCCAAGGAGCCTTTTACAGTTTTACCAACTGGACAGGTTTGACCTATAACTACAAGTTTGTCGGCTTGAACAACTTTAAGCTCCTCTTTATGGATCCAAAATTCATGAATGCGATTGGCTTTACTGCAATCATCACGATTGCTATGGTAGTTGGTGAGATTGCCCTTGGGATCTTCATTGCGCGTGTCTTGAATTCTAAAATCAAAGGGCAAACCTTCTTCCGTGCTTGGTTCTTCTTCCCAGCTGTGTTGTCTGGTTTGACAGTGGCGTTGATTTTCAAACAAGTCTTCAACTACGGTCTACCAGCCATTGGGAATGCCCTTCATATTGAGTTTCTCCAAACTAGTCTTTTAGGGACTAAGTGGGGAGCGATCTTTGCGGCTGTCTTTGTCCTTCTTTGGCAAGGTGTGGCCATGCCTATCATTATCTTCCTAGCTGGTCTACAATCTATTCCAACTGAGATTACAGAGGCAGCCAGAATCGATGGTGCGACGAGCAAGCAAGTTTTCTGGAATATTGAATTGCCTTACTTGCTGCCAAGTGTCTCTATGGTCTTTATCCTAGCCTTAAAAGGTGGGCTTACCGCCTTTGACCAAGTCTTTGCCATGACTGGTGGGGGTCCAAACAATGCCACAACCTCACTTGGGCTCTTGGTTTATAACTACGCCTTTAAAAACAACCAATTCGGTTATGCCAATGCTATTGCCGTAATCTTGTTCTTCTTGATTGTAGTGATTTCGATCATCCAATTGAGAGTATCTAAGAAATTTGAAATTTAAGAGGAGAAGCACGATGAAACAAGATGAAAGAAAAGCCTTGATTGGCAAATATATTCTATTGATTCTAGGATCGGTTCTGATTTTAGTGCCGCTCCTTGCCACCCTCTTTAGTTCCTTCAAACCCACCAAAGATATTGTAGATAATTTCTTTGGATTCCCGACGAACTTCACATGGGACAACTTTAGTCGACTCTTGTCAGATGGAATCGGTGGTTATTATTGGAACTCTGTTGTCATCACTGTCTTGTCTTTACTTGCAGTAATGATCTTTATCCCTATGGCAGCCTACTCCATCGCACGTAATATGAGTAAGAGAAAAGCCTTTACCATTATGTACACCCTCTTGATCCTTGGAATCTTCGTACCTTTCCAAGTCATCATGATTCCGATTACGGTTATGATGAGTAAACTCGGTTTGGCTAATACCTTTGGTTTGATTTTGCTCTACTTGACCTATGCGATTCCGCAGACCCTCTTCCTCTATGTAGGGTATATCAAAATCTCGATTCCAGAAAGTTTGGATGAAGCAGCAGAAATTGATGGTGCTAATAAGTTTACAACTTATTTCCGTATCATCTTCCCAATGATGAAACCCATGCATGCGACAACCATGATCATCAATGCCCTTTGGTTCTGGAATGACTTCATGTTGCCACTCCTTGTCTTGAACCGGGATTCCAAAATGTGGACCCTGCCTTTGTTCCAATACAACTACGCAGGCCAATATTTCAACGACTACGGACCAAGCTTTGCTTCCTACGTTGTCGGCATTATCAGTATCACCATTGTCTATCTCTTCTTCCAACGCCATATCATCGCAGGAATGAGCAACGGCGCAGTGAAATAATAAGATACAAAGCCCGTCAAAAGGTCACAGTGCACCCTAGGGCATCCACATCCGTAGACTAATGAAGTAGTAACGGCTGTGGAAATATAGGGAATCTGAATAAAAAGCCTTGGCTTCTTGGAAGATTCATCTTTTTCACACAGAGCTTAGGGCGTGTTCAATTCCGTATACAAAGGGACGATTCAGCTTGCTGATTTCAATCGTATCCTAGAAAGCAATTCTTAAAATACATAAACTTATAAAAGCCAGGTCTCTTCAGACTTGGCTTTCAAAAAAGGAAAGGAAACCATTATGCCAATTCAAAATAAGACCATGTTAATTACTTACTCAGATAGCTTGGGAAATAACCTCAAGGATCTCTATGAAAATCTGGAGAAATATTTTGGAGATGCAGTAGGTGGGGTTCACCTCTTGCCATTTTTCCCATCAACCGGTGACCGTGGCTTTGCGCCTGTGGATTATGATCAAGTAGATCCAGCCTTTGGAGATTGGGAAGATGTCAAACGCCTGGGGGACAAGTACTATCTCATGTTTGATTTTATGATCAATCACATTTCCCGTCAGTCTAAATACTACAAAGATTATCAAGAGAAGCACGACCAAAGTGCTTACAAGGATCTCTTTCTCAACTGGGACAAGTTCTGGCCAGAGAATCGTCCAACTCAAGCGGATGTGGACTTGATTTATAAGCGCAAAGATCGAGCTCCCAAGCAAGAAATTACCTTTGCGGATGGGACAACTGAGCATCTCTGGAATACCTTCGGGGAAGAGCAGATTGACCTGGACGTGACCAAGGAAGTGACCATGGACTTTATCCGCAAGACCATCGAACATTTGGCGAGCAATGGTTGTGACCTCATTCGTTTAGATGCTTTTGCCTATGCAGTCAAGAAATTGGACACCAATGATTTCTTCGTGGAGCCAGACATTTGGGATTTGTTGGATAAGGTGCGCGATATGGCCGCAGGATACGGTGCTGAGCTTCTTCCAGAGATTCATGAGCACTATTCCATCCAATTTAAGATTGCTGATCACGACTATTATGTCTATGACTTCGCACTACCTATGGTAACCCTCTATAGCCTCTATAGTTCAAAAGTGGATCGTCTTGCCAAGTGGTTGAAGATGAGTCCCATGAAGCAGTTCACGACACTCGATACCCATGATGGAATTGGGGTGGTCGATGTCAAGGACATCTTGAATGATGAAGAGATTGACTATGCTTCAAATGAGCTTTATAAGGTAGGAGCAAATGTGAAACGCAAATATTCCACAGCAGAATACAACAACTTGGACATCTACCAAATCAATTCGACATACTATTCAGCGCTTGGAGATGACGATCGTAAGTACTTCCTAGCCCGTTTAATTCAAGCCTTTGCACCAGGAATTCCACAGGTTTATTACGTTGGATTCTTGGCTGGGAAGAATGATTTGGAACTCTTAGAAAACACCAAAGAAGGCCGCAATATCAACCGTCATTACTACAGCAATGAAGAAATTGCGCAAGAAGTAGAGCGTCCAGTCGTGAAATCCCTTCTCAAGCTCTTTAGTTTCCGGAACAACTCGCAAGCTTTTGATTTAGAAGGAAGCATTGAAGTGGAAACACCAGATGATCATACCATTGTCATCACGCGCCAAAATATAGACCAAACTGTCACAGCAGTAGCCCGAATCAATCTTGCTGAGGGCACTTACCAAGTGACAGAAAACGGTCAAGAAATGGTGTTTTAAAAACCATACGAGAAAAAAGGGGATAAGTGAAAAACGCTTATCCTTTTTCTGTTTTAGATGTTGCAACCGTTTACAAAACTATAAAACAATGGTACAATATCTATTGAAAGAAAGGAGGTCGCTTTATGAAAAAAATCATCTATCCATCTGCGGCCCTATTAACGGCTTTTGCTCTATTATCCGTTCAAACAGCAAAAGCAGACACAGCTCAAGCGTCGGATCAAGCTAATGAACCGGCAGCAACAGTAGAAGAGGTGGTTGCTTCTCCAACTCCAGAAACCGCCACAGAAAATCAGGGAGAAGTGTCTGAAACGCCGACTTCAACAGACCGTGCAGCTGTCCCTGCTGCCTCCCCAACGGTAACATCGACAGAGACGGCCTCTCCTGAAGTGGAAAAACTGATTGAAAACATGCCACTCAAACAAAAAGTGACCCAAATGATCATGCCGGACTTCCGTAAGTGGCAGGAGGCTAATCAGGAGTCGCCACAGGATCTCACCAAGGTCAATGCTGAAGTAGCAGATGCAATCGATAAATATGATTTTGGAGGCGTTATTCTTTTTGCTGAAAACGTCAAAGAAACCAAGCAAACCCTGGCTCTGACGCAAGATATGCAAAAAGCAGCGATCGAAAACAAGGCCAATAACGGGAAGATTCCGCTATTATTAGCCATCGACCAAGAAGGGGGGATCGTCTACCGCTTGGGTACGGGTACTGCCCTTCCTGGCAATATGGCCATTGGGGCTACCAATGATCCCAAACTAGCCAAAGAAGCCGGTCAAATCATCGGACGTGAACTTTCTGCACTAGGCTTGAATGTGGACTTCGCTCCGGTTCTAGATACCAATAATAATCCTCAAAACCCTGTGATTGGGCTTCGTTCCTTCTCATCTGACCCAAACCGAGTTGCTTACTTGGGTATTCCGATGATGAAAGGCATTCAGGACTACAATGTGGCTGTAGCAGCCAAGCATTTCCCAGGTCATGGAGATACAGCGGTCGATTCCCATACAGGTCTGCCATTGGTGGATAAATCACTTGCCGAGCTTGAAAAATTAGAACTCCTTCCATTCAAAAAAGCTATGGATGAAGGGGTCGACCTCTTGATGACGGCTCATATCCAATACCCGCAGATTGAAAAAGATCAGGTCGTTTCAAAAGAAACAGGCGAGAAGATTTATGTTCCAGCGACTCTTTCTGATGATATTTTAACGGGCTTGGTAAGGAAGAAATACGGCTATAAGGGCGTGATTGTCTCCGATGCCATGGGGATGGATGCCATCGCCAAGAACTTCGGTGAGGTGGAAGCTGTGAAAATGGCCATCAAAGCAGGAGTTGACCTGGTCTTGATGCCAACGACCCTTCGCAGTAAAGCCGATTTGAGCAAGATTGATACCATTGTCGATGCAGTGGTAGATGCCGTGAAAACCGGTGACATTTCAGAAGAACGCTTAAATGAGTCGGTTCGCCGGATTCTGACCCTCAAAGAAAAACGTGGGGTCCTGAATTTTGATCCAAGTGCTCGAACAGCTGAAAAAGCAGAGGAAGCAGTTGGATCTACCCTCAATCGTGACTTGGAACGCAAGATTGCAGCGGCAGCGGTGACGGTTGTAAAAAATGAAGACAATACCTTGCCATTTAAGGTGCAAACAGGGGACCATGTCTTACTCTTAGGAGCTTTTGAAAACGAAGTTCCTGGACTCGATTTAGGCATGCGTCGCTTAATCGCGGATGGAGTGCTTCCAAAAGATACCTCCTTTGTGGCCAAGAACTTCACTAAAGAATCTACCCTTGATAGTCTAAAAGAAGACCTAGAGAAAGCCACTCACATCGTAGTGATTTCAGAGATCGGTTATGAAGGGCAACTGGATAAAGATTTCTGGCGGACCAAGATCCCAACTGAAATCGTCCATTATGCCAACACCAACCATAAGAAGGCAGCTGTCCTTTCCATCTCTAAACCTTATGATGTAGCCAACTATCCCGCAGCCAAAGCCATTTTAGCAGTCTATGGAAATAAGGGAATGGATCCAACGGAATCCCTCAAACCAGACAATGCATTTGGTCCTAATATTCCTGCAGGAGTGGAAGTCATCTTCAATGGCAAGGAACATCTAGGTACCTTACCGGTTGATATTCCAAAAATTGTAGACGGAAAAATGTCGGAAACAGAGTATGCCTACCGCATTGGTCATGGTCTTTTCTATCCAGCACCTGCTCCATTGCCAACACCAGAAGTCCAAGATCCAACTTCACCAGGCCAAGATCCAACTTCACCAGTCCAAGAACCAACCCATCAGACACAACCAGTAGAGGTTGGTAACACAGGAACTCAGGTCCTTGTTAGCAAGCAAGAAAAAGCTAGCACTCTTGATGCTCCACAAGTTATTCCGATCGCTGTGAAACAAGCCACTGATCAGGCTCCTGTCAGCGTGTCAGCCAGTCCTGCCTCATCGGTATTGCCTAAGACCGGTCAAACAGGGAACCTCCTAGCCCTCATGGGTGTCAGCCTCTTAACCTTCCTTGGATCTTTTGTCTATCCAAGAAAGAAACACTAAGGGTTTCAGAATCTCAATTGGGTCACTCCCAATTGAGATTTTTTGGTAAAATTTTACTAAAATTAACTCGAAATGGCAATGATAGAATAGAAGTTGTAAACGGAGGAAAACCCTTTGTTATAGCCTTTTTTGACATAAAATAAAAAATTAATAAAATTTTACTAAAAACACTTGAAGTTTTACTTGTGATCAGATATAATACAAGTATAAAAACGTTTACAAAACTAAAGGAGTTTCTCATGACGACAACAATCACATCTCAAGATTTACAAGCAAAATTCCAGGCTGTCTTTGGGGAAAAGGCTGACCACACTTTCTTTTCACCAGGACGGATTAATCTGATCGGTGAACACACTGACTATAATGGTGGGCATGTCTTCCCAGCAGCCATTACACTTGGTACCTACGGAGCTGCAAGAAAGCGTGAGGATAAGGTCTTGCGTTTCTTCTCAGGAAACTTTGAAGACAAGGGGATCATTGAAGTCCCACTGGATAATCTCCACTTTGAAAAAGAGCACAACTGGACCAACTATCCAAAAGGTGTGCTCCACTTCTTGCAAGAAGCGGGTCATGTCATTGATAGCGGAATGGACGTCTTTGTCTACGGCAATATTCCAAATGGATCCGGTCTTTCTTCTTCAGCATCGCTTGAGCTCTTGATTGGCGTCATCGCTGAGAAACTATATGATCTTCACTTAGATCGTCTAGATCTGGTCAAGATCGGGAAACAAACTGAAAATCACTTCATCGGAGTCAACTCTGGGATCATGGACCAATTTGCCATCGGTATGGGAGCTGACCAACGAGCTATTTATCTCGATACCAACACCCTAGAGTATGATTTGGTACCGCTGGACCTCAAAGACAATGTCGTAGTCATCATGAATACCAACAAACGCCGGGAATTAGCGGATTCAAAATACAATGAACGTCGTTCAGAATGCGAAACCGCCGTTTCTGAACTCCAAGAAAAATTGGATATCCAAACCTTAGGAGAATTGGATCTCTGGTCTTTTGATGCCTACAGCTACTTGATCAAGGATGAAAATCGCATCAAACGGGCTCGTCATGCTGTACTTGAAAACCAACGGACCCTCCAAGCTCGTAAGGCCCTTGAAGCAGGGGATTTGGAAGGCTTTGGCCGTCTCATGAATGCTTCCCACGTATCCTTGGAACATGACTACGAAGTGACAGGTCTAGAATTGGATACCTTGGTGCATACAGCCTGGGAACAAGAAGGAGTGCTTGGTGCTCGTATGACGGGAGCAGGCTTTGGTGGTTGCGCCATCGCCCTTGTCAACAAAGATAAGGTTGAAGCATTTAAAGAAGTTGTCGGCAAACGCTATGAGGAAGTCGTTGGCTATGCGCCAAGCTTCTACATTGCAGAGGTTGCGGCGGGGACACAGGTACTTGATTAAAAAGGAGATAGGATGACAGAACTGGTATTAGATGCATTTGTCACAGCCGTCATTGCGGCGAGTGACTACGAAGAGATGGATCGGATTTATCTAAAAAATCGCATCATGAGTCGCATTGGAGAAGAAGGGCTAGACGCCCCAGCTCAAAAAGAAGAGTTGATCGCACTCAAAGATCAGCTGGTAGAGATCGCTGTTGCAAATAGCAAGATCCAGGATAGTATGGCCGCAAAAGACAGTTTGGGTGCGGAGTTGATGGATTGGATCACCCCTAGTCCTAGTCAAGTCAACCATCGCTTTTGGGAGACCTACCGTCAGTCCAAGGAAGACGCGATTGCGGATTTCTATGCCCTCTCTAAGCGCAATGATTACATCAAGGTCAAAGCCATTGCGCAAAATATTGCCTTTGAGGCAGAAACTCCCTACGGTTCTCTTGAAATCACCATCAATCTGTCAAAACCTGAAAAAGATCCTAAAGACATTGCAGCGGCCAAGCTTGCCAAAGCCAGTCATTATCCAGCCTGCCAATTGTGCTTTGAAAATGAAGGCTATCAAGGTCGCCTAGACCATCCAGCCCGGGCCAATCATCGGATTATCCGTTTTGACATGGACGGTCATGACTGGGGCTTTCAGTATTCCCCTTATGCCTACTTCAATGAACACTGCATTTTCCTCGATAGCCAGCATGTTCCTATGGCCATTAGCCGCAAGACCTTTGAGCGACTCTTGACCATTGTCGAGACTTTCCCAGGCTATTTTGCAGGGTCCAATGCAGACCTGCCCATTGTAGGGGGATCCATCCTGACTCATGACCATTACCAAGGCGGACGCCATACCTTCCCTATGGAGCTAGCTCCTGTTGAGGAAAGCTTTAGCGTTGAGGGATTTGAGGCTGTATCGGTAGGAATTGTCAATTGGCCCATGTCGGTTCTCCGCTTGCAATCGGACAACAAGGCGCAATTGATTGACCTGGCAGACCATATCCTCACAGCCTGGCGAGGCTACTCGGATCCAGCCGTTCAAGTCTTAGCAGCATCCGACGGTCAGCCCCACCATACCATTACCCCCATTGCACGGATTCGTGATGGGCATTATGAATTGGACTTGGTGCTCCGTGACAACCAAACCTCACCAGAGCATCCAGATGGCATTTATCACCCACATGCGGATGTGCAACACATCAAAAAAGAAAATATCGGCCTGATCGAAGTCATGGGCTTGGCCATTTTGCCACCTCGCCTCAAGGAAGAGCTCAAGCAGGTTCAAGACTATTTGATTGGACGTGAGAATACTGTGGCGACCTACCACCAGCCTTGGGCAGATGATTTGAAAGCCACTCACCCAGCCATCACAGACGAAGCAGAGGCAGAAGCCCTTGTCCGTGAATCAGTTGGCCAGATCTTTGCGCGTGTGCTCGAAGATGCTGGTGTCTACAAGAGAACAGCAGAAGGACAAGCTGCCTTTAGACGCTTTGTTGCGACACTTTAAGTGTGGAGAAGTGGCAGAAATTTGGTACAATAAGAGAGAAGACAAGAAGCGAAAGGAAAACAAATGGCAATACTCGTACTCGGAGGAGCTGGCTATATCGGTTCCCACATGGTGGACCGCTTGGTCAATGAAGGACAGGAAAAAGTCGTCGTGGTTGATAGTCTGGTCACAGGGCACCGTGCAGCGGTGCATCCAGATGCCGTCTTTTACCAAGGAGACCTGGCGGATCAAGACTTTATGCGCACTGTTTTTAAGGAACATGCCGATATTGATGCGGTCATCCACTTTGCGGCCTACTCACTGGTCGCTGAGTCCATGGCAGATCCTTTGAAATATTTTGACAACAATACAGCAGGCATGGTCAAACTCTTGGAAGTCATGCATGAATGTGGGGTGCACTACATCGTCTTTTCTTCAACTGCTGCCACCTACGGCATTCCAGAAGAAATTCCGATTCTTGAAACCACTCCACAAAAACCGATTAATCCTTACGGGGAAAGCAAGCTCATGATGGAAACCATCATGCGCTGGGCTGATCAAGCCTACGGCATCAAGTACGTGCCCCTTCGTTACTTTAATGTAGCGGGTGCTAAGCCAGATGGATCCATCGGAGAAGACCATGGACCAGAGACCCATCTCTTGCCGATTGTCTTACAAGTAGCCCAAGGCAAACGCGAGAAGATCTCTATTTTTGGAGATGACTACAAGACACCAGATGGCACCAATGTTCGGGACTATGTCCATCCATTTGACTTGGCAGATGCCCATCTTTTAGCAGTGGAGTATCTCCGAAATGGCAATCCATCGACCGCCTTTAATCTGGGCTCATCGACTGGATTCTCCAATCTTCAAATCGTTGAAGCAGCCCGCAAGGTGACGGGACATCCGATCCCACTTGAGATTGCAGATCGTAGACCAGGAGATCCTGATACCCTGATCGCATCCTCTGAGAAGGCGCGTGCCATCCTTGGTTGGCAACCAAAATTTGACAATATCGAAACCATTATCCAAACAGCTTGGGCTTGGCATTCCAGCCACCCAGATGGCTACAATGATCGATAAGGAGGGACTGCGAACATCATTTTTGAGACTTTTTTAATAACATCTAAAACGACAGTTGATCTTGCCAAATGACTCGTTTCAGACGTCAGTCATTTCCTTAACCATCATAAAAAGTGAGGTATTCAAAATGAATAAAACCACAAAAATGTTAGCCGTCTTCTTGACAGCGGGTCTTCTTTTAGCTGGTTGCGCACAAAAAGAGACTACAAAATCTACTAGTCAATCGTCCACTAAGGCGACAAGTAAAGCAACAAGCAAATCATCCGCTAAAGAAAAGACAAAAGAGTCATCAACTGATGAAAGCAAAAAAGAAGATGCACTAGCAGGTGCACAAAAAACCGTTCTCGAAACGAGTGATGAAGCAGGTAAGTCAACTATAACCTTGTATTACAAGGGAGATACCTTGTTATTACAAGAAAAAGTTGATGATTACGACGTCTCAAAAGTGCCTGGTGAGAACCCTCTTGAAACCATGAAAGAAGCCGTCGCCAAGAGCCAAGAAAAATTCAAAGATCTGATGGGCCATGGATTTGAACTAACATCAGAATACAAAGACGGAATCTTTTATATCCGCAATACCATTGATTACACAAAAATCGATTTTAATAAATTAAAAGAAATCGTCCCAGGCTTTAATCCCCTAGATGACAAAACAGTCAGTTATTCAGTAACGAAAGACAGTCTTATCAAAGGCGGAATGGTAGAAAAATAAACCAAATGGAGAGCAGCTCAGTTCGCTGCTCTCTTTTTTTTAGTAAGAATTTATGGCCATATTTTGGTAGAATAGAAATTAAGGAAAAGTAAGATTAAAGAATGATTAGCAATTGTATGAAGAAAATCTTTAAACTACTTTCTAATCATTTATTTTAAATAGTAAGGTGGTTGTAAATGACTAAAGCGCTATATATTCAAATAATATTCACCTTCACAGCTTTTTTTGGCTTCCTCCTTTTAATATATTTTTTATTCTATAAAAGGGAGAAGAATATCCAGAAATATTCAACTATGCAAGTTATTGGAGAAGTGGTTAAACATAGTTATTTAAATGGTTCGGATTTAGCTGCCTTACCAGTTGTTGAATATGTGGTAGATGGAGAAAGATATCAAAAACGTTTCTCTTATTCAACTTTTGAAACAACAACATCGAAAAAAGCGAAAGCTGACGTATTTGATACAAAATTTATCAGAAGTCCCTATCATGTATTAGATTTAAAAAATATTTTTCCAATTGGTTCTAAAATGACGGTATGGTGCAATCCCCAAAAACCTAAACAAGGCTTCGTTGAAAGGTATCCAGGTCATGACAGAATCTTACGATTACATATCATTATTTTTGGTACTCTCTATATATTATTGATTGTGATAGTTACTTTTTTCTATGTCATGTAACGGAATAAGAGAATGCAGTTTACTTCCAATTTGATAGAAAAGTATTTGATAGAAAAGTATTAGAAAACTCTTGTTTTATTTCAACTGAAGAACTGTATAAATTAGCGATTGAGTAGAGAAAGTAGTGGGACAGATAGTTTTCTGGTAATTATCAAAGAATTCGATGTCAATAAAAAACTACCATTTCGAGAAAGAGTTAGTGAGAGGTATGAAATCGTGAAAAATAGAATTCATTACATTACAAAACTTGAATTGAAAGATCGATTGCCTTTCAGTGGCTTTGTAGCAATTTTTGATGGGAAGCAGATCCAAAACAAAGAAGAGCTATTTCATTTTTTTGAAAAAATTGTCGGCCTTCCCGATGCGAATAATTGGTCGTCTATTACGGATTGGCTAACGGACCTCTCATGGATAAAAGCTGAAGAATACAGCTTTATTTTTGAAAATTATGATAGTTTCTTAAAAGATGACTTATCTTCTAAAGTCTTATTTTTAGAAATTTTGGAAGAAGATGTTCTTCCTTGGTGGGAAAGTGATGTTGAAAAACATGTTGTTGGCAGTAAGGTCAAGAGTTTTCAAGTTTACATAGTGGAAAATTAAAAAATGGGAAAATTTTTATGGAGCTGTTTTATGGTAACAAATTGGATGTTCATCCTTATCAAAAAGATAAATCTCTATTCCCTGAACGAATAGTCATTGGTGATGATGGTTCAATTTGGTTTATTGAAGATCACTATCAACCATTTAATAGAATACGGTAGCATATGATTAGAAAATTTACAGAGAAGCTGATCAAGTTTTATTACCAAATCCATGGCCATTAGACTGGATAGTTGATATATGAATTGTACCAAGTTAAGGTTTTGAATTATGAAAAATAAATATAAGAAATATACAGACAAATTACAAGATTTAATTGACTTAGAATATCCAAGTCAGAAGTTACACCCGGGAATTATACAGGATATATTTAACTTAACTAAGAGTATAGGAAGAGGAGAAAATCTCGGCGATATTAGTTTTTTTAGTTTAGCAAGAAGATTTGTAGATGAAACAATGGATTATAAAAGCGAAATTTTAGTAGTCTTAAAACAATTAGAGAAAGAGTTAAAAAAAGAAAATTGATGGAAAATAAATTAATTGATTTGATAATGAATCTAAGAGTTGATTCCGATTGCTGAGAAGCAGTGGATTGAATCTGAAGGCAAACTTCTAGATGATTATGTATCACAACTTAAGTAAAAGAGGTATAAAATGAAACCAACAAACCTAGAATGGGAAGATGTTATTCAATTTGAGGAAATTGAAGGATATGGAAAATCCATTTGGCAAAATGAGGACAAATATTATTTAGTTTTAGAAGAAGGCACCGTAGCTTCTTGGTTAGTAATCTATGAACTCCCACAAGAATTATTTGCTCTATTAGAGAGTGGAGAGAGAACTCTCCAAGAAGTTTCCTGGAAAGTTCAGAATGACTGTTGGCCACCGACGGAAGAAGAAAAGAAAGCTAGTGAGAAACGATTCATAGAAGAGAGTCCAACATCATTAATTGATATACCTGAAACTAGAGAATTATTTACTCAGGAAGAGCTTGAAAGATTAATTCCCCTTGCTGAGCAAATGTGGATTGACTGGAGAGGCAAACTTCCAGATGATTATGTATCGCCACTAAAGTAAGGAATGTATAAATGAAACCAACAAACCTTGAATGGGAAGATGTTATCCAGTTTGAAGAGGTAAAAGGATACGGTCAGCATATCTGGAGAGATGGTAATCATTTTTATTACGTTACTGAGGAGGGAGGAATTGCCCCTCAGCGTGTAGTTTATGAATTCCCAAATGAGTTATTTACCTTACTGGAGAGTGGGGAGAGAACGATACGAGAATTATCTTATAGAGTAAAGAACAATTATGTATCTAGAATCCGCCAGAAGTCAGGCAAATAGTTTATCTAGTATATCCTCCCAGTGCGTGCAACAGAATATTGAATTGATTAAAGTTCTTGAAAATTTTGTCGCTGAAGAAGAGTTAAAAGGGCATGCTTACGACTCAGCAAAGGCGCATATTACAAGTACTGTAATTCCATTAATTCAAGGGATTGTCTTATACCAAGAGTCACTGGCGGAGGACTGTCAAAAATTTGTCAATCAATATACCTCTGATGTAGATAGTAAAAGCTGGCGTCAAGTTGATTTAGAGGAAAAAATTAGGGAGGCAGATCAAAAGATTTCCAGTCTAAGACAGTTAATGGAAACAAAATCGGATAATAAGATTTCAGCTTTACTAAATCTTTCGGTATCCATAGCCGTATTTGAGGGAGTAAAACAAAAGTTACAGAAAATATTGATTAGCCTGCTTACTTATAATGCAGTCTCTCCAATTATCTTTTTAAATTCAGAGCGGTATTTATTGGCCGTTCAAAATGGGTTTGCACAAGCTACACAATCATGGGATGCTGCTAGTGGAACCTACTTGCCTCCAAGTAGTGGAGTGGATCTATCGTGGAAGCAAACAGTCTCTTTAGGGTGGCAAAAACGTCAAGCAAACCTAAACAAAGTGAAGAATCCGAAGGTTGAAACATTAGAAGACAAACTCTCAAAAATGTCACGTGCAGAACTGGAGGAAGAGTATGGAGACGTGATTCAAGCCTATAAAAGATTTACGACTATGGGGCAGGGTGATGTGGTTCTCTCCAAGTGGGATATGAATGATCTCAAATTGTTATGGAAGAGATATAATGAAGTTAAGAATGATCATTTAGGATTATTACCTTCAGAATTAGCCAAGGTGGACCCAAAATTTAAGAAACGTATCGATGCAATGGATCAAGAAGCGTTAGAAGAGGCCTACCCAGAACTTAAAACATTGATCTCCATGGCTCATGTGAATCCATATGCACAACTATTTAAATCTGAAACAGAGCGAGCTAATGATCATTACCTACTAGACCGTTATTTCTTTTTGGATAGTCAAAAAATGCTCAGTTGGCGAGATCCTGCTTTTCAAACTAAATATGATTATTATATAATTGAAGAAGGTATTGATCCTTTTACAGGTAAACCTGCTACACAGGAAGAAATCAATCGTGCAAAAAATATCAAGAAGGTGAGAGGTTTTACTGATAGCCTCCAACTAGCAAGTACCTTGTATACATCTTATGTTGGATATAATCAGTACTACAATAAACCCTACACAACTTTCTCGGATGTATATAGTAAGGTAAAAGGGAAAATTCCTGTCTTCAATAGGAAACCAGTAATTCCTGTTTTTTCAAATAGATATTCAAAAATAGATTTTACTCAAACTGACTTTGATGTTGAGTTAATAAGAGGTAGATTGAAAACTGATCCAGATACGGCTTTTTTCTGGTCAGGACGAACAGATGGCATTGGAGGAATGGATGTTGCGAAAAAAATAGCGAAAAATAAAGGAGGAGTTACATTAGAATCTACGATTGATGATACGAACATTGTAATGCCTGAATGGGATTTTAATACTCCTTCAAGTGTAACAGCTTGGGAGGAAGCTTCGAATGTTTACGCAGAGCAAGTATCTGGTGAAATAAGAGCTGTAGTTGGTAGCGAACTACGACCAGGAAATATTTGGGAAAACATCGAACTACCAAGATTGAAGGCCAATCCAAATGTTACTAAGGTTACAACAATAGATCCTAAAACAGGGGTAGAAAAAATTATATTCGAGAGGTAGAAATGAAAATTACAGGAACAAGATCAACAATTACTTTTGATTTAGAGAATGGTTTCCTCATAAAAGCACAAGGAGAATTGCTGATCAATAAAAAATTTGTTGTTTATAAAGATAGTATGACACAATGGGAGCCTCCTCATGAGAATCTTCCGATAACTCAAAGAGAAATAGAAAATATTATTAATACAGCTAAAAAAATGGAGAGCAATCAAACTATTCAATTAGACTTTGTATAATTATATTGTATTCTAAGAGAAATAAATCTCTATACAAGTGGTCACGTTGTCTATCATGGGACCAAACTCCTAGGTGGAAGTGAAGAAGATGCTCAAACTGCAAACTTTATCGGGAACATCGTAGGAGGTTATGTGGCCTCCTCAGCAACCAGCAAGTTTAGTTTGAATCAACCTATTTTTTCAAATCGATATTCAAAAATAGATTTTACTCAAAACAGAAGACCATTATAAAACATTTTAAAAAAATAGAATAGAGGTTTGAAATCCTGAAAAATAGAATTCATTACATTACGAAACTTGAAATGCAAGATCGATTGCCTTTCAGTGGCTTTGTAGCAAATTTTGATGGGAAGCAGATCCAAAACAAAGAAGAACTATTTCGTTTTCTTGAAAAAAATGTCGGACTTCCTGATGCCAATAATTGGTCATCTATTACAGATTGGCTGACAGACTTATCATGGATAAAAGCTGAAGAATACAACTTTATTCTTGAAAATTATGATAGCTTCTTAAAAGATGACTTATCATCTAAAGACTTATTTTTAGAAATTTTGGAAGAAGATATTCTTCCTTGGTGGGAATGCGATGTTGAAAAGCATGTTGTTGGCAGTAAGGTCAAGAGTTTTCAAGTTTACATAGTAGAAAATTAAAAATAGGACAAAGTTTTAAGGAGCTACCTTAAGGTAACCACTTATGTTGGATATAATCAGTACTACAATAAACCCTATACAACGTTCTTGGATGTATATAGTAAGGTAAAAGGGAAAATTCCTGTCTTCAATAGGAAACCAGTAATTCCTGAGGTGAACCTTAAGGTAGATATCAATGGTAAAACTATAACAGAAACCACAAAACCTTATGATCGCGAACATATTTTACGAAATATAGAAGAAAGCAGGCTTGCGAGGGAGAGTTCAGGGTTTAAAGACTTTTCAACCACGAGGCTTCAGCCGGTAGCCAAGCCTCAGCCTGCACCTAAGAATTTAGATGTTGAGGGACCAGTAGTAAATAATATTCAATCTAAATATCCCGATTTGCAAACTTATGAATATAATTCATATACAAATCCTGGTCCACTAAATGATTTAAGAGGTCAGCCTAATGTTAATTTTTATGGGGGACGGTATGATGTTGAAGTTTTGAAGTCTCCTAAAATATTATATCGAGCTGGCGACCAAAGCAATCCGCTAGGGCAATGGTTTACAGAATCAGCCCCACATTCTGAGATAGAAGTTAGAATAAATACGGCAGTAAAACCAATTTGGACAGATCGTTCAGGAAACTACACTGGCAGCTCTCCTTTAAATACAGTTTACGAAATAAAAATACCAGCTGGCACAACAATATACAGAGGACCTGTTGCGAGTCAAGGAGACATCTATCAAGGTGGTTTGGAATATGAACAAATTTTTATTGAAACTCCGTGGAAAATAGAAGGTGTAGAGGTTATTAGCTCAAAACCATTAAATTAGTGAGGAAAGAAATGAAACGAAAAGAATTATTAGATAATATCAAATTAATATTACCACTATTAAATCAATACAATGATGGGACAATTCATGTACAAATTTCATTTTTACAAGGATTAGAATGTGCATTGGAAAATGGTGACTCACTCCCTACAATAAGAGAAATTAAAGATATCCTTTATCCTCCAAGAGGAGGTCTATCAGACTTTTTTGTTTGGAAGAATGATTATCTGGAACGACTAAAAATTAATGAAGAAATTGAAGCCTACAATAATAGATTATGGGAGCTTTTAAATCAAATAGAAAACTTGGAATCATAGTAAATGCATCAAATTTTAAAATTAGAAGAATTTCATCAATCTCATACAAGAATTCCAAGCGGAAATGAAGATTCTGCTTTTGATGGTTTTTGGAAACCAGGAGGACAGACCTTCCCAGGAAATATGCCAGAAGCAGTCATTGACGAAGTTCCGTGGGGAGAATTTACAATTAGAAAATTAGGAGGCGATTAAAATGAGTTTAACTAAAATAACATGGGAAGAATTTGATACCTTTGATAAGATTGAATCACCGAAGGGATATGATTTTCGAAGACATGAAGGGAAATATTACACTTTTGGAGAGTTTGGAGTAGCTTCAGTTCGTCGTGTCTTTGAAATTAATCCTTCTGATTTTAATGAATATTTATTAGGCAAGAGGACGGCACGTGAAATTGATTTTAAAGCGGAGAACGATCGTTGGCCACCAACGGAAGAAGAAAAGAAAGCTAGTGAGAAACAATTTATATTAAAAGGCTTAACTCCTTTAATAGCTAGTCCTAAAAGTTGGGAATTATTTACTCAGGAGGAGCTTGAGACGTTAATTCCGCTTGCTGAACAAAAATGGATTGACTGGAGAGGCAAGCTTCCAGATGATTATGTATCGCCATTGAAATAGCTTGTAAGGAACTTGTTTATACACTGTTAGTTGTAGGCAAGTTCCTGTTTTCACTTTAAGTGGACTAAATGAATCGCAAAATATTGACAGAATTCCAATACCATTAATGAGGCATATTCTAATAAAGTTTTAGCTCAGGGCAATAAGTACATTGGAAAAAGTAGTAATGGATTAAAGATTGGAATGTATATAAGAGAATCTGATGGAAAAATTATCTCAGCATTTCCAAGGGAATAAAATGAATTTAGAGGTAAGATTAATGAAGAGAATATATTCAGTTGTGGTTTTTGGAAATGAAGAAAATGATATATTGTTAGTTTTGAAATTTATAGATCAAAAATTTCAAACGCTGTCAGACTTTTTAAATTCTGAGGTTCATAATTTTTATCTGCATGTTCGAGAAGCTTTGGAGAGTGTAATTACTGGGAAGATGGAAGAGTATGCTTTTGATGGTAATATGTTGGGAATCGAAATTGGAAAAGAAATAACAGAAGTTTACTTCCAATTTGAGGAAGAAATATTAGGTGCGCCATGTTTTATTTCAACTGATGAACTGTATAAACTAGTGATTGAGTGGAAAGAAATGGAAGATAAAATGTACAGAGGGGACGATATTTTTCCGCTAATGATAGAGGATTGACGTTGAAGTAATTCCCCAAATAATGGAAAAGCGATGAACAATAAAGAATTAGAAGATTTATTTTACACAGTTCCAAACGATGTGGATTATACAGATCTACTCGAAGAAGTAGACTTGGAAGATATTCCGGAAGAAACAATTGAAAAACTGACTTCTTTATTAGATAGTGATGATGATTTTTTGCGCTATAAATCCTCTCGATTGTTGACTATTTGGGGAATAAAGGAAGGCTTTAATATTCTGACTCAGATGTTTGTTGAAGGTAACTTGGAAGGCTATATTCCTCATCGGCTATATAGTTATGATGATACAAATCGAATTATATTAGATGCTCTTACTAGCTATTGGGCCAATCAGTCAGATAGAGGTGATGGCGATACAGCAAGGCAAGACATATTCCCTTATGTCTGCAAAATTATAGAGCAGGCGGAAAAAGGTTATTATGATCTTTCATATTTTTACTATCTAGTTGAAGATAATGGCTTTTCTGAATACATCCCCTACCTCAAACACTTCCTTTCAACTATTATGGACAAACCTGAAGAAAATTATTGGCGAATTCATGATACTTTGAAGCTATTCCTCAAAATAGATCCTGATTATGTGACACAGTTATTAAAAGAAAAGCAAAAATCATTATCAGATTTTGGAATCGAGGACGAAGGTGAAAGAAATTAAATTTTATAAAGTACATGATGATTACGGTTTTATGTCCAATTTCGCCCCCTATCCTTTTTCAGATGGTAGCAAAATCTGGCCTACATCAGAGCATTATTTTCAAGCACAAAAGTTTTTAGTACCCGAAATTCAAGAGAAAATTCGTCAGATAGCATCTCCAATGGATGCTGCTTTGGAGGGACGCAATCGTCAAAATCCATTGAGACCAGATTGGGAAGAGATCAAAGATAAAGTGATGCTCCAGGCCCTGCGAATGAAATTTAGCCAACATCCAGAAATCGCAAAAGAATTGCTCTCGACAGGAGAGGCCATCATCATCGAACATACGCGAAATGATGCTTACTGGGCTGACTCGGGAGATGGATCTGGAAAGAACAAACTAGGCCTTCTCTTAATACAAGTACGAGAAGAGTTGAAAAACGCCACCCTGTAACCTCTCCTCTAGCTATTCCACCTATTTCATGCTAGAATAAAGAAAAACACATTTGGAGGCATTATGAATCAGACAGTGACTTATTTGCAGGAATTGACAGCTATTCCTTCACCGACCGGATTTACACGTGAAATCGCGGACTATTTGGTCAAAACCATTGAAGGCTTTGGCTATGAAGTAACTCGGACTGCTAAGGGCGGCGTGAATGTGACCGTGCCTGGTGTGATCACAGACAAGCAACGCTACGTCACAGCCCATGTGGATACCTTGGGGGCTATTGTCCGAGCGGTGAAAGCAGATGGCCGTCTCAAGCTAGACCGTATCGGTGGTTTCCCTTGGAATATGATTGAAGGGGAAAACTGTACGGTCCATGTAGCCAATACAGGAAAGACCCATTCTGGGACGATTTTGGTGCATCAGACTTCTTGCCACGTCTACAAGGATGCAGGGACTGTTGAGCGGACCCAGGACAATATGGAAGTTCGTCTGGATGAAAAAGTAACCAATGAAAAAGAAACCCGCGCTCTTGGAATTGAAGTGGGTGATTTTGTCAGCTTTGATCCACGGACCATTGTAACGGATACCGGCTTTATCAAATCTCGTCACTTAGATGACAAGGTGAGTGCGGCGATTCTGTTGAATCTTTTGCGCATCTACAAGGAAGAACAGATCCAATTGCCAGTAACGACCACCTTTGCCTTTTCAGTCTTTGAAGAAGTGGGGCATGGGGCTAATTCCAGTATTCCGGCTGAAGTGGTCGAATACTTGGCAGTGGACATGGGGGCTATGGGAGATGACCAAGCGACGGATGAATACACGGTATCTATCTGTGTCAAAGACGCTTCAGGACCCTATCACTATGAGTTCCGTCAACATTTGGTAGCTCTTGCAAAAGACCAAGAAATCCCTTATAAGTTGGATATCTATCCTTTCTATGGATCAGATGCCTCTGCAGCCATGAGCGCAGGAGCAGAAGTCAAACATGCCCTTCTCGGAGCAGGGATCGAATCTAGCCACTCATATGAGCGGACTCACTTGGATTCTGTAGTCGCAACAGAGCGCATGGTCGATGCCTACCTCAAGAGCGACTTAGTAGAATAAAAATTGGAACTACTTTTGTGAGCTAGTTTGAGAAAGAAAATAATGTTTTTTCTTAGAAAATAACATAAGAAGTCTTTTTATAAAATATCCAGTCCTTATAGTTTTTCAAATCAAAACTGAGACTTTCCGCCGTGAGAAAAGTGCTTGAAATAGAATCATTTCAAGCACTCGGGAGTTTTGAAACTTTAGGTTCAAAACTAAGTCATGGAACTTCGTAGAAGTTCGCTGACGTCCGTACTCACCTAAGGAAAGTCTCAAATAAGTTTTAAACTTAAATTAATAACTACTCTTCGGAGTAGTTTTTTTCATAATACAAAAATTTTCTGAAAATTCCTTTTCTTCTGAAAACCTTTGTGGTATAATCTTAAAATAAACTTAAAATTTCTTGAGGAGATTTACATGAAAAAAAGAAATGTCATTGCACTTGCGGGAGTTGCCCTCCTTTCAGCAGGTATCCTAGCAGCTTGTTCGGGTGGTTCTAAATCATCTAGCTCAAGCAACGGTCAAAAATTCTCATATGTTTATGAGACTGAGCCAGAAAACCTAAACTATATCACATCTGGTAAAGCAGCAACCCACGATATCACTGGAAACTTGATTGATGGTTTGTTTGAAAATGATAAATACGGGAACTTGATTCCATCTCTTGCAAAAGATTGGACAGTTTCGCAAGATGGCTTGACTTATACTTATAAACTTCGTGACGATGCTAAATGGTATGATTCAGAAGGCGAAGAGTATGCGGATGTAACAGCTAAAGATTTCGTCACAGGGATTAAATATGCGGCTGATAACAAATCAGAAATGCTCTACATCATCCAAGATTCTATCAAAGGCTTGAATGACTACGTCAGTGGTAAAAATAAAGATTTCTCAGCTGTAGGAGTAAAAGCAGTTGATGATCATACCCTTCAAATCACTTTGAACCAACCAGAATCTTACTGGAACTCTAAATTGACTCTTGGGATCACTTTCCCTGTCAACGAAAAATTCGTGAAATCAAAAGGGGATAAATTCGCCCAAGCAAGTGATACTAGCTCCCTTCTTTACAATGGTCCTTACATCTTGAAGAGCTTTACTTCTAAATCTTCTATCGAAATGACCAAGAATGAAAACTACTGGGATAAAGACAAGGTCTACATTTCAGATGTGAAATTGGAATTCTACGATGGACAAGACCAAAGTAAATTGGCTAAATCATTCGGTGAAAATGCTCTTAGCTTGGCAAAACTCTTCCCAACTGGATCTGGTTACTCAGAGCAAGCCAAAGAATTCAAAGACGAAATCACCTACACTCCTCAAGATGCCGCTTCTTATGTTATTGGTACCAACATCGACCGTCAATCTTACAAACACACTGCTAAGAAGACCGATGAGGAAAAACAATCTACTAAGAAAGCTCTCTTGAACAAGGACTTCCGTCAAGCGATCAGCTTTGCCTTCAACCGTGAAGCGTATGCTGCTCAATTGAACGGAAAAGACGGAGCAAGCAAGATCATCCGTAACCTCTACATTCCACCAACATTTGTCCAAGCTGATGGTAAGACCTTTGGTGAAATGGTGAAAACTCAATTGGATACCTACGGAGATGAGTGGAAATCTACTAAACTAGACGATGGTCAAAATGGTCTCTTCGATGCTAAGAAAGCGAAGGAAGAGCTTGCAAAAGCGAAGACTGCCTTGGAAGCAGAAGGTGTGAAATTCCCAATTCACATCGATATGCCTGTAGACCAAACCACACCATCAAGAGTTCAACGGGTGCAATCTTTCAAACAATCAGTTGAAGAAGCGCTTGGTAAAGAAAATGTCGTCATCGATATCCAAATGCTTTCGAAAGAAGACCTTCAAAATGTGACCCTCTTTGCGCCAAATGCGGCTGGCGAAGACTGGGATCTCTCTGATAATGTTGGATGGAGCCCTGACTACCAAGACCCATCAACTTACATGGATATCTTGAAAGCTTCATCTGGTGAAAATACTAAGACTTTCCTTGGATTTGACCCAAGTGAAAACAATGAAGCAGCTAAAAAAGTTGGTCTGTACGACTTTGAAAAGATGATCAAAGATGCTGGTGCAGAAACACAAGACGTCAACAAACGCTATGAAAAATATGCGGCTGCGCAAGCTTGGTTGACTGATAGCGCCCTTGTTATGCCAACTTCTTCATCAACTGGACGTCCATTCTTGACACGTATCGAACCATTCTCAGCTCCATTTGCATGGACTGGTGGTAAAGGAAAAGACCACGTGATCTACAAAGGAATGAAACTCCAAGATAAAGCTGTGACAACTGCTGACTACAACAAAGCCCTTGAAAAATGGCAAAAAGAACAAGCAGAGTCAAACAAAAAAGCACAAGAAGATCTTAAGAAACACGTCAAATAAGAATCGATAACCGAGGCTGATGCCTCGGTTTTTTTGGATCAGATGAACATCTGTTTGATCTAAAAACGCTTACATAGTATAATAGGAGTGTTGATTACAAAAAGTGAGGAGATTGACATGAAAAAGAAAACAATGGTTTCCATTGTCGCATCAAGTTTATTGATCGCACCGATGGTCTTGCATCAAGTAGCAGCAGCAGATGAGCAGACAGAAGAGCTAGCTCCATCGACAGAAGTGGTCCATGCTCCATCTACTGAAGCAACACCGACAGCACGTGACACAAGTACTAGCTCTAGTGAAGAAGGGACAAGCTCAAGTGAGGCATCGCTGGATCGGGCGGCAGGTGCCAATCAAGTAGCTCCTACAAGAGCAGCCCACACAGCCCCAAGTGACCCAACTGTCCCAGTAGCAACTCCAGCAACAACAAACAGGGAAGCTGCACCTCAATCCGCTCCTACTTCAGAAGCACCGGCAACAAGTCAGGATTTGGCAAAGGTCACAGGTTCGACCCTTGCAGCGGATCAGACCTCTAAAGAGTTGACAGTGCAAGATGCTGTTAATGGCTTGCTTCAATGGGCAGCAACGGATCCAAGCCAATTGGGCCAAAGCCAAGCAGATCGGGAACGCTTTGCCAAGAGTTTAGGTTTGATTGAAACATCAGAAGATCTGACTCGTAAGGTCAATCAGCCAGAATTGGCCAAGATGTATGAAACAGCTAAGAAACTCTACGATGCCTATCGTGCTGAAAAGAAAAGCCCGCTCTTTTTAAATGGTCGTGCCCAGCCTATTTTCCCTTATACGACGGGAGAAAAAGCAGACCAAGACTACAAATATGAAGATAGCCAAATTGTACGCTTCCCAGTCTATGTCGAAACAGACTACGATACCGATGCAGATGGCAAGCCTGACTTGGTCAAAGCCATTGTTCAACTACCAAAAGCAGTAGCGCAAGGTGATTTTAAGGCAGCCACTATTCTGGAAGCGCGCCCTTACGTAGCGGGGACGCTCGATGAAAACTACGTGACCCTTGAAAGTTTGGGGCTTCCAACAGACGGTAGCTATGATATGAAGAAACTGCACAGCCAACCTGCCAAAAGACAGCCAGTAAGCAGTGAGACAACAGTAGAAGCACCCAAAAAAGCCAAGGCATCGGATTGGTATTACTACAGTCCCTACGAGTATATTTATGACTACGAAGATCTGAACTGGTACGACTATTTCTTAGTCAGAGGCTATGCCTTTATCTCGAGTGCTGGACTTGGGACCAAGGGATCCGAAGGATTTAACACGACAGGGTCTGACCTCGAAATCAATGCCTTCAAGAATATCATCGAATGGGTCAATGGCAAACGCAAAGCCTACACCGATAAGACTAGCAATATCGAAATCAAGGCAGACTGGGCAAGTGGCAATGTCGCAATGACCGGTTTATCCTGGGCTGGCACCACAACCTTTGGTGTGGCAGCGACTGGCGTAGAAGGCCTAAAGACCATCGTTCCAGCAGCAGGGATTGCTTCTTGGTATGATTATTTCAATAGCCAAGGTACCCAGTTTGGTAATGCACCTTATAGTGACCTTTCATGGCTCTCCCTTTACGTTAGCACACGGATGCTGGACCAAGACGACTGGGCAGGAATTTGGCAAAACTATTCCAACTACATCAACCAATTGAACAAGGACCAGTACGCCCATGATCGTAACTACAGCGATGTCTGGAAGGAGCGGGATTATACCCTTCATCCGGAAAATCTCAAGACCAGCGCCCTGATCGTCCATGGCTTGAATGATGACAATGTCAAGACCAAACACTTTGAACTCATGTACGATGCTCTCAAGAAAGCAGGACAAGATGTCAAGCTCTATCTTCACCAAGGAGATCACGTCTATCCAGCGGCGATGTCACGGGGATACGGCATCACCGCCAATGGTCAGGACTTTTATGACCTACTCAATACCTGGCTGACCCATTACCTCTATGGAGTGGACAATCACGTCGAAAGCTTGCCAGCGGTTCTAGCTCAAAACAACTATGATCCAAGCAAGTGGACCAGCTATGATAACTGGAAGAGCAGTCAACGTCTCTTCTTGAATGCAAGCTCGAAACGTCTAGAAGAAACCATTTCTAGTGACTATGCGGCTGCAGGTGTTGAGATCGCTAACCGTAATGAAACAGTCAGCAAAGCCTCCTCTAAGGCCAATCTGACCTTCGTTTCTGATGTTACTGAGGACACTACGATCAAGGGCCACATCCCCGTTCATTTCAAGGCAGCTCTTGCCAAAGGTCAAGGAAAGAATTTCCAAATCAACGCCCTTTTGGTAGATGTGGCAGATGAGGACTTTGACGTGGTGGGAAATGGTAGCGTCAAGCAAGATAAAACAGCAGACGCTTTCTGGATGGGAAGCAATTTAAGCAACCTATCTGTTGCCGAATACGAAACCATCAAGACCAAGTACAAGGTGATCGCAAAAGGCTGGATCAACCTTGCGAATCCTAAGTCTGGCTACGATTCAGCAAGCTCACGCGCTAGCATTGAGCCAAAGGTGGGAGAATACCACGATTACACGGTTTATCTCCAACCAAATCTCTATACGGTTAAGAAAGGTCACAAGTTAGCCCTAGTCTTTAACACCTATGACCCGTCTGATTTAACGGTGGAGCATCCCTATGAAGTAACCTTTAAGACAGATTCTATCCAGGCAGCGATTCCAATTGTCGAAAAGACCCGCGCCCAAAAGGCAGCCTATGTACCAAGTGCAACAGATACTGACTATGCGAATTTACCAGAAGTTGAAGGTGCTGCTCTAGTTGCTCCAGAAGTGCACTACAAGGAAGAGTATACGCTTCCAACTCCAGAATACTTTGTCCAACCAAGCCAAACTCTTCCTGAAAAAGAAGATCAGATGCAAACAGAATCAGCAAGACAAGAGCACCCTCATCATACACTAGCTGTATCTTATGGACCTCAATTTGTTTCACCAGGATTGGCAGAGTATCCTCAAGAAGTGACTCCTGCAGTAGGAGGAGAGCAAGCAGACCGTATGCTTCCTCAAACAGGGAGCAAAGATCATGCTCTGGGTCTCTTAGGGGTGATCAGCCTTACAGCTTCTAGCCTCATCTTTTGGCGCAAAAAGAGAGAAGATGCCTAAGGAGTACCCGTAGCAAATATTTCTAAAATGGCATCATTTAGTGTAAAATAAAAGTAGAAATGCTAAATCAGTAGTCACTACTGAAAAAGGAGGAAATATGGCACACGTAATCACAGATGCAACTTTTGAACAAGAAACCAGCCAAGGCCTTGTCTTGATTGACTTTTGGGCAACTTGGTGTGGTCCATGCCGCATGCAAGCTCCAATCTTGGATCAGTTGGCAGAAGAAGTACATGAAGATGATTTGAAAATCTGTAAGATGGATGTCGATGAAAATCCAAATACAGCACGTCAATTCGGTATCATGTCGATCCCAACTCTTCTCTTTAAAAAAGATGGCCAAGTCGTGAAACAAGTGGCTGGAGTTCATACGAAAGCCCAATTAAAAGAAATCATTGCAGAATTGAGCTAAAAAGAAAACTCGTTTTCCAAACTGGAAAACGAGTTTTTTTGATGCTCTTTATTTCTTTCAAATAGACGCGATACCCATTGACAGCGCTTTCTTATAGTGCTAAAATGAAGCTGTATTTCCTATAAAATTTTTACAGGAAAAAATTCTCCTAGGAAGGTGTAGATCCTAGGAGAAAATTACATATAAAGGTTATTGCCCCTCTGTATCTTGGGCTACCCAGACACTGACGGAACGTTCTGCCACTGGGAATTCAGCAGTACCGTCTTCTTGGACTTGGACGGTTTCGCTACAATTTTCTAGTACATCATAGTAGGTGAGGCCTGCGTAGGATGAGCCGATCTCCATGACTTTTGTAGCAGCTTGGTTATTGGAAATCAAGCAGGCGATTGGTGCTGATTCTTCTGAACCTGAACGTGTCCAACCGATGCAATTAGGATCATCGAAGTAGTCCGTTTCTTCCCCATAGGCCAGATCTTTACGAACCCATAAGAGACGATCGAGAACCTCTTGGAAACTTTCTTGCGCAAATTTGCCCTCGATACCGTAGTAGTCTCCAAAGAAAACACAAGGCAAACCAGCTTCACGAAGTAAGATCAAAGCATAGGCTGCAGGCTTAAACCATTCTTCAATGGTAGATTCCAAGGCTTGCCCTCGTTGGGTATCGTGGTTGTCCACAAAGGTCACGGCCTCTTCAGGATGATTGAGCGCTAGTGTTCCATCAAAAATAGTTCGAAGGTCGAAATTTTCACCCTCTTGACTAGCTCTGAAGAGATTTTGGTGGAGTGCTACATCGATCAGGTCATACAAGTAGTCAATGCTTTCCAAGTACTCATCGTTGGTTTCTGTGTCGCCATTCCAAAATTCACCAAAGACGTAGAAATCTTCACCATATTTTTTGGTGATATTGTGGATGAAATTCTTCATAAAGAAGGAGTCAATGTGCTTGACGGCATCTAGACGGAAGCCCTCAACCCCTGTCGTTTCGATAAACCATTCAGCCCATTGGTCGAGATTTTCTACAACCTCGGGATGTTTGAAATCGATATCGGCGTACATGAGGTAATCGTAGTTTCCGTTTTCCTTGTCTACCAGATCTCCATGAGCCCAACCTTTGTTGTCCCCTTGGATTTGGTAGATCCCATTCTTATTACGAGAAGCATCGTAGTCAGTACCGGTGAAATGGTACCAATGCCAGTGAAAGTCATTATAGGCTCCATTTCGGCCATCAAAGGTGAATTTGGTCCATCCTTGAATAGTGAAGGGCTCAGTGAGGACCTTGTTTCGATCCATTGGATCCACCTCAACAACCTCGAATTCCTCTAAGCCATCGGCCGCAGCTTTATGGTTGAGAACGACATCGGCCATTGGTTGAATCCCTGCATCTTTGAGGGCTTGAATGGCTTGAAGATAATCATCTTTGAAGCCATATTTGGTACGAACTGTTCCTTTTTGGTCGAACTCGCCCAAATCAAAGAGGTCATAGACCCCGTAACCAACGTCATTGTTAGAAGTAGCTTTAAAAGCAGGCGGCATCCAGACTTTACGAATACCCAAGTCTGCTAAGTGTTGCGCATCTTCAGCAAGACGCGTCCAGTGGTTCCCATCAGCGGGCAAATACCACTCAAAATATTGCATTAAGGTTTGATTTTCCATTTTTATTTCTTCTTTCATGTGAATGTCCCTATTTTACCAAAAATAGTTGGATGCGACAAACGATTGCGCTGGAAGCAAGCCCTTTCTAGAAAAGAAACCGCATACATGAAAGAAATGAAGTGAGAATATAAAAAGTAGTATTTTATTTACGTAGAAATATCAGTCTGGTACATTTATTTCTATTCATTTTATAGTTTGATCATATCAAAGGAGGATTGGTTTGAAAGTGAAAACCACCAATAGAGAGAGCATCGAAACGATTTTTACTGAAGCCTTGGCAATCCCGAGCTTTACCAACACTGAGACCGAGCAAGGGATCGAAGCCTACCTGGATCAACGGATTGCCCAGATCCCCTATTTCAAGGAACATCCGGACCACTTTGGGCGCTATCAGGTGCCACAGGATCACTTGCATCGGTCGGTCAATTGGGCCTTGGTTAATAAGGGCAAGAAAAAAACAGTTATCCTTTTCCACCACCATGATACAGTCGATTTAGAAGACTATGGAAACTTGTCGGAAATCGCACTCGATTCTGATCAAGTAGCAGAAGCCTTGAAAGGACTGGACAGTCGACCTGATATGCAGGAAGATTTAGCTTCTGGGGAGTGGAAATTTGGCAGAGGTTCTTGCGATATGAAAGCAGCCCTAGCCCTTCAATTGGGGGTTCTGGAAGCCTATGCGGCAGATCCCTCAGAAGGTCAGGTCAATCTGCTCTATCTCTCTGTTGGAGATGAGGAATCCTATTCACGTGGGATGCGTGGAGCCTTGGGCCTCCTCACAGATTTGCAGGAGAAGTTTGATCTGAATTATGTATTAGCAGTGGATTCAGAACCCTTTGAATCAGAGGTAGGAAAAGAAAAGGTCCTTCACATTGGCACAGTCGGCAAACTCATGCCGGTCGTTGTGGCACAAGGTGTCTTGTCCCATATGAAGGAGCCCCTTAAAGGGATCAATGCCTTGTCCCTCCTAGTAGCCATTGCAAGCCAGCTAGATCTTCATCCCGATCTGGCAGATCAGGCGTTGGGAGAAACGTCTCCCCTTCCTTCTTGGTCCTATCTCAGAGATTTGAAGGAGCAGTACGATGTATCGACCGTGCTCTATGCGGCTGGTTATTTCAGTGTATTGCATTTGAAAAAAACACCCCAAGAGCTCTTGCAACGAATCTATGAGCTTAGTCAAGAGGCCTTGGACGCCTTTTACAAGAAGTACGAGCACTTGCAGGATCAGGCAGGCCAAGACCACATTATTGCAAGGCCAAGAATCATCACTTATCAAGAACTAGAGGAACGTTGTCAAGCCTTAGAGGGCTACCAAGCCTTTAGAGAAGCTTCTAATAAAAAAGCGGAGCAAGATTTTCGTAATGGGACCAGCTACCAGAGCCTTGCGATTCAGCAAATCCAGCGACTCCTTGAGTTTCTCGGAGATAAGGATCCTATGGTGGTCATCGGTTTTGCGCCCCCATATTATCCTTCCATGAATTGTCGTTTTTTAGACAATACCGATTTCAATATCGTGTCCCTCATCACTGATTACCGCGAGTATCTGGACACAAGAGGTTACCTCTTAAAAGTCGAAGAATACTTTATGGGGATTAACGACACCAGTTATTGTGCCTTGGAAAAGGATGTGGCCTCTTATCAAGTAGTCTTGGATAGCCTAGCCACACCAGCTCAGGTTTATGATCTGGATCTGGAAAAAATTGCCCAAATTCATGTCCCAGCAGTTAATCTAGGACCATGGGGTAAAGAATTGCATAAGCGAGGAGAGCGGGTCTACAAAGAAGATTTCTTGGAGACCATTCCAAACTATCTGCTAGAATTGCTCTATCATTTCGATGTTCGCTTATCAACAGAATAAGAAAAACGGTCCCAATGAGGATCAATTAGGGAGTTAACATGATTACATTTCACGGAGTTACCAAAGATTACGATGGGCACATTGCCCTCAACCACTTGGATCTGACCATCGAGGATGGGCAAATTGTCGGCCTGATTGGCCACAACGGAGCCGGAAAGTCAACGACGATTAAGAGCCTGGTCAGTGTCATCACCCCAACCACTGGATCCATTGAAGTGGATGGTCAGGACCTCTATAGCCATCAGCTTGCGATCAAAAAGAAGATCGGTTATGTGGCAGATTCGCCAGATCTTTTCTTGCGTCTCACAGCCAATGAATTCTGGGAGTTGGTTGCGACCTCTTATGATATGAGTCAAAAAGACTGTGACCATCGCTTAGAGGAGCTTCTCAGGATCTTTGATTTTCAGAGCCACCGCTATGAAGTGATTGAATCCTTTTCACATGGGATGCGCCAGAAGGTCTTCGTCATTGCAGCTCTCTTGTCCGATCCAGATATCTGGGTCTTGGACGAACCGATGACCGGGTTGGACCCACAGGCTTCTTACGATTTAAAACAAATGATGCGCCAACATGCGGATCGCGGAAAGACCGTTATTTTCTCTACCCACGTCTTAGAAGTGGCCGAACAACTCTGTGATAAGATTGCTATTCTGAAAAAGGGAAATCTCATTTTCTATGGGACGATTGAGGAATTGAAGGGACAACATCCAGAACAAAGCCTGGAAAGTATCTATCTCAGTCTAGCGGGGCGGAAGGAAGAAGGTGGCGATCATGCGTCTTAAGATCATCCAACAGCTGGTCAATGTCAATATCATCTATGCCAGTCAGCCCGCTCAGATCGCAAAATTACGTGCCAAACAGGCCAAAAAACCGGACGTCAAACTCAATGTTGCCCGTAAATCGGTGCTCAACTACCTCTTTTTAGGATTGGTCTATTTCGTCATATTTGGCTTGCTCTTTAGTATCTATGATTTTGTAAACCAACCAGCCTTCTTTGTCAATATGGTCGCCCTCTTTTCCTTGATGACCATTTCCCAAGGCTTTATGAGTTTTTACAATGTCTTTTATGAAAGTAAGGACCTGCAGTTTTACCGCCCCTATGCCTTCTCAGATGCAGAAGTCATAGCAGGAAAGAGCATCTCGGTCATCCTGACTCTTCTCATGGCTATTCTCCCGTTGATTAGTTATTTTCTGATCCTCCCTGTGCAGGCAGGTGGTTTCAATCCGTTAGGGATCCTGCTAGGCCTCTTTTGTGCCTTAATTCTCTTAGGCGTTCTCTTTTTAGCGACGATCATCCTATCCCATCTGATCACTAAGACCCTCTTTTTCAAAAAACACACGACCCTGGTCTCCAACATCATGGTTGGAATTGGTTCTCTTCTGAGTCTAGGAGCTTATCTCTATCTGAATCTAGTCCAGACCCATCGGGTAGAAGTGACGGGGGGTGCAGATATTCCCATTCTTTTTCCGCCTTTTGTTGCCTTTCATCAGTTTATCCTCCATCCTTTTGAGGGAGGAGCGATCCTTGGCCTTCTGGGCTGGATAGCGGTGCTTTTGGTCTTGATCGGCTTAGTTCGCAAAATCGTGATCCCACAATTCTATGATGCAGCCCTTGCGGTTTCGACCAACCAAACCGTCAAAGAGCGTGTGAAAGCCATCCATGTGGGTCAGAAAGACTCTTTTAGACGATTTGTCATTCAGTATCATCGCAGACTCTTGCTTGATGGAACCCTTATGGTGCAAGTTCTCTTGATGATGAGCATTCTTCCTTACATTTTCTTACTTAGTGGAGCAGCAGGAGCATCGAAAAATATAGGAGGCCTCAGTCCTTACTTGACACCCCAGTATCTGGTGTCACTGGCCCTTGTTGCCTTCTTGATCGGTGTTTTCAATAGTTTTGGAGGCTTGACCAGTATCGGTATTTCGCTGGAGCGTGAAAACTTTGAGTACTTGAGATCGCTCCCTATTGATTTCAAACGCTATCTCTTTATGAAGTTTTGGTTGCTCTATCTGGTGCAATCCATCCTTCCTGTCCTTCTTCTGGTTGGTGTTTGTCTCTATTTTGGCGTGCATCCCTTGGCCATCCTTGCCATGTTGCTGATCTGGGTCGTAACCACAATTCCGATCTGCATTCGAGACTATGTCAAAGATTTTCAAAATTTTAGTACCAATTGGACCAATATCACAGAGTTGATGACCCGTCATCGTGGGAATGCAGCCCTTCAATCTATTCTCTTGATTGTCTTTCTCTTTGTGATGTTTCTCTTGATCATTGTCAGCTTCATTTGGACCTATCATTCCGTCAGCACCCTGCTGGCTGTGATCCTTTATAGTGTCATCCTGCTAATCGGAGCTGGGATCAGCTATACCATCTACCGCAAAAAAATCCGCACTCTCTACCAAGAGATCGGAGAATAAAAAGAGAGAGTAGGACAGAAATCGGTCATTCGTTAGAATTCGATTTCGTCGTCCCACCTCCGCACAGTTGAGTAGGGCTGTAAAAGCTGATGAAATCAGCGTAGTAGAGCCCACTCAACCACTGCGTCTTGCTCGACAATCCAAAAACAATTGGGTCTTCGGAATATATAGTGGAATTACTTTCTTAATAGTTTAAAAACAACTGGTGTTTAAATCGGATTTTCTGGTGGGATGTTAGGATAATCAATAGTATTATATAAAAGTATCAATCACATACGAGTGATACTTTGGGAAAAAAATAAAATAGTCCAATTCACTTGACCGTGTACTATGGTACATGGTTTATAATATTCAGGGGGTGAAATAAGATGATTTATCGCATTAGTGAGTTTGCAGATAAATGTGGAGTTAATAAAGAAACGATCAGATATTACGAGCGAAAAAATTTATTACAAGAACCTCACCGAACGGAAGCTGGTTATCGGATATATTCATATGATGACGTTAAGCGTGTTGGGTTTATTAAACGAATACAGGAACTTGGTTTCTCTTTAAGCGAGATTTATAAATTACTTGGTGTTGTAGATAAAGATGAAGTTCGTTGTCAAGATATGTTCGAATTTGTTTCTAAAAAACAAAAGGAAGTGCAAAAACAAATAGAGGATTTAAAACGAATTGAAACTATGTTAGACGACTTAAAACAACGATGTCCAGATGAAAAGAAATTACATTCGTGTCCAATAATAGAAACATTAACATGAGAGATTAATTAACGAAAGGAGCTTTTTTATGAATAAATTTAAGGTAAACATTTCAGGAATGACTTGTACGGGTTGTGAAAAACACGTAGAATCAGCACTTGAAAAGATAGGTGCTAAAAATATTGAGTCTAGTTATCGTCGTGGTGAAGCAGTATTTGAACTGCCCGATGATATTGAGGTTGAAAGTGCAATAAAGGCGATTGATGAAGCAAATTACCAAGCCGGAGAAATTGAAGAAGTATCATCACTAGAAAACGTGGCGTTAATTAATGAAGACAATTATGACCTTCTTATTATTGGTTCTGGTGCTGCTGCCTTTTCTTCGGCAATTAAAGCTATAGAATACGGTGCAAAAGTTGGAATGATTGAGCGTGGAACGGTTGGGGGAACCTGTGTGAATATTGGCTGTGTTCCGTCAAAAACTCTTCTTAGGGCAGGGGAAATCAATCATTTATCAAAAGACAATCCGTTTATAGGTTTACAAACATCCGCTGGAGAAGTGGATTTAGCTAGTTTAATCACGCAAAAGGATAAATTGGTGAGCGAACTTCGGAATCAAAAATATATGGATTTAATTGATGAATATAATTTTGATTTAATTAAAGGTGAAGCAAAATTCGTTGATGCTAGTACGGTTGAGGTCAATGGGACAAAGTTATCTGCAAAACGCTTTTTAATTGCAACAGGTGCATCGCCTTCGTTGCCCCAAATTTCAGGACTTGAAAAAATGGACTATTTAACTAGTACAACACTTCTTGAGTTAAAGAAAATACCAAAACGATTAACTGTAATTGGTTCAGGATACATTGGAATGGAGCTTGGACAACTATTTCATCATTTAGGTTCAGAAATAACGCTTATGCAAAGAAGTGAGCGACTTTTAAAGGAGTATGATCCTGAGATTTCAGAGTCAGTTGAAAAAGCGTTAATTGAACAGGGTATAAACCTTGTCAAAGGGGCAACTTTTGAGCGTGTTGAACAAAGTGGAGAGATAAAAAGGGTTTACGTAACAGTAAATGGCAGTAGAGAAGTCATTGAATCAGATCAGTTACTTGTTGCCACTGGAAGAAAACCAAATACGGATTCTTTAAATTTAAGTGCAGCAGGTGTTGAAACTGGAAAAAATAATGAAATCCTGATCAATGATTTTGGTCAAACAAGTAATGAAAAGATTTATGCAGCAGGAGATGTGACTTTAGGACCACAATTTGTATATGTAGCAGCCTATGAAGGTGGAATTATTACTGATAATGCTATTGGTGGATTAAACAAAAAAATAGATTTATCGGTAGTTCCTGCTGTTACGTTTACGAATCCGACGGTTGCAACGGTTGGTTTAACGGAAGAACAAGCAAAAGAGAAAGGGTATGATGTGAAGACATCTGTATTACCTTTAGATGCTGTTCCAAGAGCAATTGTAAACCGTGAAACAACCGGTGTATTTAAACTAGTAGCAGATGCAGAAACACTAAAAGTATTAGGGGTTCATATTGTATCTGAAAATGCAGGAGATGTCATCTATGCAGCATCATTAGCTGTTAAATTTGGCTTAACGATAGAAGATTTAACAGAAACCTTAGCACCATATTTAACAATGGCTGAAGGGCTAAAATTAGTTGCACTTACGTTCGATAAAGATATTTCGAAATTATCTTGTTGTGCAGGCTAAGGGAACTTTTTTACAACTCCCTATTCAAGTGAACCAGCTAATGCTTTAAGGGATTTTCTAAGTGCATTTGTGGTCACAAAAATAATTTAACACTGATGATTTCGACATCAAATCTATAATTGATACCTTAACACCGCAGAGTAATAAAGGATGAATAATATGTCAGACTTATTATCCCTACCAGACATTAAAACAATAGAACCGCCACAAGAAAATGAAACCGATATGATGTTTAAAGTTGAAGCAGTCGGACCACCTGAACGTTGTCCTGAATGTGGTTTTGACAAGTTGTACAAACACAGTTCAAGAAATCAACTAATTATGGATTTGCCCATTCGTTTAAAGCGAGTGGGCTTACAATTGAACCGTAGACGATACAAGTGTCGTGAATGCGGATCTACCTTCTGGGAACGCCTAATATCTGTAGATGAAAAGCGTAGTATGACCAAAAGGCTTTTAAAGTCCATTCAAGAGCAATCCATGTCTAAGACCTTTGTAGAAGTCGCAGAAAGCGTTGGTGTTGACGAGAAAACCATTAGGAACGTTTTTAAGGACTATGTGGCACTCAAAGAACGTGAATACCAGTTTGAAACTCCTAAGTGGCTTGGGATAGACGAGATACATATTATCCGTAGACCTCGGCTTGTATTGACTAATATTGAACGCAGGACTATTTATGACATCAAGCCTAACCGTAACAAGGAAACAGTCATCCAACGTCTTTCAGAAATCAGTGACAGGACTTACATTGAGTACGTCACAATGGATATGTGGAAGCCCTACAAAGACGCAGTGAACACTATCCTTCCACAAGCTAAAGTTGTCGTAGATAAGTTTCATGTAGTTAGAATGGCTAATCAAGCCTTAGATAACGTCAGAAAGTCTTTGAAAGCCCATATGAGCCAAAAAGAAAGACGTACCCTTATGCGTGAAAGGTTTATCCTTCTAAAGCGTAAACACGATCTAAATGAACGTGAATCATTCCTCTTAGATACTTGGTTAGGTAATCTTCCTGCTTTAAAAGAAGCCTATGAACTCAAAGAAGAGTTTTACTGGATATGGGATACTCCTGATCCAGATGAAGGTCATCTTCGTTATAGTCAATGGAGACACCGTTGTATGTCCAGCAACTCTAAAGACGCATATAAAGACCTCGTGAGAGCCGTAGACAACTGGCATGTTGAAATATTCAACTACTTTGATAAAAGGCTCACTAATGCTTATACGGAGTCAATTAACAGCATTATTAGGCAGGTAGAGCGAATGGGTAGAGGTTACTCGTTTGATGCCTTACGAGCCAAAATCCTTTTCAATGAGAAGCTCCATAAAAAGCGTAAGCCACGATCTAATTCAAGTGCTTTCAATAAAGCTATGTTATACGATACTTTCAATTGGTATGAAGTGAATGATCACGACATTACAGACAACTTAGGTGTCGATTTTTCCACACTTATTAAGAATTTGGAGAAGGGTGATTTATAAGCCCTTTTCCACCATAAAATCCGAATACCCAAACAATTAAGAGGCTAGGACTTTTGTCCTAGCCTCTTTTTAGTGGTAACTTAAATCTCATATCCCATGAGGAGCCCGCCTTCTTCGGCGTAGAAACTACAAAGTCCAGAAGTAGGAAGGACTTCGATGTTTGCACGGGCAAATTTTTCACGAACCAATTCAGAGAATTGCTCGATAAATTTTTCATTGTTGCGGTGGGCGATGGTAATATGCCCGCCATTATAGCCTGCCTTGATTAATTCATCAAAAGCAGCCTTGATTGCTTTCTTTTGGCCCCGTGCTTTTTGAAGCAACTCGAGGGTACCCGTCTTACTAGCTTCCCCAACCATACGGATATTGAGGAGTCCGACAACCGTTCCGATCAATTTGCTGAGACGCCCATTTTTGACCAGATTATCGACCTTAGCCAAAACAAAGAGCAACTTGGTTTTAGACTGATAAGTAGTGATCACATCAACCACTTGATCAAAATCGAGACCTTCAGCGACCAGCTGATTAAGCTTGCGAACGATTAGGTCCACCTCGCCCCCAGCTGACAAGCTATTAATGACGTGAATATTGGTATTCGGATGCTCTTCCAGATAAATTTTCTTGGCCACCTCGGCACTATTGTAACTACCAGAAAGGGTCCCTGTGATGGTAACAACGAAGATATTGTCCGCCCCTTCAAAAGACTTCATGTAATCATCCGGACTTGGGCAGGCAGACTTAGATGCAGTCGCAGTCGCATACATCTCCTCCATCATCTGATCGATATTGAGTTGGGTATCATCTGTATAGATGGTATCACCCACTTGGATGGTCAGCGGGACACTGACAAACTCCGTATCTGGTGCCAGGTTGTCCAAAGAGCGGTAGTCACAGCCTGAATCCGCAATAATTTTCCATTTCATCAGTTCATACCTCATAATTGTATAAAAATGTACATTGACAAGTAGTTTGTCTTCTTTTACAATTATATCATGAAGTACAATGCTATCCAAGCAGATATCATCAGGTGAGACAGATAGAAAGTAAATGTTATGGCAGAAAGAAAAATATCCGAGAAATCCTTGGAAAATCTCAAACGATTTAACCGAGAAAACAATGCGATTACACGAGAATCCATCGAAATCTCTCTCCTGCAATTGTTGGAGAAAAAAGATCTGAAAAAGATCACCATCTCTGAGCTGGTTCAGCGTGCGGGTGTCTCTCGCGCAGCCTTTTACCGTAATTATGACTCCAAAGAAGAGATTCTAGAGTCCATCTTTCAATCTAGTATCGCAAAGATTACCAAGTCTTTAGATGGCTATAACCTCAAGACAGACCTCTACCAAGTTTGGGTCTACCTCTTTAAGGAAGTCAAGAAAGAAGCCAAGATCATCAGTCTAGCCATTGATTATAATTTCGAGCGGCTCTTGACCAAGGCAGTCTATGATTTTTTAGAAAAACGAAATGGCAGCTCCTCGAATGGCGCTGGCAGTTACCTCAATTCCTTCTGGAGCTCAGCCATTGTCTCTGTCATCTCCAAATGGATCAAGGATGGCATGAAGATTCCCGCTGAGAAGATCGCTACGTTAGGCCTACCCCTCTTTCCACAAAAGAAAAAGTAAACACCACCGAGAGGTGGTTTTTTTCTTGCAACTATTTCCAACTAGTGAGGAAGTTGCCCCAGTCGAAAAATTTCGGTATCATGGTAGGAGTTAACTAAGAGCGTGGAGGTTGAAATGAAACGAGTGAAAAAGAAAATAATAGGAGTGCTAGTCCTTTTAGTGAGTATAGGATCTTTCTACATGTGGAAGCAAGTTCAAAAGCATGGAAAAACGAATCAGCAAGAAACCAAGCAGAAATATATAGATAATAAACCAGAAAAACCAATCATCCATGTTATTGATGATGATAAATTTGTATTTGTTGCTTCAAATAAACCTGAAAGAAATAGCAGTTGGAAGTATGGACAAAATTATGTTATTGATTTTACTTCACATCAATTAGCTGATAAAACTAAAAGTGGAAATAAAGCAGATAATGCAAAAGAGTACTTTAAAGTTATAGCGTATGATATTAATACGAAAGATTATAAGACAAAAGATTATAAGACAAAAGAAATAGATGTATTTGACCTTTTAGGAAATAACAAAGATTATCAGATTTCAAGGAGTCAAGATTTACATTTTCGTAATTTATATTTCATAAATGATCAAGATTATGTTGCCTTAACAAAAAAATTAAAAGTTGATGGGGCAAATGAAGAGATGATATTAAATATTTCTACAGGACAATTAGATGACGCGAAAAAATTTGGTGATTTAAAACAGATATTTCCACCTTATGGTAATTTAGATTTAGCATACGGCGATACTTTAAAAGATTTAGAAAAGATATTGCTTGAGAAATATAATCTTGTCTTAATGCCAGGATATATTGAAAAGGGAGTATCGAAGAATGGAGAAAAGATAGACTTATCTAATACAAATATTGCTGAGGAATACCCTGACTTAGCAAAGGACATAAATCAGTTAGAGCGCTTGTATATGAGGCCGAAACAATATAATAGTAAAGAGTGGTTTGATAAAATACTTCATTGGTTTGCACCAAAGGGGCAGGATGTGTTAGAGGTCTATGCGACCGATCCAAAGACCGGTGAGAAAACACAAATAAAATCCTACAATGAACTGCAGGTTTGGTCTGCTAATCATTCAGAGTAAAGTGGGAAAGAAACAATATGAAAAGAAAAAGTTACGTTGGAAATATTAAAAATAAAAATGAGTAAACAAATGGAACTAAAATTTAAAAATTCAAATATGACCTGTTTTCAGATTGTGAGTACAGATCAAGAATCGAAAAAGTATATCATGGATACGAGTACAATGAGTCCTAAGAGTTATTATTGGGGAATTAAAACAGATACGATTACAGTGGACATGGTGGAGATTGAAAAGAATAATACCCAGTTCGAAATCAAACCCACAACACCTGTCAGTACGATAATGGTAGCCATTATTGTCCAACCAATTGTTAAAGTTGGTTACGATGTTTTAAAGCGGCTTTTTATTCAAAACAATCTTAGTGAACAATTATTATTAAAGTTATTACTCTTTGTAATTTCTATGCTGATTTCTTATTTTGCCATTCTGATTTCATTAAAGGTGGCCCATAAAAAAGCAGATAAATGGATTCCTAAAAACAGCCATAAATACACAGTTACCTTTACAACTATTAAGAAAAGTAATGGAGGAGTATATCCTTTAGTTGCAGCAATTTTCATTTGTTTACTTTTCTTTCTTGGTTTGAATAATGGAACAGAAGGAGCTTTTTTGGTAATCAATGGAATCGTATCCTTATTCTTTTTCATATTTACTCTAGGAAGTTACCCAATTGCTTATCCCTATAAGCAAGGTCAAATTGTTCTTGAAAAAATAGAAGAACAGTAGAAGTTTTATAATATCGTAGAAGTTACATAATTAGCAAATACCATTAATTCAGAAAGTGATTGAATAAAATAAATGGAAGTTAAGTTTAGAGCTTTGGATGTCTATTATTTTGGCATCCTTGAAATGGATGAGAAAAGGTATGTTTTAGATTCAAATTCGTTGACTTCTAAAAGTTACTATTGGGGATTTGCTCCTAAGGAGTTCAAGTTGGATATCATAGAGTTAGAGGCTTCAAATAGGAACTTTGACAAAAAGATTAAAATGGCTCCAGAAGGTAGACGTTCGATAGCGATAAGTATTAGTGTTGCACTTAGTTCGGCTCTATATAGAATAGGGGCTGGAATTTTTAGATATTATAGCATTAGTCAGAATCTCTATTTAAAAATCTTGTTATTTCTAATTTCAATTCTGGTAGCTTTTGTCATTTATAGGGGAATCCTTTGGAAATCTCGAAATGAAATTGCCAGTCGACTCACACCCAATCGTCCAAAGTATAAGATTGTCTTTCGAAATGTAAAGAAGCAGCGACAATTTCATGCTTATCTTTTTCTAATTCCGATCTTTATGATGTTTGGATTCTATATGAATACTCATGATGGAACTGAAGCTTGTTTTCTTTATATCAATGGCATGTTGGCTTATCTTTATATTTGGATAGAGTCAGGTAGTATTCCACTGGAATATGCCTATAGAAAGGGGCGGATTGAATTTGATAGGCTGGAAGCAGTGGATGAGAATCAATCTGCTTACAAGGAAAATTAGAAGAGGTCTTGTATGCTAAAAAAAGCAAAAATAGAACAATTATCAAAAATCAATCTTCGTTACCGGATCTTACAAATGGACGGAGAGTCTTATTTACTCGATGCCGATCGTCCATTTCTCATCAGCTATTTTTTTCCATGGATTTTAAGCTTCATCCCTCATCTAGCTTATCCTTTAAACAAGGAAGAAGTGCAGTCTCTAGCTCCTTCGGATCTTTCTAAAGCTCTCAATAAAAAAGATACTCAGAAGAAAGGTCTTGCTTCAGCTTTTGGTGGGGGTGCAACTGCCATGCTTTTGTCCAAAGCCTTTCCTATTTGAAAAGTATCTCTATTTTTCTTCGCATGCGCTAAATCTGGGAATCTTGCTTCTAGTATATAGCCTTGTAATAGGGATTCGTATATGGATAAGCATTCGGAAACCGATGACCAACATTGTGAATAGCAACCACCCTATAAAGATATGCCTCGTCGCAAATGATAGAAAGCATCGATTATTATCAATGATGGCTCCAACTTTTTTTGCTGGGTTGGTTGTATTTTCATCTTGTGCAATATTTAGTAATATTGCTCCAAATTTTATCCTTTATGTAGCTTTATTGATATTTTTATCGCTCTTCATGTTTTTTGGTAATATACTATTTTTTTCACCAGTGGTGGATTACAAAGTGAAAATAAAACCTTCAAGAAAGGATCTGTTTAAATCGTGAAAATTACAAAGAAAAAAGTCATATATTCTTTGCTGGTTCTCCTCACATCTATTGGAGTCATCTGGTTTTCTTATCAAACATATGAGAAGCAGTATTATCGTCAATTTAGTCAATATAGTGGAAAAGCAAAAATTGATGACTATGAGATGATTGCAGATGGTGCAGGTGTCATCGCTCACTGGAAATCAGTAACGCCTGAGGAAGATCAAAAGAAGAAGGAGTATGGAGGTTCTTTAAATCTCAGACGCATTCAGGTTGGAGCCCACCATATTTTGCGTTCCAATATAAAATTGAAAGACAGTCCCTATTATTACGAGGAGCATCCATCAAAAGATGAATATTGGACACTGAGCCTTTATAAGATCGAAGGAAAGAAACTAAAAGAAGAGCAAGAAATTGATCTATATAAAATTGTAGAGGATTTTGATTCCAATTATATTCCAACAGAATTAGGGGCTATATATAGTTCGAACGGAAGAGAACTAGCTGCGCTACAGATCTGAAGTCTAAAGGATCCTACCATTCGGAAGATGATGTTTCTAGATTTGGAAACTCATAAACTGGAACAAAATGATCGTTTAACAGAACAGGTATATGGAAAGAAACCTATAGTTCAGTTATACGTCGCTTTAGATAAAGATCAGGGTAGTTTGGAATACTTACCTCTAGATGATGGTAGTTTTTCTATTGATCCGAAGGAGCTTTCAAAAACGCAATTCAAAAAATTTTCAAAAGCATATCAATTGCTTGAACAGAAGGATACCAAAGTGATGGTTTAAAATCCTAAGAACAGCGCTGATCAATATTCAAGAAGTATTTCTGTATTTGAACTCTTTATGAAGAAGGGTATGAATCTTTACCATGACGTCACCATTCCAGCTGAGCTATCAAGAGATGGGCAGACCCATACTACGCAGACAAAAGAAGAATTTGATCACTATTACGATCTAGAAAAGGCTCATAAGGTGTATAATGAGATTGATTGAAGTAAGAAAGACAAAGGACAAGAACGATGATCGAAGAACGAATCCAAGCTGCTAAGCAGTATGTTAAAACCTTATTTGCTGATCGAGCGGATGGCCATGATGTGGAGCATACTCTCCGCGTCTTTAGCAATGCTATGAGAATCGCACAAGCAGAAGGTCCATGTGATCTGGAGATAGTGGGCTTGTCAGCTCTTCTTCACGATGCTGATGATGATAAATTGTTTCATACAGAGAATCATGCGAATGCTCGCATGTTTCTAGAAGAGATCGGTATTCCTCAAGACCAAATCGACCAGATTTGTAGAGTTATCAATGCTGTTTCTTTCAGCAAAAATCGTGGGAAACATCCAGAAACCTTAGAAGGCAAGGTTGTCCAGGATGCAGATCGCCTGGATGCGATAGGAGCTGTAGGAATTGCGCGAACTTTTTCCTATGGTGGCCACAAAGGGAGGTCCCTCACTGATACCGTCCAATATTTCCATGACAAGTTGCTTCTCTTAAAAGATGAAATGAACACGGAGACTGCCAAACAAATGGCAGAAAATCGCCATCAGTTTTTAATCACCTTTCTAAAAGAACTAGAGAAGGAACTCTAACAAAAGAGGCTGGGACAAAAGTCCTAGCCTCTCAATTATTTTTGGATTGTCGAGCAAAACGCAGTGGTTGAGTGGGCTCTACTACACTGATTTCATCAGCTTTTACAGCCCTACTCAACTGTGCGGAGGTGGGACGACGAAATCGAATTCTAACGAATTACCGATTTCTGTCCCACTCTCTTTCTTTATTCTTGGATCATGGCTAGGAGATCCTCTCCTGTAGTGGTTGGAAGGATCCGAACTCGTTTGAGGGAATAGAGGCCATCAGCGGAGCTGGCGAGTCCATTTTTAGTGGTGAGGCCTAGTTTGTAGTCAGCTTTCTTGGCTTGGTCGATCGTGACCTGGCTGTAGCGACCAGATGGGTAGACGATAACGCTGGTATTTTGATCCAGCACCTTATCTAGCAGGCGTTTAGAAGCGACGAGCTCATTCTTTTGAGTCTCAAGGCTGGAATTGGCTAGGTCTGGATGATTGACCGTATGGCTTTCAAAGGTTAAGCCAGCATGTTTCATCTCTTTGATTTGGTCAAAGGTCAGGACATTTTCTTTTTCCTTTTGGGTAAAGTCTGTGATGATATTGTTGGTGGCCGTCATCTTGTATTTCTTAAGAAGCGGATAGACGATGGTATAGAAATCCTCAACGCCATCATCAAAGGTCAGCCAGACATATTTCTTTCCTTTGGGCACTTCGTTCTTTGCGAGGATGCGATAAGCCTCCTCAGGTGTCAATGTGTAGTAACCCGCTTTTTTCAGGGCCTTTAGTTGGCTCTCAAAGGTTTCTGGATCGACAATCAGATTGGCATTGGCAGCTTCGGACTCAGCCATATTGTGCACGGAGTGGTACATGAGGATGGGCAGTTTGACCGGCTTTTTCACTCGGGTCCACTCGATAGAGGAGCTATCCTCCTCGAGAGAACGTGTCACAGCAGTGCCACTTGCATTTCCGTCACTGGGTTGAGTGATGCGCTTGATCAGAAGAAAGCTACAAATAAAGATACAGACCAGTAGGAAGGCATTGATTCCAAGTAGGGTTTTGATTTTTTTAGGTACTCTTCGTTTACTCATAGTGTCACCGTTTTCATTATTTTCTTTATTGTACCACAAATTCTATGTTCTTTTCCAGAACTTGCTACAGGCAGATCCTGTCATGAAAATTCAGAATTTTTAAGGCAATTGGCTGTCAAACGCTCAAGTTTTTGTTATAATGGAGCTACTATAGAAAATTCAAGGAGTCAATAGGATGTCTGTTAAGATTGCCTTACTAGGATTTGGTACTGTTGCAAGTGGCGTACCATTTTTATTAAAAGAAAACCGTGAAAAAATCACCCAGGCAGCTCAAGATGAAATCGAGATCGCTAAGGTCTTGGTTCGAGATGATGCGGAAAAGGAAAAATTGCAAGCTGCTGGTCATGACTACAACTTTGTGACCAATGTCGATGAGATCATTGAAGACAAGGACATTGCCATCGTGGTCGAATTGATGGGTCGTATCGAGCCAGCGAAAACCTTTATCACCCGTGCGCTGGAAGCAGGCAAACACGTGGTCTCTGCTAACAAAGACCTTCTTGCCGTTCATGGAAGCGAGTTGCTAGAGGTTGCTCAAAAACACCAAGTAGCTCTTTATTATGAAGCTGCCGTAGCAGGTGGGATTCCAATCCTTCGCACCTTGGTGAATTCCTTGGCTTCTGACAAGGTGACCAAAGTACTCGGTGTGGTCAATGGAACCTCCAACTTCATGATGACCAAAATGGTGGAAGAAGGCTGGACTTATGAAGATGCTTTAGCAGAAGCGCAACGCCTAGGTTACGCTGAAAGTGACCCAACCAATGACGTCGAAGGGATCGATGCCGCCTACAAGATGGTGATTTTGAGTCAATTTGCCTTTGGGATGAACATCCAATTTGACCAAGTAGGTCACAAAGGGATCAGCCAGATCACTTCACAAGATGTCTCTGTCGCTCAAAGCCTTGGTTATGTGATCAAACTGGTCGGCTCGATCGTTGAAACGCAATCAGGGATTGCAGCAGAGGTGACACCAACCTTCCTTCCAAAACAACACCCACTCGCTGGTGTGAACGATGTCATGAATGCGGTCTATGTGGAATCCATCGGGATTGGTGAGTCTATGTACTACGGACCAGGTGCTGGTCAAAAACCAACTGCGACCAGTGTTGTAGCCGACCTCGTTCGCATTGTCCGTCGTCTAAAAGAAGGAACGATCGGCAAAGCCTTCAATGAATACAGCCGTCCTCTTCAATTGGCTAAGCCTGAAGATGTGAAGAACAATTATTACTTCTCAATCAAGGCACCAGATGCGACTGGTCAAATTTTGCGTCTCGCGGAGATCTTTAATGCAGAAGGAGCTTCCTTCAAGCAAATCCTCCAAGAAGACTCTGATGGTCACTATGCAAGTGTGGTCATCATTACCCACCAAGTTAACCAAACCCAATTCAAGAACTTGGTTGAAAAACTGGATTCAGAGCCGAATTTCGAACTCTTGAATACCTTTAAGGTCTTGGGAGAATAAGCATGAAGATTATTGTTCCAGCAACCAGTGCCAATGTAGGGCCCGGATTTGATTCTGTTGGGATTGCCGTGACTCGTTATTTGACCATTGAAGTGCTTGAACCAGCAGATGCTTGGTTGATTGAGCATGATCTAGGAGCAGGGATTCCGACAGACGAGAAAAACCTCTTGCTCTCAACAGCCCTGTCGATTGCCCCAGCTATTCAACCACATCATATCAAGATGACCAGTGAAGTGCCTTTGGCGCGTGGTCTTGGTTCTTCTAGTTCTGTCATTGTAGCAGGGATTGAATTGGCCAATCAATTAGCCAATCTCCAGCTATCAGATGCTGAGAAATTACGCATCGCGACCAAGATTGAAGGTCATCCGGACAATGTAGCCCCAGCTATTTTTGGGAACTTGGTCGTTGCCAGTTACATCGGTGAAGATGTCCAATATGTGACAGCTGACTTCCCAACTTGTGATCTGGTAGCCTTTGTTCCCAGCTACCAATTGAAGACCAGTGATAGCCGCAATGTTTTGCCGACAGAATGGTCTTATAAGGAAGCTGTTGCAGCCAGTAGTGTAGCCAATGTGGCCATCGCAGCTCTCCTCAAGGGAGATTTGGTGACGGCTGGTCGCTCCATTGAGTTAGATCATTTCCACGAGCGCTACCGTCAATCCTTGGTCAAAGAATTCCCTCAGGTAAAAGAAGTTGCGCATCAACACGATGCTTATGCCACCTATCTGTCGGGAGCAGGCCCAACGATCATGAACCTCTTAGCGCCAGAGCATACAGCAGCCTTTGTCGCAGCTCTTGAAAAACTCGGGCTAGAAGGTCAGATTTTCCAACTTAAAATCGACACTTTTGGCGTTCGTGTTGAGAAATAAACCTCAATGTAACACAAATGAAAGAAGGATGTATACGAATGTATATGTCCTTTTTGCTTCTCCTATGGTAGAATGGGAACTGTACGGGGAAAAGCTCAAGCTTTCCCGAAAGTTTAGGGGGAAACATGAAACCAGAATATTTATATAGTATTGCTACCGATCTTGGGCTGCAATTTGATGGCGAAGCCCGTGTGATGTATGGAGAGCGTGAAGGCTTCTTGTTAGTCATTGAAGGTGCTCAAACCAAGAATGTATTTACCATTTCACTCAGTGTGAAACAAGGTTCCGAAGGAGACTTGATCGAAGATAGTGAAATTCTTTGGAATGAATTAAAAGAACAATCAAAAGCCATTAATGCCATCTCTTCTGATGGTTACTTGACCTCGATCGTAGTCAAAGGTGGAATGACCAAAGGGAAGGCTGTCGAAACCTTATGGACAGCTATCCAAGATATTGTTGATTTCTTGCTCAACCACCAATTTGTGCAAGTGAATGCGCAAACGGGTGAGGAAGGGCCAATCGGTCTGTATCAAATTGGAGATGCGATCTTTTTAATCGACGATGAAACCTTTAGAGCCTACCAAGCCGAAGTGCAAGATACAGTTGAGGCTTATGAAGCGCGGGAAGAAAACTTCCTTTTAGGGATTGTAGGGGCTGTGATCGGTGTAATCATCGGTGGAGCAGTTGCCCTCTTGGTAGCGCGTCTTGGCTATGTATCTGTTTTAGCAGGGGCTGCCCTCGGTTATTGTACTATCAAAGGTTATGAGATTCTTGGTAAGAAATTGACTAAAAAAGGTGTGGTAGTTTCAGCTATTTTGATGGTCTTGACCGTCTTTTTGGTCAACCAATTAGATTATACTTTGGCGCTTATGAGTGAACTGGATTTGCCATTTGATATGTCCTGGACGCTTCTCAATGAAGCGACATTTTCAGGGGACGTCCCAGATAAATTTTACTTGAATCTAGGCTTGCTAGCTGTCTTTACTCTTGGTGGTGCTTGGATTTCGGTCAAATCAGCTCTGGATGGACAAAAGAATCGTACCATCGCACGTAAAATTGCATAATAAATGGTAAAAGGAAGGCCTGAATATTATAGGTCTTCTTTTGTTTTTTAGGGTCGAAAAATAGTCAAAAATTTGGTATAATAGTTTGTATTTTTATAGAGAGAGAACAGACAGAAAGATGAATGAAAAAATGAATCAAATTCTTGAAGGGATTGATATCCGTTTTCAAGAACCTTTAAAACATTATACCTTCACAAAGGTCGGTGGGAATGCTGAATTTTTAGCCTTCCCTCGCAACCAATACGAATTAAAACGCATCGTCCAATTTGCCAACCAAGAGCAAATTCCATGGATGGTCCTGGGCAATGCGTCCAATATCATTGTCCGTGATGGGGGCATTCCGGGATTTGTCATTATGTTTGATCGCTTGCGTGACATCAGTGTGGACGGCTATGTGATCGAAGCAGAGGCAGGAGCTAAACTCATCGACACCACTCATGTGGCATTGCACCATAGTTTGAAAGGCTTCGAGTTTGCTAGTGGCATTCCAGGCAGTGTCGGTGGTGCTGTCTTTATGAATGCGGGAGCCTATGGGGGAGAGATCGCGCATGTCCTTGTATCCTGTAAGGTCTTGACCAAAGACGGAGAGATCGAAACTCTGTCAGCGAGTGAACTAGCTTTTGGCTACCGTCATTCTAAGATTCAAGAGACAGGCGCTGTTGTCATCTCTGCCAAATTTGCTTTGTCACCAGGCAATCACGAAGCGATCAAGCAGGAGATGGATCGGTTGACCCATCTTCGTCAGTTGAAACAACCCCTTGAATACCCTTCTTGTGGATCTGTCTTTAAGCGTCCTGTCGGTCATTTTGCAGGTCAATTGATCAGTGAAGCAGGTCTGAAAGGCTATCGAATCGGTGGTGTGGAAGTTTCTGAAAAGCATGCCGGCTTTATGGTCAATGTCGACAATGGAACAGCTAAGGACTACGAAGACCTGATCGCCCATGTCATTGAGGCAGTAGAAGCTCACTCAGGCGTCCGTTTAGAACCAGAAGTTCGCATTATCGGCCAAGACTAAGAACTTTAGTAGTGAAGAACAATTGATAGTGAATCATCGATAGCATCAGTCGGAGAGGGGGTGAGTGCCTATCGATACCGTAAATAGGTGGGGCAGTCTAGTAAGTCCCCGAGAGGTATTGGTGGTCTGACAGGTCTTCCTGTCAGCCGCTGCATTTTCGTTTGAAAAGCAGTTTGGTAATCGCAGTAAAGAAGGAATTTATGTGAATTGAAAAAACCAATTATTGAGTTTAAAAATGTTTCAAAGGTCTTTGAAGATAGCGGAACCGTTGTCCTAAAGGATATCAATTTTGAATTGGAAGAAGGGAAGTTCTATACCCTGCTTGGTGCATCTGGATCAGGAAAATCGACCATCCTTAATATCATTGCCGGTCTTTTGGATGCGACAACTGGAGATGTCTACCTTGATGGGGAACGGATCAATGATGTCCCTACCAACAAAAGGGATGTCCACACCGTCTTTCAGTCCTATGCCCTGTTTCCGCATATGACGGTCTTTGAAAATGTGGCTTTCCCTCTTCGTTTGAAAAAGCTGGACAAGGCTGAGATCGAACGCCGTGTTTCAGAAGTATTGAAAATGGTCCAGTTAGCAGGATTTGAGAAACGCTCGATCCAAAAATTATCCGGTGGTCAACGCCAGCGGGTAGCTATTGCCCGGGCTATTATCAATGAACCACGAGTGGTCCTTTTAGATGAGCCCTTGTCTGCACTTGACTTGAAGCTGCGGACAGACATGCAGTATGAGTTGCGTGAATTGCAACAACGCTTGGGCATTACCTTTGTCTTTGTTACCCACGACCAAGAAGAAGCCCTTGCCATGAGTGACTGGATCTTTGTCATGAATGAAGGGGAGATCGTCCAATCTGGTACACCAGTAGATATCTATGATGAACCGATCAACCACTTTGTAGCTACCTTTATCGGGGAGTCCAACATTCTAGATGGTCGCATGATCGAGGACTACTTGGTTGAGTTCAATGGCAAACGCTTTGAAGCCGTCGATGGTGGGATGCGTCCAAATGAACCAGTTGAAGTCGTTATTCGTCCTGAAGACTTGCAAATCACTCTTCCTGAAGAAGGCAAGCTCCAAGTGAAGGTGGACACCCAGCTCTTCCGTGGTGTGCATTACGAGATCATCGCCTATGATGATTTGGGAAATGAGTGGATGATTCACTCTACTCGTAAGGCCATCGTGGGAGAAGTCATCGGGCTAGACTTTGAACCAGAAGACATCCACGTCATGCGTCTCAATGAAACCGAAGAAGAATTCGATGCGCGGATCGAAGAGTACGTTGAAGTGGAAGAGCAAGAAGCTGGTTTGATTAATGCCATTGAGGAGGAGAGAGATGAAGAAAACAACCTCTAATCTATTTATCCTCCCCTATTTCTTGTGGATTTTTCTCTTTGTCTTGGCACCTGTAGTCATGATCATCTTTCAATCGTTTTTTAACGTTGAAGGGCAGTTTTCACTTGAAAACTACAAAGAGTTCTTCACTTCGCAAAATTTGACCTATTTAAAGATGAGCTTTAATTCGGTCCTTTATGCCGGAATCGTCACCCTGGTGACGCTCTTGATCTCCTACCCGACTGCTTACTTTTTGACGCTGCTTAAACACCGGCAGTTGTGGTTGATGTTGATCGTCTTGCCAACCTGGGTCAATCTCTTGCTCAAGGCCTATGCCTTTATCGGAATCTTTGGGCAAAACGGCTCCATTAATAGCTTTTTAAGCTTTCTCGGAGTCGCTCCCCAGCAGATCCTCTTTACCGATTTCTCCTTTATCTTTGTAGCCAGCTACATCGAGTTGCCTTTTATGATTTTGCCGATCTTTAATGTCTTAGATGACTTAGATCCAAACTTGATCAATGCCAGCTATGATTTGGGAGCCAATCGTTGGGATACCTTCCGTCATGTGGTCTTCCCCTTGTCCATGAATGGAGTCCGCTCAGGTGTGCAGTCTGTCTTTATTCCTAGTCTGAGCCTCTTCATGTTGACACGGATGATCGGTGGAAACCGGGTCATTACTTTGGGGACTGCGATTGAACAGCACTTCCTGACTACACAAAACTGGGGAATGGGTTCCACCATCGGAGTTGTTCTGATCCTTGCTATGCTCCTTACCATGTGGGCAACAAGAGAAAGGAGAGAACGATGAAAAAAGTATCCCATTTCTATCTAGGCTTCGTCTTTCTGATCCTCTATCTTCCCATCTTCTATTTGATCTTTTATGCCTTCAATAAAGGGGGAGATATGAATGCCTTCACGGGCTTCACGCTTGAGCATTTCAATGAATTGTTCGCAGATAGTCGTCTGATGCTGATCTTATCAGAGACCTTCCTCTTGGCCTTCTTGTCAGCCTTGATTGCGACAGTGATTGGAACCTTTGGAGCCATTTATATTTACCAATCCAAGAAAAAGTTAGAAGGACCATTGCTCTCCATCAACAACATTCTCATGGTAGCACCAGACGTTATGATCGGGGCCAGCTTCTTGATTCTCTTTACGACGGTGAAGTACCAGCTAGGTTTCCTATCTGTTCTGGCTAGTCACGTGGCCTTCTCGATTCCCATTGTGGTCTTGATGGTCTTGCCACGACTCAAGGAAATGAACCGGGATATGGTCAATGCGGCCTATGACTTGGGAGCTACCCAAGTGCAAATGCTCAAAGAGATCATGTTGCCGTATCTGACACCAGCCATTATTGCCGGCTACTTTATGGCCTTTACCTATTCGCTTGACGACTTTGCCGTGACCTTCTTTGTAACCGGAAATGGCTTTACAACCTTGTCTGTAGAGATCTACTCACGTGCGCGTCAAGGAATTTCCCTCAGTATCAATGCCTTGTCCGCCCTTGTCTTTCTCTTTAGTGTGCTCTTGGTCATCGGTTATTACTTTATTACCCGTGAAAAGGAGGAAGCAGCATGAAAAAACTTTATTCATTCCTAACTGGGATTGTCCTTGTCATTCTGATCCTCTGGGGAATTAGCCACCAGATCGAAGCGAGCATGAATACCAAGAATAGTGACAAGCTGGTCATCTACAACTGGGGAGATTATATCGATCCAGAATTGCTAACGGAATTCACAAAAGAGACAGGGATTCAGGTGCAATATGATACCTTTGATTCCAACGAAGCCATGTACACCAAGATCAAGCAAGGGGGAACCACCTACGATATTGCGATTCCTAGTGAATACATGATTGCCAAGATGATGGATGAACATCTGGTTGAAAAGTTGGACCAATCCAAGATCAAAGGGATGGAAAATATCGATCCAAAACTCTTGAACCAATCGTTTGATCCGGGCAACCAATATTCAGTCCCTTATTTCTGGGGGACCTTGGGGATCGTCTACAATACCAAGATGGTCAAAAATGCTCCGGAACATTGGTCAGATCTCTGGCGTGAAGAATACAGAAATGACATCATGATGTACGATGGTGCGCGTGAGGTCATGGGAATTGGTCTCAATACCTTGGGCTATAGCCTCAATGAAAAGGATCCAAAGAAATTGCAAGAGGCCGTGGATAAACTCTACACCTTGACACCAAACATCAAAGCTTTGGTGGCCGATGAGATGAAAGGCTATATGATCCAAAACAATGCGGCTATTGGGGTTACTTTCTCAGGAGAGGCTAGCCAAATGCTCGAAGCCAATAAGGATCTTCGCTATGTCGTTCCAACTGAAGCCAGCAACCTTTGGTTTGATAACATTGTCATTCCAAAAACCGTGAAAAATAAAGAAGCAGCATATGCCTTCATTAACTTCATGCTTCGTCCTAAAAATGCTTTGAAAAATGCTCTTTATGTCGGCTACTCAACGCCAAATAAAAAAGCCAAAGCCATGTTGCCAAAAGAAATCCAAGATGACCAATCCTTCTATCCAAGTGATGAAACACTAGACCATTTGGAAGTCTATCAACAATTAGGCAAGAAATTGCTTGGAGTCTATAACGATCTTTACCTTCAGGTCAAGATGTATCGGAAATAACACAAAAGGAACCTCAGGGTTCCTTTTTGATTGCTTTTGAAAAGCTCTAACTAGTGAGTTAGATTGAGATTCAAATGAAAGATGCTATAATAGTAAGGAAAGTGACTGGCCCATTCAGTCATGAAAGGAAGGATTGGAGAAGAAGAGATGAAGAGACAACTGGAACTATTTTTGATCATTTTGTTACCGATACTAGGACTGTTTTTTCTTGGAGGAAAAATCATGACCCTGGCCAAAAGGCCCGAACAGAAGATAACGGCCTCATCTTCAAAGAAAGTCGTACAAAAAACAAAAGAAGAAATAAAAAAAGAGCAAATCGCTTATCTCAAAGAGCATGAGCAAGAAATCGTCGATTTTGTGAAAGCCCAAAATCCGAAAGTCGAATCTGTTCAGATTGATTGGAACAGTATGCAAATTGAAGAGTCTGGAAACGGAACGCCTC
>OBXY01000002.1_pt1 | contig 197288 bp, 165 predicted proteins | sample 1476701 | NCBI WGS metagenome assembly OBXY01 (sample SAMEA2580187, study PRJEB22360) | human gut metagenome | biome: human gut; feature: human-associated habitat; material: faeces | place: Denmark | collected 2008/2010 | reverse complement strand
TCTCTGTATCTGAGTCAGCTTCATTGAGCGAACAAGGATCTGCAGAACTTTCAGCAGCTCTTAGCGAATCAGCTGTAGCAACTGCATCTGAAGCAACTTCAGAAACAACTACAACTGTATCTAAATCTGAAGACAAGGTTGTCTTAGAACAAAATTCTTCAGAAGCAGCCTTGTTGAACAAGATTGCAGGGGACTACTCAGCTACTGTTTCAGCCCCAGAAAAGAAAGCTGCTCTTGATGCTGCCATCGCTAAAGTTCAAACAGAATTGACAGCAAGCAACAGCTTGATCAACGCGAATGCATCAGCTCAAGCTTATGCTGATCAACGCGAACGTTTGAGCAAGTCAGTAGATGACATGATGGCAACCTTGACTGCGGCAGGATTTACTGGTAACACAACAGTAAATGGTTCTCCAGCAGTTTATGCGCAATTGGATGCTATTGCTACATCAAGCACAAATCCATCTGGTGTTGCTGTAACTCCAGGAATGTCAGATCCAAACGGTGCGAGCCTTACAGATCGTACACAAGCGATCCCTTCAGGATACGCAGCTGACCCAACTTCAGGTCGTTTGACATTTGGTATTTGGAATCTTTCTTCATACAACCAACTTTACAACAAAAACTACTACATTACATTGTCTGTAGACAAGACAAATAGTGCAACAAATCCAAATGTATTTGTTCGTTTGGTTGATAAAACAACTGGTAGTGAAGTTGCGAATACAACATTAAGTAATGCTGTTGCTGCCAAAGAAATCAATCTTGGTGACCTTTCAAGTCAGAAGTACTATCCATACCTTGTTTATAATGCTTCTACTGATGGAAATCCGTCTAGTGTCGATATCATTATCAAGCACAATGAAGATTTGAACCCTAGTGGTTTTGATTACAAGACAGAGCAAGTCTATGACTACCTTACACCTGCTAACCAAGGTGAAAAGAAACCGAACGTTGAAATTGCTGTACCATCAACCAAGATGAATCAAACAACTCACTATAAAGTGGTTGATACAGCTTCATCAACTTTTGATGCATCACGTTCTAAAGCAGATACAACAACTCAAAGTTACAAACCAACTGGTAATGAAACAGAACTTGCTTCATATACTCAAACAGGTATCCAAGGTCAAGACTACACTGCATCAAATCCGCGTTCATTTGAGGGTTATGTTTTGTATCAACAGGCTGATTCTTCAACTATGTCTGGTGAATTAGGTAACACTGTAGGTACTAAATATGCCGAACTCAAGGGAGGCCGTCAACATTACTACGCAAAACGGATTCGTGAAGTAGTTGCCAACGATGGTTCAACAGTTACTAAGATTTATGTATTGGATCCATCTGCTGTTTCTACTTATAATGAATCAGTAATGGCAAATAACACTGATACAACAGGATATACACTTGTTTACACTACTCCAGTGATTAAACCAGGTGAGAAGTATATTCCTGCAGCAACAAATATGGATGCTGATAAACGTCTCGTTTCAAGCAAGAACGGTGACTACCAATTGGCTGTTTCTCCATGGCACAATCCAGATAAACCAAATGAAGGTTTAGTATATATTACAGGTTGGTATACAGCTGGTCATCACGGCGACGTAAATTATATGTTTATCGATGAACCTAAGGGATCTGCAAGTGCTGTACCCGGTGGTAATACGCAAAATGTTATCGGTGGACGTACAAAATATGGTATTGATGCAGCTACAGGTAAGATTGTCACTGATTCTTTAGGTAATCCAGTGAAATCTACAGGTGGATTTGGTAACCAATACTCAATTCCAGATGCAAATGAAAAACCATCTGGTGATACGGTTCACTACTACCGTAAGATGGATGATTCTGAGTCAGCATCACAATCACAATCGCAATCTAACTCACAATCATTATCTGAATCAGAAATTGTTTCTAAGTCACAATCTGTTTCACAATCACAATCAACATCTGAAAAGACTTCTAAATCAATTTCTGAATCTGCATCAGCATCGTTGAGCGAATCGACACGTGAATCAGCTTCAACGTCAACAAGTCAATCAGCATCATTGAGCACATCGGCTTCAACAAGTGCATCAACATCAGCAAGTCAATCAGCATCATTGAGCACATCGGCTTCAACAAGTGCATCAACATCAGCAAGTCAATCAGCATCATTGAGCACATCGGCTTCAACAAGTGCATCAACGTCAGCAAGTCAATCAGCATCATTGAGCACATCGGCTTCAACAAGTGCATCAACGTCAGCAAGTCAATCAGCATCATTGAGCACATCAGCTTCAGTAAGTGCATCAACAACTCAAAGCAACTCTGAATCAAATACTGAATCAGCGTCACAATCTATTTCAGAATCACGTTCTGAGTCAGCATCAGTATCGTTGAGCGAATCAGTGTCATTGTCTGAATCATTGTCTGAGTCAGCTTCAATCTCAGCATCTGAATCAGCTTCAACATCAGCAAGCCAATCAGCATCATTGAGTGCATCGGCTTCAACAAGTGCATCAACATCAGCAAGCCAATCAGCATCATTGAGCACATCGGCTTCAGTAAGTGCATCAACATCAGCAAGCCAATCAGCATCATTGAGCACATCGGCTTCAGTAAGTGCATCAACATCAGCAAGCCAATCAGCATCATTGAGCACATCGGCTTCAGTAAGTGCATCAACATCAGCAAGCCAATCAGCATCATTGAGCACATCGGCTTCAGTAAGTGCATCAACATCAGCAAGCCAATCAGCATCATTGAGCACATCGGCTTCAGTAAGTGCGTCAACATCAGCAAGTCAATCAGCATCATTGAGCACTTCAGCATCAGCATCTGAGTCAGCTTCACAATCTATTTCAGAATCACAATCTGAGTCAGCATCAGTATCATTGAGCGAATCAGTATCAGTATCTGAATCATTGTCTGAATCGGCTTCAACGTCAGCGTCTGAATCAGCTTCAACATCACTAAGCCAATCAGCATCATTGAGCGAATCAGCGTCTGCATCTGAGTCAGCATCACAATCTATTTCAGAATCACAATCTGAGTCAGCATCAGTATCATTGAGCGAATCAGTATCAGTATCTGAATCATTGTCTGAATCAGCATCAACGTCAGCGTCTGAATCAGCATCAACGTCAGCAAGCCAATCAGCATCATTGAGTACATCAGCGTCTGAATCAGCTTCAACATCAGCAAGCCAATCAGCATCATTGAGTACATCAGCATCTGAATCAGCTTCAACATCAGCAAGCCAATCAGCATCATTGAGTACATCAGCATCTGAATCAGCTTCAACATCAGCAAGCCAATCAGCATCATTGAGTACATCAGCATCTGAATCAGCTTCAACATCAGCAAGCCAATCAGCATCATTGAGTACATCAGCATCTGAATCAGCTTCAACATCAGTAAGTCAATCAGTATCAGCATCTGAATCAACTTCAACATCAGTAAGTCAATCAGTATCAGCATCTGAATCAACTTCAACATCAGTAAGTCAATCAGTGTCTGCATCTGAATCAACTTCAACATCAGTAAGTCAATCAGTGTCTGCATCTGAATCAACTTCAACATCAGTAAGTCAATCAGTATCTGCGTCTGAATCAACTTCAACATCAGTAAGTACTTCAGTTTCAGTTAGCCAATCACAATCACAATCAGGATCAACATCTGGTAGCGGTTCATACTCTAACTCAATGAGCCAATCAGGATCAACATCTGCTAGTGGTTCATACTCTAACTCAATGAGTCAATCAGGATCTACTTCTGCTAGTGGTTCATACTCTAACTCAATGAGTCAATCAGCTTCTGGTTCAGAGTCATTGTCTACATCAGAATCAGCAAATGGATCACAAAAACACAGCGAATCTGTAGCACTTCCAAATACTGGTGAAACAACATCTGTAACATCAGCTCTTCTTGGAGCGGTTGCAGGACTTGCTGGAGCGGCTGTTCTTGGTCGTCGCAAAAAAGAAGATGAAAAATAATCTTCTATCCTAATTTGATTCGATCATTTCAGGTATGTGGTCAATGAAAAAGGATCCAAAAAGAGAACCTCCGGGTTCTCTTTTTGTGTATTGTTTTCGTATCAGAAAATGGTCTTAATTAGTTACATTAGGGAAAAAATAATGTATAATAACTTGATATCTAAAATTTAAGGAGCGGACATGTTTTTTAAACGTTCGAAGGGTGATTTTCGCGAAACGGAGCGAATCACACGTTATAAATTAATCAAATCAGGAAAGAATTGGGTACGGGCATCTGTTTCTCGGTTAGGCCTATTTCGTGTCATGCGAGGTGGTGTAGATGAAAAGATCGTGTTTCAATACGAAGCCTCATCACACTCGATGCCTGCAGATCTGGTCAAAGGGCTGGTTGTGCTAGGAGCTCTGGCTGGGGCGACCACGGTTGCCAATCCAGTATTTGCTGAGGAAAATGAGATGAATGCGACTGTTGGGTCTGAAATCAGCCCATCGACTGGTGTAGCGGGTTCGGATAGTCTTGTTTTGGGGACGACGTCTACCACAGACTCTGTGTCAGCGAGTCAGTCTGCTAGCGAATCTGAATCACTCTCGAAGTCAGGCAGTCAGTTGCTTTCAGAAAGCAGTTCACTTTCTCAGTCGGTTTCTTTGAGTGAATCTCATGTTGTTAGTCATTCAGCGAGTCAGTCCACATCAGAAACTGCTAGTAGCACTCTCTCAGAGAATAACGCTATTCATGTAGCTACTTCTGAAACGAGTGAGAAAGTAGCAGAGGCACAAAACACTCGCTCAGAAGATCAGGTGAAGCGTCTGCAAGTTTTGGCTTTGGATTTATACACCTATCGTGCGCAGGCTTTGGAAATTCCTGGGACAGAATCTGCTATTGAAAGTGGAGATCTGGCTTTAGAAGCAATTCGTACTGGTTTGTCCAATCCCGCAATCCAAATGGATGCTGTAGAAAGTCAAGCCAAGAGTGCTCGGAATCGGTTGGTCAATGCGGTGCTTCGTGCGACATCTGGTCAACGGGATCCGCGTAACGGGAATCGTATAGATGCTGATACCAGTCTCCGTGCGCCTCAGTATAATTTAGGTCTGGCTAACAATGCCTTGATTTCTGTGTATAACTCTGATTACATTAATCAGGCTTATAATGTTGTGGAAACCAATCCTACACGAAATAGTATTAAAAGCATTGGCTACGCTTCTGGTAGTGACCGTGTGAATGGCATTAATGTTCCGCAAACATCGGCCTTGAAAAATAGTGCAGTGGCCTTTAATATCATGGGAACTGTTGGGCAGACAGAGGTCGCAACGCCTGGGAAAATTTATAATGTTTCTTTTGTAGTGACTAATACGGCTAAGCAGTCAGTGACACGCACGCTACGCATTCAGGTCTTGCCGCAAAATGATGGTATTCGTAATCCGATTACGGCGGTGACAACGAGTACTTTTGTTAATGACACAAGTAGTCTAGCTCAGGCTGAAAAAGAGAAGGTTTGGGAGGCCTTTAAGACTGCTAACCCAAATATTGCCACTTCAAAGGATTTTAAATCTTATTCCGTTTCATCATCTGGTGTGGTAACCATTACTTATAAAGATAACACCACTAATGATGTGACGGCTCCAGTGAAGCGACTAGCAGCACCAACTGTTGAAACGAGATTATTGGATAAGGCTTACACACAGACGCCTGTAACGGTGACGGGAGCTGAGCCAGGTTCTACAGTCGTTCTATACAATAATGACGACGAAGTGGGAACAGCTGTGGCAGATGCTTCGGGTCAAGCGATTGTGACGCCGACTGTTAAGTTACAAACGGGTGGTGTAACAGCCAAAGCTCGCATCATGTATGGTGATTATGCGGTGTATTCAGATGCCAGTAATTCCGTGGCTGTAACTGACGGAACGCGTCCTGAAGTGACGGCCAAGTTGACTGTCGATGGTGTGGAACCTAAGTTTACGCCTCTCGAAGGTGGTGGGAAGAATTATACTATTTACGCTGGTGATGATGCGGTTGTGACCTTTACAGCTACTGATGACAGTGGCAAGTTGAAAGAAATGAAAGTCGTTGCACGAGCGGATCTGAACGACAATGCCTTGAACGGGAATTTCTTTGGTGGCAGCCAGTATGGAACAGGTGATATTGCTCCTATCACGGGCGATATTACGGCTACCAGTGCGAACCCTGCAACCATCACAACGACCATTCATTTGAAGGATGACCTTTACCATACCTACCGAAATACATGGCAACGCAACGTCGCGGCTATTGACAATGCCTCCAATATGAACCGTCCAAACGGTTTGGGTGAGATTCGGATTACCCAAGGGCGTCTCGCTGATCGTACGCCAGGTGTGGCGCCGACAAGCACTATTCAGGTGACGAGTCTAACTGCATTGACAGATACAGATAAGAGCAAGGTGATTGCTGCTGTGTCGGCTGTCAATCCAGAGGTAGCCAACCGGATTAAGTCCTATACGGTTAATAGTGATGGTACAGTCACCATTACTTATAAAGATAGTACGACCAATGTCGTAGCGGTGAAACTGTCAGATAGCGATCACAGTCAGTCTGTATCAAACAGTCAGAGTGCGTCTACGAAGACTTCTCAATCGATCAGTCAGTCTTTAAGTGCGAAGCAATCACAGAGCGTATCGGCTCAGCAGAGCGTTTCATTAAGCCAGTCACTGAGTTCGGTCCGCTCGCAAAGTTTGTCAGTTTCATTGAGCCAATCAGCGTCGGCAAGTGTTTCAGCTCAAGCAAGTCTATCTCGCAGTCAATCGTTGAGCAAGGAGATTTCTCAATCTCAATCCGCTTCAACGAGTCAATCTGTATCGACAAGAAAATCTGAATCTGAGAAGGTTTCTGAATCAGCTTCTGCAAGTGTCAGTGCCTTGCAGTCTGCTTCGGTATCAGCAAGTGTATCCAAAGTGGTTAGCCAGTCTGTCTCAAGTTCGACATCCGCTTTAACGAGCGCCTCTGTTTCAGTGAGTCAGTCAGTATCAGCATCGCTTTCACAGTCGGTATCAGAGTCACTAAGTCAATCGACTCGCGAGTCGGCTTCAAAATCAGTGAGTCAATCGCAGTCTGAGTCTGCATCAGTATCTTTGAGTGAGTCCGCTAGAAAATCAGCATCGTTGAGCACTTCCGTATTAGAGAGTCAATCAGCCTCAACTTCGGTGTCGGTTTCAACATCTGAGTCGGTGTCGACTTCCGAATCAGTATCTGCATCTGAGTCAGTATCGACTTCCGAGTCAGTATCTGCATCTGAGTCAGTCTCAACATCTGAATCAGTGTCAACATCTGAATCAGTTTCAACGTCCGAATCAGTGTCAGCGTCTGAGTCGGTATCAGCGTCTGAGTCGGTATCAACATCCGAATCTGCATCTACATCCGAATCAGTATCAACATCCAAATCAGTCTCTACGTCTGAATCATTGTCAGCGTCTGAATCAGTTTCAACGTCCGAATCAGTCTCGGCGTCAGAGTCAGTTTCAACGTCTGAATCAGTGTCGACATCAGAATCGGTTTCTGTATCTGAATCAGTGTCTACTTCGGAATCAGCCTCTGCATCAGAGTCAGTTTCAGCGTCAGAATCAATCTCGAAATCTGAGTCAGTGTCTATTTCTGAATCAGTCTCGACGTCAGAGTCAGTTTCAACATCTGAATTAGTATCAACATCCGAGTCAGTTTCAGCGTCGGAATCTGTATCAACGTCGGAATCTGTATCAGCATCGGAGTCAGCATCAGCTTCTGAATCGGTCTCAGCGTCCGAGTCAGCATCTACATCAGAATCGGCCTCAACATCAGAGTCAGTCTCAGCGTCTGAGTCAGTATCTACGTCAGAATCGGCATCAGAATCAGCCTCAGCGTCAGAATCAGTATCGACATCTGAGTCAGTTTCAGTCTCTGAATCGGTATCGACGTCAGAATCGGTTTCTGTATCAGAATCAGTGTCTACTTCTGAATCTGTTTCGACTTCCGAATCATTGTCAACATCAGAATCAGTTTCGACATCAGAGTCTGAATCAACATCCGAATCAGTGTCAACGTCTGAGTCAGCCTCTGCTTCTGAATCAGTTTCAACGTCTGAGTCGGTATCAGCGTCTGAATCAGTTTCAACGTCCGAGTCAGTGTCAGCGTCTGAATCAGTGTCAACGTCTGAATCAGTGTCGACATCAGAATCGGCATCAACATCCGAGTCAGTCTCAGCGTCTGAATCGGTATCGGCGTCAGAGTCAGCGTCAGCCTCAGAATCAGTTTCAGCGTCTGAGTCAGCATCAACGTCTGAGTCGGTTTCAACGTCTGAGTCAGCCTCGACGTCTGAGTCAGTTTCAGCCTCTGAATCGGCATCAACATCCGAGTCAGTCTCAGCTTCAGAATCAGTCTCAGCATCTGAGTCTGTATCTGAATCAGCATCAACATCTGAGTCGGTTTCAACGTCCGAGTCAGCATCTGCTTCAGAATTAGTATCGACCTCTGAGTCAGTTTCAACGTCTGAATCAGTATCAACCTCTGAATCGGTGTCTACGTCCGAGTCAGTCTCAACATCTGAGTCAGCATCTACATCAGAATCTGTATCAACGTCCGAGTCAGTTTCAACATCCGAATCAGTGTCAACATCCGAGTCGGTATCGACATCAGAATCGGCATCAACATCCGAATCAGCTTCTGCGTCTGAGTCAGTTTCAACATCCGAATCTGCATCTGCTTCTGAATCACTCTCGATATCAGAGTCAGCATCTACATCAGAATCAGTCTCAACCTCTGAATCTGTATCAACATCCGAATCAGTTTCTACCTCTGAGTCAGTATCTACGTCTGAATCAATCTCGACCTCTGAATCATTGTCAGCATCAACATCTGAGTCGGTCTCAACCTCTGAATCAGTATCGACATCCGAGTCATTGTCCGCGTCCGAGTCAGTTTCAACTTCTGAATCGGTGTCAACATCAGAATCATTCTCAGTCTCTGAATCAGCCTCTGCGTCCGAGTCAGCGTCAACATCCGAATCAGTGTCTACGTCTGAATCGGTGTCAACATCAGAATCAGTTTCTGCATCAGAATCAGTATCAACATCCGAATCAATTTCAGCCTCTGAATCAGTTTCAACGTCAGAATCAGTGTCAACCTCAGAATCGGCATCTGTATCCGAATCGGTTTCTACGTCAGAATCGGCATCTGTATCCGAATCGGTTTCTACGTCAGAATCAGCATCAACATCAGAATCAGCGTCAATATCAGAATCGGTTTCGGCGTCCGAGTCAGCGTCAACATCTGAATCAGTGTCAACGTCAGAATCAGTATCAGTGTCCGAATCAGCTTCAACCTCAGTAAGCCAATCAGTGTCAGCATCTGAATCAGCTTCAACCTCAGTAAGCCAATCAGTGTCAGCATCTGAATCAGCTTCAACCTCAGTAAGCCAATCAGTGTCAGCATCTGAATCAGCTTCAACCTCAGTAAGTAAATCGGTTTCTACGTCTGAATCGGTGTCTACATCCGAATCAGTATCAGCGTCTGATTCAGAATCAGCGTCCGAATCAGTATCGACATCTGAGTCAGTGTCAACGTCCGAATCAGTATCGACATCTGAGTCAGTGTCAACGTCCGAATCGGTTTCTGTATCTGAATCAGCGTCCACCTCAGAATCAGTTTCTGCATCCGAGTCAGCGTCTGAGTCAGAATCTGCGTCCGAATCAGTATCGACATCTGAGTCAGTGTCAACGTCCGAATCGGTTTCTGTATCTGAATCAGTGTCCACCTCAGAATCAGTTTCTGCATCCGAGTCAGCGTCTGAATCGGCATCTGCATCCGAATCAGTGTCTACTTCTGAATCGGCATCAACATCGGAATCAGTCTCAACGTCCGAATCCGTATCAACATCTGAGTCAGCATCAACATCTGAGTCAGCATCGACCTCTGAATCGGTATCAACGTCCGAGTCAGCGTCAACATCTGAATCGGTGTCAACATCTGAATCAGTTTCAGCCTCTGAATCGGTGTCAACATCTGAATCAGTTTCAGCCTCAGAGTCAGTTTCAACGTCTGAATCAGTTTCAAGTTCTGAATCGGTGTCGATGTCCGAGTCAGCCTCAACGTCAGAGTCCGTTTCAATTTCTGAATCAGCCTCAACGTCAGAGTCAGTTTCAAGTTCTGAATCGGTATCTACGTCCGAGTCAGTTTCAACGTCTGAGTCAGTTCCAAGTTCTGAATCGGTGTCGATGTCCGAGTCAGCCTCAACGTCAGAGTCAGTTTCAAGTTCTGAATCGGTATCTACGTCCGAGTCAGTTTCAACATCTGAATCAGTGTCTACGTCTGAGTTAGTCTCGACTTCCGAGTCATTGTCAGCCTCAGAATCAGTATCAGTATCAGGATCCGAGTCTGTATCAACGTCTGAATCTGCATCGACATCCGAATCAGTTTCAACGTCTGAATCAGTGTCGACATCCGAGTCGGTTTCAATTTCTGAATCGGTCTCAACGTCCGAATCCGTATCAACATCTGAGTCAGTATCTACTTCAGAGTCATTGTCAGCATCCGAGTCGGTTTTTGTTTCCGAATCAGTTTCAGTCTCTGAGTCTGTGTCAATGTCTGAATCATTATCAACCTCCGAATCGGTCTCAACGTCAGAATCAGTTTCTGTATCTGAATCAGTGTCAACATCAGAATCAGTCTCGACATCTGAGTCAGTCTCAACATCCGAGTCAGTATCTACTTCAGAATCGGTTTCAACGTCTGAGTCCGTGTCGACATCTGAATCGGTTTCAATATCTGAATCAGTGTCAACATCAGAATCAGTCTCAACGTCAGAATCAGTCTCAACGTCCGAATCCGTATCAACATCTGAGTCAGTCTCGACTTCAGAGTCATTGTCAGCATCCGAGTCGGTTTCAGTGAGTCAATCTCAATCAGGATCAATATCTGGTAGTGGTTCACAATCAACTTCTGGTTCAGAATTATTGTCTTCATCAGAATCAGCAAGTGGTTCACAAAAACACAGCCAATCTGTGGCGCTTCCGAATACTGGCGAAACAGGATCTGTGACATCAGCTCTTCTTGGGGTTGTTACAGGGTTAGCTGGAATTGCTGGACTGACCCGACGTAAAAAGAAGGGGAACTGATCTAGTAGGAAATATCATTTTTTCGAGTGAATCTCATAGGAGATTCACTTTTTTTACTAGTAGAATGAAGTGTTTTTAATTTCTTGCAAAAAATTCGAAAACAAAAACAAAAATAAATAAGTTTTTTATAGCAAATTACTTGAATCTACGTAGTATTCCTGTATAATTAATAATGACAACAATGTAAGGGGAATATCATGCAATTTAAGCGTTCAAAAGGAAACTTTCGTGAAACAGATCGTGTCGTACGCTTCAAATTAATTAAATCAGGAAAAAATTGGCTTCGGGCATCAACAGCTGCTCTAGGCCTCTTTCGCGTGGTGCGTGGGCAAGTGGAGGAGACCATCATTGCCAACGTACAGCAAGATCAAATAGAAAGTCAAAAGAATAACCAAGCCTTCTTAAAAGGTTTGATTACGGTAGGGACTGTTTTTGGTGGTGCTGTGCTTGCTACGACTACTAAGGCGGAGGATGCAACATCACTTGCACCAACGGTTTCTGAGACAAAAGAGGAAACCTTGGCAGAAGTGGATAGTGTGGTCTTAGCAAAAACTTCAAGCCAGCCTTCAGAATCCATCTCTGTTTCAGAATCGACTAGTTTTTCTACATCTGTGAGTGCATCTGCTTCGATCAGTGAATCTACGTCTTTGTCCTTGAGCGAAGTTGGATCAACTGCATTATCAACGGCACTTAGTGAGTCTGCTCAAGCTCTAGAGTCAGAGGTAGTTGTTGAAGAGCCGACTAGTTTAGAAGAAGCTGTTGTTTTGGAACAAAATACTTCTGAAGCTGAATTGCTCCAAGAAATTGCAGGAAACTATGCATCTAAAATGACGGACACTGAGCGCCGAGCAGTGGTCGAAGCGGTCATTAACAAAGTGCAGGCCGAAGTGGCTGCAAGTAATAACTTGATCCATACCAATGCCAGTGCTCAAGCTTATGCTGACCAGCGCGATCGTTTGGAGAAAGCTGTCGATGAGATGATGACGACCTTGACAGCTGCAGGTTTTGTGGGAAATACAAATGTAGATGGGAAACCTGCGATCTCTGCTCAGTTGGCTCCTCTAGCTGAGGAAACATACTTGGCTGATGATGTATTGGATATGAGCCCGAACCCAGAAGATCCCAATGGTGCGAGTGTAGAAGATCCTACACTTGACACACCAGGATATGCTAAGGATCCTCATCTAGATAAAGATCTCTTAAGATTTTCGCCTGAAGAGTTGAAAAATTTTTTAGGTGAACCCTACACCAATCGTTATACATTTGGTATTTGGGACTTTGTGAATAAACAAGGAGAGTCACTTGGTTACTATGCGACCATGTCGATTGATATCAGTGAGATAGATCCGGAAAAGCATAAGGCAATGGATGTTTATTTCCGCATTGTCCGAAAATCAGATGGGGCTGAAATTTTTTCACAAACTGTATCTCCAGAAGGATATGGCCAAGATATTCAATTACCAAAAGAAGTACTAATTGGTCAGGCTCCCCTTGGGAACAAGGTTTTTAATTCGGAACCTTCTACAGGTAATGGGACCTTTGGAATGCTAACGAATTTTATTCCGGAACAGGCTTTCTTATTCCGGAGTATTTATGATGTCATGACGCCTGAGAATCAGGGGCAATTGATTAGGACGTATCCTAGTATCAAAATTCCATCTATGATGGGACAACAATCGACCTTCTATAGAGAAGTGGACCCGAATGGTAGATGGTTTAATGGGCAATATGAACCAACGGGGAAAGAAAGATCCTTACTAGAGTATAGAATCTACGGATTGGAAGGCCAGCATTATACAGCTTCCAATCCACGCGAATTTCCTGGTTATGTACAGGTCCCAGCGCATACCGTGTTCCCGAATCGTAAAAGTGGGGTGTTCGATAATAGTAAGAATGGGAAATCAAGAATTGAACTATTAGGGGATGCGCGTGAGCATTTCATTAAAAGTGAAGTTGTCACCCTTAATCAAAATGGTGATTATTCTCTTCGCTACTATGTTTTAGATCCTTCTAAAATCCATGATGTTAGTAGTGGTGATGTAGGAAACGCTAAGGTAACCGATGTATATACACTTGTTTATGAAAAAGAATTTAAACAAGATAGTACGGATAACCTTTCAGATTTAGGTGGAACTCGTAAAGTTGAAAGTAAAAACAAGGATTATTTCCTGAATGTTACACCAAAACGAATAGATTACCAACATTTTGAGTTGGATATTACAGGTTGGTTCTCTAGTAAGGAGACAGTTACATACACTGATGAGAAAACAGGAATAGAATATACTGTTCCAAAACCATTCACGGAACTTCCAAAATCAGCCTACCTCGATAAAAATACGACCATGGTCGTTGGAGAAGATGCAACACCTCAAGGAGCAGATGGTTTTTCCAACTTCAAACAAACGATCAAAAAAATAGTAGATTCATATCCCTTAACGAGTGTGAATTATTACTATCGGAAGATGACACCGTCAGAATCTGCTTCACAATCTCAAAACTTCTCGATTTCAACTTCAGAGTCACTAGTTTCAGAATCCATTTCATCTTCTCAATCTGTTTCGGTCAGTGAGTCCGTTTCCTTGTCACAAGCATCTAGCTTCGCCAGTCAATCAGATTCACAGGTTTCAACCTCGATTTCCTTGTCACAATCTGTATCGACAAGCGAATCCAACTCGTTGGTTCAGGAATCGATCTCCACTAGTCAGTCGGAGTCTCTAGTCCAAGAGTCGGTTTCAGCCAGTCAATCAGATTCCTTGATTAAAGAATCCGTATCTGCCAGCCAGTCTGATTCGTTGGTTCAGGCCTCTGTTTCAGCAAGTCAATCGGATTCGTTAGTTCAGGCCTCAGTCTCTGCTAGCCAGTCCGAGTCGCTGCTCAAAGAGTCGGTTTCTTCAAGCCAGTCAGATTCATTGGTTCAAGAGTCCGTTTCGGCAAGCCAATCAGAGTCGTTGGTCCAAGCCTCAGTTTCTGAGAGTGAATCGGAATTATTGGTTCAGGAGTCTGTATCGGCCAGTCAATCCGATTCGCTGGTTAAAGAATCTGTCTCAGCAAGTCAGTCAGATTCGCTGGTCCAAGAGTCGGTATCATCCAGTCAATCAGACTCACAATCAAAAGCAGCATCAGCATCTAAGAGTGAGTCTGAAAAAGCCTCTAAATCTGTTTCGTTGAGTCAGTCGGTATCCTTATCTAATTTAGCATCTAGATCAATTTCTGTGTCTCAATCGCAGTCGACATCAGCTGTTGGATCGGAGGAAGTGGTTTCTCAACTGATTTCCTTGTCACAATCTATTTCGATGAGCAAAAAGCTGTCAGAATCCGTTTCGTTGAGTCAGTCAGATTCCTTGCTTCAGGAATCCGTATCTGCTAGCCAATCAGAGTCGTTGGTTCAGGAATCTGTATCGGCCAGTCAGTCAGAGTCGTTGGTTCAAGAATCCGTTTCTGCGAGCCAGTCTGATTCGCAGGTACAAGAGTCAGTCTCAGCGAGTCAGTCCGATTCCTTGATACAAGAATCAGTTTCCGCGAGTCAGTCTGATTCCTTGGTTCAGGAATCTGTATCGTCTAGCCAATCAGAGTCTTTGGTAAAAGCCACAGTTTCAGCAAGTCAGTCTGAGTCATTGGTACAAGAATCAGTTTCAGCAAGTCAGTCTGAGTCATTGGTACAAGAATCAGTTTCAGCAAGTCAGTCTGAGTCATTGGTACAAGAATCAGTTTCAGCAAGTCAGTCTGAGTCGTTGGTACAAGCGTCAGTTTCAGCGAGCCAATCAGACTCGCAGGTACAAGCCTTGGTTTCAGTGAGTCAATCAGAGTCGTTAGTACAAGAATCAGTTTCCGCCAGTCGATCAGACTCCTTGGCTCAGACATCTGTATCGTCTAGCCAATCAGAGTCTTTGGTTCAAGCATCAGTTTCAGCGAGCCAATCAGAATCGTTAGTACAAGAATCGGTTTCAGTGAGTCAATCACAATCTACTTCTGATGTCGAATCTAAGTCTCAAAATACAGAATCTATGTCCTTTTCTCGTTCTGATTCAATGAGTCAGTCGGAATCGCAAGTATCGACTGATTTGCAATCAACATCATGGAGTCAGTCAGAATCACAAGTTCAAGCTTCGATCTTTGCAAGTCAATCAGAGTCGTTGGTTCAGGAATCTGTATCTGCCAGTCAATCAAAGTCGTTGGTTCAAGCATCGACTTCAGCGAGCCAATCTGAGTCACAAGTTCAAGCATCAGTCTCCGCAAGCCAGTCTGAATCGTTGATACAAGCTTCGATCTCTAATAGCTACTCAGAGTCGTTGGTCCAAGCTTCGGTTTCCGCGAGTCAATCAGATTCATTAGTTCAAGCTTCTGCTTCGACAAGCGAATCGGCTTCAACTTCTCATGTCGTAGCTGCATCGCAGGTTTCAGAGTCTGGATCGTTCTCTCGATCCGTTTCTGAGAGTCTATCTGCTTCACAATGGACATCCCATTCAGGATCTCTAGCGTCGGCCTCGCTATCGAAGTCTGACTCCTATAGCCAATCAGCTTCACTCCTTTCAACAAGCGAATCGGCTTCAACGTCCATGCCAGTATCTGAATTTCCTTTGACGAGTGTTTCAGATTCTATAAGCGCATCATCGACAGAGAGTCAATCCTTATCGCAGGAAATTTCTGAATGGATTAGTGTGTCTTATGCGTCAAGTTTTTCTGCTGTGACAAGTTCTTCGGAGTCTGTCGTGTCTTCGTTTGGCACCTCTTACTCAGAATCTCCATCAGACACAAGCTCACTAAGTGCGACGCGTTCTTCAGAACCTGCTCTTCCAGAGACAGGTGCCCATCCTTCATCTAATATTCTTGCTACAGGAGCTTCCATTCTTCTGTCTGGATTAGCCCTTTTAGGAATTCGGAAAAAGGATGGCAAATAAAACCTTAAAAGACCGGAATGAACTGGTCTTTTATTGATCTAGAATGTCTAAGAAGTTGGGAAATATGTTATAATGGACAAGGAAGTTTTGAGTAAAGTGATATAGAGAAGGATACCTGTGAGAAATGTATCTGTCTATATGCAATTACAATATAGGATCAATAATAAGAGTTTGAGGGAAAAAATGAAAATCCATTTCACAAATTTATTTGGGCAATCTTCGCAAAGTGTTGCTTTAATGGCGCAAAATGATATTATGAATGTGGTTCGTGAACTCGGGGTTAATGAACTTGGGATCTACTTTTATGATCAAACTAATGAACCGGCTGGTGAGTTGAATTCACGGATGGACGGTATTTTAGCTGGTGTAGCTTTTGGAGATATCGTCTTCGTTCAATCACCCTCTTGGAACGGAATTGAGTGGGATAATCGTTTGGTGGATAAGTTAAAACTCCTTCAAACCAAGCTGGTCATGTTTATCCATGATGTCCCGCCGCTCATGTTTGAAAGTAATTATTATCTCATGCCTGCTTATATTGAGATGTATAATAAAAGCGACCTTGTTGTTGTCCCATCAGAACAGATGTACCATCGTCTAGTATCAGAAGGGCTTACAGTAAAAAAATATGTGGTCCAAAAGTTGTGGGATTTGACCCACAGTTTGGATCTCTACACTCCACAATTTGAGAAAAAGTTGATCTTCTCAGGAAATCCTTCGCGTTTCCCTCATATCATCGATTGGAAATATGATACCCCCCTTCATGTCTATACCGAACCAGTTGAAGGAGTCGATTATTCTAAGGTCCATATCGAAGGCTGGCGGACCAAGCAAGAGTTGCTTCTCGAACTTTCCAAGGGTGGTTTTGGACTTGTCTGGGGAAATTCAGAGAATCCTGAGGATGAGCGGGATTACTACAAAGAAAATATTTCCTACAAACTATCAACCTATCTTTCTGCTGGTCTTCCAGTAGTGGTACCAGATTATTTGTCAAATGCAGACTATATTCGAGAAAAAGGGATCGGATTTGTAGCCTCCAGTCTCGAAGAAGCCAATCGTTTGGTTCAAGACTGCACAGAAGAAGAGTATGCCCAAATGGTTCAAAAGGCTCAACATACTTCTTATTTGATTCGCAATGGCTATTTTACAAAGAAATTATTTGTTGATAGTGTCATGGCTTTAGGAAAATAAATAGAATAAAATAGGATTCTTCAGACATAAATCTGAAGAATTTTTTATTGAATACGGTACCAAGGCTATAATTTTTTACAATATTAAGGATTAGTGACAAATAAGTGTAGAAAATAAGCAAATTATGGTAAAATAAGTTGAGATAAAATGCTCTAAAGGCACATATTTAAAGGCTGTTTTCCAAGTGGAAGAGTCAAAATGAGTAAGAGAAAGTTTAAAAGAAATGTTAAAACGATCTGAAGTAGGAAAGAGATTTTGTTGGACGATATTTTTCGTCTTTATTTATGTTTTGGGAAGTAAAATTTCCCTGCCTTTTGTTGACTTATCAAAGGCCTTGAGACTCAATGAGGGAACGACAACGGGCTTGCAGCTCTCAAGCGCTGTGATGGGGGGAAACCTCCGCGGGATGTCGATCTTTTCGATCGGTCTATCCCCATGGATGTCTTCCATGATTTTGTGGCGGATGTTTACCGTTTCAAAACGCTTTAACCTCGAAAAAACCAGCACGGAGATTGTGGAACGGCGAAAGATGTACGTAACCTTGGTGCTCGCCATCGTCCAGTCTTTGGCAGTGGCCATGTATCTCCCTTTGAAGACAGGGTTGAACTCTGGACTTGTCATTGCGGTCAATACCATGATTATGGTAGCTGGAGCCTTCTTTTTAGTTTGGCTCTCCGATCTAAATGCCGCTTTGGGGCTTGGAAGCTCTGTGGTCATCATGATGGCTGGGATGGTTATGTACCTGCCAGAAGACGTGATGCAGACCCTTTCAAATGTCAATAATATACCAGAAATCGCTTATGTTCTGGGCGTGATTTTCATCTTGATTTTTGTCTATGTGGCAGTCTTAGTGGAATATTCCAAGTACCAGATTCCTGTCAATAAATTAGGGATCCACAACAACTTGAAAAGTTATACTTTTTTGGATATCAAGATCAACCCAGCAGGAGGGATGCCCTTTATGTACGCCATGACCTTGGTGTCCATTCCTCAGTATGCCATGCTCTTGATCTTGTCTATGGATTCCAATGCCAAGTGGGCTGCTCATTTAGCCAAACACTTGGTGATGGGAGATCCGATTTGGATCCTTCTTTACATTCTGATGATCGCCCTTCTCTCTTTTGCTTTCGCCTTTGTCAATGTGAACGGAGAAGAAATTGCAGATAAGATGATGAAGGCTTCTGAGTATATCGATCATGTCTATCCTGGAGCAGATACACGTCGCTATATCAATAAAATTGTGCTACGCTTGACTGTTTTTGGGACCTTGTATCTGATCCTCTTCACAGCGCTTCCTTTTTCTCTCTTGTTATGGGATAAGGATCTCTTGCGCTTGACCATGATTCCAGGAACCTTTCTCATGTTTGTCGGGATGATTTACAATATCCGAGAAGAAATTCGTGCCCTTCGAGTGAATCAACGTTATACAAGAATATTCTAGGAGTAACCATGTATTATTTTGTACCAGCTTGGTATGGAACGGACCGCATCTGGCAGCAAACAGCTACCCCTTGGTACTGGATGCGAGAGTCCATTGAATTTGACGATACCATTAATCAAGTTCGTATTTTTCAAGAAGCAGAAATGGATCGGATCTTATTGTTGCCTCAATATAGTCCACAACTGCGCTATTTTTTACACCGCCAAGATTTGTTAGAGACAGATGTTCTTTCGATTTTTGATAAAATCCAACAGGTTCCGTCTGATTTGACTATGCGCCCAGTCCAGCTTCAGGACATCGAATGGCCAAGTGAGACCACTTTTTCCTATACTCCCTTTTTGGTGATGGCATTTCGAAAGGGCCACCACCTAGCAAAACTTGATATGGGAGTGGATGGGAACCTTCTCTCTTTGACCCGTTATAAGAATGACGAGATCAGCTACATCGAGTACATAGATGATCGTGGCTTTATCTCTAGTAGAATTTACTACAATGAGGGAAAACCTTATTTCCAAGAGTATCTGAGTTTTGATGGGCAATGGGTTTTGAGAGAGATGTTGATCGAAGAGAACCACTCCGTCATGGTCAATGAAGCTTTCTCTCATGCCTTCAAAAAAGAAAGCTACTCTGATATAGGAGAAGTTGTAGCTGAAAAAATGAAGGAACATTTACTGACTCTGGTTCCAGGACGAGATCAGTTGGTTCTGGCAGCTCATCCAGCAAATTTGGCTTTTTTACAAGATACAGCAAGTAGCGTCAAGAAAGTCTTGTCTTTCTATGGGGATCGTCAGCCCTTGTCTGCTGAAAATTTTGCCCTCTATTTTGATATGATTGATGCCCAGCTCTTGATTACAGATAGTGAAAAAACCAAAGAAGCGATTGGAGTCTTTTCTCCTAGTTTGGCTCAAAAGACACACCGGATCACCTCTTTTGACTCCCGACTCCGTTTGGGTTCTAGTCAGGAGCGCAAGGAATCGAAGATTTACTTTTATGTCAATGAAGCCGAGCTCCCAAGTAAGAGCCAGCTCAAGAAGGTCTTAGAAGTGTTGTCTCACCATCCTTTATTTGAAGTTGTTTTTGCATTTTACAATGGCTCGCCGGAGCGTGTTAAGGAATTAGAAGGGCAACTCGAGGAATTGATCGCTAGCGAGCAGGACTTGCATCTGGTTCAATCACCAGCCCAAATGGAAGGGCTTGGGGAAAACCAGATTATCGATGAAGAGTCCGTACAAGACGCACCGGACTATCGCTTTGTAGTTAAGAATTTTTCAAATGAAAATGACATTATTCAAGAGTTGGAAAAAACCCGCTTGATCGTCGATTTAAGTGAGGAGCCCAACCTCTATACTCAGATTGCAGGGATCTCTGCTGGGATTCCTCAGGTCAACCGCGTCCAGACAGAATATGTTGATCATTTGAAAAATGGCTATGTCTTATCAAAGGGAGACAAGGAATTAGAGAAGGCGATTACTCACTTTTTATTGGAATTGAAGCCTTGGAACGAAGCCTTGGTCTACTCGATCGAAAAAATTCAAGAATACACCGGTCAACGCTTGATCGAGAAATGGGAAGGATGGATGAAAGAACGTCATGGATAAAAAACAACAAATACCCCATATTCTCCAAATCGGCTCAAGCAGTTGGCAGGATCAGGTGGAGCTTCCTGATGGACTAGGCTGGCACTTTTTTCAAGCTGCCGCTCTTCCATCGCTCAAAGAGTATATGGAAGAAGAGGAAATCTCCAAATTCAAAGCCTTGATTCTAGAAAAGCCAGAAGATTTATTAGCTTTAGGCGAAGACCTGGCTTATTTTCAACCTTATACCGTTTTTTATGATCAAAGCCATGAACTAGAGGCGCCTTCTGACGAATTGGCCCACCTCTTAAGACTCAAGCAAGCAAGACCCTGGGATTTCTCAAACAAGCATCAATTTCTCTATGTCTTAGAGCGCTTTTTATACGACAATCAATATGGAGATGCCTTTACGGTTCGTGACCTGCGAGTGAGACCTGATTTTGCTGGCCAGCAAACGGTGCTGGGGCAACATTTTCTGAAGCTAGATGGATCATACGGTGAAGAGTTTACACCGATTGCTCAGTGGGTCTACAACTACGTGTATGATGCTAGCCATCCTATCAATTTTTGGTTGGAATATGAAAAAGATCCAAGCTGTCAGCTGCAATTGCGGATTCAATTTTATCGCTTTGGTGCACTGGGAGAGTGGGTCAAAGATGCAGTCTTTTCAGAAGAAGAGATGGAGCAACCGCTAGAATTGGATGGAGCAGAACCTTATTACCTAGCCTTTTCGCTGGAAGCAAAAGGAGAGGGGGCGCTTACGATCGGAGCCTTACATAAGCGCTTGTCACATGGTCCTTTAGGAGAGATGACCGTAGGAGCTAAGACGCTACGGGACCACAAACGCCAAGAAATTTTTGCTTATTTCCATCCTGGCGATATGAAGCCCCCTTTAAACATTTACTTTTCTGGGTATCGTCCAGCCGAAGGTTTTGAAGGGTTTGGGATGATGCGTGCGATGGGTAGTCCCTTTATTCTCTTTTCTGACCCAAGACTGGAAGGTGGATCCTTTTATATGGGATCAGAAGAATTAGAAAATCAAATCACAGCCTTTATTGATCAGCACTTGGACTTGCTCGGCTTTGAGTCCAAAGATATGAATTTCTCAGGCTTGTCCATGGGGACCTTTGGTGCCCTTTACTATGGTGCTCTTTATTCTCCTCATGCGATCTTGGTTGGAAAACCCATTGTCAACCTGGGGGATGTCGCTGCCAATCTGAAATTTAAACGTCCAGATGAGTTTGGAACGTCTCTAGACATGATGCAGTTGATCATTGGGCAAGTGTCACAAGAAGGGATCGGCCAGCTCAATCAACGTTTCTGGGACCGGTTTGAAAAAGCGGACTTTAAGGATACCATTTTAGCCCTTGCCTATATGCGGGATGATGACTACGACCAGCAGGCCTATCCAGATATTTTAGAAGCCTTGTATGAATTACCGGTTCGTATTATCAGTACCAGCCGCGCTGGTCGACACAATGATGCGAGTGGTCCGATCATTGAGTGGTTTGTGACCCAGTACAAAGAAATCATGGAAAGAGACTTTGGAAGAAACCAATGATAAAAATAAAAGAAAATGAAAGCAGACGAATCTACTGGGGCGATACTGTTCTAGCAGATTATCTTTGGGGGTCGACCATTCAGGTGACTGCCCAAGGAAGCGTTCAGTTTCAGAACCCCCTCATGCCATCTGGTCAAGTGCTGAAAACTTGGCATTCGCAGACAAATTTTGGCGCAACTCGTCAAATTCCTAGTCTGCCCCTGCTCAAAAGAGAGCAAGATTATGAATTGGTTATCACGATGGAAGCGACTCCTGCTCATACCGTTATGGTAGAAATCGTCTTCAAAGATCGCTTTGGAGAGGTCGTTGGCCGTCGAGTAACCGCAGAAGGTCGCTTGCCGTTTACCTATCCAGATCAAGCATACGCCTATGAAGTACGCTTGCTCAGTGCAGGTTTGCAAGAGTTTACCTTCCACTATTTCACGATTCAACCAATATCGTCTGAGGGAGCAGAAGTTCTCGAATAGACGAACATCACTGCAAAAAAAGAGGATTACATTGGATTACGTTAAATTAAGAAACATCAAAAAAATCTTAAAAGAAGTCAATAGCTGGAAGGATGACATGGCCCGCTTGACGGATCGACAACTACAGGAGAAGACTGTGGAATTTCGGGAACGTCTAGCTAAGGGTGAGACCTTGGATGATCTCTTACCGGAAGCATTTGCGGTTGCGCGGGAAGCCGATAAACGGGTCTTGGGTATGTTTCCTTATGACGTGCAAGTCATGGGAGGAATTGTCCTCCACCAAGGCAATGTCGCTGAAATGAATACCGGTGAAGGAAAGACCTTGACGGCAACTATGCCAGTTTATCTCAATGCCTTAGAGGGCAAAGGGGTCATGGTTATTACGACCAATACCTATCTGGCAACTCGGGATGCAGAAGAGATGGGACAGGTCTACCGCTTTTTGGGCTTGACTGTCGGCGTTCCTTTAAAACAATCTGAAGACGAAGAATTAGATCCAGAAGTCAAACGGGAGATTTACCGGTCAGATGTCATTTACACGACCAATACTAGTCTGGGCTTTGACTATTTAACAGAGAACTTGACGGCTTCGGCAGATGGCCAGTTTTTAGCTGACTTCAATTACGCCATTGTCGATGAGATTGATTCGGTGCTTCTAGATAGTGCCCAGACTCCCTTGATTATTTCTGGTTCTCCTCGGGTTCAGTCCAACCTTTATGGGATTATTGATACCCTGATCCAAACCTTCAAAGAAGGGGAAGACTTCAAGTTTGATGAAGAAAAGAAACGAGTTTGGTTGACTCGAAAAGGAGCTCATGCAGCAGAAGCTTTTCTTGCTATTCCCAACCTCTATGATCCCCAATACCGTGATTTGGTTCGCCATATCAGCTTAGCACTGCAGGCCAATAAAAACTTTATTAAGGATAAGGACTATGTCATCCATCCCAATGTTGAAGGGCAACCGGAGATTGTCTTACTAGACCAGGCGACGGGTCGCTTGATGGAAATGACGCGCTTGCAAGGAGGACTCCACCAGGCGATTGAAGCTAAAGAGGGTCTCAAGCTGACCCAAGAAACACGGGCCATGGCTTCTATTACTTACCAAAACCTCTTTAAGATGTTTCGGAAGTTGGGAGGCATGACCGGGACTGGGAAGGTCGCTGAGGCAGAGTTTCTTGATACCTATGCCATGTCAGTGATCAAGATCCCAACCAATCGTAAGAAGATCCGCAAGGATTTGCCGGATGAAATCTATCAGACCTTGCCGGAAAAAATCGTGGCTTCCCTGGATTATGTGAAGAAGGTCCACGAAAAGGGCAATCCAATTCTGGTCTTTGCTGGATCCGTTGAGATGTCGATTCTTTATTCGAATCTTCTTTTGCGGGAAGGGATTCCTCACAATCTTCTCAATGCTAACAATGCTCCTCGAGAGGCCCAGATCATTAAGGAGTCTGGTCGAAAAGGTGCTGTGACGGTTGCGACCTCAATGGCCGGTCGGGGAACCGATATCAAGTTGGGACCAGGAGTCGCTGAGTTAGGTGGCTTGGTGGTTGTCGGAACTGAGCGGATGATGAACCAGCGGATTGACCTTCAAATTCGGGGACGTTCAGGTCGCCAAGGAGATCCCGGTTTGACCAAGTTCTTCGTCTCATTGGAAGACGATTTGATGAAAAACTGGGGGCCAGACTGGATCCAGGATACCTATCAAGACTATGATGTGGATGAGCGGATTGGTTCAGCTAAAGCTCTGACCAAGCGCAAGTATAGAAACTTGGTGGAACGGGCTCAAAATGCTAGTGAAAGTTCTGGTCAGGCCAGTCGTCGGATGACGCTAGAATTTGCGGAAAGCATGAACATTCAGCGTGCCATCGTCTACGAAGAGCGCGACCGCTTGATCAAACAAGAAGGTCGCTTGGACGACATCGTTGAAAAAGTTCTTCGTTCCGTCTTTTCAAGCGTAGCCCATAAAAAAGAATACAAGGAACCGGTAGCTTTTTATCGCTATATGTTAGACAATGTGAGCTACCAAGTAGATCCGGAAAAGGCCCACCAAACCTTCCGTAGCAAGAAAACCAAAGAGAATTTCTTATGGGAGATTGCTAAAAGCGAGTTGGAAGCTAAGTATGAGATCTTAGGCACCGATGAGGTGATCGCCCAATTCCAGCGCATGGCCATCCTAAAAGCTATCGATGAAAACTGGGTCGAGCAGGTAGACTATCTGCAACAATTGCGCATGGCACTCTCTGGTCAGTACACCAGTCAGAAAAACCCTTTGGTAGAATTTTTCCAAGAAGCCTACCAATCCTTTGAACGAATGAAAGAGGCGGCCAAAGAACAAATGGTCCGCAATCTCTTACTAAGTCGAGTAGAAATCAATAAAAAAGGGGAAATTGTCTTGCATTTCCCATAAAAGAGGACATTATGACAGTATACAATATCAACCTTGGAATCGGTTGGGCCAGCAGTGGTGTTGAGTATGCCCAGGCCTACCGTGCCCAGTTGTTACGCAATATCCATCAACCAGCCAAGTTTGTCTTTATGGATATGATTCTAGCCGATAATATCCAACATTTAACAGAAAATATCGGTTTTAAAAATGATGAAATCATCTGGCTCTATAGCCATTTTACAGATATAAAAATTGCGCCAACGACCTATACCATTGATCAGGTCTTAGCAGGTTTTGCCGGGAAACCGACTCGTGAAGAAGTCGATGGTAAGATCAAGCGTTTCTTTTATGAGGACCAGGACAACTTTTTGACCTGCTACCTGTGCGCAGAAAACAGTCCCTATGTTGAACGTTGCGAGTACGTGTCTAGAGGAATTTTGGTGAGAAAGGATTATTTCTCCTATACCCGCTATTGTACTGAGTACTTCATTCCCAAAAACAATCAAGCCAACTTGATTGAGCGCCGTTTTTACAATGAAGACGGGACGGTTGCCTACAGCATGCAGATGGCAGATGGCCGCGAAATTTATCGTTTTCCAGATCGCTACCTAGTTGGTCGCCAAGAATTGATCCGCTACTTCATGCAAACTCTTCAATTGACCAAACAAGATCTGGTAATTTTGGATCGGGAAACTAATATCGGTCAGCCTATCTTTGAAGAAGCGCAAAAAGCCCGTCTGGGTGTGGTCGTTCACGCCGAGCACTTCAGTGCCAATAATGTTGATGATCAGTATATCCTGTGGAACAACTACTACGAGTACCAATTTACCAATGCAGACAAGGTGGACTTCTTTATTGTCGCGACTGACCGCCAAAAAGAAATCTTGGCCGAGCAGTTTGCCAAATACACCAACCATCAGCCAGCTATCTATACCATTCCAGTTGGGAGTCTTGCAAGCTTGCCACAAAACGAAAATCGCACCCCATTTTCTATGATTACTGCCTCTCGTTTGGCGACAGAAAAGCATATTGACTGGTTGGTGCGAGCAGTGGTTCGCGCCAAAAAAGAATTGCCAGAACTGTCTTTTGACATCTATGGAAAAGGTGGAGAAGAAGGCAAGTTGCGTTCTCTAATTGATGAATTGGGGGCAGCAGATTATATCCACCTCAAAGGGCATGCCAATTTAGAGGAAATTTATAAGAACTATGAGGTTTACCTGTCAGCGTCGACCAGTGAAGGCTTTGGGTTGACCTTGATGGAGGCGATTGGTTCTGGTCTTCCGATAATCGGTTTTGACGTTCCTTATGGCAACCAGACCTTTGTTACAGAAGGTAAAAATGGCTATCTCATTCCGCCTTCAGCAGATCAAGTGGTCGACCAGATCGCTTCTGCCTTTGCGGAGAAAATCATCCAGCTATACAAAAAAGATGATCTAGCCAGCATGCGTCAAGCATCTTATGCGCGTGCAGAAGACTTTTTGACCAGCCGAGTAGAAGAAGCTTGGGCACAATTGATAGAAGAGGTGACACATGCTGAACGTATTTGATAGTTATTCTCGTGAAAGCCAAGACCTGCTCCACTCCATGAAAGAGTCTGGCTTTGACCACCCGACCGTTGTTTTGGAGCCAAATGGTTTCTTACCAGACGGTGTCGAGTCTCCCTTTATCTATTTCTTAGGACAAGCAAAAGGGGAGAAGCGGGGACGCTACTTTAATGAAGTTCCAGTGCCTGATTTCTGGGAAGTTTCTGGGGATAACAGTTCGGGAAAAGTGACCTACTATGGTCAGGAAAAGGCTCGGATTGTTTACCATGCTGCTTCCTATAAACGCATCGTCGAGCGCTTAGAGTGGTTAGATGATAAGGGGCAAGTGGTCATGATTGAGCGCTTCGACCAATACGGTCGTAAGATCGCTGTAACGACTTGTGGTGATCAAGGTCAGCATTTGGTGACCACTTATTTTGAAGGGGATATCGAGCGTTTGACAGAGAATCACCAAACAGGGGATTTGATCTTAACCTTGGACCATCAACCTATGCAGATTTTCAAGAATCGCTTAGATTACTTTGTCTTTTATCTAGAGTATCGTGGTTTTGATCTAGATGGTTTGGTCTACAATACGCTGGCTACCTCCTTTAGCATTAGTCTCCAGCTAGGCAATAAAGGCATCAAAGGACGCGACGTCCTGGTGTGGCAAGAGCCTCTTCACGACAGCCTTCCGGGCAACATGCAGTTGATTCTAAAGAGCCCAGAAATCCGGACCAAGAAGATCTTGATTCCGCAAAACGCGACCTATCATCGTGCTTTGCAGTTGACCTCGCAAGATCAGCATAGCTATTTTGGTCCCCTTGGCTACCTGTATGATTTCAAGGTGAAAGACGATATCCGTAAAGACGCTTTTGTCTTGACCAATTCGGATCAGATTGAAGCTTTGACCTACCTAGTAGAGAATTTGCCGAATGTGACCTTCCGTGTAGCAGCTTTAACGGAAATGTCTGCGAGTCTCTTGTCTATGGTCCGCTACCCAAATGTGGTCTTGTACCAAAATATCAGTCAAGAGCGGATCAAAGAGTTGCTTAAGGTCTCTAGTATTTATCTGGATATCAACCACTATGCAGAGGTGCAAGGTATTGTTCGCAAGGCCTTCGAACACCAGCAAGTCATCCTTACCTTTAGCCATACCCTGCATGACCGCCACTTCCTCGCACAAGCCAATATCTTTGATCAAGGAAAAGAAGCAGATATGGTGGCTCGTATCCAGGAAATCTACCAATCTGTGGATAACTACAGAGAAGCTGTCGCGCAACAAATTGCCCAATCAAGTAGCGTTGAGCCAGCTGTTTTCAAAGCTCGCTTGCAAGAAGGGATAGGTGGACACAGTGAGTGATCGTAAGAAAGATTTATTTTACAAAGAAGTAGAAGGGCGGATGGAGTCTCTCAAACGCCGTCCTACCGAAAAAGAAAAGACGACACGTTCTGAAAAGATCAATGTCACTTTTAATGTGATCATTGGTTTGGTGATTCTGCTGGGAGTTATTTTTACCCTCTTCAGAGTGTTAGGAGGATCCTAAGATGGAAATGGTATTTGCAATCGGGATCTCGATCTTATCCCTCGCTCTTGTGGTTCTGATCACCCTGCAGCCTCGCCAACAACAATCGCTTTCAACAGATGCGACCAGTAACCTAGGAAAACCAAGTTACTGGCGGTCCCACCGTGGACTCAAGCTAGCGACCCTTGTTGTTAGTATTGTCTTTCTCGTATCCTTATTTCTTTATATGATGGTCGTACAGGCCTAATTTCTAATAGAATGGATAAAAAGAAGTTGGTATTCTCCAACTTCTTTTAGAATGTAATCTATCTGTTTCTTACCTAATGCAACCTAAATGATACTTAAAAAATTAAAGAGATATCAACTATTAGGCTTACTTAGACATCTATTGAAACTTTCCTTAGGTGAGTACGGACGTCAGCGAACTTCGAGGAAGTTCCATGACTTAGTTTTGGACCTAAGGTTCCAAAACTCCCGAGTGCTAGAAACAAGAATGTTTCTAGCACTTATCTCACGGCGGAAAGTTTCTAAGATGACTCTATCTACAATTTGAAGAGGCTAGGACAAAAGTCCTAGCCTCTCAATTATTTTTGGATTGTCGAGCAAGACGCAGTGGTTGAGTGGGCTCTACTACGCTGATTTCATCAGCTTTTACAGCCCTACTCAACTGTGCGGAGGTGGGACGACGAAATCGAATTCTAACGAATTACCGATTTCTGTCCCACTCTCTTTTTTTATCCTGCTTCCTTCTCTTTTATGGTATACTGAAAGCGACAACATGATTGGAGCTTCCGATGAAAAAGATCCCCTTAGTATTTTCAGGCTGTCTGTTAGGACTGGTTGGCGCTGGAAACCTTCTTGCAGACTCGCTACCCTTCCTTGCTCACGCCTTTAGTCTGACAGGTTTGTTCTTCTGGTTTTTCTTTGTCGTTTATCATGCGATTCGCTGGCAAGAAACCAAGATAGAATTCCAACAACCAGCCCTTTTATCTGGGATGGCGACTTTTCCCATGGCAGGGATGATTCTATCCACCTATCTTTTGCGCCTCTTTCCCGCCTTTGGAGGTCTATCACAGTTGGTCTGGTGGTCTGCCTTTCTCTTGGATCTGGGCTTAATTCTCTATTTTACCAAGACCCATGTCCTAGCGCGACCAAGAGCCAATGCCACTCCCAGTTGGACCGTTCTCTATGTGGGTATTGCAGTAGCAGCTTTGACCTATCCAGTTGTGGGAATCAGAGAGATTGCTTATCTCGCTTTAGTGATTGGTTTTGGTTTGACCTTTCTTCTTTATCCCCTTATCTATCATGATTTGAAGCAGTCACCCTTACCCAGTCATCTGTTGGGCCAAGAAGGCATCTATTGCGCTCCCTTTTCCCTTCTTTTAGCAGCCCTGGTTCGTGTGGGTGGAGCAAGCCTGCCTACCTGGTTCTTACTAATCATGGTGGTGGCCTCGCAAGGTTTTTATTTCTTTGTTTTGACGCGCCTACCGAAAATGATCAAAGAAGGTTTTCAACCTGCTTTTTCAGCCCTGACCTTTCCAACAGTCATCACAGCGACCTCTTTGAAAATGGCCCAAGGCTTGTTGCAACTGCCTTTCTTGACAGCTCTCGTATGGCTGGAAACTCTTCTTTGTCTCTTGATTTTAGTCGCTGTCTTAGGAGGTTATGTGGCTTATCTCAGGGAGTAGGAAGTCATCCTTTTTCATTGAAACCTTGTCACGATTATGGTAAGATGCACTATACGATTTGTCATACTTTATAGGAAAGGTATCTATGAAATTCATCAAAGGAAAGCTCTCACTGCTTTATCCCCTCTTTCTGCTCTTGTTTTATTTTTATGTTCGGCCTCAATTTCGCCCCTTGGCCCAGTATGTCTCCAACAGTGTAGCAAGCGCCAATAGCTATTATTGGACCTTATTTGGCCTAGAAGGCCTCTATGCAGTCTTTACAGGATTTTTGGTCTATCGTTTTTCTAAAAAAGCGCAGTTTAAGCTGGGGAAGAACCCTCTTCAAGCTCTGATAGAAGCCGTTTTTGCGGCCTGTTTGGTTTACTGGTTGGACTACTTCATCAGTGGTTTTGTTCAAGGACGGGCAGCCGTTTTGAGTCTCTTTCCACGGGAAATTAGCCCCACAGGGGTGCTTATCCTAGTGATCGCAATGGTCGTTATCCGGCCAGTGACAGAAGAGCTGATCTTTCGTGGAGCCTTGGTGAATGCCTACTTCAAAGGCTGGAAACTCTATGCTGAGATTTGGCTTCCAGCCCTCATATATAGTGGCCTACATTTTCTTCACACTCCCTTTTCGTTGGGAGCTTCTATCATCTATCTCCTGCCGAGTGTGATTTTTGGGATCCTGTATTATCGGAGTAAGACGCTCCTTTCACCTATTTTGGCTCATATCTTGCTCAATCTCTACTACACCTTGCCTTTACTTTTATCTGTATTTAAGTAGTAACCGATTTCCTGAGTGAGATTGGTTTTTTTTGAAAATATGGTATAATAGAATAAATTTAAAAGAGGGAGTTGAGGTTTGAAAAAAAGCTACCGCGTCAAACGTGACAAAGATTTTAATGCTATTTTTAAAAGTGGTCAAAATGTTGCCAATCGGAAATTCGTTGTTTACCGCTTGCACAAGGACCAACCGCATTTTCGAGTCGGCCTGTCTGTTAGTAAGAAACTGGGAAATGCTGTGACCAGAAATCGCATCAAACGTTTGATTCGCCATGTTTTGATCAAACACCAAGCCTTCCTTACGACCGATGATTTTGTTGTCATTGCTCGTAAAGGAGTGGAGGAGCTCGACTTTCATCAAGTAGAGAAAAATCTTGTACATGTCTTAAAATTAGCGCATGTCTACCAAGAAAGGGAATAATGTGAAAAAGAAACTGAAGTTAACTGGATTATTAGGAGCGGCCTTATTGGTCTTGACAGCTTGTGGAACCTCTCAAGTGACAGCTCAGTCGACAGGTGGTTGGGAACGCTTCGTCTACTTCTTTGCAGAAGCTATCCGCTTCTTGTCCTTTGGCGGAAGTATCGGTGTAGGGATTATCGTCTTTACCATTGTCATCCGGACGGTCCTCTTGCCTCTCTTCCAATATCAAATGAATTCAACCCGCAAAATGCAGGAAATTCAACCCCTCCTCAAGGAATTGCAAGCTAAGTATCCTGGGAAGGATCTTGATAGTCGGACCAAGCTTTCTGAAGAGATGCGGGCCCTATACAAGGAAAAAGGTGTCAAAACGTCTTCAGCCTTCCTTCCTCTCTTGATCCAGATGCCGGTCTTGATGGCCTTGTTCCAAGCGCTGAGCCGTGTCGAATTCCTTAAAGTCGGTCACTTCCTCTGGTTGGACCTTGGTGCGATCGACCCGACTTATATCTTGCCGGTTCTTGCAGCACTCTTCACATTTTTCAGCAGTTGGTTGACCAATAAAGCCATGCCAGAGCGTAATGGTAGTGCGACAACCATGATGTATGTGATGCCTGTGATGATCTTCTTCTTTGCCTTGTTCTCAGCCAGCGGGGTCGCACTATACTGGGTGACTTCCAATGCTTACCAAGTCGGGCAAACCTATCTCTTGAACAACCCCTTCAAGATTATTGCAGAGCGTGAAGCAAAAGAACAAGCTTCGCGCGACATGGAAAAACAAAAACGCCGTGCCCTAAACAAAGCACAGAAAAAGAAAAAATAAGAAAGAGGTGGACATATGGTCCTATATACTGGAGCAACTGTTGAAGAAGCGATTCAAAAAGGTCTGAACGATTTAGATATTCCTCGTATGAAGGCACATATTACGGTTGTAGCGCGTGAAAAGAAAGGTTTTCTTGGCTTGTTTGGTAAAAAACTAGCTCAAGTTGAGATTGAGCCCATTGCAGAAACAACGGTTGTGAAAGCTAACCAAAAAGCTGTCAAAGGAGTACCAGACGAGATCAATGCACAAAACGAACCGGTTAAGACGGTGAGCGAAGCAACGGTCGATCTCGGACGCGTCGTTGCAGCGATCAAAAAGGTCGAAGAAGAAGGAGAAGTTGTCTCTGAAGAAATCAAGACAGAAATCCTGAAACATGACAAAGAAGCAGATACCGTTCTTGAAGAAAAAGGGCATGAACATATCCTTGAAAAAGTTAAAGAACCAGCGACAAAAGAATCAAGCGAATCTGATTTCTCAAACCTTGGTATCGAGGTAGAGGAAAACTACAACATCGAAGAAGTCGTAGCTGATGTGACAGCCTATGTTCAAACAGTGGTCGATGAAATGGATGTGGATGCAACCATCTCAAGCAGTCACAACCGCCGTACAGTCAATATGCAAATTGATACCAATGAACCAGGACGTGTCATTGGTTACCACGGAAAAGTCTTGAAGGCTCTTCAACTTTTGGCACAAAATTACCTCTATAACCGCTACTCAAAGAATTTTTACATTACCATTAATGTTAATGACTATGTAGAACACCGGGCAGAAGTTCTTCAAAGCTATGCTCAGAAGTTGGCAACACGTGCCCTCGAAGATGGGCAAGCCCAACAGACAGATCCGATGTCAAACAGTGAACGCAAAATCATTCACCGTATCGTCTCTAAGATGGAAGGAGTCACTAGCTACTCTGAAGGGGAAGAACCAAACCGTTACGTGGTGGTAGACATCGAAGGATAATCTAGCTATTATTTCCCATAAGGGAGAGACGGGATTGAGCCGATCTCTCCTTTTTTAGGTTTAGAAAGGAAGCAAATGGCATTTGCAGCGATTCGAGAGTTTTTAAAGCTTCAAGGAATTCACTACCAGGCCCCAGCAAAGGCTGGAGTGCTAGCCTTAGAGATGGAGCAGTATCGTGCCCTAGCTCAAGCGGCTCGTAAGGAATTCACCGATTTAGTCTCAGCCTTTCAGAAGCGTCACCCCTACTTGGAGCAAGATCGGACCAGCCAGTGGATGAACCAGGCCCAGGTCTTGCGCCCTCATTTTTGGGCCTATCTAAAAGGAGAAGGGACGATGGCAGAGCCTATGTTTGCCTTGAGGCTCTATGGAGATGCAGTTGATTTTGGTGTTTCCTTAGAGGTGAGCTTTATCGAGCGAAAAAAAGATGAGCAGAGCCTTCAAAAACAACACAAGGTTCTCACCCTTCCTATCTCTCAGCCAGTTTATTATTTCGCCCAGAAAAATGGAGAGAGTCAAAGGGTAGAAGGAACAGAAAAGAATCGCCATGATCTGTTGCAAGCAGTAGCAGAAGGGGCGGTTCGTAAGGTCCTCGTCAAATACGATGTTTCTCTAGTCGAGGAAGATTCTCCTGAGAATATCCTGGATCAGTTGCAAGAGGCGCTGATGGCTCTGGAACCCTACTACTTGGCAACCCGTCAGGTGTAGAAAGGTGTTCTCCGACCTGTATTTGCAACAATTTTGCCATAGCTATTGACAAATAGAGTCGAATCCGATAGAATAGTAAAGTATGTTTAGTAACTGATCACAACTAGCCGGCTAAACGAATACAAAATCTATGAGGAGGTATTCATCGTGAAACGTACTTATCAACCAAGTAAACTTCGTCGTGCGCGCAAACATGGTTTCCGTCACCGTATGGCAACTAAAAATGGTCGTCGCGTATTGGCAGCTCGTCGTCGTAAAGGACGCAAAGTTTTGGCTGCCTAATTCAGATAAAAACCTAAAAACCAGTAGAAACTCGAGACTACTGGTTTTTGTTTTGTCCGAAAGTGAATTTAGAGGCGCTTTCTGCTATAATAGAAAGAAGAAAAACTCGGAAGAAAAGGAAGATCATGCAGATTTTTGATACCCACACCCATCTCAATGTGGAAGAATTCGCAGGAAAAGAACAAGAAGAGCTCGACTTGGCCAAGGAAATGGGCGTTGTAGCCCACAATATCGTTGGTTTTGACAAACCGACGATTGAGCGTGCCATGGAGTTGGCAGACCAGCATCCAGAACTCTATCTCACGCTTGGTTGGCACCCCACTGAGGCGGGAGATTATAGTCCTGAAGTGGAGGCCTATTTACTTGAACAGCTAAAACATCCCAAAGTCGTCGCACTCGGAGAAATCGGTCTGGATTACCACTGGATGACAGCACCAAAAGATGTCCAAGAAAAGGTTTTTCGTCGTCAGATTCAATTGTCTAAAGACTTGGACCTCCCCTTTGTGGTGCATACACGTGATGCTTTAGAAGATACTTATGCCATCATCAAGAGTGAAGGAGTCGGTCCTCGCGGTGGGATCATGCATTCTTTCTCAGGAAGTTTAGAAGAAGCTAAACGCTTCATGGATTTGGGAATGATGATCTCCTTTTCTGGAGTGGTGACCTTTAAGAAAGCCACAGATGTCCAAGAAGCGGCAGCTGGCCTTCCGTTAGACAAGATCTTGGTTGAAACAGATGCCCCTTATCTGGCACCAGTTCCCAAACGTGGCCGAGAAAATAAAACAGCCTACACTCGTTATGTAGTAGACTTCATTGCAGAACTACGTGGCTTAACAACAGAAGAAGTGGCTCAGGCAACCTATGACAATGCAAGAAAGGTATTTGGCCTTGACTGAGAAAAGAAAAATACCAGAAGTGATTGTCGTGGAGGGCAAGGACGATACGGTCAATCTGAAACGCTATTATGAGGTGGATACCTATGAAACACGAGGCTCTGCGATCGATCAAGATGACTTGGAACGAATTGCTACCTTGCAAGAGTTGCGTGGGGTCATTGTTTTTACCGATCCAGACTATAATGGCGAGCGCATTCGCAAGATCATCATGCAAGAAATTCCGCAAGCCAAGCATGCTTTTTTGAATCGTGGCGAAGCAGTACCCAAGTCCAAGACCAAGGGGCGTTCCTTGGGAGTGGAGCATGCTAGTTTTGAAGACTTAGAAAAAGCCCTGGCTGGACTGGTTGGCTCCTATGAAGATGAGAATTTCTTTGATATCACAAAGACTGATTTGATGCGTCTTGGCCTGTTGATGGGCAACGATAGTCGCAAACGACGGGAATACTTAGGAGAAGAACTCCGTATTGGCTACTGCAATGGCAAACAACTGATCAAACGCTTGGAGTTGTTTGGAATCAGCTTGGCTGAGGTTGAGGATGCTATGAAAAGTTATGAGAATAACTAAGTGAACCTCAAATGTAAGTAGAAGGTGTTGCAATAGTAGTAAATAAAGTTATTTCTAGGAGATTCATCTTAAAAAAATCAAATAGAAATGTGTAAAGGAATAACAATATGAAAATAATCGTTGATAGAGAATCTGTCTGTATGGGGGACGATGTTTTACCTCATGAAGTGGAATTTGAAGTCTCTGAAGACATGACGGTGAAAGAATTTTTTGATTTTCTAGAAAAGGAACGTTATTTACCATCTATTCAAGGAAACAATGTCGCCTGGGAACTTCGAAATCGAAATGGGGAACAAGGTGTTTATTTTACTAAAACACGAGAGATTATCCATCCGGAAGCAGTATTAAAAGAGATGTTGGAAGGAATTGCTGGGACTCCCTTGTTTGTTTTACTCTATCATTCTACCCCGGAAGCATACTATATTAGAAAAGAGAAAAAATGAGAATTGCAGATTATAGCGTGACCAAGGCAGTGCTGGAGCGTCACGGTTTTACCTTTAAAAAATCCTTCGGACAAAACTTTCTGACCGATACCAACATCCTTCAAAAAATTGTGGACACTGCTGAGATTGATAAGCAGGTCAATGTCATCGAAATCGGTCCCGGAATTGGAGCTCTCACTGAGTTTTTGGCAGAAAATGCTGCAGAAGTGATGGCCTTTGAGATTGATGACCGCTTAGTTCCCATCTTAGCGGATACCTTGCGTGATTTTGATAATGTGACGGTTGTCAACCAAGACATCCTCAAGGTGGATCTCAACCAGTACATCGCAGAGTTTAAAAATCCAGAGCTTCCAATTAAGGTAGTAGCCAACCTTCCATACTACATCACGACTCCCATCCTCATGCACTTGATTGAGTCTAAAATTCCTTTCCAAGAATTTGTGGTCATGATGCAAAAAGAGGTCGCCGACCGTATTTCAGCTGAGCCCAACACCAAGGCTTATGGGTCTTTGTCTATTGCAGTCCAATACTATATGACAGCTAAGGTGGCCTTTATCGTACCACGCACCGTCTTTGTGCCAGCGCCAAATGTCGACTCTGCCATCCTCAAGATGGTGCGTCGCGAAGAACCAGCAGTGGCCGTCAAGGATGAAGATTTCTTCTTCTCTGTCAGCAAGGCTAGCTTTGTCCACCGCCGCAAAACGCTTTGGAACAACTTGACTAGTCGCTTTGGCAAGACCGAAGAAATCAAAGCCAAACTAGAAGTAGGGATTGAAGCTGCAGGCCTGCAACCATCTGTGCGAGGAGAAGCTCTTAGCTTAGAAGATTTCGCCCGCTTAGCAGATGGTCTTCTAGAAGCAGGAATAAAATAACAGAAAAGCCATAGGTTATAACCTATGGCTTATTTGCATCGTAAGGAAAGGACGGGATTTGAACCCGCGCGTGAAGAAAATCCACTTGCCGGATTTCGAGTCCGGTGCCGTACCAAGCTGGGCCACCTTTCCAAGATGCGGAGAAAGGGATTTGAACCCTCACGCCCGAAGGGGCACATGCGCCTGAAGCATGCGTGTCTGCCGTTCCACCACCTCCGCATAGTTCTATTATACACTTTTTAGGAAAATTGCCAAGGAAAAAAAGGAAACACGTCAAAGTCCCTAACATGAAAACCATAGACAGTATGAGACTACAACCTGTTACAGGAAGTTCTTGCAGATTTTCTTATCAAGCAATCCAGCCTTATTTCTCATTTTTTGGTATAATAGATAGTATTAATCTCAAAGGAGTGCGATTTGCAAGGAACCATCGTCAAGGCCTTGGCTGGCTTCTACTATGTGGAGTCAGACGGCCACATTTACCAGACACGGGCTCGTGGAAATTTTAGAAAAAAAGGACAGACTCCTTATGTGGGGGATCAGGTGGAGTTTTCAGCTGAAGAGAATTCAGAAGGCTACATCTTGAGTATTGCCCCTCGAAAAAATAGCCTCGTGCGCCCTCCGATTGTCAATATTGATCAGGCAGTAGTCATCATGTCGGCTAAGGAGCCGGATTTTAATGCCAATCTCTTGGATCGTTTTCTGGTCCTTCTAGAGCACAAGGGGATTCATCCCATTGTCTATATTTCAAAACTGGACTTGTTAGAAGATATGGCAGACATCCACTACTACCAAGGAATCTATCAGGCTATTGGCTATGATTTTGTCTTGTCGATTGAGGAACTTTTGCCCCTTTTAACCCATAAAACTACCGTCTTTATGGGACAGACCGGTGTGGGAAAATCGACCTTGCTCAATAAAATCGCTCCGGACCTGGAGCTTGAAACGGGTGAGATTTCAGATAGTCTGGGGCGTGGTCGACACACGACTCGAGCTGTCAGCTTTTACTATCTAAATGGTGGCAAGATTGCAGACACCCCTGGTTTTTCATCCCTTGATTATGAAGTGACAACCAGTGAAGATTTAAATCAAGCCTTTCCAGAGATTGCGGACGTGAGCCACTCTTGTAAATTTCGTACCTGTACCCACACGCATGAGCCTGCTTGTACGGTGAAACCAGCCGTTGAAAGAGAGGAAATTGCGACTTTCCGATATGAGGATTACTTGCAATTTCTAAGTGAGATTGAAAATCGTCGCGAAACCTATAAAAAAGTTTCGAAAAAAATGCCAAAATAGGAGACAATAGAAGAATGAAAACAATGAAAATAGCACCCTCAATTTTGAGTGCAGATTATGCCAATTTTGAAAGTGAGTTGAAACGCTTAGAAGCAGCTGGAGCCGACTATGCTCATATCGATGTCATGGATGGTCATTTTGTGCCAAATATCAGCTTTGGGGCTGGAGTGGTAGAGAGCATGCGTCCGCATAGCAAGTTGGTCTTTGATTGCCACTTGATGGTGACCAATCCCGAACACCACATTGAAGAATTTGCCCGTGCAGGTGCAGATATCATCAGCATTCATGTGGAAGCGACTCCTCATATCCACGGAGCTCTTCAAAAAATTCGTCAAGCCGGTGTGAAAGCTAGTGTTGTGATTAATCCAGGAACTCCTGTAGACAGTATCAAACACGTCTTGAACTTGGTGGATCAAGTCTTGGTCATGACCGTTAATCCAGGATTCGGTGGTCAAGCCTTTCTTCCAGAAACAATGGACAAGGTGCGTGAATTAGCGGCTCTTCGTGAAGAGAAAGGATTAGACTTTGATATCGAAGTCGATGGCGGAATTGATGGCCAAAGTATTTCTCAAGCAAAGGAAGCCGGGGCTAATGTTTTTGTAGCGGGCTCTTATGTCTTTAATGGAGATGTCAATGAGCGTGTGCAAACGCTCCGAGATGCCATCAATGGTTAATATAGGAGTATTGGCAGGTGGAGATTCTTCTCTACTACCAAAAGATCAAGAGCTTTACGTAGGTGTCGACGGAGGCTGTTTGAAGTTGCTGGAACAAGGCTTGCCTTTAGATATGGCTGTGGGGGATTTTGATTCCATTTCTGAAACTGATTTGAGCAAGATCCAAACCCAAGCCAAGCAAGTGGTTCAATCCGTCCCTGAAAAGAACGATACGGATTTGGAATTGGCCTTGAAAGTAGCCTTTGAGGCCTATCCAGATGCTGCTGTCACCGTTTATGGTGCCTTTGGCGGTCGCTTGGATCACTTTTTGTCCAATATCTTTTTGCCGACCGATCCAGACCTAGCTCCCTACATGGAGCAGATCCAATTAGTCGACGGTCAAAATCGCTTGATCTACAGACCAGCTGGTTGCCATGAGATTCAGCCAGATCCAGCCATGTCCTATGTTGGTTTTATGCCTGTCGGACAAGGTCGCTTAGAGATCACAGGAGCTAAGTATCCGCTCCATCAGGAGAATTATTTTTTGAAGGCCATGTATGGCTCCAATGAATTTTTGGATCAACCGATTCAAGTGAGTCTTGATCGTGGCTATCTTGTCATTGTTTATAGTAAAGACAGAGGTTAATATGAATATCATTCTGCTTCTGATTGGCCTGCTCAATCTGGGCCTCCTCATCTATCTCTTGCAACGGTCAGATGATACCAGACCGGCTTTACGAGAGATGCTGGAAGACCACGAGGATCATTTGACAGACCAGTTGGACTATCGTTTTGAAAAAGAAAGACAAGCAAGCCAGATTGCCAATCAGCAGTTAGAGATCGCGCTGACAGATCGCTTAACCGAGATGCGAGTAGAGATCCACCAGCAGACGACGGCTCTGCGCGCTGAGATGAATGAGCACTTTACTAAAAATCGGGACAAAACAGATGAGCGCATGCGCCAGATCCAAGAGTCCAATGAAGTGCGGCTAGAACAGATGCGCCAAACGGTAGAAGAAAAATTGGAGAAAACCTTGCAGCACCGCTTGCAGACCTCCTTTGAGACGGTTTCAAAACAATTGGAGTCGGTCAACAAAGGGTTGGGAGAAATGCAGACAGTGGCGCGGGATGTCGGAACCCTTAATAAAGTTCTCTCCAATACCAAGACGCGTGGGATTATGGGCGAATTGCAGCTAGGCCAAATCATTGAAGATATCTTGACCCCAGCCCAGTATGAGCGGGAGTTTGTCACCGTTCCCCAATCCAGTGAGCGCGTGGAGTATGCTATTAAGCTTCCAGGACAAGGAGAGGAGCCAGTCTATCTGCCGATTGACTCTAAATTCCCACTGGAAGACTACTATCGTCTGGAAGAAGCTTATGAATCAGGAGAGAAAGAGGAGATCGAGCGTTACCGCAAGGCCCTTCTTGCTAGTATCAAGCGTTTTGCTAAGGATATCCAACAAAAATACCTCTTTCCACCAGCGACAACGAATTTCGGAATTCTCTTTTTGCCAACTGAAGGCCTCTATTCCGAAGTGGTTCGCAATCCAGAATTCTTCGATCGCTTGCGTCGAGACGAACAAATTTTAGTGGCTGGGCCAAGTACGCTATCAGCCCTCTTGAACTCCTTGTCTGTTGGCTTTAAAACGCTCAACATCCAAAAGAGTGCAGATGACATTAGCAAGGTGTTGGGATCGGTCAAATCAGAATTCCATAAGTTTGGAGGGATTCTGGCCAAGACTCAGCGCCATTTAAAGAATGCTTCCAATAATATTGATGATTTGCTAACCAGACGGACCAGTGCCATCGAGCGGACACTCCGCCAAATCGAAAGCGATGAGGACCTGCTGGGACTAGATGTATATATAGAAGATGGAGAAGATGATGGTCAAAATTAACCAAATGAAAAAAGATGAATTGTTCGAAGGATTCTATTTGATCAAGTCAGCAGAAGTGCGTCAAACGCGGGCCGGGAAAAACTACTTAGCCTTTGTCTTCCAGGATGAGACCGGTACAATCGAAGGCAAACTATGGGACGCTCAACCCCACAATGTAGAGAGCTTTACAGCTGGGCGCGTGGTCCATATGTCTGGCCGTCGAGAAGTTTACAATAATACCCCGCAAGTCAATCAATTGAACATGCGTTTGCCACAAGCAGGAGAGCCTAACAATCCAGCAGACTTCAAGGAAAAACCACCAGTAGATCCCAAAGAATTGCATGAATACCTGTCAAACATGATTTTCAAAATTGAAAATCCAGTCTGGCAACGGATTGTCCGGGCCCTCTATGGGAAATATGAGAAAGAGTTTTATAGCTATCCAGCTGCTAAGACCAACCACCATGCCTTTGAAGCAGGCCTTGCTTATCATACGGCAACCATGGTCCGCTTGGCAGATAGTATCGGCGATATCTATCCTCAGTTGAATAAAAGTTTGCTCTTTGCAGGGATTATGTTACACGATTTGGCCAAAGTGATCGAGTTGACGGGACCTGAAAATACAGAATACACTGTTCGAGGCAACCTCATCGGCCACATTGCACTGATCGATGAAGAAATCACCAAGGTCTTGCAAGAGTTGAAGATTGATGACCAAAAAGAAGAAGTCATCGTCCTTCGCCATGTGATCTTGAGTCACCATGGCTTGCTGGAATACGGTAGTCCTGTTCGTCCAAAAATCATGGAAGCAGAGATTATTCATATGATCGACAATTTGGATGCGGAAATGATGATGATGACAACAGCACTTGGCTTAATTGGTCCTGGCGAAATGACCAATAAAATCTTTGCTATGGAAAATCGTTCCTTCTATAAACCGAATCTCGACTAGTAAAAACAGCGAGAAATACGGGAATGATTCTGCCAAAAATAAAATAATCAGGGAAAAACGGCCTTCTGTAAATCAGAATGTTCGTTTTTTTCGCTTCTTATGGTATAATGATAGAAAAAACTACATGGTGAGAAAATGAAATTAAGAAGAAGTGAACGGATGGTCGTGATTTCTAATTACTTGATCAACCATCCTTATGAATTGACTAGCCTCAATACGTTTGCGGAAAAGTATGAGTCTGCCAAGTCTTCCATCTCAGAAGATATCGTGATCATTAAGCGTGCATTTGAAGAGATGGAAATCGGAAATATTGAGACCATCACAGGAGCTGGTGGAGGTGTTATCTTTACACCGTCTATCTCAGATCAAGAATCCAAAGAAATCGTCGAAGATCTTTGCAAGCAACTGTCTGAAAGTGATCGTATCCTTCCTGGTGGCTACATTTACCTATCTGATCTTTTGAGTAATCCGAAGATTTTGAATCGGATCGGACGCATCATTGCCAAAGCCTTCCGGGATAAGAAGATTGATGCTGTCATGACCGTAGCGACCAAGGGAGTTCCTCTAGCCAATGCAGTAGCCAATGTCTTGAATGTTCCTTTTGTTATTGTCCGTCGTGATTTGAAAATCACAGAAGGGTCAACCGTTAGTGTCAACTATGTTTCAGGCTCAAGTGGGGATCGTATTGAGAAAATGTTCCTTTCAAAACGGAGCCTAAAAGCAGGAAGCCGGGTCTTGATTGTCGATGACTTCCTTAAAGGTGGCGGAACGATTAACGGGATGGTCAGCCTCTTGGCTGAATTCGATTCTGAATTAGCCGGGGTAGCTGTCTTTGCGGATAATGCTGCAACCGACCGGGAATTCTTTGAACACAAATCCTTATTGCGCGTGACCAACATCGATGTAAAAGAAAATAAATTGAGTGTCGAAGTTGGGAATATCTTTGATTAAGAGCAACAAAGGAGGATCAAAAAGTGAAAAGAATTTTAGATCGATTTGATAATAGTCCTTTGTGGATTCGATTGGTGACAGTTCTGTCTTTATCCTTTATTTTGGTAGCTGGTTTGTATACCGTTAAAAAGAATACGGCTGCCCAGGTAACGACAGAAATTCAACCTGCTAAAAAAACAGGTTCCCTTCCAGTGAAAAAGGAAACAAAGGAAGAAAAAGAAAAGAAAGAAGAAAAGAAAAATACAGAAGCTGCTGAAAAAGCAGTCGTTCAAATGGAAACAACTCCAAGTCAAGATTCTGTGAACGCTGCCCAAGCTGCTGTGAAGAAAGTCAAAGATGCGACTCAAAAGCAATCGCTTGAGGCCCGTATCCAATACATCGCTAACTATTATGGGCTGACCTATGAGAGTGACACAGCGGCAACACAGCAGACTCAAACAGACGCTAATGCCAACACGAACGCAAATGCTAATGCCAATGCCAATGCTAATACTAATGCTGGAGTAGCTGGAGCCAATGCGACAGTTCAACCACAACAGCAACAACAGTATGCTCCGGCTGCAGATGCAGGGGCAGAAGAACCTGCTGAAGCTGGTCAATAATGAACTTTTTCGACTTCTTTAAAAAATAAAAAAACATCTTGCAATCAAAGTGCCGTCATGTTATAATAATAGACGGTACTTTTTACTTTTGGTCTCTCAAGAGTGTACAGGGACGTGCTGACAAATGTTGCAAAAGTACACACAGATGGTAGCTGTCACCAAGTGTACCATCACCAAAAATAAAAAATTTCACAGGAGAATGTAGATGCCTACAATTAACCAATTGGTTCGCAAACCGCGTAAATCAAAAGTAGAAAAATCTAAATCACCAGCTTTGAACGTTGGTTACAACAGTCATAAAAAAGTTCAAACAAACGTTTCTTCACCACAAAAACGTGGTGTTGCAACTCGTGTTGGAACAATGACACCTAAAAAACCTAACTCTGCCCTTCGTAAATTTGCCCGTGTACGTTTGAGCAACTTGATCGAAGTAACTGCTTATATCCCAGGTATCGGACACAACTTGCAAGAACACAGCGTGGTTCTTCTTCGTGGTGGACGTGTAAAAGACCTTCCAGGGGTACGTTACCATATCGTCCGTGGAGCACTTGATACTGCAGGTGTAAACGATCGTAAACAAGGCCGTTCTAAATACGGTACTAAAAAACCAAAAGCATAAGGAAAGGGGATAAAGAAAAATGAGTCGTAAAAACCGTGCGCCTAAACGCGATGTATTGCCAGATCCGCTTTACAATTCACAATTAGTTACTCGTCTTATCAACCGCGTTATGCTTGATGGTAAACGTGGTACAGCTGCTTCAATCGTTTACGGAGCTTTCGAACAAATTAAAGAAGCTACTGGAAACGATGCTCTTGAAGTATTCGAAACAGCTATGGAAAACATCATGCCTGTACTTGAAGTACGTGCTCGCCGTGTCGGTGGTTCTAACTACCAAGTCCCAGTTGAAGTTCGTCCAGAACGTCGTACAACACTTGGACTTCGTTGGTTGGTAACAATCGCTCGTCAACGTGGTGAACACACAATGGTTGATCGTCTTGCAAAAGAAATCTTGGATGCAGCGAACAACACTGGTGCAGCTGTTAAGAAACGTGAAGATACTCACCGTATGGCTGAAGCTAACCGTGCATTCGCACACTTCCGCTGGTAAGATCATGATGCTAGGAACGGCAAGGATGCAAAGTGAAAATAGGAAACTGACGCAGTATTCGATGAATACAAGGAAGTTTATCTTTTTCACACAGCATCCCGTTCCGGCTCAAATCGGCTAACTAACTTTAGCCCGAGTTCAATTAAGCTTCGTCAGCTCTTGAACCCAATTCAACTCTTCTTACAAGTTGGAACCAAAACTTAGCATGAAAACACTGAGAACGGGTAGGTCCTGCCTATCCGTTTTTATTAAATCATGTTATAATAGAATATAGAAATAAAAAATATAGGAGAAACAAACCTCATGGCACGCGAATTTTCACTTGAAAAAACTCGTAATATCGGTATCATGGCTCACGTCGATGCTGGTAAAACAACTACAACTGAGCGTATCCTTTACTACACTGGTAAGATTCACAAAATCGGTGAAACTCACGAAGGTGCGTCACAAATGGACTGGATGGAGCAAGAGCAAGAACGTGGTATCACCATCACATCTGCCGCTACAACAGCTCAATGGAAAGACACTCGTGTAAACATCATCGACACACCAGGACACGTGGACTTCACTATCGAAGTTCAACGTTCACTCCGCGTTTTGGACGGTGCTGTAACCGTTCTTGACTCACAATCAGGTGTTGAGCCTCAAACTGAAACAGTTTGGCGTCAAGCAACTGAATACGGAGTTCCACGTATCGTATTCGCTAACAAGATGGATAAAATCGGTGCTGACTTCCTTTACTCAGTAAGCACACTTCATGACCGTCTTCAAGCAAACGCTCACCCAATTCAATTGCCAATCGGTGCTGAAGATGACTTCCGCGGAATCATTGACTTGATCAAGATGAAAGCTGAAATCTATACTAACGACCTTGGTACAGATATCCTTGAAGAAGATATTCCAGCTGAATACCTTGAACAAGCTCAAGAATACCGTGAAAAATTGGTTGAAGCAGTTGCTGAAACTGATGAAGACTTGATGATGAAATACCTTGAAGGGGAAGAAATCACTAACGAAGAATTGAAAGCTGGTATCCGTAAAGCTACAATCAACGTTGAGTTCTACCCAGTACTTTGTGGTTCTGCCTTCAAGAACAAAGGGGTTCAATTGATGTTGGATGCGGTCCTTGACTACCTTCCAAGCCCACTTGATATCCCTGCAATCAAGGGTGTGAACCCAGATACAGACGAAGAAGAAGAACGTCCAGCATCTGATGAAGAGCCATTTGCAGCTCTTGCCTTCAAGATCATGACTGACCCATTCGTAGGTCGTTTGACATTCTTCCGTGTTTACTCAGGTGTCTTGAACTCAGGTTCATACGTCTTGAACACTTCTAAAGGTAAACGTGAACGTATCGGACGTATCCTTCAAATGCACGCCAACACTCGTAAAGAAATCGAAACAGTTTACTCTGGAGATATCGCTGCTGCCGTTGGTTTGAAAGATACTACAACTGGTGACTCATTGACAGATGAAAAAGCAAAAATCATCCTTGAATCAATCGAAGTTCCAGAACCAGTTATCCAATTGATGGTTGAGCCTAAATCTAAAGCAGACCAAGACAAGATGGGTATCGCCCTTCAAAAATTGGCTGAAGAAGATCCAACATTCCGCGTTGAAACAAACCCTGAAACTGGTGAAACAGTTATCTCTGGTATGGGTGAGTTGCACTTGGATGTCCTTGTTGACCGTATGAAACGTGAATTCAAGGTTGAAGCTAACGTTGGTGCCCCTCAAGTATCTTACCGTGAAACATTCCGCGCTTCTACACAAGCACGTGGATTCTTCAAACGTCAATCTGGTGGTAAAGGTCAGTTTGGTGATGTTTGGATCGAATTTACTCCAAACGAAGAAGGTAAAGGATTCGAGTTCGAAAATGCGATCGTCGGTGGTGTGGTTCCACGTGAATTCATCCCTGCAGTAGAAAAAGGACTTCAAGAATCTATGGCGAACGGTGTCCTTGCTGGTTACCCAATGGTTGACGTGAAAGCTAAGCTTTACGATGGTTCATACCACGATGTCGACTCATCTGAAACTGCCTTCAAGATCGCTGCATCTCTTGCGCTTAAAGAAGCTGCTAAGACTGCACAACCAGCTATCCTTGAACCAATGATGCTTGTAACCATCACAGTTCCTGAAGAAAACCTTGGGGATGTTATGGGTCACGTAACTGCTCGTCGTGGACGTGTAGATGGTATGGAAGCACACGGTGCAAGCCAAATCGTTCGTGCTTATGTGCCACTTGCTGAAATGTTCGGTTACGCTACTGTCCTTCGTTCTGCAACTCAAGGACGTGGTACCTTCATGATGGTATTTGACCACTACGAAGATGTACCAAAATCAGTACAAGAAGAAATCATTAAAAAAGCTAAAGGTGAAGCTTAATTTACCAATGCTTAAAAACTCTTCCCACTTTGGGAAGAGTTTTTCTTTGTTCCAAAAGTGAGTACAAGTAAAATAGCGCTTTTCCTATCGATCAAGACTTTGTGAAAAACTTTAATAAAAGAGGTGGTGATCTATGATAAATCTTGCTTTTCGTTGGGAAATAGTTGCTTTTTAATGCAATAAAGTATATAATAGAGACTGTTAAAAGATGTTTGGCGCTGTGTCAAGTTACTCTTTTCACAAAAAATTTTTTTGATTTTCATAAGGAGGAAATCACGAATGGTAGTTAAAGTTGGTATTAACGGTTTCGGTCGTATCGGACGTCTTGCTTTCCGTCGTATCCAAAACGTAGAAGGTGTTGAAGTTACACGCATCAACGACCTTACAGATCCAGTTATGCTTGCACACTTGTTGAAATACGATACAACTCAAGGTCGTTTCGACGGTACTGTGGAAGTTAAAGAAGGTGGATTCGAAGTTAACGGTAAATTCGTTAAAGTTTCTGCTGAACGCGATCCAGAACAAATCGACTGGGCTAACGACGGTGTAGAAATCGTTCTTGAAGCAACTGGTTTCTTTGCTACTAAAGCAGCTGCTGAAAAACACTTGCATGCTGGTGGTGCTAAGAAAGTTGTTATCACTGCTCCTGGTGGATCAGATGTTAAAACAGTCGTATTTAACACTAACCACGATATTCTTGATGGTACTGAAACAGTTATCTCAGGTGCTTCATGTACTACAAACTGCTTGGCTCCAATGGCTAAAGCTCTTCAAGATAACTTCGGTGTTGTTGAAGGATTGATGACTACTATCCACGCTTACACTGGTGACCAAATGATCCTTGATGGTCCACACCGTAAAGGTGACCTTCGTCGTGCACGCGCTGGTGCTGCTAACATCGTTCCTAACTCAACTGGTGCTGCTAAAGCAATCGGTTTGGTTATCCCTGAATTGAACGGTAAATTGGACGGAGCTGCACAACGTGTTCCTGTTCCAACTGGATCAGTTACTGAATTGGTAGTTGTTCTTGACAAGAACGTTACTGTTGATGAAGTGAACGCAGCTATGAAAGCAGCTTCAAACGAATCATACGGTTACACTGAAGATCCAATCGTTTCTTCAGACGTTGTAGGTATGTCTTACGGATCATTGTTTGACGCAACTCAAACTAAAGTTATTGACGTTGACGGTAAACAATTGGTTAAAGTTGTTTCATGGTATGACAACGAAATGTCTTACACTGCACAACTTGTTCGTACTCTTGAATACTTCGCAAAAATTGCTAAATAATTCATGCGTATGATGAGAGGAGGGAAACCTCCTCTTTTTTTGTACTTTTTTTAGGGCTTTCTCATCATATTATAGGAATTGCTAAAATAGATTGACAGTGCTAAATAGATTAGGGTATCCTATTCTTGATTGGAGATTTCTAATACAAGAAAATGAAAGCGATTACAGGTCGTAGAGAAAGGAGCCAATGGAAATCGCTCAAGAAAAAGAAAAAAACCATACAAGGAGGTCAAGATGAAAGGTCATCTATTTGAAAAGAAAGAACGATTTAGTATACGAAAATTCAGTGTGGGAGTTTGTTCCACATTGATTGGGTTAGCATTTTTAGGGACAGGCGCTGTCTCTGCAGATGAGGCGGTTTCTACTAGTGAACAACCCTTAGAAACCTCTTCAGTAGCGACCGAAGACGTCAATCATTTAGTGAGAGAAGCTGGTGTCTATACTGCAGATGCGGCACTTCCTACAGCTGATCCTGCAAAACCAGCCGCAGAAGCGGTCACTCCAGAGGCTAGGCCTACAAGTACAGAAGCTAGCTCGACAACTACAGATACTCCAGCTGTTTCAGAGACTGAAAAACCGAAAGCTACTGCTGAGAAAGTGGCTGATTTACCAACCAATGAAGAAAAACAATTAAGACCCAAAGAAGTTAAGTTCGATACCTGGGACGATCTCTTGAAGTGGGAACCAGGAAAACGAGTGGATGACGATATGAACAGAGCAAGCGTTCCACTTGCGAGTCGTTTCCAAGGAAAACAAATTAATGAACAAGCCAACCCTGAAGCGAAGATCCAAGCGCTGTCAAACATGAACTCCAAAGCCAAGGATCATGCGTCTGTCGGCGGGGAAGAGTTTAAGGCCTATGCTTTTGATTACTGGCAATATTTGGATTCTATGGTCTTTTGGGAAGGGCTGGTCCCATCAGCAGATGTGATCGATGCTGCCCACCGAAATGGGGTTCCTATTTATGGGACAATCTTTTATAACTGGTCTAGCAGCATCAAGGATCAAGAACGTTTTGCAGAAACCTTGAAAGAAGATAGTGAAGGCTCTAAAACTTTCCCGATCGCCCGTAAATTAGTCGAACTTGCCAAGTACTATGGCTTTGATGGTTACTTTATCAACCAAGAAACGACCGGAAATCTTGTAGAACCATTGGGTCCAAAATTGAGAGATTTTCTTCTTTATACCAAGGAATATGCGAAAAGTCTGAACTATCCGATTAAGTATTCTTGGTATGATGCTATGACCTATGAATATGGCCGTTACCATGAGAATGCGCTGGGAGAATACAACTACAATTTCATGCAGCCAGAAAATGGGGAAAACCCAGTGGATACCTTCTTTGCTAACTTTAACTGGGGCAAATCAGAAGTGGATTATTCCATCAGTACAGCCAAATGGATTAAGCGCAATCCTTATGATGTTCTAGCTGGACTTGAGCTCCAAAAAGGTGGCTCTTATAAGACTAATGTAGACTGGAATGCCATTTTAGATGAACATGGCAAGTTGCGTCTATCTCTTGGTCTTTATGCGCCAGATACCATTACAGGTCTAGGAAAGACTGGAGAAGGTTACCATACTCATGAAGATCTATTCTGGACAGGTTTCCAAGGAGATCCGACTAAAGGAAAACCAGCAGACCAATCTTGGTACGGAATGTCTAATTTGGTTGTGGACAAAACCCCAATCACTAGTGAAGATTTCAATACTTCCTTCAATACTGGTCACGGAAAACACTGGTTTGTGGATGGCAAGATTTCTAAAGAAGGGGAATGGAACTACCGTTCTGTTTCTGGCTACCTTCCAACATGGCGTTGGTGGGTAGAGCATAGTGAAGATAGTACACCATTAAAAGGTCGCTATGATTTTGATCAAGCTTACAATGGAGGAAATTCTCTAGCTTTTGAAGGAGATTTAAAAGCCAATAGCAGTCAAAATGTCATGCTCTATTCGACCAAGATTCCTGTGACAGAAACGACAAAATTGAGCGTCAGTCATAAAGGTGGGGTCGGAGCAGCTGCCTGGGTAGCTGTTGCCACCAAAGAAGACTACTCTGAATACGAATGGAAAGAATTAACACCGAGTGCAGATTGGTCTACTCAAACCTTTGATTTGGGAAGTTTGGCTGGCAAGACCATTTATGCTGTGAAGATGTTCTTTGACCATGATACGGATGTCAAAGACTACAAATTTAATCTCGGCCAATTGTCGATTACGTCGAACCAAGAGAAACCAGCTACTCCAGCAGAAGTATCCGTTCGGGCAAAACGCCTACAAAATGCGCAAGAAGCAGAAGCAGTCCTCAATTTTAAAGGGGTAGCAGATGCGGATTATTATGAAGTCTATGAAAAAGATGGCGATAACTGGCGTCTCTTAACAGGATCTTCTGCGACAACCGTCTATCTACCAAAAGTTAGCCGTTCAGCAAGTGCCAAAGGAACCACTCAGGAACTCAAGGTTGTGGCAGTTGGGAAGAACGGCCAACGTTCAGATGCGGGAACCGTGGCCTTTGATTGGGGCATGACCGTGTCAGATACCAGTCTACCAAAAGTTTTAGCACCAAACGTGGTCATCGGAGCCAAAGTGATCGGTTCAAGCTTCCCAGATGCGGATGGTAGTGAAGGCATTGAAGGCATGTTAAATGGGACCATTACCAGTCTTTCAGATAAATGGTCTTCTGCTCAATTGAGTGGAACCGTCGATATCCGCTTGACACAACCTCGGACCATTGTTCGTTGGGTCATGGACCATGCCGGTGCTGGTGGGGAATCTGTCGATGATGGCAAGATGAATACCCGTGACTTCGACCTTTACTACAAGGACGAAGCGGGTGAGTGGAAGCTCGCTAAGGAAGTTCGTGGCAATAAAGCCCATGTGTCCGACATTACACTGGACCATCCAATCAAGGCTCAAGACTGGCGTCTCCATGTCATTACAGCAGATAACGGCACCCCATGGCAAGCCATCCGGATTTACAACTGGAAGATGTATGAAAGTCTGGATACTGAAACGGTCAACATCCCGATGAAACATGCTGCAGCGCAAAACTTGGGCAATCATTTTGTCCAAGTCGGCTTCAAAGATGTTCCGGCCAATACCACACTGACTCTTTATGCCGATAAAGAAGCCACCAGTCCAATTGCGACCATGACAGCCGATCAAGCTGGAAATCTCATCTTTAAACCACTGGCTTTTGAATCAACCCCATCTCTTCTCTACTATCGTGCGCAAGAACCTGGCAAAGATATCAGTAACGTTCTAGCGATCGAGGTTCCAAAGAATGATAAAGAAATTGCGGGACTCCAATTTGAAGATGGATTGACCAAGAAGGTCTACCGGGAAGGCGATGCCCTTTCCTTGAAAGGGGCGACTCTCCGAGTTCATTATAAAGATGGCCAAGCAGATCAACTGGTCAACCTCACCAACTCAGGTGTAGAGATTCATGGATTTGACAGTAGCAAGCTTGGAGAACAACACCTAGAAGTTTCTTACCTTGGTCAGAAATTGGATAAGACTCTCACTGTTTTTGTGGTCAGTGCAGAGGAAGCAGGTGAAAAAGCAGTTGCTGGTCTAGAATTGACCGACAAACCAAAAGTGGAATATATCGTCGGAGAAGCATTGGAGAAAGAAGGCGGACGCTTTACAGTCGTCTTTGAAGATGAAACGACCGAAACGCACGCCTTGGCCGATGAAGGTGTTGAAATAACTGGATTTGATGCGAGCAAGGAAGGCCGTCAAACCATCACTATCCATTACAAAGGAGCTAGCACAAGCTTTGATGTCCTCGTCAATCCAAAACCAGCTCTCAACGATGAATACCTTAAGCAAAAATTGGCTGAAGCTGAAGCTGCAAAAGCCAAAGTAGACTTTACTTTTGCCACTCCTGAAGTTAAAGAAGCTTTGCTAGCTGGAATGTCTGCTTCTGAAAAAGTCTTGAAAGAGCATGATACCAGCACACAAGATCAAGTCAATGAGCAGTTGAACCAATTGACCGCTCTCTTGAAAGCCTTGGATGGTCAAGCTAATCTAACAAAAGAAAAAGAAGCTCTCTCTGCCCTAACAACAGAAGCGACTGCTCTATTAGCAAGCAAGCCAAATCACCCTTCTGGTGAAGCTTTACAGGCACTCCTGGAGAAAAATAAAGAGCTCCTAGCTTCTTCAGAGCTCACTCCTGAAGCGCTTGAAACAGCTAAGACAGGTCTAGAGACCTTGATTGCGCTCCTGAAAGAAGACAAGCCAGCGGTCTTTGTAGACCCTGCGACTGGAGTCGAAGTCCAATTCTCCAACTTAGAGCCAACCGTTGTCAAAGGACTAAAAGTCGCAAAAGTTGAAGCCAATCAGGCAGAAAAAGAAGAGCTGAAGGGCCGAGAAGGAATCGTCTTTGATATTGAAGGTGTGGATGCCAGCGGTCAAGATATCGATACCCACCATCCATCCCTTGTGAAAATCCCTGTGGATAAGGATAAAGAAGTGGAGCAAGTTCTCTTCTTCCCAGAAGGTCAAGCACCTCAATCCTTGGCCTTTGAGAGAGTTGGAGATGTGGTCATTTTTACAGCTCCTCACTTTACTCACTATGCGATTGTCTATAAGCCAGCACAAACGGAAGAACCAGATCAACCGATCCAACCAGAAGAACCGGCTAAACCAGATCAGCCAGTTCAACCGGCTCAACCAAATCAACCTGTTCAACCAGCTACCCCAGTGACTCCGGATCTAGCTAATCCATTGAAGCCTACAGAGCCTTCTCAAGTGGATCAGTTGGCCCCAACGACTTCTACTCAAGCGGGTCATCAGGAGGAAGAACACAAGGATATGGTTGACCAAGAGATCCATCAGTTGTTAAGTGCCCACCAAGGAGTGAACTTACAGCCAACGGTTCAGCAAGAAACAAAAGATGCAAGTAAAGAAAGTCAATCGGAACACTTGCCAAATACGGCAAGCCTAGAAGCTTCCTTTGCAGCTGAAGCTGTTCTCCTAGCAGCCTTAGGCGGCTTCCTCTTGGCTGGTAAGAAGAAAGAAGAGTAAGGCTTTTACAGGATTCTTTTGTTCACTTAAAAAGTCACTCTCAAAAAAACCTCTCTGGTGAAAACTAGAGAGGTTTGATCTTGTATCTAGAAGTGTCGTTCGGATCCTACGAATTAGAAGGGAAAAGCATTGGATTTTTCTACCTCTTTTACAGCTTTTGTGATATAATTATCATGTATTAAAAAAAGAAGGAGTCATATCTAATGGCAAAATTGACTGTTAAAGACGTTGACTTGAAAGGGAAAAAAGTTCTCGTTCGTGTTGACTTCAACGTTCCTGTAAAAGATGGCGTGATCACTAACGATAACCGTATCACTGCAGCTCTTCCAACTATCAAGTACATCCTTGAACAAGGTGGACGTGCAATCCTCTTCTCTCACCTTGGACGTGTAAAAGAAGAAGCAGATAAAGAAGGTAAATCACTTGCTCCTGTAGCTGCTGACTTGGCTGCAAAATTGGGTCAAGAAGTTCAATTTATCCCAGGTGTTACACGTGGTGCTGAATTGGAAGCAGCTGTTAACGCTCTTAAAGATGGACAAGTTCTCTTGGTTGAAAACACTCGTTTCGAAGATGTTGACGGCAAGAAAGAATCTAAAAACGATCCTGAACTTGGTAAATACTGGGCATCACTTGGAGATGGTATCTTCGTAAACGATGCATTTGGTACTGCTCACCGTGCACACGCATCTAACGTTGGTATCTCAGCAAACGTTGATAAAGCTGTTGCTGGATTCCTTCTTGAAAACGAAATTGCTTACATCAAAGAAGCAGTTGAAGCTCCAGAACGTCCATTCGTAGCTATCCTTGGTGGATCTAAAGTATCTGACAAGATCGGTGTTATCGAAAACTTGCTTGAAAAAGCTGATAAAGTCCTTATCGGTGGTGGGATGACTTACACATTCTACAAAGCACAAGGTATCGAAATCGGTAACTCACTTGTAGAAGAAGACAAATTGGATGTGGCGAAAGCTCTTCTTGAAAAATCAAACGGCAAATTGATCTTGCCAGTTGACTCAAAAGAAGCGAACGCATTTGCTGACTACACTGAAGTGAAAGACACTGAAGGTGAAGCAGTAGATCCAGGATTCCTTGGTCTTGATATCGGTCCTAAATCAATTGCTAAATTCGACCAAGAATTGACTGGTGCGAAAACAGTTGTATGGAATGGTCCTATGGGTGTATTTGAAAACCCTGACTTCCAAGCTGGTACAATCGGTGTGATGGACGCTATCGTGAAACAACCAGGCGTTAAATCAATCATCGGTGGTGGTGACTCAGCTGCCGCAGCGATCAACCTTGGACGTGCAGACAAATTCTCATGGATATCTACTGGTGGTGGTGCTTCTATGGAACTCCTTGAAGGTAAAGAACTTCCAGGATTGGCTGCTCTTACAGACAAATAATCTAAATAGAATGAAAGAGGCTGGGACAAAAGTCCTAGCCTCTCAATTATTTTTGGATTGTCGAGCAAGACGCAGTGGTTGAGTGGGCTCTACTACGCTGATTTCATCAGCTTTTACAGCCCTACTCAACTGTGCGGAGGTGGGACGACGAAATCGAATTCTAACGAATTACCGATTTCTGTCTCACTCTCTTTTCTTTCTATTTTAACTGTTCTCTCCGTTCTGAAAATATGGTAGAATAATAGAGATAGAAAGATAGGTGACCATGGATTACTTTAAACGACACAAATTTGATTGGTCCAAATTCCGTTTGGGGATGAGAACCTTTAAAACAGGTATTGCCGTTTTTATTGTACTACTTATTTTTGGAATATTTGGCTGGCGCGGCCTTCAGATCGGGACCTTGACAGCTGTTTTTAGTTTGAGGGAAGACTTTGATAAGAGTGTCCACTTCGGGGCTTCGCGTGTCATGGGCAATAGTATCGGAGGCTTTTATGCTGTTTTGTTCTTCCTTTTAAAAACGCTCTTTCATGGGGCGTATTGGGTGACTCTGATTTTTGTCCCAATTGCGACCATGTTAACCATTATGACAAATGTCGCTATGAATAATAAAGCAGGAATTATCGGAGGAGTTTCGGCAATGCTGATTATTACCCTCTCGATTCCTAACGGAGAAACCTTCTTGTATGTTTTTGCCCGAATATTTGAGACCTTTATCGGCGTTTTTGTTGCGATTTTGGTCAATTCGGATGTCGATCGTATTCGAGATTTTCTCAAGAAGTACAAAAAACCTATGTAAGATTATGTAACATTTAATCTTGACATAGATTTTTTTTTCGATATAATAGAATAGAAAGAGGAATGGTATGAAGGAAAAGGAATTACGACGCTCGCTGGCAGTCTTTCCGATTGGCAGTGTTATGAAGCTGACCGACTTGACAGCTCGCCAGATTCGTTATTATGAAGATCAGGGATTGATTTCTCCTGACCGGACAGAAGGCAATCGCCGCATGTATTCGTTGGACGATATGGACCGCTTGCTTGAGATCAAAGATTATATCTCAGATGGCTTCAATATTGCGGATATTAAGAAGAAATATGCGGAAAAAGAGCAAGAGCAAACCAAGGTTGTCAGTCAAGAAGAGATCCGTAAGGCTCTTCATCGTGACATTCTTCAGCAAAGTCGCTTCACATCTTCCCCATCGCCATATGGTCAATTTCGTTGATCATTTCATAAGCTTGTAATCTATTTTAAGGAGACAAAAATGTCAATTACTGCTGCAGATATTCGCCGTGAAGTAAAAGAAAAAAATGTTACTTTTATTCGCTTGATGTTCTCTGATATTTTGGGAACCATGAAGAACGTCGAAATTCCAGCTACCGATGAGCAACTGGACAAGGTTCTTTCAAACAAAGCCATGTTTGATGGTTCTTCTATCGAAGGATTTGTCCGTATCAACGAGTCAGATATGTATCTTTACCCAGATTTGGATACATGGACAGTCTTTCCTTGGGGAGATGAAAATGGTAGCGTAGCTGGCTTGATCTGTGATGTCTATACGACAGAAGGAGAACCATTTGCAGGGGACCCACGTGGCAACTTGAAACGTGCCCTTCGTCATATGGAAGAACTTGGATTCAAATCCTTTAACCTTGGTCCAGAACCAGAATTCTTCCTCTTTAAGTTGGACGAAAATGGAGATCCAACTCTTGAAGTAAACGACAAAGGTGGCTATTTTGACTTGGCTCCAACAGACCTTGCAGATAACACTCGTCGTGAAATCGTAAATGTCTTGACCAAGATGGGCTTTGAAGTAGAAGCCAGCCACCACGAAGTAGCCGTTGGTCAGCATGAAATCGACTTCAAATATGATGAAGTGCTCCGCGCTTGTGATAAGATTCAAATCTTTAAACTCGTTGTGAAGACCATCGCTCGTAAACACGGTTTGTATGCAACCTTTATGGCCAAACCAAAATTTGGAATTGCCGGATCAGGTATGCACTGTAATATGTCTCTCTTTGACCAAGATGGCAACAATGCCTTCTTTGATCCAGAAGATCCACGTGGAATGCAATTGTCAGAAACTGCTTATCACTTCTTGGGTGGTTTGATCAAGCATGCCTACAACTTTACAGCCGTGACCAACCCAACCGTCAACTCTTATAAACGTTTGGTTCCTGGATATGAAGCACCTGTTTATATCGCTTGGGCAGGTCGCAACCGTTCCCCATTGGTACGTGTACCAGCCTCACGTGGGATGGGAACTCGTTTGGAATTGCGTTCCGTAGACCCAATGGCCAATCCTTATGTAGCCTTGGCTGTCTTGCTTGAAGTCGGCCTTCACGGGATTGAAAATAAAATCGAAGCACCTGCTCCGATCGAAGAAAATATCTATGTGATGACACCAGAAGAACGTAGAGCAGCTGGAATCACAGATCTCCCTTCTACCCTTCACAATGCCTTGAAAGCCTTGACAGAAGACGAAGTGGTGAAAGCTGCCTTGGGTGAACACATCTACACCAGCTTCCTTGAAGCCAAACGAATCGAATGGGCAAGCTATGCGACCTTCGTATCCCAATGGGAAGTAGACAACTATTTAGATCTTTATTAAGAAACAAGAGTAAAGAGGCTAGGACAAAAGTCCTAGCCTCTCAATTATTTTTGGATTGTCGAGCAAGACGCAGTGGTTGAGTGGGCTCTACTACACTGATTTCATCAGCTTTTACAGCCCTACTCAACTGTGCGGAGGTGGGACGACGAAATCGAATTCTAACGAATTACCGATTTCTGTCCCACTCTCTTTTTGATTCTCAAAAAGACACCATAAAACCAGTTGAAACAATGGTCTCAACTGGTTGTTTTGTTAATTTTCGTCATCTGGTGTGAGAATCATAGGAATAATGATAGGTTCACGTTCCGTGCTCTCGTATAAGAATGGGCGAAGGGCATTGACAATCGCACCATTGACAGTTTGGATATTGGCATCTTTGTTCTTCAAGGCGATACGAATAGCATTGAAGAGAATGCGTTGGCTTTCACGAATCAGATCTCCTGATTCACGCATGTAGATGAAACCACGGCTCAAGATGTCTGGTCCAGCCAGGATCATCTTCGATTTGAAGTCAACAGTCGCAACAGCAAGCACAACACCGTCTTCGGAAAGGTCTCTCCGGTCACGAAGAACAGCAGCCCCGATTTCCCCGATGCGGTTTCCATCGACATAGATATCTTGAGCATTGAAGCTTCCTGCGATCCGAGCAGAGTTAGCTGTAAGAGCGAGGACATCACCATTACTCATGATGAAGATATTGTCTTTTTCTACTCCACAATCACGCGCAAGTCCTGCGTGGATCTTCTGCATCCGGTATTCACCATGGACAGGCATGAAGTATTTTGGTTTGATCAAGCGGAGCATGAGTTTTTGTTCTTGTTGCCCCCCGTGTCCAGAAGTATGGATGTTGTTGATCTTCCCGTGAATGACATCGACACCCGCTTCAGAAATCGTATTGATCAATTTATTCACACTGGTTGTATTTCCAGGAATCGGACTAGAAGAGAAGATCACGGTATCTCCTGGTTGGAGTTGCACTTGGCGGTGCGTTCCGTTGGCAATCCGAGAGAGGGCTGCCATTGGCTCTCCTTGGCTTCCTGTACACATGATCAGGATTTCATTGGCCGCATAGTCTTTGATCTCATTTGGCTCGATAATGGTTCCAGCAGGGACCTTGATATAGCCAAGCTCGATTCCGTTGACGATGGCTTTTTCCATCGAGCGTCCAAAGACGACGATCTTACGACCTGTCTTAACTGCTGCCTCAGCAGCTTGTTGGAGACGGAAGATATTCGAAGCAAAGGAAGCAAAGATGATGCGTCCGTGGATCCCTTCGATGATCTTCATGATGGATTGACCAACCACTTTTTCAGAGTTGGTAAAGGTTGGGATTTCCGCGTTGGTTGAGTCTGAAAGCAGACAGAGAACGCCTTCTTCCCCAAGGGCCGCCATACGATGGAGGTCAGCCGGTTCCCCAACAGGTGTGAAGTCAAATTTGAAGTCTCCGGTACAAACAATCTTTCCTTGAGGGGTGTGAATCACAATCCCTAAAGGTTCTGGAATCGAGTGAGTCGTACGGAAGAAGGTTGCTTTAAGATTTTTAAATTGAAGCTCAGTGTTTTGGTTGATTTCGTAGAGTTTGGCATCGCGAAGAAGGCCATGCTCTTCTAATTTTCCACGGATCAAGGCAAGCGCTAAAGGTCCAGCATAGATAGGGACATTGGCTTGCTTCAAAAGGAAAGGAATCCCACCGATGTGGTCTTCGTGTCCGTGGGTAATGAGGACCGCTTTGACACGATCAATATTGTCAACGATATAAGAGTAATCAGGGATCACATAGTCGATCCCAAGGAGGTCGTCTTCTGGAAATTTGATCCCGGCATCGACAATGATAATTTCATCTTGGTACTCGATCCCGTAGGTATTTTTCCCGATTTCTCCAAGTCCACCAATAGCAAATACACCAACTTCTTCAGGTTTTAAGGTATAGGCCATGGATTAGTACTCCGTTAGTTCAAAAGCACCTGACTCTTTCTCGTAAGCAAGGTGTTGCTCAGAAAGTGGTGTGATAAATTCAATGTTGAAATCTGTGTTTGCTTCAACCAATTGACGAGCTTGGATGCGTCCTTCGCGTTCATTTGGTGCATCAATATCGAGATAAAGTGCATGCGTCGTTTCACGACGAGGGTTCCGTTCTTTTGTTTTCTGATAAAAAACTTTGTAAATCATGAAGTAATTTTCCTTTCATTATTTCGGTCCACTTGTTAGCTGCGAAGGAGTGCAATCACTAGAGTTTTCTACTCGCAACTAGTGGACCTGATTCGATACAATTAATTATTATTATATCATAAATTTGCCTGTAAGTAAAAGATAGACTGGAAAAGTCAGAGGGGCAAAGACCTATAATAGAGAAGCTTTTGAGCGGTCTGGTGTATGAAAATCCTGCGCTTTAGGGGAGAGTTTCGCTGGGATTTGAAGGGAATTTGTAGTATAATATAATCCAGTTCAAGAGGAGTAGGAAATGAAATTATTAGCATTTGATACCTCGAGTAAGGCTCTTTCTGTAGCGATTTTAGAAGATGAGACTCTACTTGCAGAAACAACATTAACCATTAAAAAGAATCATAGTATCACCTTGATGCCGATCATTGATTTTTTGATGCAACAAATCGATTTGACTCCCAAGGACTTGGACCGCATCGTGGTGGCAGAAGGTCCTGGGAGCTATACTGGACTGCGCATTGCAGTCGCAACCGCAAAGACCTTGGCTCATACTTTAGGGATTGAATTGGTCGGGGTCTCAAGCCTCTTAGCTCTAGTGCCAGATGATCTAGAAGGTTTGGTAGTACCTGTCATGGATGCTCGTCGGAACAATGTCTATGCGGGTTTTTACCAAGAAGATCAGCTGGTCGCACCTGAAGGGCATTTTCCATTTGAGGAAGTCCTAGAGCGTGCAGCAACAAGTGAGCAGGTCACCTTTGTCGGAGAGGTCACAGCTTTTAAGGAGCAGATTGCCACTAACCTGCCAAGTGCTACTTGCTCTGAAACGCTGCCAGATGCAGTGAAAATCGGACGTCTCGGCCTCAAACAAGCACCTGCTAGCCTCCATGATTTTGTCCCCAATTATCTGAAACGGGTCGAAGCGGAGGAGAATTGGCTCAAAGACCACACGGAAACAACGACCTCCTACATCAAGCGCCTATGATGAAAGTAGAAATCAAAAAGGGACAAAGTCAGGATGCAGCTGCGATTCTCTCTGTGATGGAAGATGTCTATGAAGCTAGTCCCTGGAAGTTGGAGCAGATCCAAGCCGATATAGAGCAGGCATCGATCTCCTATTTCCTAGCTGTGGATGAGGGACAAGTCCTTGGGTTTGTCGCCATTCAAGAGACTCTCTATGAAGCAGAGGTTTTGCAGATTGCGGTCAAGCCTGCCTTTCAGGGGCAAGGCCTAGCCCAGCAGTTACTCGCGCAGTTGCCGGACCAAAAAGAGATTTTCTTAGAAGTGCGCGTGTCCAATCAACCGGCCCAAGGCCTATACAAAAAAATGCACTTTGAAGAAATTGCACGGAGGAAAAACTACTATCACGATCCGATAGAGGATGCCGTGATCATGAAGAGGAACCCGAATGAAAGATAGATATATTTTGGCTTTTGAGACATCGTGTGATGAGACCAGCGTGGCTGTCTTAAAAAATGACGACCAACTCTTATCCAATGTCATTGCCAGTCAAATCGAAAGTCACAAGCGTTTTGGTGGAGTGGTGCCTGAGGTAGCCTCTCGTCACCATGTGGAAGTCATCACTGCATGTATTGAAGAAGCCCTAGAAGAAGCAGGGATCACAGAAGACGAGGTCACTGCTGTAGCCGTTACTTACGGCCCAGGACTAGTTGGGGCTCTTTTAGTCGGCTTGGCTGCAGCTAAGGCCTTTGCCTGGGCGCACGGCCTTCCTTTGATTCCTGTCAATCATATGGCAGGGCACTTGATGGCCGCTCAAAGCGTGGAGCCCTTAGAATTTCCGCTCTTAGCCTTGCTGGTGAGTGGAGGACATACCGAGCTGGTCTACGTCAGTGAAGCTGGTGATTATAAGATCGTCGGAGAGACCCGTGATGACGCTGTAGGAGAGGCTTATGACAAGGTTGGGCGCGTGATGGGATTGACCTATCCAGCAGGACGTGAGATTGATCAGCTAGCCCACCAAGGGGCTGATATTTATGATTTCCCACGGGCCATGATCAAGGAAGACAATCTGGAATTTTCTTTTTCAGGGCTCAAATCGGCCTTTATCAATCTGCACCACAATGCTCAGCAAAAAGGAGAAAGCCACTCCAATGCAGACCTGTCAGCGAGTTTCCAAGCAGCCGTCTTAGACATTCTCATGGCCAAGACCAAAAAGGCTTTGGAGAAATATCCAGTCAAGACTCTAGTCGTTGCGGGTGGGGTCGCAGCCAACCAAGGCCTTCGTGAACGCTTGACTTCTGAGATCACGGATGTTAAGGTCATCATTCCGCCTCTGCGTCTCTGCGGGGACAATGCAGGGATGATTGCCTATGCCAGTGTCAGCGAATGGAACAAAGAAAACTTCGCAGGCTGGGATCTCAATGCCAAACCAAGCCTAGCCTTTGAAGGAATTGAATAAGAAAAAGGAGCCAATTGGATGTGCGATTCCAATGGCTTTTTTGTTGGGATCTCACCAACTAGTAGCGGATTTGCGGTTGACAAGAAAATTCGGTATGATAGAGGGAATGAAAGATTGATGGAATGGGATTGGTTCCCAGTATAGTTCTATAAAAAGTAGGTAGAAATGTTGAAAAAATTTTTAAGTTTGAAATTAGTTTTTCTAGTGGGCCTTGTAGTCGGTTTGGTATTCTATTTTAAACCTTCAGAGACTAAGAAAAATCCTATAGAAGATAGACCGAGATCAACAAAAATCATTCATGAAGGGAATCTCAAGGATGTTCAGCTATTTGGTGAGAAAAATCAATTTGTTTTGAGTAAGGATCTGACTTTGGCTGATGGGAAGTATCTGGTTGGTTTTGACTATGTAAAAAGCGATAAAAGAATAAAATGGGAGTATGTCGGATTCCGATATTACGATATTGACAATCAATTTAAAGAAACAACCGTAAATGCTTTAGACGAGATTCGAAAGACAGCACCAAAAGCCTTTATTTATGATTATCAAATAAATGTTAATAGTGGAGTAAGTGTTGTAGATCTCATTTATTATGATTCTCGTAGTGCAATGGAACGTAATATTGGAGATGGGAAAAATATTTATTACAAGTTGGATGAACAGAAATACTATAGCAAGTATGCCATCCCAGAGGGCAGTGCAGTTAAGGAAAAAATTATAGACTATACAAATTTAATGGAATTAATCGATAAGAATACCGGTTTTGACCTTCAAGCAGGATTTAAATTTCAGAAACAGGCTAAGAATATAAAGACAGATATCAATTTATTTGCAATTTATCCGGAATTCAAAGAGAAAATGTTGAGTGATGAGTACTGGATTGAACCTAGATTACAGTTATTAAGTAGTAAGGAATGGTTTGATACTCTTCTTCATTGGTTTGCACCTAGAGGACAGGACACCTTACCTGGTGTAAAAATTGAAGCTCAGTATTCAATCGATGGCCAAGAACATGAAATTCGTTCTTATGATGAGTTTAAACAATACTACAACGGAAAAGGTGGTGAATTGGTTGAGTAAAGCTTCTTCTGGAAGAACGGGAGTTGAAGGAAGCTGATTTGGATCAGGTTTGTGGTGTCTAGGATGCTATCCTGAAAGCATGTAGGAAGTAAATAGGATGTTAGAATATAAAGAAACAAGTATTTTCTGTTACCAACTGGTAGAGTACGATGGCAAAAGATTTCTGTTAGACGCTAGTACCATGAAGCCTAAGCTCTATTATTGGGGGCTGCCAACGGAAGCGATCACTGTTGAGATGATGGAAGTAGATAAAAAAGTTGAAATTCCAGGCACACACCTCAATAAATTAAATGGGGGGACAGCAGCCATTATAGTCCAGCCGTTTGTTGGAGTGGTTTATAGTCTCTTAAAAAAGCTATTCAGAGAATATGCCATTAGTCAACAAATTTTCCTTAAACTGGTATTATTTGTGGTTGCCATGCTTATATCTTATGTGCTCTTCCGATGTTCTGTAGAAAAGGCACGTAAAAAGGTTAAGAATCTATTTCCTACAGCAAGGAAGAGATATATTGTGACTTTCAAGCCGATACCAGAAAGAAAGCAAATTTTTGATGCCCATCTATTAAATCTTGTCTTACTGGCCTGTTTAGCTATGTATTTATTTAATAATAATGGTCAAGAAGGGATCTTTTTAGTGATAGGCGGTATTCTTACAGCTTTTCTATTGACCTTCGAATTTGGCAAAGTTCCAGTTCTTTTAGGAGCTAAAACAGGGAATTTAAGGCTTGATAGTGTAGAAGAGATCATCATTGAAAAAAGTAACTAGAATAGAATGGACAAGAATAAAAGAGTAGAAATCATGAAAAAAACAATCGTTTTGTTAGTAGCGCTTCTATCATTAACAGCATGTGCCCAGTCTCGACAGGAATCAAAAGATTCTTCGCCGAGCAAAACGGAGCAGACCTCAAAAGAGTCCTCGGCTGTTAAAAATGAAAAAGGCTTGCAGTTTGTGGTGGGACCACAATATGAAGGAAAAGAATCAAATGTAATTGAACTAGGGAAGAAATTAACCAAGGAACATCCAGAACTTGGAAATCAAGGAAGCCTATCGATCAACTATACAGGCGCAACTTTCTCATCCAATCAACAAGAATATGCTGTATTTCTATTGATTAACAAAGCTGGATTTCAAATTGATAGGGATTTTGAATTTTCATTGAGTTGGAAATATGATGGGCAATTCATTTATCAACATCAACGGATTGGCTATAAAATTAGTGACAGTGGAGTATTGCCGAATCAATCTGCCACAATTTTGACCTTGCCAATATCCAGTGAGCAAAAACAAATTGTCGAGACCATGACACAAGAAGAAAAGATGTCATTAGAGATGTCGGATTTAAAAGTGAATCAGTAGGGGAGAGATAGAAATATATCGAGGGCTTATCCATTCTCTCTCATCGGTCCCTTTTCAACTTTTTTCTTGTGTTATAATAGAGATCAATGATTCAGCAAGGAGTGAGAGTATGGAAAAAGATTTTTGGCAGGGGGTGAGGGATGCACTGCCGACGGCTTTGGGCTATATCAGTATTGGCCTGGCTTGTGGTGTGGTGGCGTCTCCCTATCTTTCTCCTTTGGAGATGGCCTTGATGAGTATTCTAGTCTATGCTGGGGCGGCTCAGTTTGCGATGATCTCTCTGATTGCGGCCCACTCTTCGATCTTGAATATGGCCTTGACCGTGTGTTTGATCAATCTCCGGAATATGTTGATGAGTCTGCATACGTCCTCTGATTTTAAGGATGCGAGTCTCGCTCATACCATTGGGATTGGAAGCCTCTTGACCGATGAGAGTTATGGGGTCTACTTGAGTGAGAAGTTAAAGACGGATACCATCACAGTTCCTTGGATGCATGGGAACAATCTAGTAGGCTATGTGGCTTGGATCAGTGCGACGGTTATCGGAACAGCTCTGGGATCTCTCCTACCAGATCCAAAGGCTTTTGGGCTTGATTTTGCCTTAGTGGCCATGTTTATTGGGATTTTTGCAGCCCAGTTCCAAGGAATGCAACTGACAGAAAAGACCAAGACCATGCTTTTGGTGCTCTTAGCAGTAGCAGTGAGTTTCTTGCTCTTACTCTTTTATGTTTCGCAACCGCTTGCTGTGCTAGCTGCGACCTTGATTGGCTGTTTTGTGGGGGTGGTTTGTGATGCGCGTGAATAGTTCTATCTTCATGGCCATTCTGGCCTCAGCCCTCGTTACCTGGATTCCTCGGATCTTACCCTTCCTCTTAGTTAAATACAAGGGACTGCCGGCTCCTGTGACCCGCTTTCTCAAATACCTGCCCATTTCCATTATCTTTGCCTTGGTTTTATCAAGCTTAGTAGAGGGGAAAATGGGAAGTCTCCCGCAGTTCCACTGGTTGGACCTCATGGTGACCATTCCCAGTCTCTTTGTAGCCTTTCGTTACAAAAACCTTATGGGAACCGTTTTGTTTGGAATTGTTTTGATCGCTCTATTACGATTGGCATTTTAAACGGAATATGTTACAAAAAAGTTACAATTGTTACAAAAAAACTTGATTTTTGTAGCAATTGGTGTATAATGGGAGTCAGAAAGATAAAGAGGTGATTGTATGAAAAAATCAATCTTCCGTTGGAGTGCCGCTGTTCTGGTGGCTGCTTCACTTGGTCTAGCTCTCGGTGGTTGTGGTGCTAAGGATAAAAAGACAGCTTCCTCCTCCGCAAAAGCATCTACCAGTAAGGTAGAGAAAAAAGCCAAAAGTAATAGCAAAAAGAGTGCAGCATCTTCCGCTCAGGCAAAAGATACAGCTAGCTCTTCAACTCAAACCAGTAGCGCGACAGGTACAAAAGACTCTAGTAAGACCGAGAATGCGTCTGCTGCGACGCAAGCTACTGTCCCTGCAGAACTGGTAGGAACTTGGGTAGGATCTAGTCCACAAGCGGATTCGATTAAAATGACCGTCGATGCCAATGGGGATGTAACAACAGTGGTAAGCTTCAAAAATGACAGCGAACCGACTCGGACAGCGACCTATACAGCAAAAGCTGTCCAAGCGACTGGAAATATCTACTATTGGAATGTTGAAGGCTTTGATGGGGCTGATGCCTTGCTCCCTGGGATTACAGGCTTAGGTGGAGCCAACTTCCGATTTGAACCTGGTTTTATCTTGGAAGAAGGACACTATACACCGATTGTGTTTACAACAGATCTCAATACAGAATTTGACTACACCAAATACAACGATTTCCGCTTTTCATTAACCAAAGAACAATAAAAAAAGACGAACTCGATAGGACATCGAGTTCGTCTTTTTAGTCATTAGATTATCCAAGATAGATAACTTTGAACAATAGTACAGCTAAGATAGCAGCAAGAATTGGGGCTACAACGGGTACCCAAGCATACCACCATTTAGAATCACCCTTGTGCTCTCCTAAGACAGACTTTGGAAGGAAGGCGTGAACCAAACGAGGACCAAAGTCACGTGCAGGGTTCAAACCAGGTCCAGTAGGACCACCGAGTGATGTGACAAGAGCCATAACAAGGAAACCAAGGGCCAAGTGAGCAATTCCTAGACCAGGGGCATGTGCTTGTGATAAAGCCAATTTCGCTGCTGTTGAGGTAGCATCGAAGACTCCTCCTTGTTCAGTAGCAGCTTTTTGTGCAAGGCCTGCAACTTCTGCACCGAAGAAATTCTTGGTTAATCCAAGTGCACAAAAGAAAAGGACGAAAGATCCTGCAAACTCGTTGATAAAACCATTGATGGTAGCAGCCTTACGTGATTCAGGAGTTCCTTTATCCAAACTAGAAATCGTTGAGAATGTTCCCAAGATGTTGTTAGGATTTTCAGTCTGGAGATAGTATGGACGGTGAGCTGCAACGACAACCAATTGTCCAAACATAGCTCCAAGAAGTTGAGCAGCGATGTATGGTAAAACATTGGCCCATGGGAAGAGTCCGCTAACCGCAAGTCCAAGAGTAAAGGCTGGATTAATGTGGTTTCCTGAAACGTTACCAAACATCAAGGCTGGCATCATGACACCCATTCCGTACCCGATCGCAATGACAAGCCATCCGCTTTGATGACCTTTAGTTCCTTTTAATTCAACGTTTGCAACAGCACCGTTTCCGAGAATAAGTAGCAATGCTGTCCCGAAAAACTCAGTCATGAGTTTAACACTAAAATCAAAATCCATGATTCTAATAATCTCCTTTATAAATTTTATACCAATCCATTCTATCAAGTAAATACTAACTTGTAAAGAATTTTTAAAAATTTTATTTCAATAGATGAATAATAAAGTTAGTGAATTTCTATCAGTAATGAGGGCTTCCTGCTACCCAACCGGTACAGAGGGCGGATGTGATATTAAAACCGCCTGTATGGGCATTGATATCGAGGACCTCTCCTGCAAAGTGGAGTCCAGGAACTAGCTTACTTTCTAAGGTTTTAGGGTTGATTTCTTTGAGGCTAACCCCTCCCTTGGTCACAAAGGATTTGGCTAGAGACATCTTACCAGTGACTGGAATGGGCATTTCTTTTATCTTTTGGATCAGCTCTTCTGTCTGACTAGGAGTCAGCTGTTTGGCTTTTTCAGGGAATCCTTGGGCTAAGAAATCAGCTAGACGCTCAGGAAGAAGGGTTTTGAGGCTATTTTTAATGGCCTTTTCTCGATGCTCTTCGAGGAAGTCTTTTAGATCTTGAGAAGAAGTGGTTGGCAGGAGATCCAGAGACAAGATTTCCCCGCCCTTAACAAAGCTGGACATCCGAAGAGCTGCAGGACCCGAAAGTCCAAAATGAGTAAAGAGAAGATCGTGGGTGATCATGTGTTTGTCATAGCTCAGTGTGATATCTGTTAGCGAGATTCCTTGCAAGGCCTTATGGGGAAAATCTGTCAACAGAGGACTCTCTGCCGCTTCGAGATCGGTGATGGTATGCTTGAAGTGACGGGCAATCTCATACCCATAACCCGTAGAGCCAGTCGATGGGTAAGATTTGCCACCAGTTGTAACGACTAGCTTGTCAGCTGTCCACGTATGCTCAGAAGACTTGATGATAAAGACGTCCTCGGGCTTGGTGACAGAAACCACTTCACAGTTGGTGGCAATGCTAGCACCTAGCTCAAGGATCTTATTCTCTAAGGCTTGAATAATGGTGCGAGATTGATCACTAGCAGGAAAGACCCGGCCATGGTCTTCGACTTTTAGCTTGACGCCATTATCGGTGAAAAATTGGATGATATCATGATTATCAAATTGGGAAAACACACTGTAAAGGAAGCGCCCATTTCCAGGGATACCGGCCATCAAATCGTCTAAGGTTCCGTTGTTCGTGACATTACAGCGACCTCCTCCGGTACCAGCAAGTTTCTTACCGAGCCTTTTATTTTTTTCGATCAGTAGTGTAGGTTGGCCATAAGAGGCGCTGGCAATGGTCGCCATCATACCTGCTGGGCCACCACCGATGACAATGGTGTGAAAATGAGTCATGTAGATCCTTTCATGTTAACTTAACCGTTTTTGGTTTCATTGTATCATAAAATGGATGTCATGAATCAAAATAGTAGCTTCAATTTTTGGTAATTTGTTTTATTTTTTTAGAAAAAAGCTTGCAAATTTTCCGAAAAGGAGTAAACTGATAGGGATAAATGGATGTTTACTTCTAAGTAAGCAGAAGCGAGGATACGAATCCTTATTGGAAATGATCCAAAAAAAGGGAGATGAAGATGAAATTATATGTACAACTGACGATTATATTCACGATTTCATTAATTGGTGAAATCATTTCGGATGGGTTGCACTTACCAATTCCTGGAAGTATGATCGGGCTGTTGATCCTATTTTTATTATTGCAGTTTAAGTTACTACGCATGCGCCACGTCAATATGGTAGGAAATTTTTTATTAGCAAACATGACGATTTTATTTCTTCCCCCTGCTGTCGGTATCATGGATAAATTTCATGTGATTGCTCCTTATCTATTTCCGATCATGTTGATTCTAGTTGGAGCCTTGGTTATCAATGTGGCTTTAATTGCAATTGTGGTTAGTTTTATAAAAAATCGTTTTGAAGGTGATTATCCAGAAGGGGGACGCAAGCATGGCTAATTTTGCGAGTAATCCTTTATTTGGGATTGTCTTATCTATTTGGGCTTATTTGATTGGAATGTTAATTTTCCGCAGGTATCCTCATCCAATAACAACGCCACTTTTAGTGGCTACAGTTATCGTTATCTTATTCTTAATGATTACAGGAATTTCTTATAAAGATTACTATGTCGGTGGTTCCCTGTTAAATCAGTTGATTGGACCATCGACAGTCGCCTTGGGGATTCCTCTCTATAAGAGTTTCCATTTGATGAAGCATCATGCACGGAGTATTCTGATCGGCTCGACAGTGGCAGTTATTGTGAATACGATTTTTACAGCATTGATCGCGAAAGCATTTGGAATGAAGTACTTTCTAGCCATTTCGCTCTTTCCAAAATCAGTTACGACTGCAATGGCAGTTGGGATTACTGAAAAAATGCAAGGAATTACGACCATCACTCTTGTGGTAGTTGTAGCAACTGGATTATTAACAAGTGTCTTGGGCCCAACGATATTGAAACTGTTAAAAATAAAAGATCCAGTGGCTATTGGTTTAGCCCTTGGCGGAACAGGACATGCAGTAGGAACAGGGACAGCGTTTAAGTATGGTCATGTGGCCGGTGCTATGGCAGGATTGGCAATTGGGATCACAGGAATTTTGTATGTATTCATTAGTCCAATTGTGGCTTCGATGATTTTATCCTAAAACAATTTATTATTTTTCTGAGAGAGGCTCAAAAAGGCTCTCTTTCATTTTGTAGTGAAAGCTTAAAAATCAATCCGGAGTGAAAGAAGCTTTTCATGATTACTATCCAAAGCTTTTCCAAGCGTCTAAAAAATGGTATAATGAACTGTAAATTTCAGAAGTTGGAAGGAATGTCATTACTATGATGAATATGCAAGAGTTGATAGTACCTATTTTGATTTTTGCATACATCAAAAAGATTGATTTAAAGGGATTTTAAGCCCTTAGGATTTTTTATCTCAACCTATCATTCGCATAAACAAGACAAAATTTTGGTAAAAATACAGTAGCAAAGAGTACACTTAACTATCGCTCAATATGGGCGGTAGTTTTCTTTTTGCTTAAAATAGAGGTAAAAAAAAGATAGGTGGTTACTATATGCGTTACGGTTATGTGCGAGTATCAACTAAGGAGCAAAATATCGATAGACAAATGTCTGCCTTATCCTTAGAAAATATCCCAATCAAGCAAATTTTTATAGATAAAGCTTCAGGGAAAGACTTTGATAGAGTAGAGTATCAGCGATTACTGACAATTCTAGAAGCAGATGATGAACTGATCATTAAGTCCATTGACAGACTGGGACGGAACTATGATGACATCTTAGAACAGTGGCAGTTACTCACAAAGACAAAGAAAGTACATATCACAGTTTTAGATTTCCCACTTTTAGATACAAAAAATACCAGCGATACGATTACTGGCAAACTCATTTCTGACTTGGTTTTACAGGTGCTTTCCTATGTATCACAAATGGAGAGGGAACAAATTAAGCAACGACAAATGGAGGGGATTCGAGAGGCACAAAAGCGAGGGAAACGGTTCGGACGTCCACAAATAAAAATACCAGAAGAGTTTACAGAAATTTCTGACCTGTATCGCAGAAAAATGCTGACAATACGAGAGGGTGCAGAACTTTTAGGGGTCTCTAAAAGTACCTTTCATAATTGGATAAAAAGTCAGGATTATTGTCAGAAAATGTAGGATATTTTGGACAGATATAAGCGACCTTTTTTGATAACTTCCCTTGTCAAAAAACTTGAAAAGTCAAGAATTTTGCTTGATTATTTCTTAATTTTTATTTTACCAAGTTTGTCCATAAATGTCTGATTTTTTGGACAAGGAGATTGTTTCGGAAATAAATAGGAGGATTTCAAAATGAAATCAAATAAATCAATCAAATTATTGACAGTTGCTGTACTTGCTTCAGCAGGGGTAGGGGTGGCAACTCTTGCTTCTACTCAGTCTACCGTTTTTGCGAGTGAGGTCACTCAACAACCTAATCCAAATAATGTTGGAACTCGTACCCACTTTGAGACAGATGCAGTCTTTGATAGTTATGATGCTGGTAACAAGTATCTTGAAACTTATGTGAAGCCAACGATTGAAGCTTCTAGATATGGATACTATACTGCAACAGTTGTACCTGATGGTCTTGGAGGGAAATATCTTGTAGAAGGCAACATCGATTCGCACTCAGAAGATGCTACAATTATCGCTGGAAATAAAACAACAGCAGAACAGATTATTGCTAATGCAGGGAAACAAAGTGTTACACCTATCGAAGAATTTAAGGAAATTTCAGGTAGTTTTACAGAAGTAACAGTGAATTCTGAAGGAATACAATTTAAAGCAAAATTATCAGAGCCTGTTCCACATAGTGGGGGAATGGCAGCTTATGGAAATGTGACACTTATCAATAAAGCTACAGGAGAGGTTGTTGCTAAAACTGTAGCACCTGTGGATGAATTGTCAGATGACCTAAATGATAAATTGTTAAATTTTGGAGTTTATAGTAATCTTTTAAAAGGTAAAATTGGTGACTCATCTCTTACTCCAGGAATCTATACCTTGACCATTTCAGGTCGAGCGGGAGCTCCTTATGGACAAAACTCTGATAAAAAGAAACGTGTCTTTACATTTAGTACAGATGTAACCATCCCTGCTAAGGAGGAAAATAAACCTCAACCACAGCCAAATCCTGACAAAGATAAACCACAGCCTGATAAGAATAAACCGGACAGAGATAAGCCACAACCTGATAAGAACAAACCAGACACGAAACCAACCAAAGATAAAGACTTAGAGCAACCAAATAGTGACGGTGATTTGCAATTTAAGTCTAAACAAGATCAGCCTCGTAAAGATGACACAAAATCAACGACTAATAAGCAAGAAGATAAGGACGGGAAAAAAGAAGTGAAAAAGGCTCTACCAAATACTGGTGAAGCAACTTCAATTCTTGGAGTTATTGGAGCAGTACTTGCTTTTGTAGGAGCAGGTTTAGTAGCAAAACGTAAACGTGGATAAGGAATAAAGGGGATTTCATGAAACGTATAATTACATTAGCCACGCTTCTTTTATCAGGAGTAATTCTTGCCTCTTGTCGACCTATAAATAAACCAAGTTCGAATGGCCAAGATAACGTGCAACATACAACTAGTCAAAATCCTGAACTAGCTGATTACTTATCAAAACATGAGACAATTATTTATGACTTAGAAAACTCTACTTCAATTTCAAAAGATACCCGTATAGAATATCTTTTAGTAGTGAATAATGGGAAAATAACGACTTATGATTTGTCTGGTCCTAGTGGTAGTGAACGTCTGACCATAGGTGATATGAGTAAATTATCTGACAAAGAAGTCATTGAAAAAGCAAACGAATACCATAAACAGAATTTGGAAAATTATTACAAAGAGATTCTTAAAGGTGTTCAAACTCAATTGAAAATTACACAAGAAGAGATTGATGAATATAAAGACAATCTCTCCAAGTATCCAGAGGGCTCGGTTGGTATAGCAAACGGCTCTATTGAAGAACATGAGGAAGCGGTTGAAAAGTATAAAAAGCTAATTTCTGCATTAGAAAATACCAAAGAACTTAAAGAAATATCAAAACCTAGTTCCGGAGAGTATTCAATTAATCTGACAACGGATGGTAGCGGAAATCAAACTTCTTATGAGTATATTCAATATACTGCGAGACTATTCAGTGATAAAATAAAAAATATCGAGCTTGATAGCCCTCTTAAAAGCTATTTTCCAATGACAGATAATAATGCATTTGGTGTAAATAGGTTCTATACTACAGATATCTATGATTCTATATTTAATATTGGTGTCAATAATGATGGTGAAAATACAATCGCAATCAGAACTGATAAAAATACTATTTATAAATTAGATAGTCCAAAAACCAAAGTTAAAAATGTTACAGTCGATGCAGATTAAAAAGAACTAACAATAAAAATATGAAAAAAATAACCTTACTTACCGCTCTTGCAATAAGTACAATTACTCTTGTTGCCTGTCAACAAAAGCAAGAACAAACTACTTCAACAAGCGTAGAGCAGGCTAGCTCTTCTCCAGTAAAAGAAAAAGTGAAGATTGACTATACTTTGTACGACAGTGTCCTTGCTCAGTACGGTAAAGTTTTACATAAAGAAAACACTAATGGGCTGGATATCAATAACCTTGCGAACCTAGTGACAACTTCAATGGGATTCTACACTGGTATCGAATATAGCCAGTACGATCTTGATAAGAATGGGACGGATGACTTGCTTATTATCTTGGTTTCGAAAGAAGGCGGTCGCAGTCTTTTAGACGTACGGACTATCGTTGATGGTAAGGTTGTTCGTTTGACCAATCAAGCTAATCAACTTGATATGATAGGTGAACGGATGTTCTTAACACCATTAGAAGACGGAACTTTCCTTTATAAAGGATCATCTTCTGCCTTAGACCAAACTTATGCTCACTATAAGTTCAATAGTGCAGGGATGGATCTGGAAAAAGTTGCAGAGGGAAAAGATGAGGCAGAACTTGGTCAACTCTCTCCAGCTCTAGATTTTTCAAAATTAGACTGGAAGTCAGTAGCTGGAAACGAAACAAACTCAACAGATACCGCATCACAGGAAACCGGTATGGATATTACAGCTATCCAACATGGTGATTATTCAAGTATTGCTGGAACTTGGACAAATGGTGAAGGAATGACTTTGACTTTTGATAAGAACGGTCTTGTCAGTGACACTAGCATGGTTTCTTTGGATTATGCTAGCGTGGTAGATGGATTCCTGAAAGCAAGTATTAGTGGGAAATCTGGAGGTGCTGGAGGGATGGCGATTGCTTTTCTACCAGTTGGTACAGGATTGACAGAGTCTGTTACTGGCTCACCGAACTCAGGATTTGCAGACCCATCAGATATCACAAAAGACCGTATCTGGGCAGGGCAACAAGTCATACAAAATGAAAGCACATTTTACTACAAGGTTCAATAACTGAGCCAGCTATCGAGCCGCTATATGCGGTTCTTTTTTTATAAGGAGAAAATGATGGATATTAGAATATTTTTGAACAAGAATAAAGGAGGAAATGATGGATATTAGAATATTTTTGAACAAGAATATTGGAAGGCGACTACAAATATTTTTGAAAAATAATAATATTAAAAATAAGGATGCTATTAAAAATCTAGACTTCTATAATAGCGACAAAAATGAGAAATTGATGACAAATACTACTCTTTCCAAAATCTTAAATGGTAACCAGAATTCATTATCTGAACAAAACATGAATGATATAGCTAATAAAATTATGGATACCAGCTTTGAAGAAGTCTTATTTGGAGATGATAGCGATAAATTGTATTTCATACGAATCATACTATATAACTTGCTTGGAAATGAAATCTTCTTTAATATACAAGAAATTGAAAAAGCTCAATCTCATCCTAAGGTTAAATTTAAAAATTTGCCTAATGCTTCGTTGGAATACTGGATTATATCAGTAGCAGAAACACCACAGACAAAAACTGTATCCGGTTTACTTTTTTACGCATTATTACAAGATGCTAAATTTTCACGAAATTATTTCAACAAAATATACAAAGATCATAATCCTTTAAAAGAATACAGCACAATTATTCTTAATCAATTAAAGGGAAATAGTAGTTCCAAACTTATTGACTCAATCTTACCAAAATCACTCAATCTATTGGAAGATCTTGATTTGTTCATATCATTCTTGCAATCTTTTAACTTATTTATAACAGAAAATCAAGATCGTCTATTAGAATATTTTAATACTACCATTTATCCTAAAATTCTAGAAATCATTTATGACAATGATAAATTTATGTTAAAACTAAAAAATGATTTTTTCATAGAACAATTCTCTTCTGATAATTTCATTGATTTTTTAAAGTCAACAATTAGTGTTGAAGGAGAAGCAACTATCAAGTTTATGAGTTTATTCCTTCAAGAGAAAAGAATTAGAGAGTACCGTTCTTCGTTATATGATTCTGACTTTGATTATTCAACCTTAGATGACATAGACTTAGAATAGACCTAAAACTCAATTAACTAGGAGCAATCCTAGTTTTTTCTTTAAATTTCCATTTTTTAATCCGTAATCTCCTAAAATACCGGAAACTTTTAATTCATATCTTGTAATAAAATTAAAATATAAAAGATTACAGATGGCCATCAAATCTTTTATAAATACAAAAGAAAGATAGTCACATAGCCAATGTGACTAGGTATATTTGAATGGCAATAACATATAACTCTTTCGGATATTCTTCTTCTTTAGCTGAACAAGCTGTAGGAAATAATCCCACAGCTAGTACTATTTCATTTACAGAAACCGTCAAATGGAAATGGGAAGATAACAAGAGAACCAATCAGGCTGAGGGATACAAGTATGATTTTGTCGTAATTGGGCAAAACCCATTTACAGTAACGTTTTCTGAAAGGCAAAATATAAATCAGTTTGATGAGGTTGTGTTTAAAAATCTTGAAGCATGTAATGTAAGAGGTAAACTTCATTTTCGTGCCGATTCAGTAACTGCAGTTAAGAAAGGAGATAAATAGCCTATGATTTTCCCGTCCAAGCAATCTGCTGAACGGGAATTTGTTGTAGCGGTAGATACAGAGTATCTTTCTCAGTGTCTGGAAATAGCACTAGGAAAAAGTGCTATTTCTGCTACAACAAATTCCTTTCAGCTTATTTATGGTGATAATTATTTAGATTTCGTTCCTCGTTTCCCTTGTGCTTACATTTTAGACAATAGTTTGTATCAACAGATTTTCCAAATTCTATCCACAAGTGCTTATCCCAAACTAACATTTTTGAAACAACCATCAGCTTATATCGTCAAACGTAACAGCACAAGCATCAACACCAGTCGAGCTTTTCGTTTCCCATTCTTTAAGGGAACTCCTGAAAGATTGACTTATCAAAGGCTAAATGATGTTGATGTTCAGAATGAAAGTTTTGAACTCATGAAAAATTATCGTATCGATTTCAATCGTATTGTTCATTGTTTGATTGCGGGTTCTTCGGGTTCAGGTAAGAGCTATGCCTTGACCTATCTTATTTCTGTTATGAACAAGTTTGCAGATATAAGTGTTGTTGATCCTAAATGTGACTTCATTTCTCGTTATTGCTTGAACCATAACATCCCTGTTCTTTATCAAGAGCGAGAGTTTTCATCTGATGAATTTGTCTCTAAAGTAAATACGTTACTGAAAATTGAGCTAGATACTATCTACCAAAGACAATCGGAACTGCTTGAAAATCCTTCTAAGAAATTTCAACATCGCTGTCTCGTAATTGATGAATTGCTTGCTCTAACATCTTTGACTTCAAAAAATGTCAAAGACAATTTCTTTGCTCTTTTATCCAATATCGCACTACTAGGACGAGCAACATCGGTTCATCTCATCCTAGTCAGTCAACGTATGGATACGACTGCATTACCGATTGCCGTCAGGGAGCAAGCAAATGTCTTGATCCAACTCGGTTTAATTAATCGTAAGACGACGACCTTCTTATTTCCAGATTTGGAGTCAGAGACGGGTTTAGTCATTCCTAATGGAAAAGGGACAGGCATTGTACAAATTATCGACGGAGTGACAGCTCCCAATGTGATGCCCCTACTAATACCAACAATAACAGGAGAAACATTATGAAGAAACTAAAACACAAGATCATACGATACACTACAAAGATTACAGATATGCTCTATTACTTACTGCCTTTAGAGTTACTCTTAGCCCTACTATGGGTCTTATCTCTAGTATGTATATGGATTATTAATCAACTGAGCTTCATTATCTCTTGGGACAATTGGAGCCAAATTCGAGACGGTGTTCAAATAGGACAATCTAGACTATTTCAAGCGATGGTTATAATCCTTGTAATCTATCTATTCGCTCATATTCTCCTCAGCTTTATCTGGATAAAAGAAGATAAGCTATTAAACTTCCTCCTCACATTAAATGAAACACGTAGTCTTAGAAAGAGAATGTATATCATAGGAAAGAAAGAAGATGAAGAACTGCTTAATCGGTATCACAAAGCACTCCGATCAGCACAATGTCTTATTACAAGTGAGGAGATTTCTTTGAGTGTACTAAAGACTCATGTAGAAGAAATTGACACAAATTTAAGAAGAAAATTGATTTTTTCGTGCAACTTTCTGAGACAAAAATACGGTACACTATATTCGTTCTCAGATATTACTGAAACATCTGAAAAATTTAGTATTGAAGGAAGTTAAAATTCTTTAAATTAATTTTTTAGCAGAGCCTGCCGTAGGCAAGAGCTCTGAGCTGGTTTTATGTTCCAATTCGTTTAGGAGCTTAACTATACTGCTTCAGGGCTTGTTATTGAAGCAGTATAATTTTGTTCCATTGTTCCAAAGAGAAAGGAGTTTTTATGGCTAAAGCTAGAAATGTCATGTTTGTCCAGCAGATTGAATTTTTCGATTCTTCTAATTTACAAGACATCATCAATGATATGACGGATATTTTGAAACCAACTCGCTTCGCAGGGATTTTACATGATAAGGATATAGGTCAAGACGGAGAAACTGTCAAACCACATATTCATCTCGTATTACAGTTTGAAAATGCTAGAAGTTTAGATAACCTTGCTAAATTGACAGAACAACCCGTACAATGTTTTGAACAATGGCGAGGTTCGGTAAACAATGCTTATTCATATCTAGTCCATCATACAGAGTCCAACCAAGACAAGTATCAGTATTCTCCAAAAGAAGTCATTGCCAATTTTGACTACCTTCTCCTATTAGACACAATCGAAAAGAACGTCACTAAACGCCATGAAGTCAATGACACGATGATTATTGACAATCTACTCGATCTACTCTATACGGGAGATATTACAAAGTCAGAGATTGAACAACGGCTTACTGGTTCGCAGTATGCGAAAGCAAAACAGAAAATCGAGATACTCCATATGAAAAGGCTAGAGACACAATCTGAACTTTGGAGACAAGAAATGATTGCAAAAAATGAAATGGTCACAATCATTTGGTTGTTTGGTCAGGCTGGAACAGGTAAGACTCGTCTAGCTCGTCAGTATGCAGAACGGTATGACCCCAACTATTTCATCACAGGCTCTATTCGTGACCCCTTTCAGCAGTACAATCTGGAGCATGTAATTATCTTAGACGAACTACGGCCTCATCAATTTGATTATTCGGATCTACTCAAGATGTTTGATCCTTATAATGTCAAAGCCATGGCAAGTAGTCGTTACTTCGATAAACCGTTGCTAGCAAATGTTTATATTGTTACCAGCCCCTATTCACCGTTTAATTTTTTCTTAGAATTGACAAAGAAGAAAAAGAGTGGTCATATTGATTCGTGGGGTCAATTGATGAGAAGATTATCGCTAGTCATGGAGGTTACAAAAGAGTATTTGCAGTTTTACAAGTACTATCCAAATGATCAAATGTTCTACATTGACCATGGAAATAAATTACCAAATCCTTTTAAAGATGAATCAGAAGAAGTAGGGATTCTCCAAGACAACTCCTATCAGTTGTTCTTAGATCTAAATAACGGAAAGGAATAAGTAGATGAATGAAATTCAAACAGTAACCTACAAAGATATTGTAAACGAGGGATATCCTAAAGGTACAGCACAACGTGTAATTAGAGATGGGAAAAAACTGCTTGTAAAAAGAGGTTTTTCACTATATAATAACAAACGAATTGGTCGTATCCCCAAAATTATTGCTGAGGAAATTCTAGGATACGAAATTATTCCGAAAGATGGTATAATAGGTAATGTACTCCTAGCTACTGACATAGACGGAGGAAAATAATATGTCAGTACTCAAAGGTTACAAAGGAAAGTGGAAAGTAGATATCACCGATGGGATAGATCCACTAACGGGTGAAATCAAACGGCATCGGAAGTCAGGATTTGCTACCCGTAAAGAGGCTGTTCAATATGAGGCAACTTACCGTTTGGAAAAACTCCATCAAGTGAAGCCTAAGGATAAACTATCTATATCTCATCTTTACTCACTCGTTCAACAAGAAGATGAATTGCGTGGGAATAAACGAGGTACAGTTGACACGCAGATATCCTACTACAACCAATATGTCTCTAAATTTTTTAAGCATGCAGATATGTCTGCTATTACTATCCATGAAGTAAAAGATTTTAGAGATTGGTTGGTCAAGCAACCAAGTGTCAAGGGTGGGATGCTATCGAGCACAACTATCAATCAACAGATGATTTTTCTCCATAAAATGTTTGATATTGCCGTAGCTAATCGTCTTAGACACGATAATCCATGCAATGGATTACGAAAATTACCAGACAAACACAAGGAAATGTCTTATTATACTCCAGAAGAATTTAAACAATTTGATTCTCTGTTTACAGAAGACGAATACATGTTTCAATTATTCTATCGAGTCTTGATGTTTACAGGTGTGCGTGTCGGTGAAGCCTTAGCTTTAACTTGGAGACAAGTGAATCTATTAGATGGCTATATCGATATCAGATACTCTGCCTATTTTCGTAAAAACAAAGTCCATATTGGAACTGTTAAAACGACTCAGTCTAATCGTCGAATTTACATTCACACTGCGTTTGTGCAAGAACTTAAGGAGTGGAAAGAAAAACAAGCTCTTCTATTAGCAGAGTTTACTGAAAATCCAGAAGACTTGCAAATATTTCAAGATAGTCCGTTACAACTGACTGCTCCCATGGTTTCGAATCAGAAAGCTAGACTTCAAAAAAGGATGCCTGCAACTTTAAAAATGATTCGTAATCATGATTTTAGACATTCGCACGCTGCCTTTCTAGTTTCAAAAGGGCTAAGAAATGGTGAGGGGAAGGATTATATCTTTTTCACGCTCATGAAACGGCTTGGACATAGTAGCATTAACACAACAATTAACATCTACTCCCATCTATTTCCAACACAACAAAAAGAAGTCGCCAATGCTTTTGACAACTTCTAGGGCAAAAAATGGCAAAAAAATTTAATTAACAAGGCTCAACCCCTTGATACGAAAGGAAATTTAGAAATCTTATGATGAATATGCAAAATATGATGAAGCAAGCTCAAAAATTGCAAAAGCAAATGGAGCAAAGCCAAGCAGAATTAGCCGCAACTCAATTTGTAGGGAAATCTGCTCAAGACTTGGTTGTTGCAACCCTGACAGGCGATAAGAAGGTCGTTTCTATCGATTTCAACGCTGCAGTGGTTGACCCAGAAGATACAGAAACGCTTTCTGATATGACGGTGCAAGCCATCAATGCTGCCATTGAAGAAATTGATGCGGCAACTAAGAAAAAACTCGGTGCTTTCGCAGGGAAATTACCATTTTAAGCTAAGGAAGTTTTCATTAACTCAAAAGAGGCTCAGTTTTGAGCCTTTTTCAGATTGAAGACAAAGTCATATTAAAAACTTTCCTTGGGTGAGTACGGACGTCAGCGAACTTCTTCGAAGTTCCAAGACTAATTATTGAGCCTAAGGTCTCAATAATTCCGAGTGCCTGAAACGTTATTGTTTCAGGCACTTTTCTCACGGCGGAAAGTTTTAGTATTTTCTTTCTTTGAAACACTAACGATATATTTTTAGGTTTATGTCAGCAATTTTATTCTTTTCTTAGTTCAATGACTTGATCGTATCGACTTTCATCATCAATATGGTGAGCGATTTCTAACACCATCATCGGTAGTGAGAAAATCAAGTCTCGAACCATTTGACTATTTTCTACGTCAAGAGCTGCAGTTACCTCATCTGCTAATAAAATATCCTTTTTACGAAGTAGGAAGCGGGCTAGTTCAATCCGGACACGTTGTCCGCCTGAAATATTTTCTCCGTTATTAGTGATTACAAAATCAAGCCCATCAGTTAGTTCATGGTCGAGTTTGACCTGTCTTAAAACAGTCTCTAATTCTTGATCTGAAAACTCCTGTCCCAAACTGAGATTGTAGCGAATAGTATCATTAAAGAGGAAAGGATGCTGGCTGATAATGCCTACCTGACGAACAAAGTGACTTGTTTTAACTCCATCCCTTGTACGACAAGTAATCGTTCCGGCATCCGGCTTTTCTTCTCCTGTGATCATTCGGAAGAGGGTTGATTTCCCACAGCCACTTGGCCCTTTGATGAGGACTTTTTCGCCTTGTCGAATGGCTAGATTAAGATCGCGAAGAATCTCTCTACCGTTATAAGATTTACTTAAATGGGAAATTTCTAGCTCTTCTACTTGGGAGATCGAATGATTGTCCGATTCACTATCATCTGCTCGATTTAAAATTCCGAAAATCTTTTCTGCCGTTGTTTTGGCTCCTTGTACTTCAACCACATCATACATGATATTTTGGATAGGCCCTACCAGTTGACCAGCAGCAATATACATAGCAACCAGGCTAGCCACTGAAACATGATGACCCTGCATAGCAAGGAAGAACCCTAATACCAAGGGGAGTACTTGGCTCAGAAAGACCATAAAACCATTACAAAAGAAAACAATATTATGGGTAAAAGCAAACCTTTGAATAGCTCGTTGATAACGAAGATTGATATTCCAGACGCGCTGAGAATTTTCAGGCAAGGCTTGATTCATCCGCAAGGTCTGAGCTCCTCGAATACTATCAGAGATTTGGTTATGAACAGCTGTTCTTCCCTGAGACATTTCATCCCCTGAATTCTTTAGCTTATTATTCATCAAGAATTGTGGAATGGGACGTAAGATTGTGAAGAAAACAAAGATAGAACCCAATAAAACATTTTGGGCAATGATATAGATCGCCGTAATCAGTGCTCCAAATCCCCAACATGAAATAGACATATAGCGTTCAAAAAAGTTATCTCCTAGAAATTCCATATCCTGTGTCAGCATGGTAATCTTTTCATCTTCACTATATTCCCTGTCTTCCATTAACTTCTGAAAAAGGGCCGTTCGGATATTCATGTGAATTTCACGTCTAAAGACATTATTTGCATGATTACAAAATAACATTAGACTATACAAAGCGAAATAGACAGAAAAACCAAAGAGAGCAAATTTCCAAATAGAGGAATAGGTAAGGTTATTTTGATCTATCGATAGTGCTTTGGCAACAACCAAGGGTTGCCCTAATGCGAGACCCCCATTTGCCAGTGCTCCAATAATGGTTAGGTATTTTGTTTTTTTATCAAGATATTTAAAGATATTAATCATAAATCTCTCCTAGAAAATAGAACCCTATGGTTGAGAAATATCAGATGTAATCATTAAATCTTATTACATATTATTCTTTGTGATATATTTTACATGCTCATTATACATCTAAGAATAAGTCTGGTCAATGAATATTCAAAAAATTAGAAATGATTAAATCTTTAATAACTAATATTTTAAGTTAAGACTTTGAATATGCTCTACTTGTCTGTCGGATGAAAATTTGCTTTAGTCAATCTTTACAGAAATGAAATAAAAAGCACCCCCAAAGAAAGATATGAAAACATCTAACTCTAGGAGTACTGCTCAGTTTTGAGCCTTTTTTTATTCATCAAAAAATCCGGATAAGTCCAAGCCTCCGAAGGGGTTGGTGGAGAAGTTCTCTTGCTCTTCAAGGAGGGTGCGGCCTTGATCAAATTCGAGGAATTGTTCGTAAACAAGAGCTGTCATGCGGGCGTCTTCTAAGCTATCGTGTGATTTTCCTGCAACTCCCAAAAATTCTGCAACGGTGTGGAGTTGGAGATTTTTAATGCCATGAAGGTCAGATGGACGACGTTCGAAGGCTTGGTCAAAGACATCGACAGCGTACTGGTCTTCTAAATCCAAGCCATTTTCAAGTAGGATGGGAAGGTCGCTCTTTTTGGCATTGTATCCGATCAAGGGGCGGTCTCCAATGAAGGCCTTGAATTCGCCGAGGACCTGCTCGAGTTGTGGGGCATTTTGGATCTTGTCCTGGGTAATGCCAGTCAGGCCGTTAATAAAGCTTTTTAGAGGCTTATCGGTGTAGACGTAGGAGTCATAGTGGTCGACTTCTTTACCGTCCGTAAAACGCACGGCAGATACCTGGATGATCTGATAGGCACCTTCGTATTGGTTAAATTCGAGATCGAAGGCGATATAATCTTCTAATGTTTTCATGGGAAATCTCCTGTGGTAGAAAAGAAAAGGGACTGGTAGGATCCAGCCCCGGATTATCGACGGAAAACGCGTGCCCAGAAACCTTTGCTTTCTTGCTCTTGAACTTTTTCATTGGCTTGTTCGAGTTCAAGTTTCAAGGTATCGCGGTCGTTCATTGCTTGTAAAGTCAATTGTTGTTGTTGGTCCAATTGCTTGTCTTTTTCAGCAATTTGAACGTCTTTCACGCGCAACTGTTCATCTTTCTTAGCGAGTTGCTCGTCTTTGGCTTTGAGTTGCTCGTAGAGACGGACGATTTCAGAATTTTTTTCATCCACCAGAATTTCCATCAATTCGCGTTGCTTCACATCATCGCTGACTGGCTCATCTTCAAAAATAGTTTTTTTGTAGATTTCTTCGAGCTTGATCAAGCCACTACGGGTTACAACGGTAACCCCTTTTTCGTTTTTTTGTGTATCTTCTGGAGCCAGCGCCTTGACACGGTTATTGACCGCCTGGCGGCTGACTCCTAAAATTTCAGCAATTTCGCTGACAGTTTTTTCAATCGCCATAACTTCCTCTAATATCTTTTTCTATGAAATACTCTATTAGATAGTAACATAAGTAGGCTAAGCTGTCAAATGAAGCCGAGTAAGGGCAAGCCTTGAGACCACGATTAGCGGGTCTCTGTCATTTCAGGAAGATGGAGGCTGGATTGTGCTAAATCAATGGTCAGTTGGTAATCGGTTTGATCGCGCACAGTGATTTCAAAGTCTGTCGTGTAAAGGACCAGGCGAAGAGTTGTGCCTTTTTCGAGCTTGTAGATGGTTGGTTGGAGATCAAAGTCAAATTCCATCCACTCGCCTGGCGTCACGGGCTCAACCTCTAAGAGATCATGACGATTTTGGAGGTTGAGATAACCTTTAGAAATGACTCGTTGGCCAGCTTCTTTGAAAGGCAACTCGGTCAAATTGTCTAGCATATGGTAGCGACCGTTATCCAGCGTACGGACCGACAAGACAGCAGGATAGGGTTGGAGGTATTTCTTACTTCCAAGCTCTAAGAGTTGGGCTGAGAGCAGGCCTTTATTGGTGCTGGAGTGAAGTCGCAGGTGAAGGCGAGCTTTCCCATTGAGGTGTAGGTCTTCTTCGATTGGCAGGTCAATGGTCACTTGTTGAGCCTTATCCTGGTAGAGGTCCATTAAGAAGGTTGGATAAGCCTTGCCATAGCGCTCGTAATCTTTTGTCTCGTAGCGGTTTTGGATGACTTTTTCGTCGTCTCCCAGGGAGAAGGTCCGCTGATTTGTTTGGTTGCCAAAATCATCCAAGGAAGTCCAACTTTGTTCTCCTGTATTGTCCTGCCAGATGACGGTTGGCAATTCATAACTTGAATCATAGCCCAGTAATTTTTTAGAAAGGAGGGCGTTCATGCTCTCACGGAAGTCAATGGACTGCCAGTTGTTGAGATAGACATGGGCCCCATTGTGATAGAAGAGGTGTTTCTTGATGTTGGCTGGAAGGGCTTGGAACATTTGGTATACATGGAGGGGCTTCACGTTCCAGTCTTGGGAACCATGGGTGAAGACGACCTCTGCCTTGACTTTGTCTGCCTGAAGGAGATAGTTGCGGTCATGCCAGAATTGGTTGTAGTCCCCTGTTTTGCGATCTATTTGCTCTTTAAGCCGTTCCAAATCCGCTAGATGGGCTGCATGGTGGCGGAGATAGTCTCCAGCCCGAAGGGCGCGTGAATAGGTCAACTCAGCGAGCGAATCAAAATCCTCTCCAGGATAGCCACCAGGACTTGTGACAAGGCCATTTTCGCGGTAGTAGTTGTACCAAGAGGAAATACCAGCTTCTGCGATGATCACTTCTAGGCCATCAACCCCTGTGGTAGCCAGTCCATTGGACATGGTTCCTAGGTAGGATAAGCCCGTCGTAGCAACCTTGCCGTTAGACCAATCAGCCTTGATTTGGCGTTGGCGACTATGGTCTGTGAAGGCACGACAGCGTCCGTTGAGCCAGTCGATGACATTTTTATAGGCCTCGATTTGACGGTAATCTCCATTAGTCATCAAACCTTGGGAGTCCTTGGTCCCTAGACCGGAGACGTAGAGATTGGCGAAGCCACGGGCGAGAAGGTAGTCATTGAGAGTATAACTGCTGTTGATATGAGTGAGGGTTTCTTCAGCCTCAGAGACCAGTCGGGCTTCTCCAACTGGGTCAACGGTTTCGAGCGTGGGTTGACTGACTTGGATGCTTCTTGCTTCTTTTTTCTCCAGGTCCACATTCATATTATAGAGAGCCTTGTCACTGGCCTTGTCATTGGTTCCTTGGTGATAAGGGCTGGCAGTCATGACGGCTGGAATTTTTCCTTCATAGCGAGGGCGAATAATATTGACCTTGATCAAATCTGGAAGGCCATCTTGGTCGCTATCAATCCGACTTTCCACATAGACCACCTCACGAATCACATCATGGCAGTTAAAGGTAGCTAGACTTTTTCCGTTGAAAAAGTGGTAGCGATTGTCTTCAGGGATCAAGCCATCACTGACCAACTGTTCAATGAGTAAATTCCCTTTGACTGTTCGAGTATTGAGGAGGTGATAGAGGTTCTCAACCAAGTTTCCATACTCAATCGGAATTTGGACTTCTTTTAAGAAGCTGTCCGTATTTTCAAAGTCAATAAAATAGCGGAAACCGAGCAATTGGAGGGCCACTGTGTAGAAAATATTTGGAGACCATTCGCGGTCAGATTGGAAATAGCTCAGGAGATCTGTTTCAGCATCCGCCACTAGGTTAGAGAGAGGATAATCTGTATTTTTGTAGGTGAAATAAACCTTGCGGACAAACCATTCAAACAGTTCTTTTTCTGGGAGGTGGGTGGGAAGGTCAAACCCAATTTCTTTTAGTTCCTTAAGAATGTCTTTTTGGTCAACAGATAGATAGCTATATTGATTGTATTTCATAGACTGCTCCTTTTATCAGTTTCTTTTTTCTTTACTTCTTATATTATACTTGATAAAATAGTATTTGTCTAAAGACCTTTCGTCTATAAGGAGAAGGAATATTGAAAAAAATATCTTTTGAACAAGTTGCAAGAAGACGGACCTTATTGTTTGGGGTTCTTGCCGTCATTTTTGGGATTCTCATTTTTCGAAACGGCGTTGGTTTCACCAAATTTTCCTTGGATCTATTAGCCATTTACTTTTTAGTTGATGGACTAGGAAGCTTTCTTCTTCGCTTTTTGTTACGTAGCAAGTCTATTTCCTATAGCCACTCTATTTGGTTTATTTTTCTTTCACTTGCGTTGATCTGGTTGAATCGACTGAGTAGTCTGCCCGTAAACTTAGTTGTGATTTGTTTAGGGGCATATCAGTTGGGGAGTGCCATTGTCTATGGGATCACATTTTGGCTTTATAAGGCCAATCGGGTAAAAGGAGGCTGGCTCTATTTATGGGATGCGCTTTTAAACGGTGGGCTTGGTCTAGCAACTGTCTTGGAACCTGGTTCAGATGGGCACTTCCAATTTATCCTCTTGGGGGCTTATCTGGTCTTGTTGGGGATTTCTAATATTCGAGATGGTATTTTATTTGACAAAGACCAACAAGGCCAAGAGTTAAAACGTCGCTTTCGTATTAGCCTACCGGTTATCTTTGCAGCCTTTATCCCTGCTAAGGAGTTAAAACGGTTTAACCAGTTTCTTCAAAAAGGGAGCTCGGCGGGACACACAGGCCCTTATCGATTGGTGAAAAAAGAAGAAGAGGCAAGGGAATTAGAAATTTTGGTTCATACTTCTGACAGCAACTTATTTGGAGCGATTGGGCATGTAGATATTTGTTATCAGGGGAAGGTCATTTCTTACGGAAGTTACGATCCCTTTTCAGAGCGTCTATTTGGGACGATTGGGGATGGCGTACTGTTTAAAGTGGATAAGGAACCATACATCGAACTATGTAAAAAAGAGAGTCAAAAGACGCTGTTTGGCTACAGCCTATCCCTTACCGAAGAAGAGAATCAGGCAGTAGAGAAGCGTCTAGCTGAAATTGATCAGTTGTTAGAACCTTGGGATCCACCTAGGAGGTTACTGGAAGACGGTCAGCCGACCTACGCTTACAAATTGAAATATGATTTAGGGGCTGAGCTATATAAATTTACTTCTTCGCGTTTTAAATCTTACTTTGTTCTATCTACGAATTGCTGCCTGTTAGCAGATTCCATTGTGGGACAGGCAGGAACGGCTGTATTAGATGTGCGTGGAGTGATTGCACCAGGGACCTATCAGGATTACTTAGAATACGAATTTGAAGCTCCAAACGGGCGGGTCCATACACGAACAGTATACTAAAAAAAGAAAGACAGATTTTTATTTTTGAAAAATCTGTCTTTTTTGCACAAGATTTCTTGTAAAAAGCCAGAAAATCTTTTACAATAAAAAGTGCTTGGAGGAAAGTATGACAGCAAATCAGATCGTAAGAGTGATCCCAGTCTTGAAAGTGAATAACCGAAATGTCAATCAACGCTTTTATGAAGAGACATTGGGAATGAAAGTATTAGTGGAAGAAGGAGCTCTCCTGTCTTTAGGAGATGCCTCAAAAGTAGAAAAAATCGTCTTAGAAGAGTCACCGAGTATGCGTTCGCGTAAGGTCGAAGGTCCAAAGAAATTGGGTCGCATCGTGGTGAAAGTGGCACAAGCTCAAGAAATTGATTATTTGTTGGCCCGCCAGCCAGAGACAAGCGCCCTTTACCAAGGAGCTAATGGTCGCGCCTTTGAAGTTGTGTCTCCTCAAGGAGATACCATTTTCGTGCATGCGGAAGAAAATCTTGAAAGCCTAGAACCTTTGGAGAAAGCGCCTCTTGTTGAGCTTCCAGAAGATTTCAAAGGTTTGACCAGCTTTGATGTGGACTTTCTTGAGGTCAATGTGGCCGATCTTGCTGAGGCTGAGAAGTTCTATAGCAACTTGCCAGCTTTGGCCCACTTTATCCATTTACAGGAAGCCCAAGGAAAAGATCTCCAAGTGGAGAACAAGGTTACTTGGGATTTGAGCATGATCAAGGTCGAATTGGCATCTTTTGATGTGGAAGACTTGAAAGAACGCTTGGGAGAAGCTGTCGATTTTGTGCACCGTAAGGGAACTTTCTTGATTGCCAAGGATCCAAGTCAGATCGAACTCTGGTTTGAAGCCAATCAAGATCAGGTCCATATTTCTTATGAAGAATAAGAATGGAGTGATGAGCGTGAATGCAATCATCGAAAAAATTACCGAACAAATCCAAGAAGGCATCTATCCAGGTGCCTCTCTTGCGCTTTACCGCGATGGTCAGTGGAGTGAGCACTATCTGGGACTAGCGGATCCTGAAAAAGGAGAGCCAGTAGTGGCTGACCTGGTCTATGATTTGGCTAGTGTCAGTAAGGTCGTCGGAGTTGCTACCATCTGTGCCTTTTTGTATGCGAAAGGGGAGCTTGCGCTTGATCGCCCCTTTAAAGAGCTTTACCCGCGTTTTGCTCATGAGAAGACGACCATCCGGGAACTCTTGACCCATACTTCTGGGCTGGATCCTTTTATCCCCAACCGGGATCAATTGGATGCGAGACAGTTGAAAACAGCTCTTGAAAATTTGCAGTTAAAAGAAGACAAGAGTTTTCATTACACCGACGTCAATTTTCTTCTGCTGGGCTTTTGGTTAGAAGACAGGTTTCGCCAGCCCTTGGATCGCTTATTTGAAGAGCTGATTTTTACACCTTGGAAGATGACGGAGACACGGTTTGGACCGGTCGAAAAGGCGGTGCCAACGGTCCGTGGAGTGGCTTCTGGAAGTGTTCATGATCCCAAAGCGAGAGTATTGGGTCGTCATGCGGGAAGTGCTGGACTTTTTTCAACTGTTGCTGATCTAGAGCGCTTCTTAGAGCGTTATCTGAAGGAGGATTTTGCGCGTGACTTGTCTCAGAATTTTGCGCGTGAAGAGGGCAAGACCCGCGCTCTCGGATGGAATCTAGAGGGGGACTGGTTAGATCATACGGGCTATACTGGAACCTTCATCATGTACAATCGAAAGAGGCAGGAAGCGGTGATCTTTTTGTCCAACCGGACCTATGAGAAGGACGAACGGGCCCAATGGATCCTCGACCGCAACTCTTTGATGGACTTGATCAAACAAGAATTTGAAAAATAGAAATGGAAGGCTAGGATGATGGATCCTGGCCTTTTACGGTCTGTCAGATAGAACTCAACTCCGTCTTAGGTTGGATTTCCTTCAAAAGCATCGCTTTTTTGGCTGATTTATATTAAAATAGTAATGACCTTAATAGAGCGAGATGAATATGAACAAAGAGATAGGCGTCGGAAGGGCGCATAGTAAAATTATCTTAATTGGAGAGCATGCGGTGGTCTATGGTTATCCGGCTATTGCGCTGCCACTCCATCATATCGAAGTGATCTGCCAGATCATCCCGGCAGACAGTCCATGGGTTTTGTTTGAAGACGACACCTTGTCCATGGCGGTTTTTGCGTCTCTTGAGCACCTCGGGATTAAAGAGGCCCGGATTCGCTGCCGGATTCAGTCCATGGTACCGGAAAAACGGGGGATGGGGTCCTCTGCGGCGGTCAGTATCGCAGCTATTCGTGCAGTTTTTGACTATTATCAAGAGGAGCTGGATGAAGAGACCTTAGAAATCCTGGTCAATCGAGCAGAAACCATTGCCCATATGAACCCAAGCGGACTCGATGCCAAGACCTGTTTGAGCGATCAAGCCATTAAATTCATCCGGAATGTCGGCTTTTACCCACTGGAGCTGGGGATAAAAGCGAGCTTGGTGATTGCGGATACGGGAATTCACAGCAATACCCGTGAGGCGATTCAAAAGGTTGAATCCAAAGGGAAGGAAGTTTTGTCCCATTTCCATGAGATTGGTCAGTTGACCCAGCAGGTGGAAGAGGCTCTGAAAATGAATGATCTAACGAACCTAGGACAGGCTCTGACTACTTGCCATGAGCACTTGAGAGCCGTGGGTGTCAGCTGTGAAAAAGCAGACCATCTGGTCGCCGTTGCCCTTGAAAATGGGGCCTTAGGCGCTAAAATGAGCGGAGGCGGTCTTGGTGGCTGTGTGATTGCCCTCGTCAAGGATTCTCGTGAAGCAGCAACCATTGCCCATGCATTAGAAAAAGAAGGAGCGCACCATACATGGATCGAAAACCTGTAAAGGCTAAGTCCTATGCCAATATCGCGATTATCAAATACTGGGGAAAAGAAGATGCCAAACAGATGGTCCCTTCGACCAGTTCGATTTCGTTGACCTTAGAAAATATGTATACAGAGACCAGTCTCTCTCCCTTGCCAGCAGATGCGACTGCGCATGAATTTTACATCGATGGGGAATTCCAAAATCCAGCTGAGCAAGCCAAAATTGGAGCTGTGATTGATGGCTTGAAGCCAGCAAATGAAGCGGGATTTGTTCGAGTGGATACCAGCAACAACATGCCAACCGCAGCAGGCTTGTCTTCTAGCTCGAGTGGGCTCTCTGCTCTCGTCAAGGCTTGCAATCGGTATTATGATTTGGGCTTGAGTCAGGAGGAATTAGCTCAAAAAGCCAAGTTTGCTTCGGGTTCTTCTTCACGGTCTTTCTTTGGACCCTTAGCAGCCTGGGACAAAGAAAGTGGAGAAATTTATAAGGTCAAAACAGACCTAAAACTCGCGATGATCATGCTGGTTCTCAATGACAAGCAAAAGCCCGTTTCCAGCCGGGAAGGGATGAAACGCTGCATGGAGACTTCGACTAATTTCAAAGAATGGATCGAAGAGTCTAGACAAGATTATAAGGATATGCTGGACTATCTAGCTGGCAATAATTTTGAACAGGTCGGTCAGCTGACAGAGCGCAATGCCCTTGCTATGCATGCGACGACTAGAACAGCCACTCCAGCCTTTAGCTACTTGATAGAAGAAAGCCACAAAGCTATGGACTTTGTCCGTGAGCTTCGCGCTGCAGGCCATGCTTGTTACTTCACCATGGATGCAGGGCCAAACGTTAAGGTTCTCTGTTTAGAAGAAGACTTGGATCAGCTGGTGCCTTTATTTGACGACCGCTATCGGACCATCGTATCTAAAACAAAGGATCCTCAAGATGAAGACTAAGTATCAGGTACAGACCGGAGGCAAGCTCTATCTAGCTGGAGAATACGCGGTGCTAACGCCTGGCTATGGGGCAGTGATTCAGTTTATCCCCATTTATCTATCAGCTACCATCCAAGAAGCAACAGCCTACCAGCTAGCCTCAGACCTTTTTGGTTACAAGGTAGATTTGACCCCAAATAAGGACTACGCCTTGATTCAAGAGACTATTCAGCTTATGGAAGAGTGGCTGAAAGATCAGGGGATAGCCCCTAAACCCTTTGATCTTTACCTTAGAGGAACACTGGGCGAAGAGGGGAAAAAGTATGGGATTGGTTCCAGCGGAAGTGTGGTCTTGCTCGTGATCAAGGCCATGGCTGCTCTGTATGAGTTAGACTTAAATCCAGATCTGCTCTTTCGACTAGCAGCAGTGGTCTTGGTGCAAAGAGGGGACAATGGTTCCATGGGCGATTTGGCTTGTATCGCTTACGAGGACTTGATTTATTACCAATCCTTTGATCGGGCTTGGTTGCATGAAGTCTTGACTTCTCAGCCTCTTTCACAAGTTTTAGACCTGGATTGGGACTACCAGATCTGCTCGATCCAGCCAGCCATCTCTTATGATTTTCTGGTTGGTTGGACCAAGGAACCAGCGATTTCAAGTGATTTGATCCGTCAGGTCAAGGGAGCGATCAAGGAAGAATTTCTTCAGGAGAGCCAGAGCGCAGTGAAGAATCTTGAAAAAGGCCTCCGTGAAGGGAACCAAAAGGACATTGAGACCAGTATCAAACGCGCCGATAAGAACCTAAAGTCTTTGAACCCTTTGATCTATACCCCAGCTCTAAAAGAGCTTCAAGAAGCGACAGAGGGTCTTTCTGCCTGTGCCAAATCTAGTGGTGCTGGAGGAGGCGACTGTGGGATCGCCCTTAGTTTTGACCCAGTTGAGACTCAGACCTTGATAGACCGCTGGAAGGAAAAGAATATTGAAGTCATTTACCAAGAAAGGATGGGAGATTCGTGAGCGAAAATCGAAAAGACCAGCATATTCGCTATGCCTTGGAGCAAAGCTCCTCCTATAATAGCTTTGATGAGATCGAGCTGATTCACCGATCCCTCCCACTTGTGAATCTAGCGGAGATTGATTTGACAACCCATTTCGCAGGGCGTGATTGGGAGGTCCCTTTTTATATCAATGCCATGACAGGCGGGAGTAAACGGGCCAAAGAGATCAACCAAAAATTGGCAGCAGTAGCCGAAGCCTGTGGGATTCTCTTTGTGACTGGCTCTTACAGCGCAGGGCTGAAGGATCCGAACGATCAATCGTATGAGGTCCAAAAAGACCATCCTCGTCTTCTTTTAGCGACCAATATTGGCATCGATAAAGAGCCAGAATTGGGCTTGCGAACAGTGGAGGAGCTACACCCTCTCTTTCTTCAAGTCCATGTAAATCTGATGCAAGAGTTGCTCATGCCCGAAGGGGAGCGGATTTTCCACACTTGGAAAGACCATCTCAAGAGCTATGGGCAGGGCTTTCCTGTACCTGTAGTCCTGAAAGAAGTCGGCTTTGGTATGGATCCTAAAACAGTTCAGGCAGCGCTAGAAGCTGGGATCAAAACCGTCGATATTTCTGGTCGCGGTGGCACTAGCTTTGCCTATATTGAGAATCGTCGTGGTGGCAATCGCGCTTATCTGGATGATTGGGGACAATCAACTGCGCAGTGTCTCTTACAGTTACAGGATCAGATGGATCAGATTGAGATCCTCGCAAGCGGGGGCATCCGTCATCCCCTTGATATGGTCAAGGCCTTAGTCCTTGGAGCGCGTGGCGTAGGACTATCCCGCGTTTTTCTTGAGATGGTAGAGACTAAGAGCATTGAAGAAGTGATCGTCCTTGTCCAAGGCTGGAAAGAAGACCTCAGATTGCTCCTTTGTGCGCTCGGTTGTCAGAACCTGAAAGAGGTCCGTGAAGTCGACTATCTCCTCTATGGAAAGTTATGGCAAGCTCAGCAACAGAAAAAATGAAGAAAAATCATTTTAGAAACTTTCCTTAGGTGAGTACGGACGTCAGCGAACTTCTACGAAGTTCCATGACTTAGTTTTGAACCTAAGGTTTCAAAACTCCCGAGTGCCTGAAACAAAAACGTTTCAGGCACTTTTCTCACGGCGGAAAGTTTTCGTATATTATGATTCATTTTGAAAATTAGAACTCTTTTATAGTTCTTTGAAGAATCACTTAACTTATTTTACTTAAAAATTAGTTCCTATTCGTTTAGGATTGACAAAATAAGCCAATTTTTTCTTTTTTTTGAAAAAGTGTTCTCCTCAAAAATTCTGATAGTTTACGAATCGTTTACGGTTGCTGGAATCGCTTGCAAAATAGGCTTGTAAAAGAGTATACTAAATAAGGAAAAACATTTTTAAAAAGGAGTTTAGGATGAAGAAGCACTATTTTCGATCAGCTGTAGCAGCCTTGCTTCCGCTTTTGTTGATTGCTCAACCTGTTGAGGCTTGTACAGGGTTCATCATCGGGAAGAAACTGACGGCCGACGGTTCGACCTTGGTAGGTCGTACCGAAGATTTAGAGCCCAACCATAATAAAAATTTTGTGGTCAGAGAGCGTGTCTACAATAAAAAAGGAGCCATCTTTGAGGATGCTGCCAACGGTTTTCAATATCCCTTACCTGAGATTAGCTATAAGTATACAGCGGTTCCAGATGTCACCCCTGATCAGGGAATTTTTGACGAAGCAGGATTCAATGAATATGGGGTTTCCATTTCTGCCACTGTATCTGCTTCAGCAAATGACAAGATCCAAAAAGTGGATCCCTATGTCAAGGATGGCCTCGCAGAATCGGGCTTGACCAGTATCGTTCTCCCTAGTGTGAAAACCGCAAGAGAAGGGGTTGAACTCATTGCTAAAATCGTCGAAGAAAAAGGCGCTGCAGAAGGAAATATTGTGACCATTGCCGATAAAGAAGGCGTCTGGTATATGGAAATCCTATCCGGTCACCAATATGCGGCCATTCTCTTCCCAGAAGATCGCTTTGCAGTCTTTCCAAATACTTTCTTCTTAGGCCATGTTGATTTATCGGATACAGATCGTACGATTGCCTCAAAAGATCTTGAAAAAGTCACCAAGGACGCAAATAGCTATAAGGAAGTGGATGGAAAATTCCACATTTCTCAATCCTATAATCCGCCTTTGCAAGAAGCGGATCGCTCGCGGGTTTGGTCGGGGATCAAATCTCTAGACCCAAGCTCTCCTGTTAAATATGACGATGCGTCCTTTGATCTTCTTCATACAACTGATCGGAAATTAACTCTCCGCGATGCCATGAATCTCCAACGCAATCGTTTGGAAGGAACCAAATACAAACCACAGGATCAAATGGAGCTGGATGGAAAAGGCATTCCGAAAAAAGGAGAGTTTGATGCGGTTTATAAATACCCTATTTCTAATCCAAATGTCATGGAGGCCCATATTTTCCAACTGAAAGATGAGGTCCCAGCGAGTGCGGGTGGAGGCACCATGTGGCTGTCGATGGGCAGTCCACGAAATGCTCCATACTTACCGTACTATGGCAATATTCTCAACACCTATCAAGCCTACCAAGAATTAGGGGATCATTACAATGATCGCTCTTGGTATTGGACCATTTCAAGAATCAATGACCTTGTGGCCAAGTATCCAGATTTATTCGAAGATGGGGCGATTCGTACTGAGATGGAACGATTGGAGTCTCAGTGGATGGTCGAACAAGATCTGAGTGATCAGGAACAAATCGCTCTTGCTTCTCAGCCTGAAGAAGCTAGTAAGAAGGCAACAGAGGAAAGCTTGGCAAGAGCTAAGAAGACCTTCGAACGCTTGCAAGAAATCAGAAAAGAAGCAGAACAAAAGGTGGCAGATGAACACGGAAAAAGTGCCCTGCAGGATCTAGATGACGAAGAAGATGCTGCTTATGAAGAGAAGATTGATCTCGTTGATTTTGACTATGATTACATTCTAGCAGCAGGCTTGTTCGGAGCAACCCTTCTAGCGATTGTGATTTACTTGATTCGCTCAAAGAAACAAAAGGGAGGAAAACAAGATGACTAAAATTCAAAGAGCCTCTATCTATCTTTTTCTACTGTTTGCAGGAATTGGCTTGGAGTTTGAACTCGGTCATCTTTCTCAACAAGAATTTAGCCAGTCTGCAGGCAGAGACTTGGTCTTAAACTTGTCTGTCTTAGCTGCTATTATTATCCCGCTCTATCTCTTTTCAAAACGATTGGCCAAGCAGTTGTCTGTCCCAACCTATCTCTTATGGATTGCCATGTTTGGAGGAGCCTTCGTAGCAGGCTGGTTGAGCTTTTCAGGCAATAGCTTGATTGATATTATGAATAGCCATGTGATCAAGGATGCCACTGTCTTTAACAAGTGGACCGATGCCTTGACGGCCCCATTTTCAGAGGAATTCTTTAAGGCCCTAGTTGCCTTTTGGGTTGTCTTGATGGTTGGCAAGAAAGATCTAAAAGCGATTCTAATTGCAGGCTTGGGCTCTGGCTTTGGTTTTCAAATCATTGAGGATTTAGGGTACGTTGCCCGCCAAACCAAAACCAGCCAATTAGCCGCGGTTACGGAGGCCATTAACCGGATCTCTGGTGGATTAGCTTCACACGCCCTCTATACAGCAGTTGTATCAGTTGGTGTCTTCCTCTTGTTGTCTCAAGTGACCCAGCAAAAGGAAAAACTCTTTGGGCTCTGGTGTGTTCTCTCGACACTAGCCAATCATTTCTTATGGAACTCTCCGTTTTATGAAACAGACCATCGGATTAATCTTCTCGTCGGACTGCTCTTTGCCGTCCAAGTAGGGACCTTTATCGAAGTGGTGCTCTATACCAAGAAACATCCCGAGTTGCCATTTTTAAAACAATAAGAAAAATTTTTCAAACACAAAAGAACTAAGACGTGGGTCTTAGTTCTCAAAGTGAAGATAAAATCATCTTAGAAACTTTCCTTAGGTGAAGACGGACGTCAGCGAACTTCGAAGAAGTTCCATGACTAAATCAAGATACAAAGGGCGTCTGCGGATAAAGTCAAAATAGGAAGTTTGACGCAGAATCTTTCGATTCTAGGAGAACTTATCTTTTTGACACAATCCGCAGCCCGTATTCAATTTGTATTGAGCCCCCTCGCTCTTTAATTTCTGGGCTCAGGCTAAAACAGTTTCCCAAACTGTTTTACTCTCAATAATTCCGAGTGCTAGAAACAAAAGTATTTCTAGCACTTTTTTCACGGCGGAAAGTTTCATTATATTCTCGATTCATTTAAAAAATTAGAACTCATTTTTATTTCTTTGCAGGATCACTTGACTTAATTTACTAAAGAATTAGTTTGTCTTAGTTCTTTCATTTTCTCAATTCTTGTAAGAGTGTTTTTGCTTTTTCTAAATTGAAGGGTTTGTTTTCAAGGAGTTGGCTAACCAATTGGGGAACTTCCTCTTCCTTCGCTCCTGCTAGAAGGGCTAGGGAGCGTGCTTGGAGTTTCATATGTCCTGCTTGGATCCCTGTGGTGACTAGGGCCTTCAGGGCAGCAAAATTCTGCGCTAAACCGAGTGACGCGATGATACCGGCTAATTCAATAGCAGAAGGTTCTCCTAGTAAACGGTGGCTGACTTGAACCGTTGGGTTGAGGCCAATGGAGCCTCCTTTTGTTGCAACTGGCATTGGTAGGGTGATCTCTCCATAGAGTTTTTTCTCTTCTGGCTGACTTGTCCAGCGACTCAAGCCTTTGTATGGGCCGCTTTGTGCGGCATAGGCATGGGCTCCTGCTTCGATGGCCCGCCAGTCATTACCTGTCGCAAGGACCAGGGCATCAATCCCGTTAAAAATTCCCTTGTTATGAGTGGCTGCACGATAAGGATCCACTTGAGCCAGTTGGCTAGCTAGCTCCATCCGGTGAGCAATCTCAGTGGCTTCCTCAGGATTTCGACTCAGTGCTTTAAAATCGATGGCACACCGTGCACTCACCAAAGAGCGCGTGGCCAAGTTGGATAAAATCGCCATTAAGGCCTGTCCACCAGAGAGTTCTTGGATGCGATCGGTCAGCGCTTCCAGCATGGTGTTGAGCATATTGGCTCCCATGGCTTCTTTAGGGTCAACCGCCAAGTAGACAATAAGAAAGTCTCCCTTGTTTTCGACCCAAAGATCCCTCGCTCCACCTCCACGCTTGACGATCGAAGGATAGGCCTCATTAGCGAGCTGAAGCAGGGTTTCCTTGTCTTCGAGGATGCGCTTGCTGGCAACTTCTACATCCTCAACATCCGATAGAGCAATCTCACCGATCATTTGGCGTTGGTGCACTTGGGTAGTAAAACCGCCCGAACGTTGGATGAGCTTGGCTGCAAAGCTGGCAGCCGCGACCACGGATGGTTCTTCTGTGACCATGGGAAGGACATAGTCACGACCATTGATCAGGAAATAAGGAGCGAGGCTAAAAGGCAAGTCAAAAGTCGACAAGACATTTTCCGTCAGTTGATCTGCAATAGAAAGGGGGAGTCCCTTTTGTTCTTTTAAGATCTGTGCTTCATCCCAAGTTAAGAGGCCTTCCTTCAGTAAGGCCTCTATGCGTTCTGTGGGAGAAAGTTTTGCAAAACCTGGTAATCGTGCCATTATTTTTCTACTTTCTGGTAAGTGCGTTGGTGTTCCTTGATCTCTGTCAAAGCAAAAGTTTGATGAGTAGCAGGCTCAAATACTTGATTGCCTCTAGGATCTAGATCTACTTCCTCGTAAAAGAGTCGCTCGTAGTCAGCAACACTAAGAACCGTCCGTTGGTCCAGCTTTTCCATGCGTTTGTGATCCAAGAGTTGCTCAAAACCAGGAACAAGATTGGCACTAAAGATCTCAGAAACCGCTCCACTTCCATAGCTAAAGAGGGCGATTCGATCCCCTGCTTTAAGTTGGGGTTGATTTTCCAGTAGTGACAGCAAGCCTAGGAAAAGAGATCCAGTGTAGATATTTCCCACGCGTTGGCTGTATAGAATTGATTGATCAAAGTTGTATTGTAATTGATCTTTTTTCTCTTCTGATAATGACTTATCCAGGATTTTTTTCAAGCCCTTGAGAGCTAATTTCGGATAAGGCAAGTGGAAGCAGACGGCCGCAAAGTCTGTCAAGGCAAGGCCAGTCCGTTTCTGGTATTCCGCCCAGGTTGTTTTCAGAGAATCTAGATATTGTTGCGTTGAATAAATCCCATTCACGAAGGGAGTTGTCGCATAATTTGGACGCCAAAAATCCATGACATCGCGTGTTTGGGCAACATTATCATCGTTAAAAGATAGAATACGAGGATTTTGGCTGATCAGCATAGCAACCGCTCCAGCCCCCTGTGTTGGTTCTCCAGGAGTTCCAATTCCGTATTTAGCAATGTCACTGGCAATGACCAAAACCTTACTCTGTGGAAATTTTTCAACATGGAGTTTAGCATAATCCAAGGCAGCAGTCGCAGCATAGCAGGCTTCTTTCATCTCAAAAGAGCGGGCGAAAGGCTGGATATCTAGTAAGCCATGGACAAACACAGCAGCAGCCTTACTCTGGTCAATTCCAGATTCTGTCGCAAGAATCACCATGTCGATCGCTTCTTTATCTTCGTCTGTTAAAATATCATCTGCTGCAGTAGCAGCCAATGTGACGATGTCTTCTGTGATCGGTGCAACACTTTGTTCTTTTAAGAGAAGACCCTTGCTCAGTTTTTCGGGATCAGTATCACGAGCAGCAGCCAAATCTTTTAAACGCAAGACATAAGGGCTCGTCGCAAAACCAATCTTATCAATCCCAATTGTCATTCTTAACCTCTTTTTTATTTGATATCTACTAGTATATTTCGTTACTATTTTACCATATTTAAGGGTAAAACTCCTTTGAAAAAGCTAGATCAGCAAGGAAATCATTCTCGGGACCGATTTTGCAATGTTTCAAAGAAAAATAGAGAATCTATAAGAAAAAGCCATCCTTAGATGGCTTTTCAACTCTTATCCTTGCTTATTTTTTTTAGGATTACTCATGATTCGTATGAAGAGTTCTTTGCATTTGTCTCTTAGAACTTTTTCGTAGAAGACGATTAAAGCGATGTACACAATCATAAAGTTCAAGGTCAGATAGAACAAGTCAAATGAATTACGAGCATAGTAAGTCGCTGATTGATAGGAGGGGAAAGCTCCTAGGATCATCCAAGGAAGATACTTGATATACTTGTTTAGCATCATACAGCACCTCGCATCCTTTAAAGGATTTGTTATTTCACTATTATTGTACTCCTTTTAAACAAAAATACAAGCGATTACATAGATAAGTTTTGAAAAACCAATGCTAGTTGGCATTGGTCATTTTTCTTTTTTGATAGCGTTGATAAGAATGGTAGAGTTTCAAAACGACAGATCCACTAGCCATCCCGATGGAGATCACCAAGGCCAGAATAACCACCAGGGTCACGCTGGTCACTGCCTGACGATATTGGCCACTGACAAAAAAGGAAGTAGTTCGATAGGAAATATATCCAGGAACCAAGGGCGCGAGAATGGACAACATAAAGACCACGACAGGCGTCTTGAGAATGATACTTAAAATCTGACTGATACAGGAGCCGACAATGGCTGCGATAAAGGTCGCAACGATGACATTGGTAGGCCCTTTCAGGATATAGTAGAGTAGCCAGATGCCCATACCGAGGATTCCTCCAGGAATCAACATGGAGCGCTGCACATTTAGGACAATTAAAAAGGTGATGATGGCAATCAAACTGGCCACCGCTTGGATTAAAAATTCAGTTAAGTTCATGATTTTATTTCATAAGGACGAGGGCAACGGTTGTACCGGCACCAAGTGCAAGAGTAATGAGAAGAGTCTCAAAGAGTTTGCTCATCCCAGAGTTGAGGTGGTAATTCATGAGATCTCGGACGGCATTGGTCATAGCGATTCCAGGAACGAAGGGCATGACACAGCCTGCGATAATGAGATCGGTATTGGAAGGAAAACCACTATAGCGCGTCCAGATATGGGCCAAAAAACCAAAGACAAAGGCGGCCGCAAAGGCAGTGACAAAAGGAATGCGAACGTATTTCTCAACGACAAGAGAAAAAGCAAAGGCAAAGACAGTCGCAATACCTGCTCCAATCGCATCATAGAAATTTCCTCCAAACATGATGGAGAAGAAAGGGGCACTGAGGGTTGCCGCAATGGTTAACTGGAGATTAGTATAAGGAACGCGCTTCATTTTCAACTCGCTCAGGGCCTGGTAGGCTTGCTCAAGATCGATCTCTCCAGAGACAAGTTGACGAGAGATCTGATTGACATCACAGACCTTTTCGATATTGTAATTGGTCCGCAAGATCCGTTTCATGCGTGTGACATTGGCATTCTCAATTGAAAAGAAAATAGCGACTGGCATCGCTAAAACATTGCAATCGACGATTCCCTGTGAATGGGCGATCCGGATCATGGTATCTTCGACCCGGTGAATCTCAGAACCGCTCTCTATCAGGAGGGTTCCAGCTAACATCAGGACGTCGATCACTTGGTTGATCTGTTTTGACTCTTCCATAATTTCCTTCTTACTAAATAATCTGTTTCTATTATAGCAAAAAAGGACGAGAGACAGAACTAAAATCTGACAATTCTAGTTTGTTTCTTATCCTTTCTGAATTCGTTTAGAATAGCTATTGTTTAGGCTTATCATTCGCTAACTCGGGTGGTGGTGCTGCACGGTGCTGTCCTGGACGAGAAGGGTTGCTAAAAAGATCAGTGCAATCAGGATAAAGAGCCAAATAATAGCGAAAATAAATGTTAAAAACATAGGATCACCCCTTCTATCTTATTTACAGCTCTACTATAACACTTGGAGAAAACGCTGTCAAACTCTATATAGTAGGCTCTTAAACTCTTTCAAAATTCAGAATACTCTTGCGATGGGGATGAAAAAACCAGCCGTTTCCGACTGGTTTTTTAAGATCTATTTGAATCTTAGTTCAAGGCATCATCCATTGAAAGAACTTCGTGGAAGACACGTTGTGTCAATTCAGTTTTTTGTTCTGGAGTGAGGTATTTAGTGTTTACGCAGTATCCAGAGATACGAACGATAACGTCTTCACCTGACATAATCTTTTCGTAAACATCGTTCAAGTCCATAACGTTCAAGTTACAGTGTTGTCCACCGTTTTCGAAGTATCCATCAAGGATGGTTACCAAGTTATCAACTTGTTCGTCACGAGTTTTACCAAGAGCACGTGGTGATACTTGAGTAGTCAATGAGATACCGTCAGCTGCGTAACCAAAGTCAAGGCTAGCAAGTGAATTCAAGTTTTGCAACCATCCACCTTTAGCTTTGTTAGATGGGTTAGCACCTGGTGAGAAGAATTCCAATTTAGACAAGTTCACAGAACCATCTTCGTTGAGATATACCCCTTTATGGACTGGTGAGTTACCAGTTTGTTTAGAGTAAGCAACGTTAGAAGTGATGGTAAGAAGTGAAACAGTTGCTTCAGCGTTCTTGTAAAGTTTGTGGCTGCGAAGACGAGTAGTGTAAGCTTCGATCAACCATTCTGCCAATTCGTTAGAACGTGGGTCATCTTCACCCCAACGTGGGTATTCACCGATTGTTTCGTAATCGTAGATGTAGCCATCTTCGTCACGGATTGGTTTAACAGTAGCGTATTTGATTGCTGACAAAGTATCAACAGTGTTAGCGAATCCACAGATACCGAATCCCATGTTAGCGCGTTGGTGAGTTGGCAAGAAGGCCATTTGAACAGCTTCGTAGTTGTACTTATCAGTCATGTAGTGGATGATGTTCAAAGCATCTACGTAAGTGTCTGTCAACCAGTCAAGAGATTTTTCGAAGTTTGCTTTAACAGATTCGAATTCAAGAACTTCGTCACGGATTGGATCGATGTCAAATACTTTATAGTCTTTATGAACATCGTCGTAACCACCGTTCAAACCAGTAAGAAGAGCTTTAAGAACGTTAACACGAGCACCGAAGTATTGGATGTTGTGGCGTTGTTCTTCGTTTTCTGGGTCAAGTGGAGATACACAACATGAGATACAGCTCATTTCACCGTATCCGTCTTTCGCCATTGTTGTTACACCTTCGTATTGGATAGAAGAGTGTTTATGGCTCATGTGCATACAGTAGCGACGGAAGTTGTATGGCAATTTGTCAGTCCAAAGAACTGTCAAGTTTGGTTCTGGAGAGTTACCGATGTTGTCCAAAGTGTTCAAGAAACGGTAGTCCATCTTAGTAACACGGTGACGACCGTCGTTACCCATACCAGCCATTGATGTTGTGATGAAGGTTGGGTCACCTGAGTACAATTCGTCGTAAGCTTTTGTACGAGCAAATTTAACAGTACGCAATTTCATAACGAAATCATCAACGAATTCTTGGATTTCTGATTCAGTGTAAGTACCACGAGCCAAGTCACGTTCAGCGTAGATATCCAAAACGATTGGCACACGTCCAAGAGAAGTAGCAGCACCGTTGATCACACGGCAGACAGCCATGAAGGCGATGTTTGTCCATTGGATCGCTTCTTTTGTATCGAAGGCAGGACGACGTACGTCTACACCATAAAGGTCACCCAATTTAACAACTTCTTGAAGTGCTTGGTATTGAAGGTTTACTTCTTCACGAAGACGGATTGATTCTTCATCGATTTCAGTAATAGAGTTCCAGTCGTTTGCTTTTTCAGCCATCAAGTAGTCAGCACCGTAAAGAGCCAAACGAGCATAAACCCCGATGATACGTCCACGAGAGTAAGCATCTGGAAGACCAGTTACAGTGTGAGCGTGACGAGCACGACGGATGTTAGAAGTGTAAGCGCGGAAGATACCGTCGTTTACAGTTGTAACGTATTTTGTAAAGATTTCATGAACTGCAGGATCTGGTTCGTATCCATTTTCTTTCAAAGTAGTTTCCGCCATACGGATACCACCACGAGGCATGAAGTTCAATTTGAACAATTCATCATTTTGGATACCGAAGATGACTTCGTTTTCTTTGTCGATATATCCAGCTGCGATATCAGCGATAGATGTTGGACGGTTATCGTATGGGAAACGAGTTTCTTCGTAATGAGCTTTTGTTTCTTCAACAATCTTCTTGATGTGAAGAGAACGTTCAGTTGGACCAGCTAGGAAGCTTTCATCTCCATCATAAGGTGTGTAGTTAGCTTGAACGAAGCGAGAAACGCTTGCTTTTTCTTTCCAATCTTCACCTTTGAAGCCTTCCCAGGCTTTGTCAAAAATATCTTGTGCTTCAACGACTGTTTTAACAACCATTTTTATTTTCCTCTATTGTCTTTCTAGCAACTATATCTGTTGCACTTACAATAGTAGTATACCATACAGAAACCGGTTACACAAAGGCGAATTGCGAAAAACAGCAGATTCTTTTGTAATACAGTTTCAAATCCTCTGCGATACTGTACTATATTTTTGAAAACAAACACAGTTTTTCATCAATTTTCATGTTTTCTGGAGAGCCGATTTTTGCAATTCTGAAATTTTCTTCCTATAATAGAAAGAAAGGAGGGTGAAAAATGCTGATATTTCCATTAGTGAATGATACCAGTCGCAAGATTATTCATATTGATATGGATGCATTTTTTGCTGCCGTCGAAGAAAGAGACAACCCTAGTTTGAAGGGCAAGCCTGTCGTGATTGGCCAGGACCCTCGTCAGTCAGGAGGGAGAGGTGTGGTCTCGACCTGTAACTATGAAGCACGGAAATATGGGATTCATTCGGCCATGAGTTCTAAAGAAGCGCTGGACCTTTGTCCTCAAGCGATTTTTATCTCTGGAAATTATGAAAAATACCGAGAAGTGGGCGAGCAGGTTCGTGAGATTTTCAAGCGCTATACAGATCTGATCGAGCCTATGAGTATTGATGAAGCCTATCTAGATGTGACGGAAAATAAAATCCAGAGCAAATCAGCTGTCAAAATCGCTCGCTTGATTCAGCATGCGATCTGGGAAGAGCTGCATCTCACAGCTTCAGCGGGCGTCTCTTATAATAAGTTTTTGGCCAAGATGGCAAGTGACTACCAAAAACCCCGTGGCCTAACGGTGGTCTTGCCGGAGGATGCTGAGGATTTCCTGAGCCAGATGGACATTGCCAAATTTCACGGGGTAGGAAAGAAGACAGTGGAGCGGCTGCATGAGATGGGGGTCTATACTGGCGCGGATCTTTTAGCTATCCCGGAGATGACCTTGATCGATCGATTTGGGCGCTTTGGCTATGATCTCTTTCGTAAGGCGCGAGGGATTCACAATAGCTCTGTCAAGAGCCATCGTATCCGCAAGTCGATCGGAAAAGAGCGGACCTACCGCAAGCTCCTCTATGCTGAGGATGATATTGTAGAAGAAATTGCCAATCTGTCCAGTAAGGTGGCCCAATCGCTGGAAAAACACGGCAAGCAAGGAAAGACCTTGGTCTTAAAAGTGCGCTATGGAGACTTCACTACCCTGACCAAGCGAATGACATTGACGGAGCCAACACGAGAGGCTGAGCGGATCAATCGTTCCGCTCGCCAAATTTTTCAAGAAATCGAATCGACAAATACTGGAATCCGCCTCTTGGGTGTCACCATGACCAATTTCGTCGATCATACCGAGTTGCCTTTAGTGGAAGAAAAAGAAAACGACTAGTTTGTTCACTAGTCGCCTAAGATTGATGACAAAGTCATCTTAGAAACTTTCCTTAGGTGAGTACGGACGTCAGCGAACTTCTACGAAGTTCCATGACTTAGTTTTGAACCTAAAGTTTCAAAACTCCCGAGTGCTAGAAACCATAGTGTTTCTAGCACTTTTCTCACGGCGGAAAGTTTCAGCTGTATTTGAATGAGCCTTAAAAAATATATTATTTTAATTTTTGGGGTATCAATTAGGTTGTTTGACATCAAAAAAGGCTGCAATTTCTTCTTCAGTCAGTCCGATCATAGGAGAGATGGTGTGGAGATTATCTTCTGTCAATCGATAGACAGTCGGTTCATCAGGCTCAGCCTTCCTTTCAACAGTCCCTTCCTTGCTTTGTGCGGATTCGACTGTAGAGGAATCCGTGGCAACGGCTGAAGAAGAGTCTTTGGTCGCCTCGCCTCCGTCCAGGTCATTGAAGCGCTCCACCAAGTAGGTCTTGCGCGCAGTACCGGTATTTTTAGTAGCGTAATCAAAGGCGCTGTATTCCCCTAAGAGGATCAGTTTGCTCTTGGAGCGCGTGATGGCAGTATAGATCAAATTACGCTGCAACATCCGGTGGCTTTGATTGGTAATGGGTAAAATCACTACCGGAAACTCACTTCCTTGCGATTTGTGAATACTCATCGCATAGGCTAAGCGAATTTTGTACCAATCATTGCGCGGGTAGACGATTTCATTGCCATCAAATTGGATGGTCAATTCATCTTGCTTGGATTCCGTATATTTTCCTGGGAGAAGGTCGGTGATGTAGCCAATATCTCCATTAAAGACATTGCTTTCTGCATCATTGACCAGATGGATGACCTTATCCCCATCGCGGTATTGGCAGTCTGGCGTGTCAAAAACGACCTGATCTTTGACAGCTGGATTGAGAAGGTCTTGCATGAGCGTATTGATATTGTCAATGCCGGCCTGGCCCTTGTACATGGGGGCCAAGACTTGGATATCTCGAGCAGGGATCTGACTACGAAGGGCAGCAGAAGTGATTTGTTCGATCATCTTAGGGATGTGTTCGCTTCCTGCTTCGAAATAAGAGCGGTCGGCTTTTCGTTCTGTGAAATCTTGAGGAAGCTTCCCCTGGCGAATATCTCCTGCTAGTGAGACAATGGTCGAGTCCTCACTCTGTCGGAAAATATGTTCCAGTTTGGTCTGAGGGATACTTGGGATCTGCAAGAGATCCGCTAAGACCTGTCCAGGGCTGACGGATGGTAATTGGTCGGAATCTCCCACAATCAAGAGTTTGGTATCGGTTGCGATGTTGCTGACTAATTGATTAGCGAGCCAGGTATCGACCATGGAAAATTCGTCCACAATGATAAAGTCTGCATCCAGATAGTCCTCTAAGTGGCTGGTGTCATCATCTCCTGTCATCCCCAAATGGCGGTGGATGGTGGCGCTCGGAAGTCCTGTCAGCTCATTCATGCGCCTAGCTGCCCGTCCCGTTGGAGCAGCCAAGAGGATCGGCAGGTCTTGTTTCTTCCGAAGGTCCAGCTGGTGGAGTTGGGCATAGACACTGATCATCCCATTGATAACGGTAGTCTTTCCTGTCCCAGGACCCCCTGTGAGGATAAAGACCTTGTTTTGGATAGCCTGGTGAATCGCTTCTTTTTGAATCGCATCGTAGCGAATCCCCAGATCTTTTTCAACTGCCTCAATCGCCTGGTTGATTTTCTCAGGGTCAAATGAAGCTTGCTTTCCTTTTTCTAGGAGGCGACCGATATGACTGCGAATCCCTTCCTCCGCAAAGAAGAGGCTGTTATCAAAGATCTTAGTGTCCACGTTTTGGACCTTGTCTTCCTCGATGAGACGTCCTAATTCTTGGGCGACAGTGGAAGGGTCCAATTCTACTGGACGAGCTGATTCTAGGAGGTCAATGGTATAGCGCAGGAGGTCCTTGGCTTCAATGTAGGTATTTCCAGTCTCGATAGAGTAGCTAAAAAGGCTGTGGATCAGGCCCGCGCGGAAACGCTCAGGGGCGTCACTTGCAATGCCCAATTCTTCGGCTAGTTGGTCCGCGATTTTAAAGCCCATGCCTTGGATATCTTCCACCAATCGGTAGGGCTGTTGCTCCACGATCTGGAGGGTTTCTTCTTTATAAAAATCTTGGATCTGAAAGGCCAATTTATTGGGAATGCCATAGTTGGCTAGTTGGGCGAGAATGCGCTCTGTTCCGTAATTCTGACGGAGTTTTTCTACAAAAGCCAGGCGGTTTTTCTTGGAGAGGCCTGTGATTTCTTTTAATTTTTCAGGGGCCTCCAAAATTTTGTCAATGGTATCGTCCCCATAGAGGTCCACGATCTTTTGGGCTGTTTTGAGACCAATTCCTTTGAAGTGATCGCTGGAAAAATATTTCACCAAGCCCTTGCTAGAGGGTTTGGCACGTTCATAGCGACTGATTTTGAGCTGTTCTCCGTATTTAGGATGATGGACCAGCTCCCCCCAGAAGGTGTAGTCTTCGCCTTCCATGATATCTGCCATAGTACCCGTCACAATAATCTCAAAATCATTAAAGTTTTCGGCATCGGTATCGCTGATATCGAGCAAGAGGATTCGAAAAAAACTGCTAGGATTTTCAAAAATAATGCGCTCAATAGTACCAGAAAAATAATATTCCATCATTTCTTTCCTTTTTATAAAGCGAGGCTGGGACATACTTGTCTCAGCCTCAGTCTGTTAATCTATACTAATAAGTTTTGAAAGGGTAGATCGGCCATAGTCTAAAGACGGCTTGTCCTTTGATTTGTTCTTTATTGAAAGCTCCGACTTGACGGCTATCTTTTGAAACGATCCGGTCATCTCCAAGTAGGAGGTATTCATCGTCGAGCAACTTCAAGGTAAATTTAGGATTGCCATCCTTGTCTACTGTAAAAGCTTGGGCTGTATTGGCCAATTGGCGGAAGAGTTCTCCGTTTTCTTCGAACCCTTTTCCAGTGTATGTTGATTGCAATTTATCTTTTTTGAAACGAGCGATGTAGTCTTTCAAATAGGGCTCATTGGTCTTTTTCCCATTGATGTAGAGGGTATCGTTATCATATTGGATGGTATCTCCAGGAAGACCGATGACCCGCTTGACGATGTCCTTGGTTTTGCCATCGTCATCTTTTTCACTGGCAACGACAATGTCGAAACGATCAATCGAGAGGTGGTTGACCACAAGGAGGTACTCGCTATCGGCCAGGGTCGGATCCATCGAATGGCCATCTACCTTGACCGGAGCCCAGAGGTAAATGCGAGAGGCGATGATGAGACCAACAATGATACTGAAGAGGCCCCATTCTTTAAGGAATCTCACCACAGGTGAGCTCGATGACTGTTTTGAACTTCTTTTTGACATGACTTATCTTTCTAGTAATTTCTTTGCTTTTTCTGTGTTTTTAAAATGGAGTTTGGCACAATAATCCAGAGCTTTCATCCCGTAAGTCTGAAGCAATTTAGCGGCCACTTGGTCTGATTTAGATCCTGCTCCACTAGGGAGATTAAAACCCAGTTCCTTGCCCAGATCTTCCAGATTTTGAAGGAAGAGATTGCGGGCGATGATGGAGCTAACTGCCACAGCTAGATACTTGCTTTCGGCTTTTTCTTCCAACTCAATGGCTTGCGTGACCTGATTTTTTTCAGCTTTTACGTATTTTTGGTAGTTTTTAGCAGTTGTAAAGGCATCAATCACAATTCGCTCTGCTTGGACTCCTTTATTTAACAGAAGGTAGATGGCCTGATTGTGCAGGGCTACTTTGACCGAAACAGCATTGTAACCAGAAGCGATCACTTCATTGTACTTCTTTGGAGACAATAAGAGTGCTTGGTGCTGGATATTTTCCTCAAGGAGAGGAGCCAATTGCTGAATTTTTCGATCATCCAAGGTCTTCGAATCACCAACACCAAGCTTTTTGAGCCAGTCGTGCTGGTCAGGTGTGACAAAGGATGCGACAACGGTGAGTCCACCAAAATAAGAGCCGTTTCCGACCTCATCGGTTCCGATCATGGCTAGATCTTGTCGTGCAGATGAAGTGGCAGAAGGCTTAGGGTTCCCATTATCTTGCCTGAAAAAGGTCAGGTAAGGAGTGAGGTCATTGCCCTGGAGCAGGACCTTTCCAGACTTGTAGATCGAAACGGTCGCTCCCTCTAGTCGAAAGAAATAATCCATATGAGGGTTCTTACTTTGAGTGAGAGAATTGCGATAGGTATGGACAAAATCAAGGATTTGCTCCTGTGTTGGAGTGAGTGTCATACTTTCCATAACCACTATTGTACCACAAATTCAGGGAGAGAGGGAGCAAAAAGAAAGAAAGAATCCACTGGAAAATCCCTGGGAAGAGGGGCTTTGCTACTGACAAAGCTAGCCTTTTTTGGTATAATACCGTGAGGTGATTTTTATGGCGAGCTTAAATAGATATAAATTTACATTTGGAAACAAAGCGCTCACTTTAACAACCAACCATGATAATTTGTTTATGGAAGAAGTCGAACGTGTTGCGAAAGAAAAATACCAAGCAATTAAGGAACAAATGCCAGAGGCCGATGATGAAACCATCGCTATCTTATTGGCAGTAAATAGTTTGTCTATGCAACTGAATCGCGAGATTGAGTTTGACGACAAAGAAACAGAATTAGATGATTTTCGTCGCAAAGCTTTAGACGACTTAAAGGATAAATCATCTAAATAAGAGGAGATACATGTTAACTTTCTTAATCTTATTGATTTTGGCATGGAGCTTTTATATTGGCTATGCAAGAGGCATCATCCTCCAGTCCTATTATTTTCTAGTGACCTTGGTGGCCCTCTTGATTGCAGGTGGTAGCTACAAGGGACTGGCTAAGCTTTTGTCTCTATGGGTTCCTTTTTCGAGTCCCACCCAGCAATCGGTGAATTATTTTTATGCCAACCGCTACCTGTTTCAATTAGATGACATCTTTTATGCAGGGTTAGCTTATGTGTTGATTTTTGTGCTGGTTTATTTGATCGGCCGCGTGATTGGAATCTTTATGCACTTGGTTCCCCAGCCAGAAAAATTGGAGGATCGCAAGTATCAAATTGGAGCAGGTGTGATCGCCGTCGTGATAACCCTCTTGGTGATCCAGATGGGCTTGACTATTCTCTCAACAGTTCCCATGGCTTCCATCCAAAATAGACTAAATGCAAGTGGATTGATCCGCTTTATCATCCTTCATACCCCGATCAGTTCCAGTCTGTTCCACAACTTGTGGGTGACTGCGATTATCGGAGCTTAAGGAGCAAAAATGAAGAAAGGAGTGAGACAAGTCCGATTCAAGGAAGGACGCTCACTTTTTTTGTAGGAGAAACATGAATAAAAAAATCTTAGATATTCTGGAGTTTGACAAGGTCAAGCAACTCTTTGAACCCTATCTACAGACAGAACAAGGGGAGATGGAGCTAGCAGCCCTTACTCCAACTGATAAAAAAGAAAGCATCGAAACGGCCTTTATGGAGCTAGAAGATATGGAGCAGATCCTCTTGGAAGAGCCTCGCTTTGCCGTATCGACCATTCAAGATGTCCGTCCAGTGGCCAAGCGTTTGGAGATGGAGGCATCCCTCAATATCGATGAATTACTAGCGCTAAAAGCTGTCCTTCGGGTGACACATGAGCTCAAGGATTTCTACGACAACTTGGAAAATGTCCGTCTGGAAAGGCTCAATCGCCTCTTTGACAACTTGGTGGATCTTCCTCGCCTACAAGGTGGGCTTCAAGCTATCAACGAAGGAGGCTTTGTCGAGTCTTTTGCTAGCGAAAAATTGGCCAAAATTCGTCGTCGAATCCAGGAAAATGAACACCAGGTCAGAGAGATTCTACAAGATCTGCTGAAAAGCAAGGCCGATATGTTGGCGGATGCTGTGATTGCTAGTCGGAATGGCCGCAATGTTCTACCAGTAAAAAACACCTATCGCAACCGCATTGCAGGGGTGGTCCACGATATCTCAGCCAGTGGGAATACTGTTTATATCGAGCCTCGAGCAGTCGTCAATCTTAATGAAGAAATTGCCAACCATCGAGCAGATGAACGGTATGAAATCATTCAGATTCTGGAGGAATTGTCTGACACTCTCCGCCCTCATGCAGCAGAGATTGCAAATAACGCTTGGATTATCGGTCACTTGGACTTGATCAAGGCCAAGTATCGCTTTATGCGCGATTGTAAGGCAGTGGTACCAGAGGTTAGCAGCAATCGCTCTATTCAGCTCTTGCAACTACGTCATCCCTTGATTGAAAATGCTGTCGCGAATGACCTGCATTTTACCGAGGACCTGACAGAAATCGTGATTACCGGTCCCAATACAGGGGGGAAAACCATCATGCTAAAAACGCTGGGACTAGCGCAAATTATGGCCCAGTCTGGTCTTCCCATCCTAGCGGATCCAGGTAGTCGTGTGGGCATCTTCTCACAAGTCTTTGCAGATATTGGAGATGAACAATCGATCGAGCAGAGCTTGTCGACCTTCTCCAGCCATATGACCAATATCGTATCTATCTTGAATCAAGTGGATACCGCCTCCTTGATCCTTCTGGATGAGTTGGGGGCTGGAACCGATCCTCAAGAGGGGGCTGGCCTTGCTATTGCCATTCTAGAGGACCTGCGCTTACGCGGGATTAAGACCATGGCGACAACCCACTATCCAGAGCTCAAGGCCTACGGGATTGAGACTGCAGGAGTGCAAAATGCCAGCATGGAATTTGATACAGCGAGTCTGCGTCCGACCTATCGCTTCATGCAAGGAGTTCCTGGCCGCTCCAATGCCTTTGAAATTGCCCGCCGTTTGGGCTTGTCTGAGACTATTATCCAGGATGCCATGAAGATGACCAATACGGATAATGATGTCAATCAAATTATTGAAAAATTGGAGGCGCAGACCTTAGAAAGTCGCAAGCGCTTGGATACCATTCAAGAGGTCGAGCAAGAAAATCTCAAATTCAATCGCGCTCTTCGAAAACTCTATAACGAACTGACCCGAGAGAGAGAAACAGAACTTAATAAGGCAAGAGAAGAGGCCAAGGAAATTGTGGACATGGCCCTCTCAGAGAGTGACCGTATCCTTCAAGGCCTTCACGCCAAATCCCAGTTGAAACCACATGAAATCATTGAGGCCAAGGCTCAATTGAAAAAACTAGCGCCTGAGACCGTCGATCTTTCTAAAAACAAGGTCTTGAAAAAAGCCAAAAAGGCGCGTGCTCCTAAGGTGGGAGACGAAATCTTGGTTATCAGCTATGGCCAACGCGGAACCCTAGTCAAGCAACTCAAAGATGGTCGCTGGGAGGCACAAGTTGGCTTGATCAAGATGACCTTGGAAGAAAAAGAATTCAACCTCATCAAGGCTGAAAAAGAAGCGGCTCAACCTAAGAAACGTCAGGTGAATGTCGTCAAACGTTCGAACACGAGCGGACCGAGAGCGCGTCTGGACCTCCGTGGAAAACGCTATGAAGAGGCTATGCAAGAGCTAGATGGCTTTATCGATCAGGCCCTGCTCAACAACATGGCCCAAGTCGATATCATCCACGGGATCGGGACGGGTGTTATCCGTGAAGGGGTGACCAAGTACCTCCGCCGCAACAAACACGTCAAAAGTTTTGAATACGCCCCCCAAAATGCAGGTGGAAGTGGCGCGACCATTGTCACGTTTAAAGGATAATCGAAACCTAGCTGTTTATCAGCTAGGTTTTTTAAAATTTTATAAAATGAAAATATTTGAAAGTTGTTGAAAAGGATTCGCTTTTAAATCTGATTTTCAGTAGGTCCTCCTTTTTAAAAGTGCTATAATAGAGGCAATGAATGATTTGGGAGGATACGCATGCGTAAACGTGAAAGTGCAGATTCGTGTACAACGATTCTAGTCGGAAAAAATGCTAGCTATGATGGTTCAACCATTGTAGCACGAACAGAGGATTCTCAAAATGGCGTTTTTACGCCCAAGAAATTGATCGTGGTCAAACCAGAAGATCAACCACGTCATTACAAGTCTGTTTTATCAACTTTTGAAATCGACTTGCCAGATAATCCAGTTCGCTATACAGCGGTTCCAGATGCCATTCCTAAAGACGGGATCTGGGGAGAAGCTGGGATCAATGTCTATAATGTAGCCATGAGTGAGACAGAGACCATTACGACCAATAGCCGTGTGCTAGGGGCAGATCCTCTTGTAGAGAGTGGCATCGGTGAGGAAGACATGCTGACTTTGGTCTTGCCTTATGTCAAGACAGCCCGCGAAGGGGTCTTGCGTCTCGGAAAGATTTTGGAAGAGTACGGAACATATGAATCCAACGGGATTGCCATTTCAGATGTGAATGAAATCTGGTGGTTGGAAACCATCGGAGGTCACCACTGGATGGCGCGCCGTGTCCCTGACGATGCCTATGTGACCAACCCGAATCAACTAGGAAGTGATTATTTTGAATTTGGTAATCCAGATGAGTTTCTTTGTGACCCAGACCTTGAACATTTTGTCACAGAGCACCATTTGATTCTGGATCAAGAAGGGAAAGGTTTTAATCCACGCTATGCCTTTGGTAGCCAAAAAGACAAGGATCGTCACTACAATACACCGCGGGCTTGGGCCATCCAGCGTTTCCTCAATCCTGAAATCGAGCAGGATCCACGGAGTTTTGAGATTCCTTGGTGTCAAAAACCCTATCGCAAGGTGACGATTGAAGATGTCAAATATGTATTGAGCAACCACTACCAAGACACTATCTACGATCCTTATGGCCCTGAAGGAGATCACGTGAGTCAGCGGACCTTCCGGACGATCGGGATTAACCGGACCAGCCAGACAGCGATTTTACAATTGCGTCCCAATAAACCACAAGAAACGACAGGCATCCAATGGATTTCTTATGGCTCCATGCCATACAATACAGCTGTTCCTTTCTTTACCCAAGTGGATACAACGCCAGACTACTTTGCCAATACGACGGCTAAGGTAACAACGGATTCCTTCTACTGGGCCAACCGGATTATTGCGGGACTAGCAGATCCTCACTATGCTCACCATGTTGGTGATTTGGATGATTACCAAGAAACGACAATGGCCTGGGGACATGCGCGCATCAATAAAGTCGATCGTGCACTTGCCACAGGTGAAACCGTTGATTTTGAAGCGGAAAACCAAGCTATGAGTGATCAAATCCAGGAAGCGACAGATCAACTCTTGGACAAGATTTTGCTCGATGCTAGCAACCTCATGACCAATCACTTCTCCTTGAGTGATTAAAAACCGTGTATTTTCAGGTAGTTTACAAGATGTTTTCAGAAACGATTGACAAACTTTTGAAAATCGATTAAAATAGAGAAAATTACATACGACCGAATGAAGTTTGCAGGAGCGTGAGTGACTGTGAATGGACGGAACTCTGGAGAGACCAGAAATGGCACCGAAGGGGCAAGGTAGAGGATGCATCTACTCAAACTCTCAGGTAAAAGGACAGAGCGAAAAATAGGGGAAGACCCCTATTTTAAGCAGGACCAGAGTACATGTTTGACATGTGCTCTTTCTTTTTCTCTTTTCTGTCGAGCGGTCGATGAAAAAGGAGACAGAAAATGGATCATGTATTGCAGTTTTTTCAACAACTCGATAATCTAGTGTGGGGCGCCCCGTTATTGGTGCTCTTAGTAGGAACAGGGATCTACCTGACCCTTCGCTTGGGTTTGCTTCAGATACGCTACCTTCCAAAAGCTTTTCGCTTGATCTTTACAGAAGATGAGGGACACGGGGATATCTCGAGTTTCGGAGCCCTTGCGACAGCCCTAGCAGCTACTGTAGGGACGGGGAATATTGTAGGGGTAGCTACAGCGATTCAGATAGGTGGCCCAGGTGCCCTCTTTTGGATGTGGATGGCAGCCTTTTTTGGAATGGCGACCAAGTATGCAGAAGGGCTCTTAGCCATTCGTTATCGGACCAAGGATGACAACGGTCATATCTCAGGTGGTCCGATGTACTACATTCTTCACGGGATGGGAGAGAAGTGGCGACCATTGGCTATTTTCTTTGCGGTTGCAGGAGTGCTGGTAGCCCTCTTTGGGATCGGAACCATGACCCAGGTTAATTCCATTACGGGATCCCTTCAAGCCAGTTTTGGAACAGCTCCAGAAGTGGCTAGTGTAGTAATTGCTCTGGTGGTTTCAACCATCATCTTTGGAGGGATTCACTGGATTTCCAAAGTCTCTGAAAAAGTGGTTCCTTTTATGGCGGCTGCCTATATCTTTGCGACCATCACGATTATTGTCTTGCATCTGGACCAATTGCTTCCAGCCTTGAAATCGGTCTTTTCGGGTGCTTTTACAGGGACTGCAGCCATGGGAGGTTTCGCAGGAGCAACGGTCAAAATGGCTATCCAAAAAGGGGTGGCGCGTGGAGTTTTCTCTAATGAATCTGGTCTCGGATCTGCACCCATTGCAGCAGCGGCGGCGAAGACCAATGAGCCCGTCGAGCAGGGCTTGATCTCCATGACAGGAACCTTTATTGATACCATTATCATCTGTAGTTTGACAGGACTTTCGCTCTTGGTTTCAGGTGAGTGGATGGCTAAGGGCAGCACTAGTACCCTGACTCAGGATACGTTTACAGGCGCCTTTGGCCCAGTCGGAGGCATCATTCTAACGCTATGCTTGGTGCTGTTTGCGACCACGACTATTCTTGGCTGGTCTTATTACGGAGAGCGGTGTTTTGAATTCCTGTTTGGTGTCAAACATATCAATCTCTACCGGATCTTCTTTGTTTTTATGGTTGGACTAGGAGGCTTCCTTAAGCTGGATCTGGTCTGGGTGATCGCGGATATTGTGAATGGGCTGATGGCTTTGCCTAACCTAATTGCCCTCTTAGCTCTCTCACCTGTCATCATCAAAGAAAGCAAACAATACTTTAAGAAATAAGAAAACCCAGATCGATGGATCTGGGTTTTCTTGTCTATTTGAGATAGGCTCATTTAATAGCGTTTTTCTTTTGGCCAGCTGCTCATTTCGGCGATGGCAGTGAAGAGCACATCTGTCGAAGAGTTGAGGGCTGTTTCACAAGAGTCTTGGATGACCCCGATGATAAAGCCGACGCTGACGACTTGCATGGCCAAATCATTGGTGATACCAAAGAGGCTACAAGCAACAGGGATGAGAAGGAGAGATCCTCCCGCAACTCCAGATGCGCCACAAGCAGAGATAGCCGCTACCACACTTAGAATGAGCGCAGTTCCAAAGTCAACCTGAATGTGCAAGGTATTGGCAGCAGCGAGCGTCAAAATATTGATCGTTACGGCTGCGCCTGCCATGTTAATGGTAGATCCAAGAGGGATAGAAACAGAGTAGGTATCTGGATTCAGCCCCAATTCTTCACAGAGACGCATGTTGACAGGGATGTTGGCTGCAGAACTTCTGGTGAAGAAGGCTGTTACCCCACTGACACGGAGGCATTTAAAAACAAGGGGATAGGGATTTTTGCGGATCATGAAAAAGACGATCAATGGATTGATGACCAGAGCGACAAAAGCCATCGTTCCCACCAATACTACCAAGAGAATCCCGTAGTTACTAAGGGCACTAAGTCCTTGGCCAGCGATGGTCGTGAAGACCAAACCTAAGATCCCAAATGGAGCTAGGTTGATAATCCACTCGACAATTTTTGAAGTGATGTCTGCTAGGGTTTGTAGGAGGTCTTTACTATGTTCACTGGCCTCTCTCATGGCGATCCCAAAGACAGTCGCCCAAGAAAGGATCCCAATGTAGTTGGCTTGTTGCAAGGCGTTGACCGGGTTGTCGACGATCTTGAGCAAGAGGTTACTAATCACTTCACCAATCCCGTTTGGAGAGGATCCTTCAGCGGCCTTTCCAGTCAGAGTAATGGTGATAGGGAAGATGTAATTGACCAAAACAGCGACGAAGGCAGCTGCAAAGGTTCCTAGGAGATAGAGGACGATGACCTTTTTCATATTGGTCTCTGTTCCTTTTTGGTGTTGGGAGAGAGCATTTGCGACGAGTGCAAAGACCAGAAGGGGTGCGATGGCACGGAGCCCTCCAACGAAGAACTCTCCTAGGAGTCCAATCCCAGTTGCTTTCGGAAATACAAGTGCTAGAACGACACCAAGTACAATTCCGATTGCGATTCTTTTCATAAGGTTGGTTTTATTCCAAGTGGTAATCAGTCGATGAATCATGTAAGGCCTCCTTAAAAAATAATTAAGGAATATTATACGATAGTTAGGGGGTAATAGCAATGAAATTTTTAAAAAATAGCCTTATTTCCGAATATTTGATATAATCATACTATTCTTTGTTAGAAAGGCCCGAATAAATGAGTCAAGCTTTCCAACGTTATTTCAGTAAAATAGACTGGACAAAGATTTTTGATGACCTAATTTCAAAATGCATCTCTCTGATTTTTGTCTTTCTCTTATTTTTTATCGCTAAAAAGGTCATCCATAGCCTGGTCAAGCGGATATTAACCCCTTCTTTTAAGTATACGGTGCAGGATGAAGCCCGTAAAAAAACCATTCTCCGTTTAGTAGAGAGTCTCTTGAACTACTGCTTGTATTTTATCTTGATTTACTGGATCTTGTCGATCCTCGGTCTTCCAGTCTCTAGTCTATTGGCTGGTGCTGGGATTGCTGGGGTGGCTATCGGGATGGGAGCCCAGGGCTTCCTTTCCGATTTGGTCAATGGTTTCTTTATCCTTTTAGAACGCCAGCTGGATGTGGGGGACAATGTCCGACTTACCAATGGTTCTATTAATATTGCCGGCATCGTTAGCAGTGTGGGAATTCGGACAACTCAAGTACGTGATTTTGACGGGAGTCTCCACTTTGTCCCAAACCGCAATATCACTGTCGTCAGCAACCTCTCGCGTGGAGATATGCGCGTGCTGGTGGATATTCCACTAGATGCGAATACTGATCTTGACAAGATCTACCAGGTCATCGCTCAGGTCAACCAGTCTCAACAAGACAAACACCCAGAAGTGTTGACAGGTCCTACCATTTTAGGCCCACAGATTGAAAAAAATGGTCGCTACTCCTTCCGTATTGCGATGACCGCTCAAAATGGAACCCAGGTTACTGTTTACCATACTTACTATAAACTCTATCATGATGCCTTGATGGAAGCAGGAATCAACCTTCCAACAGGAAATAACGGAATCATGTAAAAAAAGCTCAGAAATATTTTTCTGAGCTTTTTTAATCGATGTTACGATCTTAAGTGGCAGTATTTGTCATCCAAATATTTAATCTGATCCCAAATCTTTCGAGCCTCAGGTGGCAAGATCAATAATTGCTTGCGCAATAGGGCGGTGATTTCGAGATCCAATGATTCGATCGGGAGGGCTATGGCTACGGAACTTTTTGCCCTTTGGATCTTGTTAATGCAGTGTTGGATGTGCTGGCAAGCAGTACAAGTCTGTGCTTGACGGCTTGCTGCAATCTCCTGACGCATATCAGAAAGCAGTTGCATCAATTCAGACTTAAGGAATTCAATGGTAGTTGACTTGTCTTGAGCAAAATAAAACATAAGCGCACCTCCTTTTGCTATAGTTTAATACTAATTTATTAAAAATGCAAGGGGGTAAAGTAAAAAAAATAAAATTTTTTTAGAAAAAGATACAGAAATAGAGATGGCTCAAATTTCTCACCACTAATGACGGTTAAGATTCCCTTCTTTAAAAATGATTTTCCTCCCTTGGAACCAATTGTCCTTAAAGAGATCAGTAGCTACAAAAAACTCCTGAAACACATTGGTTTCAGGAGTTGAGAGGCTTTGACCCGAAGGTCTCAAAGAAAAATATCGATTGATTATACAAGACCTTGTGCAATCATCGCGTTTGCGACATTTTCAAAGGCAGCGATGTTGGCACCTGCAAGGTAATCTTTACCAAGTCCGTAAATTTCTGCAGTTGTTTTAGCAGTGTTGAAGATGTTGGTCATGATGTCTTTCAAACGTCCGTCCACTTCTTCGCGTGTCCATGAAAGACGTTGGCTGTTTTGGCTCATTTCAAGAGCAGATACAGCAACTCCACCAGCATTGGCAGCTTTAGCAGGTCCGTAAAGGATACCATTTTCTTTGTATACGTTGATGGCATCGATGTTACTTGGCATGTTTGCTCCTTCAGAGACAACTTTCACACCTTGAGCGACCAAACGTTTAGCAGCATCGCCATCGATTTCATTTTGAGTTGCACATGGAAGAGCGATGTCATAGTTACCAGCGTAAGTCCATACAGAACCTTCGTAGTATGTAGCAGTTGGTTTTTCAGCAGCGTATTCAGTCAAACGTGCACGACGTTTTTCTTTCACGTCTGTAAGAAGGTCGAAGTCAATACCGTTCTCGTCGATCACGTAACCGTTTGAGTCAGATACAGAGATAACAGTTGCACCAAGTTCAGTTGCTTTTTGAAGAGCGTATTGGGCAACGTTACCAGAACCTGAGATCACGACTTTCTTACCAGCAAAGCTGTCACCGTTGGCTTTGAGCATTTCTTCAGTATAGTAAACCAAACCATAACCAGTTGCTTCTGGACGGATCAAGCTACCACCAAAACCAAGAGGTTTACCAGTCAAGACACCAGCATCGAATTGGCGAAGGCGTTTGTATTGACCGTAAAGGTATCCGATTTCACGTCCACCAACCCCGATATCACCAGCTGGGACATCAAGAGAAGGACCGATGTGTTTTTGCAATTCAGTCATGAAGCTTTGGCAGAAGCGCATCACTTCAGCGTCAGTCTTGCCTTTAGGATCGAAGTCAGATCCACCTTTACCACCACCGATAGGAAGGCCAGTCAAGACGTTTTTGAAGATTTGTTCGAAGCCGAGGAATTTCAAAATCCCTTGGTTAACTGTTGGGTGGAAACGAAGTCCGCCTTTGTAAGGACCGACAGCAGAGTTGAATTGAACACGGTAACCACGGTTTACTTGGATATTTCCTTCACGGTCAACCCAAGGAACACGGAAAGAAATTACGCGTTCAGGTTCTGTAATACGAGCCAAGATGTTTTCTTCAATGTATTCAGGATGTTTTTCAAAAACAGGTTCCAAAGTGCTGAGGAACTCTTCAACAGCTTGAAGGAATTCAGCTTCGTGGCCGTTACGAGCTTTTACAGTTTCGAAAGTGCTTTGGATATATTCTTTAGCAGTTGTCATGTTAATTCTCCTTTGTGAATGAAACGAAAACCAGCAAACCCGCTAGGGGAGTGGCTTTGAGACAGTTGACAAACAATGTCATGTTTTATTACATGGATCATTATAGCAGACTTTTTTTGGCTTGTAAAGAAAAAAGTTGAATTTTCTGAAAATTTTATCGCGACTAGGAAAGTCCGAATATTTGGAAGAATTTTTAGCTTTGATTGTCCGGAAGCTTCCAAGTGATGGTATAATGAAAGAAGAAAATAGAGAGCATCCCGAACGATTCTGTTGGTGGTGTTTCAAAAAAGGAGTACAAGATGGTATCGACAAAAACGCAAATTGCTGGTTTTGAATTTGACAACTGCTTGATGAATGCGGCAGGTGTAGCCTGTATGACCACTGAGGAATTAGAAGAAGTGAAGAACTCAGCTGCTGGGACCTTTGTGACCAAGACCGCGACCTTGGAGTTCCGTGCTGGAAATCCAGAGCCACGCTACCAAGATGTGCCGCTTGGTTCGATCAATTCGATGGGGCTACCTAACCAAGGGTTGGACTATTATTTGAATTACTTATTGGAGTTGCAAGAAACGGATCCTGACCGGACCTTCTTCTTATCTCTCGTCGGCATGTCTCCTGAAGAAACTCATACCATCTTGAAAAAGGTGCAAGACAGTGACTTTAAAGGCTTGACAGAGTTGAACCTATCTTGTCCCAATGTCCCTGGGAAACCTCAGATTGCCTATGATTTTGATACGACAGATCGGATCTTGTCTGAGGTCTTTGCCTATTTCACCAAACCTCTAGGGATCAAGTTGCCACCTTATTTTGATATCGTTCATTTTGATCAAGTAGCAGCGATCTTTAACAAATACCCGCTCAAGTTTGTCAACTGCGTCAACTCGATCGGAAATGGCCTCTACATCGAGGATGAATCCGTGGTGATTCGTCCTAAGAACGGATTTGGTGGGATTGGTGGAGAATACATCAAACCAACGGCTCTCGCTAATGTCCATGCTTTTTACCAACGTCTGAATCCAGAAATCCAGATTGTGGGGACAGGGGGCGTCTTGACTGGTCGCGATGCTTTTGAGCATATCCTTTGTGGGGCTAGTATGGTGCAAATCGGAACCACACTCCATAAAGAAGGAGTAGGAGCTTTTGACCGCATCACTGCGGAGCTCAAAGCCATCATGGAAGAAAAAGGCTACCAAAGCCTGGAAGACTTCCGTGGGAAATTGCACTACATTGACTAATCTTTCGAAAAGAACTTCCTCAAGTGGAAACTTGGGGAAGTTTTTTATGAGAGTGGGACAGAAATCGGTAATTCGTTAGAATTCAATTTCGTCGTCCCACCTCCGCACAGTTGAGTAGGGCTGTAAAAGCTGATGAAATCAGCGTAGTAGAGCCCACTCAACCACTGCGTCTTGCTCGACAATCCAAAAATAATTGAGAGGCTAGGACTTTTGACCCAACCTCATTCTGTTCCTAGTTTTAGGAATTTTCCATTTTTATAGAGAGAAAAAGGTGTACAATGGAGGTGAAAAGGAAGGTGATTTCTATGGAAGAAAGGGATGTGATTCAAGAGGCAAGAACGACGATCACCCTTCTTCAAACAGCCTTTTCTAAGGGATTCACCCCTAGTTCAGATACCCTTCGATTTCGAGAAAATCTAGATCAGATGTTGAAAGGTTTACGAAAGGCTAGGCGGGTAGACAATCGTCTGTTGATTAAGTTGGAAAAGTTTTATCAGACCGCCAGTCTATTGATTGGTCTGGGCGGGCTAGCATTGAACGAAGAGGCCTTTCAAGCTTGGCGAACTTATGATCACTGGCATTACGAGGTTGTGAAGCCTCACTTACAGATCTACGGACCGACGGTGGTGTTGTAGTTGATACTAGCCTGGTGCTTGTCCACAGATATTCAGAGGAGGTGTTGGTCATGGTAGTCCTTCATGATTTTCTACATCAGTTAACCCTATCGTTTTGGAATTTCTATTACTCGCTCTTTTTCTTATTTGAAAAATAAGAAGGATTGAATCCCTTTTACATATAGTAGAAGGGATTTTTGATGCAGAATCCTTGAAAATCTGAGGCTCTTGGATTATGATGGAGCTAATAGATGTTAAGCGTTCCTCTTAGGGAATGCAGGAAGCGAGGAAAAAGATGGCAGAGATTTATCTAGCAGGTGGCTGTTTTTGGGGCTTAGAGGAATATTTTTCACGGATCCCCGGTGTAGAAGAGACGACGGTGGGCTATGCCAATGGCCAGGTAGAAACGACCAACTACCAATTGATCAAGGAAACGGATCATGCAGAAACTGTTCAGGTCATCTACGATCCAGATAAAATTACCCTACGAGCGATTCTGCTCTACTATTTCCGGGTGATTGATCCCTTGTCCATTAACAAGCAGGGAAATGATCGAGGCCGCCAATATCGGACGGGTGTTTATTATACAGACGAAGCAGACCGTGAAGTGATCGCCCAAGTGTTTGCGGAAGAAGAGAAGCAATTGGGCCACAAAATCGCGGTTGAGTTGGAACCCTTGCGCCACTACATCCCAGCTGAGGACTACCACCAAGACTACCTTAAGAAGAATCCCGGAGGCTATTGCCATATCGATGTGACGGATGCTGACCAGCCCTTGATTGATCCGTCAGCCTATCAGAAGCCAGATCAAGAAACCCTAAAAGCGAAACTGACAGCAGAGCAGTATCAAGTCACCCAAGAAAGTGCGACGGAACGCCCTTTCCAGAATGCCTATGATCAGACCTTCGAAGAGGGGATCTATGTGGATATTACGACTGGAGAGCCTCTCTTCTTTGCCAAGGATAAGTTTGCTTCTGGCTGTGGCTGGCCAAGTTTCTCTCGTCCCATTGCCAAAGATGTTGTCCACTATTACCAGGACCATAGCCACGGGATGGAGCGGATCGAAGTTCGTTCCCGCTCAGGCAATGCCCACCTCGGCCATGTCTTCACCGATGGACCAAAAGACCAAGGTGGCCTACGCTATTGTATCAATTCGGCCTCTCTGCGCTTTATTCCAAAAGAGGAAATGGAGCAAGAAGGTTATGGATATTTGTTAAAAGCTTTGAGATAATAGAAAAAGCATCTTAGAAACTTTCCTTAGGTGAGTACGGACGTCAGCGAACTTCGAAGAAGTTCCATGACTTAGTTTTGAACCTAAAGTTTCAAAACTCCCGAGTGCCTGAAACATCACTGTTTCAGGCACTTTTCTCACAGCGGGAAGTTTCCGTAGATGCTTGCATCAGTGAAAATCGGGATGATGTTTTCTGCAATACCACTTGGGTTGCCTTAGGTAAGAAAAAGATCCACATTCGGAGAGACAGAAGCCACTTTTATAAATAAGGAGCATGATTTTCAAGTTAGGATGCTTTTTAAGGAAAATATGAAAAGGTTTTCGTTATTCTAACAAAATATGTGTTAAAATTAGTATAATATTTAATTTGTAGAGATGTACTGGTGATGAAAGATTTAAAAAAAGAGATTGGGAAAAAAATAAAATCTACACGACTAGATAGAAAATATACACAAGCAGATATTTGCGATGATGAATCTGAATTGACTATTCGGCAATTAGCCCGAATTGAGAATGGTCAGGCTATGCCAACTGTACCCAAATTAATATATTTAGCGAAAAAACTGAATGTCGAGGTTCAGTATATTGTTGATATTGACAAAATTGAAATACCAAAAGATTATCTAAGGTTAAAGAAAGAATTTGTAGATAGTCCGACCTATGCGGATCGAGAACGAATTGAGCGGAAACTAGCGATTTTAGAAGAAATTGGGGAATGTTACTACGATCGTCTTCCAGAGGATGAACAATTACTTATAGATGTGATTCAAGCGCGTCTAGATATTTATAATAGTTCTGATGTGAGATATGGTCTTGCTCTTTTAGAAGAATACTTTCAACAAATCTTAAAGAAAACAATTTATACGGTTAATGACTTGTTAATTATCGAACTCTACTTTTTTTGCTGTGCTGTAGGATTAGAAGATAAAAGGTATTTTCAGGAGTTGGCTGATAAAGTAATGCTTGACATAGATTATGGGGACAAGGAATACCTGACACAGTTGGAAAAAATATTGCTTGTTTTGCTAGCTCAGTTGGAAGAAAAATATACGCTTAAATATATTCAAACTTTCGAAGATGTAATTGATAAGACGAGACATGTTTATTACAAACCTATTATTTATATGTTTAAAGCAAAATATATGCTCCATGTGGAAAAGAACAAGGAGAAATCTGAGGAGTTGTATGGAAAGGCAATTACATTTGCTGAATTATTGGATGATGAAGTGCTGGTACAAAGATTATTAGAAGAAAAAAAGAACGATTTTTAGCAACCCGACGTTTAAGTCATGTTGCTTTTTTCATTTTATGTTAGACTGAAATCATAAAAAAGCAAAGATATCAGAAAACTTTATTTCCTACAGTAGGATATATAACTGTTTGTTGGATCGGTATATTTTGGATGTTGTAGGACGATTTTTTAGTTGATTCGTTTCCCAAACATTCATTTTAGAGAAAAGGAGTTTATGATGAAAAATAGAAATTTGTGGCGATCGATTTTTGCGCTTTCGGCTATGGTGACTCTGATTGGATTAGGATTTACTGCCTATAATCATTTTGTCTTTCATCAACCTTTTATGAATCAGACGACAAAAGGGTTGCTTTCGGCCTTTTTCCTAAGTCTTGTCATGGTTGCGATTAGCCTGTCTAAATCAAACGATAAGAAGTGATTGTAGAAAGATAAGCTACTCTTTTCATAATAATTTATCTTAGAAATTTAAAAAAATTAAAACTAATTTTTAAAAAAGATTATTTAAGCACTCAGGATTTTTGAAATATCAAGTTCAAAATGAATTGAATAGAGGATGTGGATTGCATTAAAAAGAGAAAGAAAAACTAAAATATAGTGTTCTCAATAAAGGTAATCTATGCTATAATAAATATCATTTTCATGAAATTCCAAATTAAAAAAGTAGAGATGAAATTATGAAATATTTGAAACATACGATTGCCTTGCTATGTTTTTCCTTTATGGCTTTATTTGTTGTAGTAATGGCTGCGATAAAAATTACAACTTTATTCAGTGGAAGTATTACTTTTTTTTATAGTATCCAGCTAGCTCTTGAGGTGTTTCTGAGTCTTGGGATCATCCTCTGGATGAAACGGGAAAAGCTTCCGATAACGTTTACCGCTTCAAAATGGAAGTGGTCTTATCTGATTTACTTTCTCCTTATTTTCCTTTTAAATATGATGACGATGTGGATTGCTACAATATTTCAAAACTATATTGTTCCCGCACCAGATGATTTATTACCTAGACTACCAGATTCAGTGTTTTTGCAGGGAACTGGTATAGTAGTTTTTTTGAAATTCGTTCAGTCTATTATGACTGGTCCAATTTTGGAAGAACTACTTTGCCGTGCCTATGTGATGAATACCTTTTTTAAAAATAGTCGCTTTCATTTAGATGTATTAGTATCAGCTCTGCTTTTTTCAGGGCTTCATCTTGCGTTTGTGTTTCGCGATCCGATCTCCTTCCTGCTCTTTTTTGTTGGAGGGGTATTCTTAGCAGAAATTTATAAAAAACACAGGGATCTACGATTGGTTATCCTCTTGCATGCTTTTTACAACTTTTTACCTTACTGGAAACCAATTTGGATCTTCGTCTACAATTATATCTACTGGCATTTTTTGGTGTGACAAGTCTATTGTTTCAGTAGTAAATCATTTAAAAGTTCTGTTTTGCAGAACTTTTTTTCTCTTCTTAAAAATTGTGATACAATGAAGAGAAAGTATTTCAATGACAGCTCAATATGTCGGCGGATCATTGGAGAAACTAGGTACGAAGAAGAGGTAGGAATGTTAGAGAAGTGGGAGAGTGTGAAAGGAACCATCAAAACGATGGGAAAAGAACTATCGGCGGCCTTTGACTGGGCTTTTGATCGTCTTTTTTCAAGGATTCAGCTGACCAATGAACAGTTTGTCTATGTGCTCTTGTCAGTCGTTTTTATCGTGGCCAATGCTATCTTGTGGGTGCAAAAGTTCCAAGGCTTTCCGATCACCGCAACCGAACGGCCAGAGGTTGTGTACAAGGCCAAGACACCGGCTGATCAGATTCCTCATACAGCTCGGATCATGGCCAATGGAGATCAGCTCTACCATGATTTGGTCTATATGAGCGCACAAAAAGAAGATGGGACCTATGATTTTCATGAAAATTATGAGTATGTCAAACCCTGGCTACAAAAGGCGGATCTGGCCTTGGGAGATTTTGAGGGAACCATTAACCCGAATTATTATTTGTCAGGTTATCCCCTCTTTAATGCGCCGAGCGAAGTCGTACCAGCCATCAAGGATGCTGGTTATGATGTCATGGATTTGGGACACAACCATATCTTGGATTCAGGTCTAGAAGGGGTCTATTCGACAGCCAAGGCCTTTGAAGATGCAGGCATCACACCTGTCGGTGTCTACACGCATGAAAAGAGAGGCCAGGCCCCCTTGGTGATCAAGGAAGTGAATGGCATCAAGATTGCTATTCTAGCCTACGCATACGGCTTTAATGGAATGGAAACGACCCTTACTCCAGAGGAGCAAGCAGATGTCTTGTCTGATCTGGATGAAGAGCGGATGAAGGCGGAGATCCAAAAGGCAGAGCAAGAGGCCGATATCACCATTGTCATGCCCCAGATGGGAATCGAGTACCAGTTGGAGCCGACAGAAGAGCAAAAAGAGCTCTACCACAAGATGGTTTCTTGGGGAGCTGATATTGTCTTTGGCGGGCATCCTCATGTTGTAGAGCCTGCTGAAGTGGTCAATAAAGATGGTCAAAACAAGCTTATCATCTACTCAATGGGGAATTTCCTGTCCAATCAGCGTCTGGAAACCATGGGGGATGTGGAGACTGCCCAATGGACAGAGCGAGGGGTCTTGATGGATGTGACCATTGAAAAGGTTGGCCGCAAGACAAAGATCAAGACAGCTACTGCTCATCCAACCTGGGTCAGTCGGACTCTGAAGGGCACCTATTCTCCTGAAGGTTATGAGTTGTACAAGTACCAGACCTATATTTTGGAAGATTTTATCCAGGGTGGCAAATACCGCGACAAGCTGGATGAGGAGACCAAGGAGAGAGTGGACACGGCTTACCGAGAAATGAAGGAACATGTTCACTTGGACTGGCCTCAGAGTGGAAAGGAATAGAGCATGGAAGGAAATGTGAACTGGATCCCGCTTGGGATCCTAGGATTGATGGTGGTGATTTGGGCAACCAAATTTCTTTCGGCCATCCGCCTCAAGCAAAAGCTGAAGAAGGCTTGGGATGGAGCTCCTTTCTTTCGCAAGAAAGATACAGAAGAAAGTTTGATAGACAGTCTGGCTTATCCGGCTAAGGGACAGACGATCGACAGCCAAGTGGATGATCAGACCTGGCATGATTTGGCTTTGGATGCGGTCTTTGATCAGCTCAACTATACCCAATCGAGCCTTGGAGCAGAAGCTCTCTATCAAAAAATGCGCCTGCTGGAATTCCAGCCTCAGGACCAGCTTCATGACTTAGAAGCCTTCTTTGAAGAGCATCCGGATTTGCGCCTCAAGGTCCAGGTCATTTTCAACCAACTGGGCAAGAAGAACCACAACATGGCGCGAAGCATTGTCGCAAATCCCGGCAAGCATTATGCAGGTTTGCCCATCTATCTAGCCTTGGCCTGTCTTCCTATTGTCTGTCTCTTTGCCATCCCCTTTGAGCCAGTCGGGGCCATTACCCTCTTGGTGATCAGTGTGGTCTTTAATATTGTCTTTTCGAGTTTGCGCAATTGGTCCAATAAAATCCGTCTGGACAATGTTAGCTATCTGGTCCGCATCTTTGCTTCGGCAGAACGCTTGAGCCATCTAGCCTTGCCACAACAAGAAGAACTAAAGCAGGCAGTCAAACCCTTTAAGAAAACGCGGATCCTTGCCAGTGTCTTGCAGAGTCCAACGGGGACTTCGGAAATGGAAATTATTCTCCTCTACCTCAATGTCCTCTTTTTACTCCCGCAGATCGCTCAGGTTTATATTTACAATCAGGTGAAGGCTCATCAAAAAGAGGCCCAGAAGCTTCTGGATCTCCTTGGAGAGATGGAAGTTGCTATTAGTCTCTTGCGCCATAAGCGGGATCTAGAAGTGGTCTGTCAGCCAGTCTTTATAGAGACGGGTGGGATTGAAGGTGAGACGCTCTATCATCCCTTGCTGTCTAATCCGATTGCGAATGATGTGCATTTTCAAAAAAATATGGTCATCAGTGGGGACAATGCATCTGGGAAATCGACCTACCTGAAAACTGTCGCCATCAATGCCATTCTGGCTCAAGGATTAGGCTTTGCCTATGGAGAAACCTTGACCCTGCCTCACGGTCATGTCCTAACGGCTATGGATGTGAGCGATGATATTGAAGTTGGAGATAGCTACTTTATCACTGAGAGTAAAGCTATTTTACGTATGATTCAGCATCTGAAAAAACCTGGTTTTCACTACTTCTTTATTGACGAGCTCTTTAAGGGGACCAATACCATCGAGCGGATCGGATCAGGCCTTGGAATTGTCCGCTGGTTGGCTGCCCAAAACTGCCTCTACATGATCTCCAGTCATGATATTGAGCTGGTCGCAGCCTCTGGTGAGGTCAATGATAATTACCATTTTGATAGTCGCTATGTGGATGGCAAGATCGTCTTTGACTACCAGATCAAGCCAGGGTCAGCCGTGACTAAGAATGCGGTCAATACCCTAGAAAGCTTACATTATCCAGAGGAGATTACGCAAACAGCCAAGGACTTGATTGACCAGTATGAAGAGACGGGGCATTGGTCTTTGAAAGAAATTGAAAAAGAATGAGAAATGAACGAAGGAGTTTGTAAATGATCGGTTTAGGGACCCTCTATAATGCCTTAGGGGTCGTATTTGGTGGGCTTTTAGGATTGCTCATCGGTCAACGTTTGTCAGAAGATTTTCATGAGACCCTTCTGAAAGTGACAGGAGTTGCTGTTTTTGTCTTGGGCATTGCAGGGACCTTGGAAAAGATGCTGGTGGTGCATGGAAGTCATGTGAAAAGTCACGGAAGTATGATGTTGATTCTGAGTCTAGTGATCGGGACCGTTATCGGGGAACTCTTGAAGATTGAGGAGGGCTTTGAGCGCCTGGGAAGCTGGCTGAAGGAAAAGACGGGCAACCAAAGCGATACCAGCTTTGTCGATGCCTTTATGACCACGGCCTTGACCATTTGTATCGGGGCTATGGCGGTGGTCGGAGCTGTCCAGGATGGCTTGACAGGCGACACCTCGACCTTGTTGGCCAAGGCTATTCTCGATATGGTTATCGTTCTGGTCTTGACCGTTTCAAAAGGGAAGGGCGCAATCTTTGCGGTGGTACCACTTGTGATCCTTCAGGGCTTGATAACGCTTTTGGCCCATTTGATCGCACCGATCATGACTCCACAAGCCCTTTCGAATCTGTCCCTAGTTGGCTCCAGCCTCATTCTCTGTGTAGGGATCAATCTTATCTGGGGCAAACGAATCAAGGTCGCCAATCTCCTTCCAGCAGTGCTGATTGCCATTATTTGGGCTTTTGTTGGTTAAAAAATAGAAGCTAAGCAGGAGCTTCAGATTTAAGACAAAGTCATATCAAAAACTTTCCTTAGGTGAGTACGGACGTCAGCGAACTTCGTAGAAGTTCCATGACTAATTATTGAGCCTAAGGTCTCAATAATTCCGAGTGCCTGAAACGTATTGTTTCAGGCACTTTTCTCACAGCGGAAAGTTTTTGTATTTTCTTGATTCATTCTAAAAATAGGAACTCATTTTTACTTACTTTTAGAATCGATTAACTTATTTTACTTTAAAATAGTTTGTCTCATTCTAAAGCTAACCGGTAAAGACTGGTTATTTTTTTTGCTTGCCCTTGTAGTCTTGTTAGAAAAATGGAGGTGCTCCTAAAAGAAAGGAATTCTTTTAAATGTGATAAAATAAGAAACAGGAGTGAAGATTGGATTCATTTCGAAGGTGAAGGGTGAGTGAGTTATGATCAAACTAATTGCAACAGATATGGATGGAACCTTATTAGATGAGCGAGGTGAGGTGGATCTTCCGCGTCTGGAAAGGCTATTGGACCACTTGGATCAAAAAGGGATTCGCTTTGTCATTGCGACGGGAAATGAATTCCATCGCATGCGCCAGCTCTTGGGTCCTTTGGTCAAACGGGTGACCCTAGTCGTAGCCAATGGAGCTCGGATTTTTGAGGATGACCAGATGATTCTTGGGAAATTCTGGGATCGAGAGCTAGTAGAAGCGGTTCTTACTTATTTTAAGGGGCGGGAAATTTCGGACCAGCTGGTTGTGTCAGCTGTTAATGGTGGCTTTGCTAAGGAAGGCACAGTCTTTACAGAAGTTGAGAAATTCATGCAGCCGGAAGTGATTGAAGCCTTGTACAAGCGGATGAAATTTGTCCCGGAATTGACAGCAGATCTATTTGATCAGGTGCTTAAAATGAGTTTGGTGGTTGGCTTGGATCGTCTTGATCAAGTGTGTCGGGAAGTCCAGCAAGCTTTTGGAGATCAGCTGATGGCGGTTTCGAGCGGTTTTGGCAGCATGGATCTCTTACAAGCAGGCATTCACAAGGCTTGGGGTCTGGCTCAATTAATGGAGATGTGGCAGCTTGATGCCAGCCAGGTCATGGCCTTTGGGGATAGCGGAAACGACATCGAAATGCTTGAAATGGCAGGTCACTCCTATGCTGTGGCTAATGCAGAAGAAGCTGTCAAAGCTGTCGCCAATCATCTAGCGCCTAGCCATCAAGAAGGTGGTGTCTACCAGGTGATCGAAGAGTATCTAGGATTGACCCCCTGGGAACAAGTGAAAGGAAAGAATTAGATGGCGGTACAACTGTTAGAAGACTGGCTCTTAAAGGAGCAGGAGAAAATCATAACAACCTATCGGGAACTTAATCAAGCCCCTCTGAAGGAGCCTGGTTTGATCTTTATCGGAGACTCCATCGTGGAGTATTTCCCCATTCATGAACTATTACAAAGTCCCAAACACATGGTCAATCGAGGAGTGCGAGGCTATAAGACGGATCTCCTTCGTGAGCATCTAGACGCCCATGTCTTTGGAACGGCGGTGGATCAGATCTTTCTCTTGATCGGGACCAATGATATCGGAAAAGAATTTCCTCAAAAGGAAACCTTAGACAATGTAGAAGCGGTCTTACAAGCAATTATGCGGGACTTTCCGCTGACCCACATCAACCTGATCTCGGTTCTACCGGTGAGTCGAGATGAGCGCTACAAACAAAAGGTCTATGTGCGGACCAATGAAAAAATTCAGGCCCTCAACCAGGCCTATCGCGAATTGGCCCAGGCCTACCACCAGGTCAGCTATATTGATGTGTATTCGTCTTTATTGGATGAAAAGGGGCAGTTGGCAGAAGCCTATACGACAGATGGCCTCCATTTAAGTGTGGCTGGTTACCGAGTTCTAGCCCAAGCTCTGCAGGAGACGTTATAGAGAAAACGTCTGTAGCAGGCAACTAGCGTTAACAGTAAAAGCCATGATTTACATGGTTTTTGGCTTGTAAATAATTAGAGTTCACCCAATTTTTTATACATACAAATAAGCGGGCTTCATGACAAAGCTCGCTTTTTCTGTTATGAAAGAAATAACTTATTTTCTAGTTTTTAGATAAATCATCTCTCCAAATATCCTTGACGGTCACATCCCCCCAATTCTTTGGGCTGAAGCGACTAGAGTAGATGGAAGTCCAATCTTTCAGGACTTTATTGCGGAGGACATCATCTTCTTCCTTGCGAATGCCTTCAATAGTCTTTCCATGCTCTGCCAGAAAGGCTTCCACTTGAGACTGTTGATAATATCTCACGCTATTCTCATCCTGATACCACATATAGCGTTCTATTTTTTTATTTGTTACACTATATGTATAACTTACATTTATTGTATTTTTTGTCTCAGGGAGTTTTATTCTCATAAAAATAAAAACTTCAGGTGCTCTATAATTCGAAAAATAAAATTGATAACCTAATTTCCCAATGTTTCTAGGCAAGGATGATGCTGTGTATTCAACACTATGTTTATAAACATCCTTTGAATCATTATCCGTAATATGGATATCATTTAAATTATTAAACACACTTTTACGCCATAAAAATTCAATATTCTGGTAATCACTCTTCTCATAATATATTTCATCAAAAATATTATGTATTCGCTGATGCTTATAGTACTGAAAACCACCAAAAGATAAACACAAGGCTATAAAAATTGAAATAAGTAGTAGTCTTTTTTTCATCCTTCTTCTCACACGCATCCATTCTTCTGTCAATTTACAGTTTTTTCAAGTTTACCGATCCACCACTCGCGCTTTAAAGTGGGCTGGCTTATCCTCTACATTGGTGATTGCGAATCTCCACGTTTTCCGAAAGCACCATAAATTCTCCAACCTAAAAGAAAGAGAATTACAGCTAGCGAACAGAACACTATTTGATGGAACAAATGTTCTAGAACAGTTTTTTTCATTTGTTCTACAACTGCATATAATCGCTTTTTAGCTTTCTCCGAACGTTGTTCCCAAACGGTCACTGAAGAACCTGTGCTACTTTCAATCACAGCTTGATTCTCAGCTGCTAATTTCAAATATCTCCCAGCATGACGAAGCCGTTTCTCTCCATTCAACCAACTAATTTCAACACGCTTGTCTCCTTGTAATCGATTATTATAACTGATGGATACCGCCTTATTCTCAGGGGAAATCTTACTTTCAATTTGACTATAGTCGTCCACCACATAGATAAGGCCGATGTTATGTCCATTTTCTTTCGATGTTACTAAATGAATATGCTCATCAAGAGCATGCCAATCCTGATCACTTTTATCTTGAATCCATTGAACCATACTGCTGTTCACATCCATCTTAGAAAATGAAATATATTGGTAGATCGGCTTCAAAATGAACAATAAAAAATAAACAAGCAAAACGAGTGAACAAAAGATAAATTTGTTTTTATTTTTCATTTACTTCTCCTCAATAAGATCATTTTTATCATGAATAATACTTAATAAGAAACGATTAAAAGTATACATTGGATCTCTTCCCCAATGTTCATATACTTCTGGATTTTCTTTAATTTTTGACTCAAGTGTTAACCATTTATCTTGTAAATGTAAAATTCCTTCATCATAATTCCCATTTCCTAAATTAACAACAAATTCGCGTGCTCTTGATTTAGTCTGCGACTCTACCTCATCATAATATTCACTTACAGTTTCAACGTAATCTCTGTTGTTTTTTATTCTATAATAAATATTCACTGCATCAAGATCAGCTTTATAATCGTCATTTCCCATACTTGGAGGAGCTCCGTTAGCACCTGCCACATCACCAAGATAACCTGCTCTCTCATTTAATATTCCGAATATAGTATCTGCTACTTCTTCCATTGGAGATTCATTAAAATAAGTGGAAATAACCGCATTTTGATGAGTATAATCGGCTTTACCACCAAATCTATCTAACATTTCTTCCAGTTGTTCTTTTTGTTGAGTATCTAATTCGTTAAAACTACTTATACCAAATATTGCATCTGCTGCTATGTTTAGTTTTTCTTCAACAATTTCTTTTGAATCACTTTCCTTTATTGCAACTAATCCCGAATACTTATGTTGATTCACTAACGCTTTTTTTATTAAATCAATTTTAGGATCTTTAAAACCAAGGTTATTCATCTCTTTTACAAAGTGTTCTTCTGCTTTTTGTGATGGTAATCCTGCAGTATAATACCATGAAATTCCTGAATAGGAGATTTCAGCCATTAACCGAATAAATTCTATGTTGGCTTTTTTTGCTCCATATTTATTTCTTAATTTTTCATACAAATCATATATTATTTTTGATTCAGTCTCATTAAAACCATAAGCAACTTGTAGAGTATTTATAAATCGTCCTTCTGAAAAAGATAAACTCTTATCAATTGGATTTAAGTCATGATTCTTAAGTGTAGTATTCTTCATTTTATCAAACCAAGTCATGTCTACACCATCTACATAGTAGTTACCATTATTATCAACAATAATCTTACTTAGTTGTGTGGCACCTTGGATGGCTAAGGATAAAACTTGTAGGCTATCACTGAAATATTGAGAAACCTGCAACACAAACCATTCTAACTTCTCAATTTTGTCTTTCAGTTCGTCAATCCCCATCTGTAATTGGTATTCCAACTCATGTAAGGCATTATTTTTTGAGATATGATTTCCCAAATTTCCAGTTCCTAAAGCATCTATTATACTCCGAAGTTTTTCGTTTTCCCTTATCTGTGTCTTTACTTCTGCTAACTGTTTTTCTCTTGTTTCTTTCTGAGTTTTCAAATCATCTAAATCTAACTCGCCAAATCCTGAAATGACGGCATCTGCACTCTTATATGAGGACAACTCTGTCTGAATGTCATCTATAGCTGATTGAAGTTTTTTTATTGATGGAATGATGATCTCTGAAAATAGATTTTTCCCTGCAGTGTATGCTGCACCCTGTAATTTACCTGATTCAAGGACAGAAATTAAATGATCGCTACCACTAGAGAGTCTATCTGTTATTTCATTTGCAATCTCAACATTACTATTCATTGCCTCAATCAATGAACTTGACTCTGAAGAACTATACCTTATTCCCATGGTAGACTATTCCTTTCATGTATTAACTTTTCTTTTTTCATGTCTATATCTTTTAATAATTTCTTTGCTTCATAATCAAATCCGTCAAGTTGATTATTTACATATTGTTCAACTTTCAATTCTAGCTCTCTCGTTTCTTGGATAAATCTTTGATTTTGTAGATTTACTGATAATCTTTGTTCTGCATTAATAGAAATGTTTCTAAATTGCTCTATAAAATTCTCCAAAGATTGTTCACGACGTTTTTTCAAATTGCGAAGTTCATCTTCTTTGTGTTCGAGTTGAACTATTTGGTGAAATAGTCTACCTCTCTCTTTTTCATTAATGTCTTGTTTCACTAGACTTAACTCCTCCAACGTTGAGCCTGCTCAATATCTCTTTTCTCCATTGTTTCAGCAATTTGAGGAAATTTATTGGCCTGAATTAAAACAGCTTCGCTAAACTTTCCAACTGCTTCAAGCATTTGATTGGTCACTTCCTTACCATTTTCCATCCCTGTAATACTAGAAGAATAACTAAACTCTACTTGTTTGTTGTCTTTCTGAGATACATCTAAACCAAGTAATTCACCAATAGCAGCCTGAGCTTCTATTGGACTGGACTTAATTTGAACTTTATCCATAATACGTTCCTCCTCTAACAATTCATAATAAGTTCTATCTTATCATACTTTTTAGGAAAAGACATTTTAATTCCATGTAGAAGAGATACGAATGCTATAGCAAAAAGCCCAACCAGACAAATCTTCAAAGGAAGATTTGTTTTTTTAAAATCTTTTGGTTGACAAATGTAAATCTTAGGAGTAGAATAGCATCATAAGATTTACAAATGTAGATTTAGAAAGGAGGAGCCATGCAAATTTCCAATGCGGAATGGCGCATCATGAAGATTATCTGGATGGAAGGCAAGCAGACCAGCAGGGATTTGATCGCCGTCTTGTCCGAGCGCTTTGACTGGTCCAAGTCGACCATCAAGACCCTCTTGACGCGCTTGGTAGAAAAGGGGTGCTTGACTAGAGAAAAATCTGGCAAAGCCTTTGTCTACTCGGCTTTGTTGAAGCAGGACCAAAGTTTAGACTTGGTCGTTGAGGATGTGAAGGACAAGGTTTGCTCCAAAAGGATTGTCCAGGTGCTTGTAAACTTGATTCAGGCGAGTGACTTTACGCTGGCAGATCTTAATCAGCTACAACAAGTCCTCGAAGATAAGAAAGCAGAGGCTGTCGCAACAGTCCGCTGCAATTGTATGTAATAGAAAGAAGGAAATATCATGTTTGGATTGGTGATTAGTATTGTTTGTTTACTTTTGGTTGTCTTTATTGCTTGGTGGTTCTTTGCAGAACATGAAAAGATGAGTGACCATGCTCGTCAAAAATCAGGTTATCAAGAAATTGAAGTCGAAGTCATGGGGGGCTATTCGCCTGAAACCATTGTCCTGAAAAAGAATGTTCCAGCCCGGATCATCTTTAACCGCAAGGATCCCTCTTCATGTCTTGACCAAGTGGTCTTTCCAGACTTTGGGGTGCATGAAGATTTGCCTTTGGGTGAAAAACATGTCATTGAAATTACGCCAGAAAAAGCGGGCGAATATGGGTATTCATGTGGTATGAACATGATGCATGGTCACATGATTGTGGAATAAAGGAGTAGGTATGGCAGAAAAACAAAAAGCAGTTGTGGAAAACGGAGTGCAAAAGATCCGTATTACAGCAGAGAAGGGCTATAGTCCCAAAGAATTTCAACTTCAAAAAGGGATTCCTGCTGAAATCACCTTCCGTCGGGTCAATCCATCCGGCTGTTACAAGGAGATTTTGTTTGAAGATAAGGGAATTTTAGAACCTTTGGAAGTTGGTGTGGATAAGGTCATTTCCTTTACCCCGACAGAAACAGGGGATTTTGAGTTCTCTTGTGGAATGAAGATGCAAAAAGGTTCCTACACGGTTGTGGAAAAACGCCGTCGTGTCTTGAGTTTGCTGGATCGTTTTTGGATCACTAGTATCTTCACCCTTCCCTTATTGATCTTGATGATCGGGATGGTAGCAGGTTTTGTATCCCATACAGTTAGTCACTGGGGAACCTTTCTCGCGACAACGCCGATCATGCTAGTGGCAGGTGTGCCGTTTATCAAGAGTGCCTGGGCTTCTTTTAAGAAACACCATGCCAATATGGATACCTTGGTAGCTCTGGGGACCCTGGTAGCCTATGTTTATAGTGTATTTGCTCTTTTTGCTGGTCAACCAGTATACTTTGAAAGCGCGGGCTTTATCCTCTTCTTTGTTCTTTTAGGGCAAGTCTTTGAGGAACGGATGCGTAAAAATGCCTCCAAGGCTGTGGAAAAGTTGTTGGATTTGCAGGCAAAAACAGCTCAAGTCCTCCGTGATGGGGACTATGTCGAAGTGGCGACTGAAGATATCCACATTGGTGACTTGATTCGGGTCCGTCCTGGGGAAAAGATCGCGGTCGATGGGACTATTGTGGAAGGAAGCACGACCATTGATGAGTCGATGGTGACAGGTGAAAGCCTGCCTGTGGAAAAGACAGTTGGTGATGCCGTCATTGGTTCCACCATCAACAGCAATGGGACCATTCTCTTCAAGGCTGAAAAAGTCGGTAGTGAGACCCTCTTATCTCAGATTGTGGCCTTTGTTAAAATGGCCCAATCCAGTCGTGCTCCCATTCAAGATCTGACGGATAAGATTTCAGGTATCTTTGTTCCCGCGGTGACGATTTTGGCCATTGCGACTTTCTGGGTTTGGTCCGTGCTTTTGGGAGCATCGCTTCAAGAGGCCATGCTCTATGCAGTTTCTGTCCTCATTATTGCCTGTCCGTGTGCCCTTGGTTTGGCGACGCCAACAGCCCTCATGGTCGGAACTGGTCGTAGTGCCAAGATGGGGGTTCTGATTAAAAATGGAACAGTTCTTCAAGAAGTGCAAAAGATTCAAACCGTTGTGTTTGATAAGACAGGGACTATTACCATTGGCCAACCACTTGTAACCGATGTTGTAGGAGATGAAGCGCGTGTCTTGACACTGGCTGCTAGTCTTGAAACTTTTTCAGAACATCCCCTAGCCCAAGCGGTGTTATCCAAAGCAGAAGAAAAAGGTTTGGTGCTATCTCCTGTGGAAAACTTCCAAGCGATCGAAGGAAAAGGGGTCCAAGGTCAGATCGATCAGCAGTTGGTGACCTTGGGAAATGGCAAACTCCATGATGGGACAGCGATGGATCCTGAGCTTGAAAAACGGATGGCAGACTTGCAAAAGCAGGCCAAAACAGTCATCAGTTTGGCTGTGGACGGTCAAGTGATTGGTTTGATTGCCATTCAGGATGCTCCAAAGGCCAGCTCAAAAGAAGCTATCAAAAAACTCAAAGAACGGGGCTTAAAGACTGTCATGCTAACTGGGGATAACGAACGGGTAGCCCAGGCCATTGCCGATCAAGTAGGAATTGATACCGTCATTGCCGATGTCCTCCCTCAAGAAAAGGCCAGCGCCATCCAAAAACTGCAAGAAAGCAGTAAGGTAGCCTTTGTCGGAGATGGGATCAATGATGCTCCAGCTCTTTCGATTGCCGATGTCGGAATTGCTATGGGGTCTGGTACGGATATCGCGATCGAGTCTGGTGGCATCGTGCTCACGCAAAATGATTTGCTTGGCGTTGTTCGCGCCTTTGATATGAGTCAAAAGACCTTCCGTCGCATCTTGCTCAATCTTTTCTGGGCCTTTATTTACAATGTCATTGGGATTCCAATTGCTGCCGGAGTCTTTGCAGGTCTAGGATTGACCCTCAATCCAGAACTAGCAGGTCTTGCCATGGCCTTCAGTTCCGTATCTGTTTTGACCAGCTCGCTGCTCCTCAATGTCGCAAAAATAGATTAACGAAAATAAGAAGTGATACAGAATTCTGTATCACTCTTTTTCTCTTTTTCCTTACAGCTCTAAGGGAAAAGGGTTGGTAAGAAAATATAGTATAAAACCCTATTGTAGGATAGTTTGTGAAAATTTCTCAAAAAGAGCATCTGTTATGGAATAGGGATTGAGCATCTCTGAGCAGATCCTTATACATGTGAATCTCTTTGTGATAAATTAATACTGTAATCGTTTTGTAAATCGTTTTCATGAGAAAAGTCAGAAAAAACTCATTTTCAAGGCGAGATGATCGCAAAGATGAAGTAGAAGCGCTATGCTGCATTTTAAGGGATCAAAATAGAATTAAAGGAGAGTTAGAATGACTCAAGGGAAAATTACTGCATCTGCAGCAATGCTTAATGTATTGAAAACATGGGGTGTAGATACGATCTACGGTATCCCATCTGGAACACTTAGCTCACTGATGGACGCTTTGGCTGAAGACAAAGATATCCGTTTCTTGCAAGTTCGTCACGAAGAAACTGGTGCTCTTGCAGCGGTTATGCAAGCTAAATTTGGTGGCTCTATCGGGGTTGCAGTTGGTTCAGGTGGACCTGGTGCGACTCACTTGATCAATGGTGTTTACGATGCAGCGATGGATAACACTCCATTCCTTGCTATCCTTGGATCACGTCCAGTTAACGAATTGAACTTGGATGCCTTCCAAGAATTGAACCAAAACCCAATGTACAACGGTATCGCTGTTTACAACAAACGTGTAGCTTACGCAGAACAATTACCAAAAGTAATCGACGAAGCTTGCCGTGCTGCCGTTTCTAAAAAAGGTCCAGCCGTTGTTGAAATTCCAGTAAACTTTGGTTTCCAAGAAATCGACGAAAACTCTTACTACGGATCAGGTTCTTATGAACGTCACTTTATCGCTCCTGCCTTGAACGAAGTGGAAATCGATAAAGCAGTTGAAATTTTGAACAATGCTGAACGCCCAGTGATCTACGCTGGTTTCGGTGGAGTTGGTGCGGGTGATGTGATCACTGAATTGTCTCGTAAAATTAAAGCACCAATCATTACAACTGGTAAAAACTTCGAGGCCTTCGAATGGAACTACGAAGGTTTGACAGGTTCTGCATACCGTGTTGGTTGGAAACCAGCCAACGAAGTGGTCTTTGAAGCAGACACTGTTCTTTTCCTTGGTTCAAACTTCCCATTTGCTGAAGTTTACGAAGCATTCAAGAACACTGAAAAATTCATCCAAGTGGATATTGACCCTTACAAACTTGGTAAACGTCACGCCCTTGACGCTTCAATCCTTGGTGACGCAGGTCAAGCAGCACAAGCTATTCTTGATAAGGTAAACCCAGTTGAGTCTACTCCATGGTGGCGTGCTAACGTGAAGAACAACCAAAACTGGCGTGATTACATGAACAAACTCGAAGGTAAAACTGAGGGTGAATTGCAATTGTATCAAGTTTACAATGCTATTAACAAATACGCTGACGAAGATGCTATCTACTCAATCGACGTCGGTGACACTACTCAAACATCTACTCGTCACCTTCACATGACACCTAAGAACATGTGGCGTACATCTCCACTCTTTGCGACAATGGGTATCGCCCTTCCTGGTGGTATCGCTGCTAAGAAAGACAATCCAGATCGCCAAGTATGGAACATCATGGGTGACGGTGCATTCAACATGTGCTACCCAGACGTTATCACAAACGTTCAATACGATCTTCCAGTTATCAACGTTGTCTTCTCAAATGGTAAATATGCCTTCATCAAGGACAAATACGAAGACACAAACAAACACTTGTTTGGTTGTGACTTCCCTAATGCTGACTATGCGAAAATCGCTGAAGCTCAAGGTGCTGTAGGATTTACAGTTGACCGTATCGAAGACATCGATGCAGTCGTTGCAGAAGCTGTTAAATTGAACAAAGAAGGTAAAACTGTTGTGATCGATGCTCGCATCACTCAACACCGTCCACTTCCAGTAGAAGTTCTTGAGTTGGATCCAAAACAACACTCAGAAGAAGCCATCAAAGCCTTCAAGGAAAAATACGAAGCTGAAGAGCTTGTACCATTCCGCCTCTTCTTGGAAGAAGAAGGATTGCAATCACGCGCAATTAAATAATTCCTCTCGCCGAAAATCAAAAGTAAACAGTGTAGATTTTATGCATTGATTTTCTTAGAGGGAAACTTAAAAGATCGGAGCAATCCGGTCTTTTTATGGAGATAGTAAATGAATTTAAATCAAATAGATATCATCGTTTCAAATGTTCCCCAAGTCTGTGCTGACTTGGAGCATATCTTGGATAAAAAGGCAGATTATGCTGATGATAGTTTTGCTCAGTTCACGATTGGCAGTCATTGTCTAATGTTATCCCAAAATCATTTGATTCCTTTGGAAGATTTTCAGTCAGGAATCATTCTTCATATCGAGGTTGAGGATCTAAATCAGAACTACCAACGGTTGAAAGATCTTGGTATCCAGGTTTTAAACGGACCAGCTGTAACAGATTGGGGAACAGAAAGTCTGCTAGTTGAAGGCCCTGCCGGTCTAGTCATTGATTTTTATCGTATGAAATAGGATGCTTAGTCATTTGAAGTTAACCATAATTATTCTTAAAACAGAATATGAGAATATGAACTATTAAAAGATCGGAGTCATCCGATCTTTTTGTGTTGCATGAAAGCGATAGTTACCTTAGAATAGGTTCGGTTTTTCCTAGGATCTTGTAAGACTTTTGGGTTAGAGAGGGGTATAATAGAACTATCCAATCAAGTGAGGTAAAGTGATGACCGACAAACTTCAATTTCCAGATGGTTTCCTTTGGGGTGGTGCGACGGCTGCTAACCAGTGTGAGGGAGCTTATAATAAAGATGGCCGTGGCTTGGCCAATGTGGATGTGGTACCGATTGGGCCTGATCGTCATGCGATTATTACGGGTCAGAAAAAGATGTTTGACTTTGAAGAGGGCTATTTTTACCCGGCTAAAGATGGCATTGATATGTACCATCGCTACAAGGAAGACATTGCCCTCTTTGGGGAAATGGGCTTTAAAACCTATCGCTTGTCCATTGCCTGGTCTCGGATCTTCCCAAAAGGGGATGAACTGGAGCCGAATGAAGCGGGTCTACAGTTCTATGAAGACCTCTTTAAGGAGTGCCACAAGTATGGTATTGAACCCTTGGTGACCATTACCCACTTTGACTGCCCCATGCATTTGATTACAGAGTATGGAGGGTGGCGTAGTCGCAAGATGTTGGAATGTTATGAACGTCTCTGCCGAACCCTCTTCACTCGCTATAAGGGATTGGTCAACTACTGGCTGACCTTCAATGAAATCAATATGATCCTTCATGCGCCTTTTATGGGAGCGGGGCTCTGCTTTGAAGAAGGGGAGAATGAAGAGCAAGTCAAATACCAGGCAGCTCACCATGAGTTGGTTGCTTCAGCCATTGCCACCAAGCTAGCCCATGAGATTGATCCGAACAACAAGGTCGGCTGTATGTTGGCAGCAGGACCAAACTATCCTCATACCTGTGCTCCGCGAGATGTCTGGGCTGGTCTAGAAGAAGACCGCAAGAACTATTTCTTCATCGATGTGCAGGCGCGTGGGGAATACCCAAACTATGCTAAGAAAGAGTGGGAGCGTCAGGGAATCACGGTTGAGATGACCGAGCAGGACCTGCAATTATTGAAAGAGCATACGGTGGACTTTATTTCATTCTCCTATTATGCTAGTAGGGTCGCTTCAGGGGATCCAGCTGAAAGGGAGAAAACAGCGGGCAATATCTTTGCCTCTCTGAAGAACCCTTACCTAGAAAGCTCGGAATGGGGTTGGCAGATTGACCCTCTTGGTCTCCGCATTACCCTCAATACTATCTGGGATCGTTATCAAAAGCCCATGTTTATCGTGGAAAATGGATTAGGGGCAGTTGATACACCAAATGAAGCCGGGGAGATTGAGGATGATTACCGGATTGACTACCTGGCTGCCCATGTCAAGGCCATGCGAGATGCCATCCATGAAGACGGCGTCGTCCTCTGGGGCTATACGACTTGGGGCTGTATTGACCTGGTCTCTGCCGGGACTGGAGAAATGAAGAAGCGCTACGGCTTTATCTATGTCGATCGGGACAACGAAGGGAAAGGAACTTTAGCCCGCTCACGGAAGAAATCCTTCTATTGGTACAAAGAAGTCATTGCGACAAATGGAGCCTCTGTTGAATAAAAGTTTTCGGTACTTGCTGGCCGACTCTCTCCTATAAACTAAAAAGCTTAGAATCCCTACCACAAGCTGGGGTCCTAAGCTTTTTGTATGTAGCTAAGGCAAGTCCTTACTGATTTACTGGTCGTAGTCTAAGACATTGTTCTCGATGACAAACTTAGATTCAGCGGAAATGCTGGCTTCTCCTAGTTGCAACTGAGAACTTCCGTCTGGTTTCATGATGTGCCACTGACCGTCCTTGTGGGCAAAGATAGCCTGAAATGTGACGTTATCACTCTTGTTTCGAATAGGTAGAACAAATGCTTGATCAGTATTCTCTAAGAGAATCTCTTCTTTTTTTTCAAAGTTATAGATATAAAACTGCCCAGTTCTTTGTCCCAAACCATGAAGTTCATCGGCTTTTTGCCAATTCTCAAACTTATTCCGAACAAGGGATTCATTATAAATCTTGTTGAAGGTTTCGTTCCGTTTCTTCGTTTCTTCCTCGTCTAGTGTTTTCTGAAACTCTGCAACCTTATTAGTCGTTTGAATGGTTTGTCTGTTTTGCTCCCTGATTTGCTGGCGGTGGATAACTCGCATCATTCTTGCAGCAACGCCCAGGATGACGAGGATGGATACAAGGCTGATTTTAGTTTTGGCGTTATTTTTCATAGATGATTCTCCCTATTCTATCATTGGTCCTATTATACCCTTTGAAAGAAAGGATAGTCAAGTTCATCTTGTGATGACCTAACATGCAGATTTGCAGGGGTACTATAGGATTTTATCAGATTTTCATTGACGAAGGTCCCTTTATTTGATAGGCTAGAGGAATAGAAATGATTTGGAGTTCAAAGGAAAAAGGAGTGAGGCAAGTGGCACGGGTTTTATTAATCGAGGATAATAATGATATCCAAGAAATTTTATACAGTCTCTTAGGTGAAGAACATGAGGTCCTTCAGGCTTTTTCAGGTACAGAAGGGCTGCGGGTCTTCCAGCAAGAAGCCATTGATTTGGTCCTTCTCGATATCATGCTTCCTGGGAAAAATGGGGATCAGGTCCTGGAGGAGATCCGTTTGCAGGGTCAGGTGCCAGTCATCATGATGACCGCTCTTGGAGACAAACACCTCATTAGCCAGTATCTCCTTGCAGGTGCTAATGATTATATCGTCAAGCCCTTTAATCTGGACGAAGTGGCAGCTCGGGTAACGGTGCAGCTGAGAAATAACAACACTCCGGCACAGGAACCTCCATCATCGAAAAAGCTGACTTTTAAAAATCTGGTCCTGAACCCAGAAACCTTTGAACTGGAATCTGGAGAACAGACGCTTCGCTTGGGCAAAAAAGAATTTCAAATTTTTGAGACCTTGCTGGCGCATCCAAAGAAGATTTTTACCAAGGAAGAGTTGTATGAAGCAGTCTGGGAAGAAGTTTATCTGCCTGGAGACAATACGCTCAATGCCCAGTTGAGCAACCTCCGAAAGAAAATTGCTCAGCTCGATCCAGATGAGGACTATATTGAAACCGTCTGGGGCTTGGGAGTTCGCTTGAAAGGAGACAAGTAATGTGGGGATTGGTTCTAGTTCTAGTCGTCCTTGTCCTTCTCTTGGGACTAGGTTACCTTCGCCTACTCTCTGCCCTCAAAGATTTGCAGGAGCAAATTCAAAAGAAGCTCCAAAATGGGAGTGGGGTACGGTTGACCTCTCAGGTCTCAAAAAAAGAATTGGTCGCCTTGACCAAGCAGGTCAGTGATCTGTTTGAACAGATCGAGCGGACCAATCGGATTGCCTTTCAAGAGAAGAAAACCTTGGATATGGCCATCAGTAATATTGCTCACGATATCCGGACGCCTTTGACCATTGCTTCGGGCTATACCCAACAAATCATCAAAGGAGGGACGCAAGAAGAGGAAAAGCTGAAGAAAATTGCTTCCAATCTTCAAGTTGTCTCCAAACGCTTGGAATCTCTCTTGGAGTACAGACGCTTGATGGAGGGAGCCATCCTGCCTCGGATTTCAGACGTTCATCTCAGCCAAGTGCTAACCCAGCAGTTATTCCAGTATTATGATAGCTTGTCTGAGGCGGGGATTGCCTTAGAGGTAGAGCTAGAAGAGCATCTCCATTATGCTACCGATCCTGAGCTTTGGGAGCGCCTCTTGCAAAATATGCTCAGCAATGTCCTCAAGCATGGAAAGGAGCAGGCCCGTTTGACCTTGACCTCAGACGCGGACACGATTCGAGTCGAGCTGCGCAATATTGTGCAACAACCGATCCAGCACTTAGACCAATTGGCTAGTCGATTCTACTCTGAAAATCTCTCGGATACAGAAGAGTCATCTGGCTTGGGTCTCTATATCATTCAAAATTTTGTAGAGATCTTAGGCGGGGACTTGCAACTGGCAACGGAGGCAGACTGGTTTATCTTGACCATTACACTAAGAAAAAAGGCTTGAGCACTGCTCAAGTCTTTTTGTTATAAATCTTTGTGTTTAAAAGTAGCCAGTCCTAGGAAGCCGAAAACAAGGATGAATCCAAGGGCGATCGAGAGGGTGTTGGTTGTTGCTGTTGTGCTCTGTACCATGGAATATTGGAATTCCAAGTTTAGATAGTGGAGAATATCAATATCTTTAAGGAAGAGCGCAGGAAGGCTTAAGAGGATATTTCCAATGAAGTAGCCAACGAAGGCCAAGGTGATGGATTGGCTGGCATAAAGAAGGAAGGAAATGATGCTGACCCAAGCCAAGGTGGAAAGGAACTGAATCAGCACGGTCAGTCCAAAATGAGCAAGGAAGTGCTCTGGCATGGTGCCAAGTCCATTGTAGAGCGTCGCGATCAAGAAGACGAGACCATAAGAAACAAGAAATTGGAAGAGAGCAATGGTCAGAACAACGGCGCTTTTGGCAAAGTAGTAACTGGTGCGCGAAACGCCATAGGCCAGACTATTCTTGTATAAGTTTTGCGTTAAGTCTGTTCCCAGGACCAAGGTGATGACAATAATGGTAAAGAGGATAGTCACACTGATGCTGGAAGAGTAGTTGGTCAAAGCTTTAAAGCCTGTCCAAACTTCGGTCGCTTGGGGCAATTTGGATTCCGTATTGACGCCGACGTGGCCAGTAGCTCCAAAGATGACTCCAGACAGGATGTTGAGAACGAGAATGGCTTCTGTAATCCAAAAACCTTTGGAGCGAAAAAGTCTGTAAAAATCTGCTTGAATGGTATGCAACATGATAAATCTCCTAAATGAAATATGTGGGATAGGTAATAGAGGAAGACGGTGATTGGACTAGTCTACCAAGTCCGTAAAGAATTTTTCCAGATCTTGGCGGGCATAGTAGATTTCGTCCACGTCAATATCGGCTTGAACGAGGGCTTTGACAATGACTTTAATATCGTGAGTCTGTCCGAAGATATGGATTTCTCCATCCTTATCGATGACCTTGATGCGGTGATGGAGTTGATCCTGGATCAGTTGACTCGCAAGGGCTAGCTGACTTGTCTTGAGGATGATGTAGTCTTCTCCTTGTTCTTCGAATTCAGCCTTGCTAATTTCTTTGATCAGGCGTCCTTGGTCGACAATGCCAAAGCGATTGGCAACCAGATAGAGTTCGGAGAGGATGTGACTGGAAATGAGGATGGTCATGCCGAGTTCATCATTGAGGCGCTTGATCATCTGACGGAACTCCTTGATTCCGACCGGATCAAGGCCATTGATGGGTTCGTCCAAAATGAGGAAGTCGGGCTTGGCAATCAGGGCAATGGCAATTCCCAACCGTTGTTTCATCCCCAGTGAAAAATCACGGAATTTCTTCTTACCCGTATTATTCAGGCCAACATAGTTCAGGGTTTCTTTGATGACCTGGTCGGGATTCGGAATATGGCGTGCCTTGCAATAGTAGACTAAGTTTTGGTAGGCGGTCATATGCTTGTGAGCCACGGGACTTTCAATGACGGATCCGACACGTTTCAGGGCTTGCGTCCACTGGGAGCGATTTGAAGAAGCAAAGAGGGAGACGCTTCCGTCCGTTTCTTGAATCAGTTGGGTGATGACCTTGATGAGGGTGGTTTTCCCAGCTCCATTCTTACCGATGAGGCCGTAGACATCACCTTTGCGAATAGTCACATTCACATCATTAAGGGCGTATTGTTGACCAAATTTTTTACTCAAATGGGAAATTTCTAATACTTTTTCCATGGTTTTCTCCTTCGTCCAAATGACTAGTTGTTTTCTTTACACTCTTAGTATACAGCTTGCTTTTCAAATAACTATCAAGCAATTCTCAAATATTTCTAAAAAAACGACTAACCTTTTAAAAGTTAGTCGTTACTTGTAGTTTTAAGTTTTCTAGAGGCTTTCCTTAAGTGAGGACGGACGTCAGCGAACTTCAAAGAAGTTCCATGACTTAGTTTTGAACCTAAAGTTTCAAAACTCCCGAGTCCTTGAAATATCACTATTTCAAGGACTTTTCTCACGGCGGAAAGCCTCAAGGTATTCATGAGTAACTTTAGAAAATAAACATTTCTTTAAATTTCTTGATTTTTTAAGTTATGTAACATGAAAAATACTTTATCTACATTAAGAGGAACTGTTTTTTAAGCTAGCCTCTTCATTTTTAAATTCACCAACAAACTCCTTGATGGCTTGCGCGAGTTCATAGGGTTTCTCTGTATTGAGTAGATGGCCTCCGTCTGCGATTTCTTGATAGCGACCCTTGGGCAGGAGCTTGGCCAACTTTTTAGAAGAAGACTGATTGGCCCAATCTTTGCTGCCACAAACAACCAAGCTAGGAAGAGAGCAAGCTTTAGCAGTATCGGTTAGATTGAGTCCTTTTAATTCGGTCAAGATTTGAAGCATCTGTTGTTTATTGGCATCTTGCTTTTCAAAGACATGCTTGGGAAGCAGACGAAAGAGGAGGATCTGGAGCCTGTAGAGGGGATTGGTGGTGAGTTTATATTGTGTTCCTGCAAGGACCAATCCCTTGAGTTGTGGAAAGTCTTGGCTGGAGAGATCAAGAGCAAGGACACCTCCCAGTGAGAGGCCTACCAGAATAAAGGGTTCACTCTCTTGCTGGAGGCGCTCCATCAGCCTTGCTTTGACCTCCTGATAGCTTTCGCTTGGATGAGAGAAAATATCAAAAGTTTTGGAGTGCAAGGGAGAAAGGGCATATTGGACTCCTTGCCAAGAGAGGACATCCTGCCCTAGTCCATGTAAAAAAATCAGTTTCATCAGGAATCCTTTCTTTTAAAATCGAGTTCGTAGAGACCACGAAGAGCATTGCAGGCATAGACTCTGTCAGCAAGTTCTAAATCCTTCAGCGTCAAGAGTTTTTCTTCCACCTGCTGGGTCTCAAGAAGATGGCGCCGGTAGATGCCATCTAATAATGGGAGATGAGCTGGTGGGGTATAGAGCTTGCCTTTGATTTCAAGGACAAGATTGCCAATCGTCGTCTCTAGCAAGCTTCCGTCTGGCAGATAGAAGATCTGCTCGTGATGGTTAGCTGCTAGATGATTTCTCTGACTAGTCTTGAAATAGGTAAACGGAGTTGCTAGATCAAGCTTTTGTTCGGTCAGTTGGGTCTGCAGATAGCTAGCTGGCAAGTCTGTCAGCTCGGTGATCGTCAGTTGGAAGCTTCCGTTTTTCTGCAAGGCAATGCGACAACGGTAGTCAAGGCTAGGATCTACATGAGCGAGCTCTTCTTGAAGGTCGTTCAGGAGTTTTGGTTCGTCAAAAGGATAGGCAAAGTAGCGGCTGGCCTCTCTCAAACGGATCAGGTGTTGCTCTAGGAAAGTCAGCTCTCCTTGATGGATGCGGCCAGTCGTCAGGAGCTCAAAGCGAGGCTCTTGACGGTAGAGAACAGCAGACTTTTGCTTGGTTTCCTGGTATTCACTTTCCCATTTACTGTCCCAAGTGATGCCTCCTCCCACACCATAGATGGCTTGATTACCTTGCATTTGAAGGGTCCGGATGGCTACATTAAAAATCCGTTTCCCTCTTGGAAGAAGGATACCGATTGTTCCACAGTAGACGCCACGAGGAGTAACCTCTGTCTTTTGGATGATTTCCATAGTAGAAATCTTCGGTGCTCCTGTAATCGAGCCACAAGGAAAGAGAGCTCGGAAGGTTTGGACCAGGTCGACCTCAGCTCGCAAGCGACTTTCAATAGTCGAGGTCATCTGCCAAACGGTGGAGTATTGCTCGACTTGGCAAAGACGGGTCACCTGCTCACTTCCAATCTCCGAAATCCGGTTCATGTCATTGCGGAGGAGATCCACGATCATCATGTTTTCTGCTCGATTTTTTGGATCGGCTTCTAGCCAAGCAGCTTCTTGAAGATCCTCTTGGTTAGTGAGACCACGGCGCGTCGTTCCCTTCATAGGGCGCGTGGTCAGTAGCCGGTCGTCTTGCTCAAAAAAGAGCTCAGGGCTGATGGAGAGGATGGAGACATCATCGTGCTGGATGAAGGCATTGTAATGGGCTTTCTGCTCAACCACCAAGCGATTGTATATAGCCAAAGGATCTGCTTTTAGCTCTTGAGAAAGCTGGACAGTGTAGTTGACCTGGTAGGTATCTCCCTGGCGGATATGGTGATGGATGGTCTCGATGGCTTCTTGATAAGCAGGTGCCTCTACCTCTTCCTTCCAATTGGCTGGAAGATCCACAGCTTCATAGTGCTCTGGGAAAGGAAGGGTTTCGACCTCCTCGTGGATCGTAAAATAGAGGAGATACTCTCCCATAAGAGGTGCTGGATGGACAGCAAACTTCTTCTCAAAAGCAGGAGCAGCCTCATAGCTGACATAGCCAACCGCATAAAAGCCTTGCTCCTGGTAGGCTTCGACTTCTCTAAGAAGATCCTCTACCTGGTCGAGGTTTCTAGTTTTTAATTCCTTTATGGACTTGGTGAAAAGGTAGCGCAAACCAAGCTCTTTAAAATCAATAATCGTTTGTTTATGCATGCTTTGAGTATATCAAAAATAGAGGAAAAAAGGTAGATAAGGATGCAAGATTCCTTGATTGGCCTTCCCTTTCATGCTAAAATAACCATAGAAACTGCTTTGGGCAAGGAGTAGGACCATGCAAAAGAATCCCCTCTATAACACCTCTAGTATCAGCTTTTTTCAATACCTCTTTGCGATTGCAGTGATTTTGGTGCATAGTGGTCGCTTGACCTCCTATGAGCCACTGCATTTTGGTCTCAAGAGTATGCTCGGCCGGCTAGCGGTTCCATTTTTTATCGTCTGTGCCAGCTTTTTCCTCAAATAATCCCTAGGGAATTCTCAGAAAATGAAGGCCTATCTGGTCAAAATCGTAAAAACCTATTTGTTTTGGAGTTTCGTTTACCTCCCTTATGCCTGGCTCTTTTTCTCCTTCCTGTTTATCTCTTTCCAGCAGGAATCTTGATTGCTCTGGTCTACTTGGGAATGTGCTACCAACTCTGGTATATTCCTGCTTTTTTACTGGGCTTGTTTTTGGTCAATCAATTGGTCAAACGCCTAGGTATGGTTTGGACGGGGGTGATCACTTTTCTTCTTTACTGCTGGGGCTTGATCGAGACCTATTCGGCTTATCTGGACACCACAAGTCTTCTTAAGGGTTACCAGCTCTACAGCAATTTATTTTTCACAGCCCGAAATGGTCTCTTCTACACGCCCATTTTTATCTATATGGGTTACTATTTGTATGATCATTTTCATGCACAAGTTTTTAGCATTCACCGTTGGCAAAAGCTAGCTCTTGCCTTTGGTTTGCTCTGCCTCGAAGGCATCATCATTTTTCAACATCAAGGAATTGATAAGAATTTTTTCCTTCTTCTTCCCTTTGTGACCGTTTATTTGGTCAATGCCTGCCTGCGATCGTCCTTTTTGAAAAGCTATGATTTACAGTATTTAAAGCAAATGAGTATAGCTCTTTACTTTTCGCATCCGATCTTTATCGAGTGGGCTCGCTATGGCTTTAGCAGCCTCCCTCTCTCTTATCCAGACAGGGGCAAGCTGATTTTTGTGACGGCCTTGTTTGGCAGCCACCTCTTTGGACTAGCCATGCTGTGGGTACGAGAGAGAAGGGAAAAACAAAAGATTCCTTCAAATGGTGAAGAGTTAGATAAAATAACCAACCAATAGTAGGGTGTACAAAACTCAAGCAGATGTGTTTGAGGTTTTTTGTATGGACAAATTAAGGGGGAATAAGGATTGGTAGGCCTACTCCACCTCATTTATAGATGTTTTATTTTCTTGCCCTTGGATAAAAGAAAGGTGAAATCAGTACCATTTAGTGATTTGTAATATAAACATTTTACTTAATTGTGTCTATATTACAAAAATATTACAATTTTATTTTATAAATAGGAGTTTTTAGAAAATCGATATGATAGAATAGGAGTGGAAGCCTATTCGTCTGGGCTGATAATAAATAAAGGAGACACAAAATGAAGAAGATGAGTTCATTATGGAAACTCTTCCTTAAAAAAGGATTTGCCATTTTAACGATTCTCATGATGTTAGGTCAAATTGGTCAAGGGGCGATCACAGCCTTTGCCAATGAGCTAGCAGTCGGGGATAATGGGGCCTTGGATGTTACCCTTATGTATGGAGATAAACAGAACCATCCAGATGGGATGTCCTATTACACAGGGGATACCATGTCTGGTTATATCCAGATCACCCCTAAGAATTTGACAACGGATATTAATGAAGTAACGGTGACCTTGAAGGTTCCTGGAAAGTACTTACGAGAAGTTAGTTTCCCTGACTTCAATAGTGCTTCAGAGCATGACAAGCCAACGGTTACAAAAGTTGGGGATGATTATCAAGTCACACTTCACTTTAACAATTACCAAAAGTCAGAGGTCCTGACTCTCCCATTTATTGGAAAATTTAAAGTCGGTTATGCACCGACCAATTATTCATTGGATATTACGGGTACCTTGAATATCAATGGTCAAGAAGCAAAACTCAATGATATCATTTGGAAACCCAAGTACAATGACTATCGCTTAACCAAGTATATCAACCAAAACTTGAACGAAGCCATGTCCAAGGACTATGCGGAAGCCATGCCTGGTGTTGTCAAAGGGGCTGACGGAAAAAATTATATTGAAACCCCATCATCTGTTCCATTTGCATTTCAATTGGAGGGAATGCAAGGACAGTATGGGGGACAATATCGTCAATTAGAATCAGTAACGCTTACCGATAAGTTGCCAACCTATACAGATAAAAATGGCAATACCCGGACAGCAGTTTTAGATACAGCTAAGTCTGAAGGCTGGGTAGATAATGGAGATGGCACCGTTTCTAAGACGTTTACAGCAGATGCAAACGGTAATCCAGCAGCTTATCACCAAGAATTCATGGCAAAAATCAAGAATACAAGTTACCTTTACTTGAAGTTTCCTGATTTAGTTTTGGAAAAGGACCAGACTCTCAAAGACGTCCTTAGTAAGGATTTGACAAACTCAGGAAGTATTGTGGGAATTCCTGCCAATCGTGGAGAGGGAGAACCGGATATTACAGCTGAAGATTCTCTTATTTTCCGCTTGACCTCTCGTGACCTGGAAGGGGCTGGAAGTTTTGCCAAAAAAGCAGATGGTGATGTCTATGATTCAACTGAATACAAGGCAGCAAACTATAAATGGATCATCGCTTTTGATAATAAAACTCCTTCGACACAAAAGAATTTTGTTTTCTATGATGAGACAGTGGACTCTCGGTTAAAATTCACCAAGATTGATTACGCTCGTCTTATGCAAGGAAATTACGGTATTGGTGAGTATATTAGCAAATATGTGAAACGCATCATCCTTACTTTAGAAGATGGTAGTCAAAAAGAAGTTCAGCCAGAAACCGATAAAGACGGCAATGGTTTTATCGACTTAACCAAGTATGGAACCGTTGTCGGTTGGCGGATGGAAATGAAGGATGATTTTGTCCTAAAATCTGGTCAAGGAATTCGCCTCAATACCTATACAAGCTTCAAAGATCCAGAAAAGACTCGTTACGATGAAAATGATGCGACCAAGAATGAATTCAAGAATACAGGTCGTGTCACTTATCAAACACAATCAAATATTGCTAAAGACCAAGCATCAGATTGGACCTTTAAGCTGATTCCTTTGAAGGAAAGCTTTGAGATTTCAAAAACGACGGATTACAATGATGTTCGTTATACTGATGGAGAAAATATTCGTTTTGGTTTGATGGCAACCAAAGTAGTTTTAGATCCTGATAAGGATTATGGAGACCTGCGAATCATTGATCTGTATGATCCAAATACCCTTAAAGTCGACTATAAAGATTTTGAAAGAAACCTTGCCTCTAATGAAAAAGGTATGAAATTCTTAAAGAGCTACGATGTCATTGAAAACTACCACAATTCTGGACGGACAGCTCTCATCATGCATTTGGATCAAAAAGAGTTTATTAAGGCTTCTCTTCAAGATCTTAATCGCGTGCGTCTACCATTTATCGTGGCCGATCTGAAAGGGAAAGACGATGGTGGGACTTTCACCAATAAAGTTTATGTAGCTGGAAACGGCATCCACGATCTTGAAAATGCCAACCCTGATCGGGTCACGGAAGATGTGTATGATCTGAACGGAAATGGTTCAACAACGGATAAAATTCCATATGCTCAATCAAACTATACGATTGTGGCTGCTGAAGGAATCTATGCACGCAAATATATCGCTAAAAATGATGACCTGTCAGACGCTTCGATTGTGACACGTACCTTCAAACCAGGTGAAACCTTTAACTACAAACTCACCATTAAAAATAATACGGATAAGGCAGTAGAAGACGGAGTCGTCTATGATGTCCTACCAAAAGTAAAAGACGTTAACACACTAGACGGATCTGGTCGGATGACAGAATACACGGTCAGCCTTCGTGGACCAGTGACAGCTCCAGAAGGATGGACGGTCTACTATACAACTGATACAGGCGTTACGACAGATACCATGGCGCAAGCTGCTGACAAGGATATCTGGACGACAGCTGTGTCTGATTACAGTCAAGTAACAGGAATCAAGTTAGTTGCAAATGCTGGTACTACGATTCCTGCGCGTGGTGAAGCCAGCTTTGGTGTCCCAGTCGTGAATCCAAGTGAATTGACCGATGAAGTCAAGGCCTTGATGCAAAAACGCACCAAAGATAATGAAGACAACGGCGGTCGTTCCGGTCTTGTTCAAGCTCATAACCAGTTTGGTTACAAGGCGAAAGGTCACGAAGGAAATCGTGAGTCTAATACCGTAACTGCACAAATCTTCTCGGCTGCTTTCCAAGTCAAGAAGGTAGACAAGGATGATCCGAAGAAAGTCCTTGAAGGCGCTGAATTTACCTTAACTGATGCGAATGGTGCGGTTGTTGCGACGGCAACTTCTGATAAAAATGGAGAACTTTCCTTTAACACCTTAACAGAAGGAACCTATACGCTCAAAGAAACCAAAGCACCTGCAAACTACAAGTTGGATGAAACAGAACATGCCGTGGTTGTCACCTATGATGCGGACAAACAAATCTACCACGTCACGGTGGATGGAAAAGCGGTTGGATCAAAAGCAGTCCCAGTTGAGATCGCTAATGAAGCAGATATCAAGTATATCGATCTTGAAGCTTCAAAAGTTTGGGATGACCAAGACAACCAAGAAGGGCTTCGCCCAGAAAGTGTGGAATTCCAACTCTATAAGAATGGCAAAGCTCAAGGAAAACCAGTCACGGTTTCAGCCGCAACAGACTGGAAAGCTCACTTTACGAATCTTCCAGATAAAGACAGTGACGGCAAGCTCAATACCTACACTGTTAAAGAAGTGAAAGTTCCGACTCATTATACGGTCGATACAGAAGAAGCCAGCTTTACAGATGGAAAAGCAACCATCACCAATAAACGCACTCCTGAGACAACGACAGTTACCGTCAAGAAAGTCTGGGATGATGCTGATAACCAAGACGGTCTTCGACCTACAACTATCAAAGTTCACCTCTTGGCAAATGGAACAGAGGTGCAATCAATCGATCTTGCTGGTCAAGGAAATGAATGGACGCATACTTTCACAGACCTACCAGTCTACAAAGATGGCCAAAAAGTTGTCTACACAGTGACAGAAGACAAGGTGGATAATTACACCACTAAGATTGATGGAACTACGATTACCAATACTTACAAACCAGGTAAGACAAGCCTTACTGTTACGAAAAACTGGAAGGATGCCAATAACCAAGATGGCCTTCGTCCAAAAACAATCAAGGTTCAATTGTATGCTGGTGATCAAAAGGTTGGTAAGGCTGTTGAATTGTCAGCAGATAACAAATGGACCCATACCTTCTCAAACCTAGATGAGAAGAAAGCTGGCCAAGTTATCAACTATACAGTCAAAGAAATTGATGTTCCAGAAGGCTACACACAAGCAGTCGAAGCAAGCAATCCAGGTCAAGTAGTCGTGACCAACACGCACGAACCAGAAAAGACCAAAGTAGAAGTGAGCAAGAAGTGGGAAGATGGAGACGACCAAGATGGTCTCCGTCCAGCCAGCATTCAAGTTCAATTATACAAAGATGGTCTTGCGACCGATCAAGTATTAGAACTTTCAGCTGCGAATGACTGGAAAGGTGCATTTGAAAACCTTGATGCCAAGGCAGCTGGAAAAGCAATTGCATATACAGTCAAAGAAGTAACTGTCCCAGATGGTTACAAAGTAACGGTAAATGATAAGGACAAGGCCAATGTTGTCTTGACCAATACGCATGAACCAGCTTTGACAGAGATGAAAGTCACGAAGAAATGGGAAGATGCCAACAACCAAGATGGTCTTCGTCCAAAATCCATTAAGGTTCAACTCTATGCTGGGGATGAAAAAGTAGGAGACCCAGTTGAATTGTCAGCGGACAATCAATGGACTCATACCTTTAGCAAATTAGCTGAAAAGAAAGCTGGTCAAGCTATCAGCTACCGTGTGGAAGAAGTCTCTGTTCCTGAAGGCTACCAAGTCACTGCCGATACCTCTGACGCTGCTCATACGATCTTGACCAATACGCATACGCCAGCGGTGATCGATATTCCAGTGACCAAGATTTGGAATGACCAAGACAATCAAGATGGTCTTCGTCCAGCAAGTATCGTTGTGAATCTTCTTGCCAATGGTGAAAAAGTTGCTCAAAAAGAACTCACGAATGCGACAGATTGGAAAGAAAGTTTCACAGGTCTACCAAAATTCAAGGATGGAAAAGAAATCGTCTATACTCTTCAAGAAGAGAAGGTAGCTGAATATACGACTACAATTGATCAGGCTGCTTATACCATTACCAATACCCATGCACCTGGTAAGACAAGCGTCACGGTCACTAAGAAGTGGGATGATGAGAATGACAAGGATGGAATTCGTCCGAAGAGTATTCGCGTTCAACTCTATGCTGGGGATGAAAAAGTAGGAGATCCAGTTGAGTTGTCAGCGGACAATCAATGGACTCATACCTTTGCAGATTTAGATGAAAAAGCAAATGGAAACACCATCACTTATACAGTGAGAGAAGTCAGTGTTCCAAAGGGCTATGAAGCTCGTAACGACGAGGATGGTAAAGGAAATGTTGTGATTACTAACAAGCATGTTCCAAAAGAAACTCCAAAACAACCAACTCCTCCAAGTTCATCTGAACCGAAAAAGCCGGGTCAACCTGAGCCTAAAAAACCAAGCCAACCTGAGCCAAAAAAACCAGGCAAGATCTTAGGATTCTTACCAAATACGGGTACGACGATCTCCATTATTAGCCTTGTTTTAGCCTTTGTCTTGGCAAGCATTGCAGCTTATATTTTGAAGAAAAAGAAAAAATAAGCTAGTGCTTCCTTTATAAAATGAAACAAACACCAGAGATGGTGTTTGTTTTTTTATAGTGGCCTCTTATTATTGTCTTGCGATCATTCTCATGGGCGCTTGCTCTATTTTTCAATTCCCGAACGTTTCCAAAAAAATTTCAGGAAATTCTTGACTTCTATGAAAATCGGAGTATGATTAGTTGTGAACTGTTGAACAATCATTTTCAAGAAAATCCCTGATGTCGACTAAGGGATCTGTGAAAGGAGAAGCGGTTCAAATCGAAAATCTATAGAGCGTTGCGTCCGAAAGTCTAAACAGACACGGCTCTTTAAAAACAAAAGGAGAAGATTATGAAAACAGAACCGATTCATCGTACCAGTATGTGGAAATTTAAGTTAAGTGCTGCCACCATGACTTTGATTCCCGCTGCCGTGGGGATTAACTATGTTGCCAAAGCCTTGGCGGAGGGGTTAAAGTTGCCCGTTTGGCTGGGGTCTTTGGGAACCTTTCTTGCCAGCATGTTGGCTGGGCCGGTTGCCGGTGCCATCAGTGGTTTCATCAACAACGTGATCTATGGGCTGACCTTATCGCCAATTTCAACCGTGTATGCGATTACCAGCATCGGAATTGGGATTGCTGTCGGAGTTTTGCACGCCAATGGGTGGTTCTCGTCAGCGCGACGAGTATTTGTTTCTGCTATTATTATTGCCATCGTTTCAGCTGCCATTTCAACGCCACTCAACGTCATCTTTTGGGGTGGTCAGACCGGTATCGCTTGGGGTGACTCATTGTTTGCGGTAATGGTCGCCAATCATGCACCAGTGTGGCTGGCCTCATTTACCGATGAGTTTGTCTTGGATATTTTGGATAAAGTCTGCGTGGCCTACCTGGCATTCTTCATCTATCGTCAGCTGCCGAAGCGGATGGTGCACTTCTTTAGCGGTGATAAATGATGACTGATCAAACATTGATTTCTGGAGCGCCACGGGTCAAGCTCAAGTGGTACCAGGTGATCGATCCGATTACTAAGCTCTTGTTCATCTTGGACATGACGTTGTTGAGCTTTGCCAGTATGAATTTATTGCTTCAGGCCGGATTAATTCTTGTCGCAACACTGCTATTGTTATTTTCCAAATTGAGTTCTACCATCTTTAAGGCGCTGGGATTCAGCTTGTTTCTGATTTGCACTATGCTGATCATCCAAGGATTATTTTACAGTCGGAATCAAACTGTGCTGTTTTCTGTGCTTGGGGTGTCGTTCTACAAAGAAGGCCTGATTTACGCCACCACTCTGGGTTGTCGAGTATTGGTGATTATTTTGACCAGTGGCTTTTTTATGGTGACCACGAGTATTTCAGAAAACGCGGCCTATTTGGAACTGTCCGGATTGTCTTATAAAACCGTCTACGTTCTGATGTCGGTGTGTTATATTTTGCCGGAAATGATGCGCAATATGCGGAAAATCCAGCAGGCACAAAAAGTTCGCGGAACCAATCCGCAAAAAACGTTGATTCAGAAATTAAAGTCAGTCCTGCCGGTTCTAATTCCATTGGTGATTAAGACCTTGGATCAATCGATGGCGCGGTCGATTTCTCTCCAACTGAGAGGTTTTGATAATCCCAACCGGACTGTCAGAACCTCCCAGCGCGTGTATCGCCTGTCGCGGACGCTGCACATTGGTCTGACTGGATTGGCAATTTTATTGATTGGGTGGAAGATATGGACGAAGATAAACGGATTGTAATTGAAAATTTGACCACCCGTTATCCGGGTACTGAGCAACCACAACTGCGTCAGATTAACGCGGAGGTTCATACCGGCCAGGTGGTTGGGATTATCGGGAATAGCCACTCCGGCAAATCGACTTTGTGCCGTGTGCTGGCAGGGGTCATTCCCAAAATGGTGTCTGCTGAGATTGAGGGCGACTGGCACATGTTTGGCCAGCGAGTGTCCGACAATTGGCCCGTTTATAATGCCATGAATGGAGTTGTACTGCAAAATCCAGCTGGCCAACTAAGCGGGTTGGCAGACACGGTTGCCGATGAAATCGCCTTTGACTTGATTAATCAGGGAATGGCTGAAGGACTGATTCAAAAACGGGTTGAAGAAGTTGCAACGCAAATGGGGCTGATTGAACAGCTGAATTTGCGTCCCGAGAGCCTTTCCGGTGGTCAGAGCCAGCGGTTGGCAATTGCCACGGCGATTGCGGCTAACACGGCTGTTTTGATTATGGATGATCCGACCAGTCAGATGGATCCCCTTGGCCGCCGACAATTTTTCCAATGGCTGGCCCAAGTCAAAGAGACGACTGTCTTCATTGTCACCAGTGAAATTGACGATTTGTGCGAAGTCGCCGACGTTGTGTGGGTGCTGCACGAGGGTCAAATGGTAGCCCAGGGCAGGCCGGGTGAGGTGTTTAATCATTTGGAAGCTGACTGGCAGATTCCAGCCCCGACAATCCAGCAACTTGCTCAAAAAATGGATTGGCACTTGGCTGATGGCCGGTATCCGGTGAATGACGCTGAACTGAAGGAGGTTTGTTATGTCCACAATTGAACTGAACCACCTGACGTTCACTTATCCGGAACGGTCCTTTAGCTTGGATGTTGAAGACAAACTCTTCGCCGATCCGATGGTGGCGATTGTCGGCCAAAATGGTGCCGGCAAATCAACGCTCTTCAAATTGTTGACGGGCTTGCTGACACCACAAACCGGTGTGATTAAGATCGATGGAGAAAATTTTAATGATCTTAAACCAGTCGAAAAGTTACTGAAGGTTGGGATTACTTTTCAGAATCCTGACGATCAGCTTTTCAACCCGACCGTTCAACGAGAGGTGGAGTGGAGTGTCGCGCAGGTCATGGATGACCACGACACGATTACGAGGCGGGCTTTAGCGGCTCTAAAAAGAGTTGGCTTGGATGATAAAACAGCTGAAAGTCCATATGACCTGTCATTGTCGGAACGCAAGCTGTTGAGCGTTGCCACAGTTTTAGCAGTGGATCCGGCGATTTATTTATTTGATGAGCCGATGATGTCGCTTGATTGGGAAAGCCGGCGCAAGTTGACCGCAATTTTCCATCAGTTGGCTGATTCGGGCCACCAAGTTGTGACCATCACCCATGACATGGATTGGGTCGCCACCGAGTTTGAGTCGGTGTATGTTATGGAACACGGGAAGTTTGGCTTCGCCGGCAGTCCACGGGAATTGTTCAGCGATCACGAACTTGTCCAGCGAGTGGGATTACTACCACCGCGGATTATGGACATAGCGGAGTCGCTGGGTGATTCACAGACATATTTATCAGTTAATGATTATTACCAGAAAAATCGAGATGTATAGAAAAAGTCACCTCTGCGGGTTTTCCAGGTTGAAGGATTTACTTCAGCTTCTGGCAAGATCTCACATGGGTGACTTTTGTGTTTAATAACGTTTCGTGATCATCGGGTGCTTCCTCAGATCACTCGGTTTGATTTTACTTTGTTTCATGGTCATAATCATATACCATTTCTTTTGGATCTTTTGTTTGACTAATACAAAATAGGTCTACATAGGTCTTCGCATTTTTAGCGCCCATTAGGATTATCAGTATAATTTTCTGAATTAGGAGACTGTCCCATCACTATTCGAACTTCGTCTCCCAACTTACGCTGTTCCCATTCATCCGCGAATCCTTTAAATCGCAATTCTGGAACTTTCTTTTTAACTGAATCATCTATTTTCGCCATAGTCTCCACCATTTTATTGGTTTTTCTTGATTTACCTTATCAACAGTCTCGTTGGTTGGTACCAATGGAGTAAGGCAACTAGGAAAGGCTACTAGTAACAATCAATAAAATACAAGAGGTGGGCATGTTGCTCCACCTCTTTTTGTGATATACTAGAGTAGTTTTTGAGCCTTGTAAAAAATGATTTTTTTAGTTCAAATTTAAAAAAGAAAAGGAGAGAACATGGACATCTTTTTGAGGAGCATATCGGGGATTCTCGTCATCCTGGGCATGATTTTAGTGGGCTTTGTCATTGGTGAAAAAGGCTGGTTCGATGACAAGTCACGTGGCCTACTCGCTAAATTGGTCACTCAAGTTGCTCTTCCCTGCTATATGCTCTACACCATCACGCAGCGCTTCACAGCAGCGGATCTACTTATAATGTTGCCAGCCTTGCGGTTTCCTGCCCTGTCTATGGTTATTTTGCTCGGTATTGCGACAGGAGTAGCCAGGATCTTTGCGGTGAGACAGGACCGTCGCGGCCTCTTTATTTCCATGTTTTTTAACTCCAATACCATCTTCGTGGGGCTCCCCATTAACCAAGCCCTCTTTGGAGATGCCAGCATTCCCTATGTTTTGATCTATTACATGTGCAATACAACCTTTTTCTGGACTTTGGGAACTTATCTCATCCAGCGAGATGGTGAAGGAGAAGCTCAGTTTGATCTTAAAACGAGTCTGAAAAAAGTCTTTTCTCCGCCCCTCATGGGCTTTATCTTGGGGCTAGTCATGGTGATGCTGCAGATCAAGTTGCCAGCCTTTCTAGCCAGTGATTTGCAGTATCTGGGCAATTTAACAACCCCTTTATCTATGATATTTATCGGTTTGTCAGTGTCTCATGTAGGCGTGAAGCAGTTGGTTCTGGGAAAAGACCAGCTACTCATTCTACTAGGTCGCTTCCTGGTTGCCCCTCTCTTGATGGCTTCCATCGTCTACTGGTTGCCTCTTCCAAGCCTGATGAAGCAAGTCTTTATCATCCAGTCTGCCATGCCTGTGATGACCAATGCGCCAGTTGTTGCCAGACTCTACGGAGCTGATAGTGATTATGCAGCCGTCATGGTGACAGAGACGACCCTTGCAACCATGGTGGTGATTCCTTTTCTCATGCTGTTGATGGCTTAACAAATAGAAAAAACAAAAGCTCAAGTTTTTCTGCAAACTTGAGCTTTTCTTATAACAAGGCTAACAAGATGGTAAGGACCAGAGCGATGCCCACCCGAATCAGGTGGTGGGCTGGATGGAAGTTTCCTTTGTGTTTCCCATTCCAATAGGCTCCGTAGCAAATCAAACTACAGCCGATCAGCCAAAGGACTAGAGTGACAATCGGCAAAATGAAGTAGAGGATGAGAGATACAGTCGCAAGGCTACTTCCGATGAGGAGAAATGTATTTCCTAAAGTGTGATTTCCCTTTTTAAATTCTGAAAGGGAGGCCAATAAGTGAAGAAGAACAAAAGCAAGGGCAAAGAAGGCTGTAAAAAAGCCGAGAAGAATGGGGAAGAACATAGGGTTTCCTTTCTAAGATATGATTGCCTGAGTACTATTTTTTATGACTGATTTTATGAAGAATCATAAATGATACTACAAGATTTAAAATAATAACCAATAAGGTAAAAAGAGAGTAACCATAAAGTTTAATTGGAAATTCATTTTTGAGATTGCAAAGAGCAAACAAACTTGTTAAAATGCCCGTTAACAACCCAGGCACATATTTTCGAATAACGACTGTCTGAATCAGATGTCCGAACACATGGTAGATATAAGCGATTATGATGCTTGCGTAAATGCTATAGTTATTAAACTGGTAACTAAGATATAGCGACGTCATTAGGATGAGAAATTGTTCCAAGACAATAAAGTTGAAAGCAAAAGGAGTGTAATAAGTTAGGATTCGATTGTTTGGATACTGGATTGATATTTTTTTGACAAAGGATGGCATCCAAACGATTTCTTCGAGTTCGTGAAGCATGAAGAGTGATGGAAATAGAAAGTAAAATTGCACGCTGGTCATTGAAAATACTCCCTTCTAGTTCGAGCCCACTTTTAGAATCTCCAAATAAAATTGGATGACTTCTTGTTCGGTGTAGGACTTGCCTTTTTTCAACCACCAGCTGAGGGTTTCGATGAAATGGCTGACGACCAGGTGTTTGAGATAGGAGTGGGGAATGTTAGGGTACGATTGGATGAGTTCGTCGGCTACCATTGGGTAGACATCGTGTTCTAGTTCTTTTCGCAGTTGCCGGATGAAATAATCGTTTTTAGAGAGCAAGAGACTGGTCACATGATCTTGATTTTTCTTGAAATGCTGAAAGATATGAGCTAGATAGTCTTGTGGTGAGAGGTGTTCAGCACGCTCAAAGAGATGGTGAAAGAGCTTTTGACAGAGTTCATCTAGCAATAATTCCTTACTCTCGTAATGGCTGTAAAAGGTCGAGCGCCCAACATCAGCAAGGTCTATGATTTCCTGAACCGTGATAGCCTCGTAGTCTTTTTGATTGAGTAGTTGTAAAAAAGCATTATAGATGGCTTTTCGAGTCTTAGTAATACGACGATCCTGAGCAGTCATATGGACACTTTGAACAAACTGTTCAGTAACGTACACCCTAAACGGTTTGCCCCTATCCTTTCTGTTGTGAATGTTAGATAATGATAATGAACATGATGTTCATGAATCTATTATAACAAAGGAAATAGGATTATGAAGACAAAACATGCGGTCTGGATCGCTTTTTTCTTGAATTTGAGTTATGCCATTGTTGAGTTTATTGCAGGAGGGATTTTTGGATCCAGCGCTGTCCTTGCGGATTCGGTCCATGACTTGGGGGATGCGATCGCTATTGGGATCTCCGCCTTTTTGGAGAGCATTTCTAACCGTGAAGAAGACAGCCACTATACCTTGGGCTACAAGCGCTTTAGCCTTTTAGGGGCCATGGTAACGGCAGTGATTCTCATGACAGGGTCCGTTCTGGTTATTTTAGAAAATATAACGAAAATATTTCACCCACAACCTGTCAACGATGAGGGCATTCTCTGGCTTGGAATCATAGCCGTCAGCATCAATGTGCTAGCGAGTCTCGTCATTCGCAAGGGGCAAACCAAGAACGAATCCATTCTCAGCCTGCATTTTCTGGAAGATACTCTGGGCTGGGTGGCTGTCATCCTAATGGCCATTGTCCTCCGATTTACCGACTGGTATATTCTGGATCCGCTCTTATCTCTTGCCATTTCCATCTTTATTCTGTCAAAAGCCATTCCACGTTTTTGGAGCACGCTCAAGATTTTCTTGGATGCCGTGCCAGAAGGAGTAGATATCCAGCAAGTCAAGAGTGATTTGGAGCGGTTGGACCATGTCGCTAGTATCAATCAGCTCAATCTTTGGACCATGGATGGTTTGGAAAAAAACGCCATTGTCCATGTTTGTCTGGAGCATGTCAAGCATATGGAGGTCTGTAAAGAGTCTATCCGCACCTTGCTCAAAGAGAGTGGATTTCAAAATGTTACCATCGAAGTGGATGAAGACTTGGCGACCCACCGCGCCCACAAGCGAAATATCGAAGAACTGGAAGTGGATCAAGGTCATGGGCATGATCATCACCATCATTAATGACGAGTTGGTACGAGCAGAAGCCTAAGAAAAAGTGTATACTGTAGGTAAGTAAGCAATAGAAAGTAGGTTGTTCCTATGAAGAAAACAGTCTATACAAAAGCTGGGCAAGTGGGTCTAGTAGAAGTAGAACGTCCACGCATCGAAGCGCCAGATGATGTCATTCTCCGCATCGTTCGCACCTGTGTCTGTGGATCCGATCTCTGGAGCTACCGCAATCCGGATATTGAAGCAGGTCATCAAAATAGTGGCCACGAAGCTATTGGGATCGTGGAAGAAATCGGTGAGGCCATTACAACGGTTAAGCCAGGAGACTTTGTCATTGCGCCTTTCACCCATGGTTGTGGGGAGTGTGATGCCTGTCGTGCTGGCTATGATGGGACTTGTGACCGCCATATTGGCACCAACTGGTCTGACGGGGTGCAAGCAGAGTACATCCGTTTCCACTTTGCTAATTGGGCCCTTGTCAAGATTCCAGGTCAACCATCAGATTATACAGAAGGCATGCTTAAATCCCTCTTGACGCTGGCTGATGTCATGCCGACGGGCTATCATGCGGCGCGTGTGGCAGATGTGCAAAAAGGTGATAAGGTTGTCGTTATTGGTGACGGTGCTGTTGGACAATGTGCGGTTATCGCAGCTAAGATGCGTGGTGCGTCTCAAATCGTCCTTATGAGCCGTCACCAAGACCGGCAACAGATGGCTTTGGAATTTGGTGCGACAGCAGTCGTAGCGGAGCGTGGTGAAGAAGGGATTGCCAAGGTTCGTGAAATCCTCGGAGGAGGAGCAGATGCCGCTCTTGAATGTGTGGGAACCGCAGCAGCTGTCGACCAAGCCCTTGGTGTTCTTCACAATGGAGGGCGCTTAGGTTTTGTCGGTGTGCCTCACTACAATAACCGTGCTCTTGGTTCAACCTTTGCTCAAAATATTTCAGTGGCAGGTGGGGCAGCCTCTGTCACCACCTATGACAAACAGTTCTTGCTTAAGGCTGTCCTTGATGGCGATATCAATCCAGGTCGCGTCTTCACCCATAGTTATAGCTTGGACGAGATTGATCAGGCCTATAAAGATATGGATGAACGTAAGACGATTAAGGCTATGATTGTGCTTGAGTAATGAAAAAGTCTAGTAGAAATGAAACTACTAGACTTTTCTTTTATTGTGAAATAAATTCTTATTTCAAATTCGACATCACTTGTTTCTTGGTGAAGGTACGCTCTTGTTTGTTGGCTAAGGCCTTAATGCGCGCATCAAGGAGAATAGCACGGCCTTCGGCACTTCGGGTATAGACGAGGTCATACTTGCCCAGACTCTTTCGGATTTGTTCCACAAAGGCTTGAGCATCCTCTTTCCGTTTGTCAAAGAGGCTTGGTACTGCGAAATATTCTGTCTGATCGGACACTTTTTCCTGTGCTTTCAGGATATAGCGCTGATTTTCAATTGGAGCGAAAAACTCGATCATGGTTTGCGAGAAGAGTTCCTTCTCCCGCATGGTTCCGCCTTTCATATAGATTAGCGTGTTGATGGCATCCTTTCTGTCTCGTACGACTTGGATACGGGTCTCTTGAGTCTGAATATGCCCAAAGAGGAGCAGAGCTTGGTGGATAGCCTGACCAAAGACTTCTAGCCGTTTATAAGGGCTCTTATAAAGATAGTAGCGGAGCCAGGCAAGGAGAGCGAGAACAGCTAGGAAGAATAGAAGAATAAGAGACCCTTTATTCCATCCTCCTCTATATGAATAGTAAATAAAGTTGGCGAAAGCATCGGTCAAAGTAGCAGCCGTCAGCCAGCGAGCCAGCTTTCTAGCATCAAAAAATAGGGCCAGAGGCAGGAAGTGTTTATTGACTTGAACCTCGTTTGCTATCTCCATATTCTCAAGTATCGGAAGAGCCTTTTGCCAGCCATCCCGGAGTTCTTGACGATGAGTGGAGCGCTCTAAGGTCTCTTCGTTGAGTTTCTGCAACTGTTTCTTGGTATAGCGGATATTGTCAAAGGCCAGACGCTCGATACCGGATTCGATAAAGGGTTCCTTGTAGTGGAGGCCTAAAAATTGCTTCATCCGTCTTTCTAAGAGCTCCAGATCAGGACTATATTCTTTCAGCTGATCAGTGAGGGCTTCGATCTCTTCTTTTTCAAGATCGGACTTTTCATACCATTTCTTTAGGGAAAGGTTGATAGAAACCAAGTGCCAGATGTTACTGGTTTTGTCTGGATCTTCAGGCCACACTCGGATGGCACGACCACGCATTTGGTTGCTGAGCATAAAACTGCCAACAAAGCTCGCTAGGATCAGGGAATTGACACAAGGAGCATCCCAGCCTTCTCCCAGAAGAGACTTGGTTCCAATCACGACTTGGATGAGTCCCTCTTGAAAGAGCTGGGTCACGGCTGTCACCAAATCATGTTGAGAACCAATCAAGCGAACCTTGAGAAAGTCATCAGAAGATAATTGGCCGACATTTTGGTAAGTCAGTCGATCCGCTCCTAGAAGCTCTTCTATTCTTGACTTAGCAACTGTTGGGATGATGACGATACTACCTGTTAAGACAGCGATGGCAGGAGGAGTTGTTAGCTCTATGCTTTCCCTGCGAATGGATTCGAAATAAGAGAGCACTCCCAACTGAGTGAATTGGGCATCCTTATCCCCAAGATGAACTTCAAACTCTTGGCGAATATAGTCTGTTAAAACCAGTTGGCGCAGTTGGCTTCCAAGAGCCTGGTATTCCGCCTTGAAAATTTCTCGAACTGCATTGAGTTTTCCAAGGGATTGATTGAGCAGGAGGTCTTGTTTTTTGTTGCGGACCAGTTTGACTTGTTTTCGATCGATTAAGCTGGCTGCTTTTAGTTCATGGAGGACTTGTTTCTCATATTCCTCTGGTAGATTGTACCAATGAGGTACCTGAAAGAGCAGGCCTTGCAATAGAATTTCAAGCCAGTCCAGGGTGAAAGCAGGTAGTTTCTTGGCTCCTAAAAGGTCCTGGAAACGTTTGGGAAAGTCAATTCCCTTGCTTCGAAGAAAGATCAGGGTAGCAGAGAGATACTTGGGCTCATTGAGCAATTCATCATCGCTAATCTGACCAGATAAGGCCTGGCAGGTTTGGAGGTATTGGCAAAAGAGGGGATCGGAAGTCAGTTGTTGCAAGAGAGCATTCTTTTGTTGGCTAAAAGCGTCCAACTGCTCTTGCTCTTCCTTGGTTGGAAAGGCAAAGTAGACATAGTCTTGGTGGGGACAAAGGGTATCTTCCTTGACCAATTCGGGAACCGTAATTTCCTCATCAATCTCACCACACATGCGGATATAGCGATCCCAAAGGGCAGGATCCCCTTCATAGGGCGGGGTGGCGGTAAGGGAGATCATCTTTAAGTCAGGGAAGGCTTGACGAAAAGCTTCCAAGCTCTTCCACCATTCATTGCGTAAGTGGTGGCACTCATCTAAACAAAGGGTCCCAAGTGAGATGGCCTTGAAAGTAGTAAAGATATCAAAGCCTTTGAAATCAAATGTTTCAATCTCTACCTGGTCATCGGTATCCTCAGATTGTGATTGACCGACGACTTGGTTCATGGCGCTGTGTAGGGCCTGATAGGTAGCCACTGTAATCAGCTTAGGATGTTTTAAGTCTTGTGAAATCAGTTGTTCTGCTTGGCTTTCATCACTCAAGAATGCCTGGATAATCCGGTCCACCCATTGTTGACGAATGGTGACCGTTGGAGCCAAGATCAGGGTTGGCTGGCCGAAGCGTCTGATAAATTCGATTCCCAGGGTTGTTTTTCCAGAGCCAGGAGCTGCTACCAAATGCAGGTGGCCATCCGCCATAAAAGCGTCACTCTTATCGAGAACGCGTTTTTGATAGTGTCTCCATTGGCCTGTAAAGGCTAGTTCTTGTAACATTGGTTTCCTCCCTTGTACTGTCCCCATTATATCATAGCGGAGGACAAGAATCTCTTGGTAGAAGTTGAAGATTTCCGCTTTCTAATGAAAATAGCAAAGGGGAAATTTTGAGTGATAAAAAGCCCAATCAACGGATTAGGCTTTTTCATGTTAGTCTTTCTTTGTTTTACGAGAGAGTCCAAAGGCAGCACCCATGCTAAGAAGACCAAGACCTAGAGTCGTCAAAGCAATTGAGTTTTTGCTTCCTGTATTTGGAAGACTTGCTTCTTTTTGAGGAAGAGCTGCAGGTGCGATATAGACTGCTGTTTTGGCAGGCTCGTTTTTAGCAGGTGTGAATACAGTCGGTTTCGCAGGGGTTACAACAGCCTGTTTTTGAGGGGTAGGGGTCGGTGTTTCAGGCGTTTGGATGCTAGGAGTTTGTGGTTTTACTTTCGCCACACGATGAGTTTTTGAGATCAACTCATACTTGTCTGTTTGGACTTTGAAGACACGACCTTTTTGGACAGTTTCAACGACTTTATTGGCAAATTGAACGTTCAACAAGTTAGCAAAGTTTTTGTCGATATCTAGGTAGAGACCATTTGTTCCATTGACCAATGGATCAAAGTCTTTTTTTTCACGTGTTTCACCAACCACTGTCAAAGAGATACCAGCATCTTGAAGGGCTTTCAGTGTCGCTTCTTTGGTTGGTGTATCCTTTGTAAGATCAATGTCCTCGTCTGTAATCAAGAAAGCAAAGCGATGGTTGTTTGCCCCAGCCCCCCAGTTGTAGTCCCCTGAAGTAGCAATATGATGCAATGGAACAGTAGCATTTTCATAGTAGCCTTTAGTTTTGATGGTTTTCAAAGCAGAAATGAAACTTTCTGGATCACTTGTGAACTTAGATCCATTGAAATCATGGTATTTAACTTCACTAGCTCTTTCGTATTCAACCAATCCTAAACGAGCTTGAATATTTTTTGCCGATAGATTGCGAACGAAGGTCTCGACATTCTTCATCGTATCCCTGATGTGAGAATCCATTGAAGTTGATTTGTCGATGACAAAGACGATGTCTGATGTTGCTTGAACTTCTTTTTTATTGACCACATCTGCTTCTTTTGTCACTTCGACTACAGTTGTTTTGTTGACGGTTTCTGTTGTGGTCTCAGTGTAGTCAGCTGTTTCTTTGGTTGATGTAGCTGTCTTGGTAGAAGAGACTGGTTTTGAAGTGCCAACAGGTGTGTTTGGATCGGCTAAGCTAGTGGTTTTGATAGTTGCTGTTGAAGTAGTGGTGGTGTCTGCACCGTCTGTTTTAGCAGATGGGCCAGTTTTTTTGACGTCCACAGCGATGATATCCCCAGTTTTTGCTTTATCAGCAGGAACAACTGGTGTATTGGCTTTGGCGTTGATTTCTTCTGTTGCAGCCGTGATAGGTGATTTTGCGGCTGTAGTAGCTGCAGGAGCAGCTTGACTTGTGCTAGGTGCAACGTCGTCAGCAGAAGCAATAGTCGTTCCTGTGAAGACAGTTCCTAAAACAACGGAAGCTAAAGTTAAAGTTTGTTTACGTGAAATAGTATATTTTTTCAAAATACGTCCCCTTTTTAATAAACTTTTTTCTATCATACAGGTTTTTGAAAAACTTGTCAACGGTATAATAATCAAGGGTTTGCGAGCTTTTTATATCTTTAATTGTTGATAAAGAGCTGAATGAGAAAAATATACACAAAACAATTTAAATATACAAAGTGTATGAAAGAAAATAGGATTCCCACAAATTTGCAGGAATCCTTATTTTATCGGCATTTCTACTCTATTTTTTAGTCGTAAAAAATACTAGCTAGTCACTTTATTTATGTTTTCTAAATCAGGACAAAGAATGGAGGTTGTGATTAGCTTAGTAATTTTTCAAAGAATTGGATGACCTCCGGTTTGAGATTACTTTCCTTCGGTTCAACTAGTGAAACGTAAAAACTAATCCGTTCATTTTCTGCCATCGGAATCGCGATCAGTTCTTCTTCACCATCTGTTAGTGCAAGATCTGCTAGTAAGCTAATTCCAACTTGTTTCCGAAGGAGTTGTTTTAGAAGCTGAATATCATCCGTCTGAAAGAAGGGCGTAGCCTCATGGTGATAGCGCTCATTCAACTGTTCAAAGGCTTTTAAATGAACAAAGTGCTCATCTGGAATGATAAAATCTTCATCGATGACGTCTGAAAATTGTAATACTTTTTTTGAGGCTAGTGGATGGTTGTGATGAAGGATATAGAAGAGATCTCGTTTGGCCATTTCTCTTACCTGGAAGCGATGATCTTTAATCGGTTCTAAACTCCCTAAGAAACTAGCATCTAGTTCTCCTTTGGAAAGCATTTCTAAAAGTTCAACAGATCCTTCTTGGACAGGATGGATACTTTGAAGAGCTGCAACATTACTGATAAAGGCGGGTTGTTTTCGGACAAGATAGTCAATGATGATTGGTGGGAAACCAACCGTATTGAATTGAGAGAGACTCCGGAGGATCTCTTTTTTGGCCCCTTGAATCTCAGGTAAGACCTTTTGAATATGTCGTAGCAAGATTTCTCCTTGGGGCGTTAATTTGAAAGTACGGTGAGAAGGATCGTGCGCGATTAATGGGCAGTGAAATTCCTTTTCTAGTCGTTTAATGGCATAGGAAACGGATGGTTGACTGATCCCGTGTTTTTGGGCAACCCCAGTAAAGGATTGCTGTTGACTAAGATCAAGAAAATAATAAAAGTCCTTAAGATTCATTGGGCTCCCTCTTCTAAATAGACAGACATGGATAAGCAAAAATTATCCGTGATAGCTAATTTGACTATATGATTTTTTGTTTGTTACAATCTGAGGTGAGTCAGAGGACAATTAAAGGCTATCTAAAAGATCTTCAAAAATCGTTAGGATCTTTTCCCTTTTTCCAACTGGAAGTTGTTTAATTTTCATGTTTACTCTCTTAAGTGAAAGGCTGTCAGTAGGATCTGAAGACGCTTCGAGTGAATCAAAATTGAAGAATTCTTCAGGCGTTAACTCAAGAGCAGAAATGACTTTTTCAAGACTGTGAATGGTCAGATTCACGTTTTGATTTTCCAATTGATTGATGTATTTTAATCCAAGATCTGCCCGTTCCGATAGCTCCTCTTGACTCATATTTTGTTGTTTTCGCAAATATTTGACCTTTTGCGCTATATACCGTTGTAAATAATGTTTTGTTTTCATGTAACCAGAATACAAGTTTTAAATGACAAAAATAACACCTTAAACAAAACAAAGTATCTTATAACAAACATATTTTGGATTTATTATCTATGGTTTTTATAGGTATTGATCATCATAAGAAGAAAAAAGAATACCTGAAAACAGTGGATCTTTTGATGAGAATAACCTTCTAAAAGGTGGAAAGGAACAGGCTTTTTTAAGAGATGACCATGACTATCTAGGAAGTGATGGATAAACCTATTATTTTGTTAGCTTTTGAAATCGCATCATTTTCGGTTGTATCGCCTGAACTTTCATTGACTGATTCATTTATATTGTATCATATATAGAAAAAAGTGTCATTTGGGGCAAAAAAGTGCTACAATAGAATAAACTAAATAAGGAGGTCACATGATGACTGCACATGATATTTTAAACAACCCTTTTCTCAATAAAGGAACTGCCTTTACCTTGGAGGAACGTAAGCAACTAGGTCTCATTGGCCTCCTGCCACCTTACGTTCAAACCATTGAAGAACAAGCAGCGCAAACTTATGCGCAAATGCAAACAAAGGTTAACGATTTGGAAAAACGTTTGTTCCTAATGGAAATTTTTAATACAAATCGTACTCTTTTTTACTACCTATTTGCTCAACATTTGGAAGAATTTAATCCCATTGTCTATGATCCAACTATTGCTGATACCATTGAGGGTTACAGCGACCTCTTTGTAGATCCACAATATGCGGCCTATCTTGACATCAATCACCCTGAAAATATCGAAGCGACTTTGAAAAATGCAGCGGGTGATCGTGAAATTCGTCTTATTGTTGTGACAGATGCAGAAGGTATTCTCGGTATTGGTGACTGGGGTACAAATGGTGTCGATATTTCTGTTGGGAAACTGATGGTCTATACTGGAGCTGCAGGAATTGATCCTTCAATGGTACTTCCTTTGGTCATTGACGCAGGTACCAATCGTGAAGAACTTCGTAACAATCCTAATTACTTGGGAAATCGCCACGAACGTGTGCGTGGTGATCGTTACTATGATTTTATCGATCAATTTGTCCAAACTGCAGAACGTCTTTTCCCTAAACTCTACCTTCACTGGGAAGATTTCGGTCGCTTAAATGCTGCCAACATCCTTGAAAAATATCGAAAACAAATCCCAACCTTTAACGATGATATCCAAGGAACTGGTATTGTAACCCTTGGTGGGATCTTTGGGGCATTGGATATTACAGGTGAAAAATTAACGGATCAAGTTTATCTCTGCTATGGTGGTGGGACTGCTGGTGCAGGGATTGCTTCTCGTGTCCTTCGTGAAATGGTTAGTGAAGGTCTGCCTGAAGAAGAAGCCTATAAACGCTTCTTTATGGTCGATAAACAAGGTCTCCTCTTTGATGACATGGATGACTTAACGCCACAACAAAAACCATTTGCTAAGAAACGTTCTGATTTTGCCAATGCAGACAAGTTGACAGACCTTCTTGAAGTGGTGAAGACGGTTAAACCAACGATTCTTGTGGGAACTTCAACTCAGCCAAATACTTTCACAAAAGAAATTGTAGAAGCTATGTGTGAAAACACAGAACGTCCTATCATTTTCCCATTGTCAAACCCAACCAAACTAGCTGAAGCAAGTGCCAAAGATTTGATCGAATGGTCAGACGGAAAAGCATTTGTTGCAACAGGAATTCCAGCTGGTACAGTTTCCTATAAAGGTGTGGACTACGTGATTGGTCAAGCGAATAACGCACTGATTTATCCAGGTCTTGGACTTGGTATGCTGGCTTCTGAAGCGAGTCTGTTGACGGATGAAATGATTGGAGCTGCCGCACATTCATTGAGTGGTATTGTCAATCCAGGCGAACCAGGAGCACCAGTCTTACCTCCATTCAAGTATGTAGCTGATGTGTCTATCAAAGTAGCAGAAGCAGTTGCTAAAAAAGCGCAAGAACAAGGTCTTGCGCGTGCTCAAGAAACAGATATGGCTAAAGCAGTTCGTAATTTAAAATGGTACCCAGAATATAAATAAGTAAATGGGAATGGGGTGTACGAGTGCGACTGGATGCCTCGTACACCTTTTCTTGTATATCCTGTTAGATAGAAAGGGAGACTATGGAAATCTTTTTAACTTCAATTCAGAGTATTGTGCCCATTATCGTCATCATCATTCTTGGTTATTTCTTGCAAGTCCGTGGTTGGTTTCAAGAGAGCTTCGGAAATGACTTATCTAAACTGATTATGAACGTGGCCATGCCTGTTGCAATTTTTACCTCTGTTCTTAAATATTTAACTTTAGATAAATTGATTAGCTTGTCTGGCGGTTTGCTCTATACGTTTATCGCCTTCATTCTTGGTTACCTAGCGGCCTTTATCGCAGTGAAAGTTTTTAAAGTGCGCCCAGGACGCCGAGGAACCATGATTAATACCTTTGTTAATGCCAATACCATATTTATTGGTTTGCCTTTAAATATCGCTTTGTTTGGAAATCAAGCCCTTCCTTACTTCTTGGTTTATTATATTACAAATACAGTATCTACTTGGACATTAGGTGTCTATCTGATGACTTCTGATAGTAAAGAAGGGGCTTCAAAACAGGCTCAAAAATTTAATTGGAAGAAGCTTTTCCCAGCTCCTTTATTAGGTTTTCTCGTAGCCCTCGTCTTTTTGGTGTTACGTATTCCTGTTCCAAGTTTTGCGGAAAGTACCTTGACTTATATTGGTAGTTTAACAACGCCCTTATCTCTTGTCTATATCGGTATCGTCCTAGCTAAGGCAGGACTTAAGACGATTCGCTTTGATAAAGATACCATTATCACACTGGTTGGTCGTTTTATTCTTGCACCGGTCATCATGCTCTTGGTTCTGAAGTTCTTCTCTCCAAATATGGTGGCACCAGAATTTAGAACCTTTATGATTCAATCAGCAACACCAGCCTTGGCAGTTCTTCCTATCCTTGCCAATCAAGGTAAAGGCGATGTTGAGTTTTCAACGAATGTGGTCACTCTCAGCACAGTCTTATTTGTGATTGTGGTTCCAATTCTGCAGACATTGTTGGGATAGCATTTATATGAAAATGATGTAGTTTTAGTGCTATACATTCGTCAAAAAGGACGTCGGGTATTATACTCGACGTCCTTTTTAAACGGATGACTAGATCAACACATAGGTTTCAACCGCTTGCCCAGCCCCGTTTTCATTATTGTCCTTTGTCACGACTGCTGCTTCGTCTTTCACCTCTTGAGGAGCGTTGCCCATAGCGACACCGATGCCTGCTTTTTTGAGCATAGGAAGGTCATTGAAGTTGTCCCCCATGGTGAGGACTTCTTCTAAGCTCAAGTGGTAGTGGTTGGCGAGTTCAACCAGAGCATCCTCTTTAGAGACGTGCTTAGCAGTAACTTCTAGGTAGTTGGCTTTGGAGAGATAAAAGGCGGTAGAAGGGAAGTCATCGGCAGAAATAGCACGATAGAGGGCTTGGATCTCTTCTGCATCTCCAATTAAGAGCAATTTGTGGAGGGGCTTTGTCATATCCAGCAAAGGATCCAATAGGGGAAGAATAAGAGGTTTTTCCCCTGTAATCCGGGCTTCCTCTCGGCTCCATTGGTCGAGATGATCGGTCATCCAGTCTTTTCCGCTATAGAGGTTGATCGAAACTTGAGGGAAGTGTTGGTTGGCCCAGTCGATAAACTGACGAGCTTCATTCTTGTCTAAGGGATGCTCAAACAGAACCTGCTCGCCTTTTTGAATCAAGGCCCCGTTGTAGCAGGCCATGGGGCAGTCTTCTATACCGAGTTCTTTGGCAATGGGTGCCATTCCTTTGGGGGAGCGAGCAGAGGCTAGCACGAAAGGGATCTCTTCACGCTTTAAATCTGGGATCAATGCTGCCAACTCTGGGTCAATCTGATGGTGGTCATTTAAGATGGTGCCATCGATATCGCTGATGATGAGACGAATGTGAGACATAAAGATTACCTCCTAATAGAGAATAGTGGTTTCGTTGCCGACTTGTTTAAGGATGTCAGGGCTTGGTTTTTGGTCGGTAATCCAATAATCAAATTGCTTGAGACGAGCAAGATAGTAGTTGGCATTTTGGGAGAACTTGCTGCTTTCTGCCACCAGCACCTTGGTACGAGCCCGTTCAAAGACGAGGGATTTGACTGTAACGTCTTCAGCATCTTCAAAGGTGACTTCGCCATTGGCTAAGCTACTTGCTCCAAAAAAAGCGAGATCAAAGCGAAGATTGTCCAGTATTTGTGCTTGATTCGCGTCATAGTAGAAGCGGTTTTTAGGGTAGAATTTCCCTCCTAAAAGATGAAAGTCAACCTGGGAATGGCTACTGAGCTGGATGGCATTGTCAAGGGAATGCGAATAGACTGTGACTTCCTTATTAAGCAAGCCAGCAAGCAGGGTCATCGAGGTGGAAACGTCGAGAAAGATCACTTGTCCATCTTGGATCAATTGCAGGGCCTTTTGAGCCATGGCAGTCTTTTCCTTGTTGGCCTTTTGACTGCGGTCTAGATAAGAAGGGCCAGGTTCTTTGTTTAAGGGAAGGAGACCACCGTGTGTCCTGCGAACCAGCTGGCGTTGGCTAAGGAGAGCGAAGTCACGACGGATGGTATCTTTTGAGACCTTGAAGTAGTCGACCATTTCTTTGGCCGATAGTTGTTTTCGCTCTTCTAAAAGTTCTAGGATTTTTTCGAGTCGCTGTTCCTGATACATGAGCTTGCTCCTTATTTCTGTTCTTGCCTATATTTTACATTATCTATTAAGCTAATGCAAGTGTTTTTAATTATTTTTAAGCGTTTGTGATCTTTTTTCTTGCAAACCCTTATTCTGACGTTTGTTTTAAAGGGGGAATTCTGCTATAATATGTCAAAATAACGTGGAGGTTTCCTTATGGCCAGTGAATATGAAAAAATGATTGCGGGTGATTTTTATAGACCTGCTGACCCTGAATTACGGGCTTTGGCCCAAGCCTCTCGGGAGAAACAAGAAGCCTTTAACCAAGAGGTGGATCCCCCAAAAGGGGTAGCTATCATCAAAGAGTGGTTTGGTTCAACCGGTGAAAACCTCTATCTTAATCGCCAGGTTCTTGTAGATTATGGGGTTAATATCCATCTGGGAGAAAATTTCTATGCCAATTACAATTTGACCATGTTGGATGTATGTCCCATTACGATTGGAAAGAATGCCATGATTGGTCCTAACTGCCAATTCTTGACCCCCTTGCACCCACTGGATCCAGACGAGCGCAATTCTGGTCTCGAGTACGGGGCGCCGATTACGATAGGAGATAACTTCTGGGCAGGAGGAGGGGTCACCATCCTTCCTGGTGTCACGCTGGGTGACAATGTGGTTGCTGGCGCAGGAGCAGTGGTCACAAAATCCTTTGGAGACAATGTGGTCCTTGGAGGAAATCCAGCCCGTGTCATTAAAGAAATACCCGTTAAAAAGGAGAAGGAATGATCCATAAACATGAAATACCCATTTTAGAGTTTGATGACAATCCACAGGCAGTCATTATGCCGACCCATGAGGGGTTAGACCTGCACCTACCTGAAAAATGTGTGTATGCTTTCTTGGAAGATGAGATTGATCGCTTTGCGGAAGCTGTTGGAGCCAAACAAGTAGCTAGCTTTGTCTCAGCTACCAAGACCTATCCGGTTTATGTCATGGAGCACCAAGGAGAGGAAATCTGCTTGGCTCAAGCGCCAGTTGGATCTGCAGCAGCAGCCCAATTCATGGATTGGTTGATCGGCTATGGGGTGAAGAAGATCATTTCGGCAGGAAGCTGTGGCGTCTTGGTGGACATGGAAGAAAATGCCTTTTTAATCCCGACCAAGGCTTTGCGAGATGAGGGAGCCAGTTACCATTATGTAGCACCTTCTCGTTATATAGAAGTAGATCGTCGAGCACTGACTGCCATTGAAAGGGTCCTAAAACAAGAGTCCATTCCCTACCAAGAAGTGATGACCTGGTCGACAGACGGCTTTTATCGAGAAACGCCTGACAAGGTGGCCTATCGCATTGAAGAAGGGTGTAGTGTGGTGGAGATGGAGTGCGCCTCACTGGCAGCAGTAGCCCAGCTTCGTGATGCGGTTTGGGGCTTGCTCCTATTTACCGCAGATTCTCTTGCAGACCTGGAAAATTATGACCAGCGTGACTGGGGATCTGAAGCATTCGATAAAGCCTTAGAATTGTGCCTAGAAATGGTTCTTCACTTGTAGGTCTATTCTCTTTTTATGGTACAATGAAGCTATGTTAGTCAAATTATTATTTAAACAATGGCAGTCCAAGATGAAAAGTCTGTCTCCAGCAAGGAGGATCTTTTTCAGCTTTTTCTTGGTTATCTTAATTGGCTCCCTCTTATTGAGTCTGCCTTTTGTCCAGCAAGCAAGCTCAAAAGCAGGCTATGTCGACCACCTTTTTACAGCGGTCTCCATGGTCTGTGTGACAGGGCTCTTTACCCAGTCAGTAGCCTCGACCTACAATGCCTGGGGGCAGTTGATCTGTATGCTCTTGATTCAGATTGGTGGCCTGGGGATCTTGACCTTTATCGGTCTCTTCTTTATGGAAAGTCGTCAAAAGCTCAGCTACAAGGACCGACAGACCATTCGGGACAGCTTTAGCTTTAGCAATAACCAGAGCTTGGCCCGTTTTGTCCGTTCTATTTTCATAACCACCTTTACCATCGAAGGACTGGGGGCCTTGCTCCTCATGATTCGCTTCATTCCTCGCTTCGGCTGGGGGCATGGAGTCTTTAACTCCATCTTTGTCGCGATTTCAGCTTTTTGTAATGCGGGCTTCGATAATTTTGGGGGCGATAGTATGATGAGTTTCCAGACCGATTGGCTGGTGAACCTGACCTTGTCTGCCCTTATTATTACTGGGGGCTTGGGCTTTATGGTTTGGTTTGACCTCGCTACCAAGACCTGTAACCAATCAGGACGGCGGACTCTTCGCTTCCATACTAAGGTGGTTCTCTGGTTAACAGCTGCGATCCTTCTCTTTGGGACAGTAACCAGTCTCTTGACCGAGTTTGATAATCCGGCAACCATTGGGGCCCTCCCCTTGGGAGAGAAAATTTTAGTCAGCTTTTTCCAAACCGTCAGCATGCGGACAGCTGGTTTTGCTTCCTTAGATTATACAGCAGTCCGACCAGTGACGCTCTTCGTCTATCTCTTGCAGATGTTTTTAGGTGGAGCACCAGGCGGGACAGCAGGGGGCATGAAGATCACCACCTTCCTGGTCCTCTTGCTCCTGGCTCGGAAGGAACTATTGGGGCTACCACATACCAATTTAGGAAAACGTACGATTTCACCAGACATTGTTCAACGTTCCTTTGGGACGGCGGTGATTTTCCAGTTGACCTTCTTAGTGGGTCTATTAGGAATCTGTTTAGTGACGCCGGATGGCCAACGCTTTATTTATTTGGTCTTTGAGGTGGTATCCGCTCTAGCGACAGTGGGAGTGACAGCTAATGTAACCTCGACCTTAAATGGAGCGGGACTAGCCATTATTATGGTCCTCATGTTTATCGGACGGATTGGTCCTTTGACCCTCATGGTTAGCTTGAACAATTACCAAGCTAAGAAAGCAGATACCTTGCAGTATGCCAAGGCAGACATCATTATCGGATAGGAGAAACTCATGGCGAATCGAACCATTGGAATTTTAGGATTAGGAATTTTTGGACAGAGTGTCCTCAAAACCCTACAGGACCAGGATGTGGATATTATTGCAATTGATGATCACGCAGATGTGATTAATCAGTATGAATCCATGATTACAACTGGAATTGTTGGAGACATTACGGAGTTGGACCTCTTGGATGCAGCAGATATTGGGAACTGTGACACAGTCGTGATCGCGACGGGTGAAAACCTGGAGTCCAGTGTGCTGGCTGTTATGCACTGTAAGTCACTTGGCGTCGAACATGTCATTGCCAAGGTCAAGAATGAAGTGACCAAGGAAGTCCTTGAAAAGATTGGGGCTGATCTGGTCATCCTGCCGGAGGTAGAAGCAGGCATGTCCCTCGCTAAAATGATTCTTTTCCAACACCGGATTGAAGTTTTCCAGTTGGATGATGAGGTGGTCGTGGTTGAGTTTACCGTTCCATCTGCCTGGGTTGGAAAGAGTATTCGAGAGTTGGCGGTCAGAGACCAGTATCAACTCAATATCATTGGCTATCGAGATGCAGAAGAGCAGCCCCTGCGGAGCCAGTTAGGACCAGATTTTGTATGGCCAGCGGAGGTACGCGTGATGGCAGTGACGGACAACCAATATCTGGATAGAATCCAAGATTTGTTAGACTAATTGTGTAATGGAAACGGCCGAAAAGTTGTTTCAGAATGTTGATAACCTATGTTTTAAATAAAATAGGTTAAGTGATTCTGCAGAAAAATGATTTTTAATTTTTAAAATGAATCAACAATATACTGAAACTTTCCGCTGTGAGAAAAGTGTTTGAAACATGATTGTTTCAAACACTCGGGAGTTTTGAGACTATAAATTAAAAAGCGAAGAGGCTCAAAACTAAGTCATGGAACTTCAAAGAAGTTCGCTGACGTCCGTCCTCACCTAAGGAAAGTTTTTAAGATGACGTTGTCTTCAATATAAAATAAAACGGCCAAAAGGTCGTTTTTTTCTCTAGGTTAACTCTTCTTTAAGCAATGATTGCTAAAGTAAGAGAAACAAAAATACTTCCATGGTGGGAATAGAAGGATGAAAGATGATATTTTTTAACAGAATACGACCCAAACAGCCCTTAAAAGAGCTCAAATGGTTTGATATTGGCATTGTGACGGCCATTCTCTTTGGGCAATTCATTGTCCGCTCGACCCAGCTGTTTTTAGCCAGTTTTCAGCCAGTCGCGCAGACTGCAGTAGCCACAAACAGTAGCAATACTGCAAGTGAAGGAGCTGCTTATTCCAGCAATATGACCTTGCAGTTGATCTTGCTGGCTCTAGCTCTTCTTTACTTGCTACTCCGTCGCTTTGATTTTAAACAATTGCCGATCCGCTTCAAGTGGTCCACCTTGATCTGGGTGCCTTTGCTCTTTGCAGCGATGGGACTTTTTGGGGATGTTATCTCAACAGTCTCGGGTGAATACAATTACCTAAGTCCGAGTCTTTGGCCTTATATCGATCCCATGCAGATCCTCCATAAGTTCATGGCTTTGAGTCCCATGGCGATTGCTTATGGTTTGCTCAATGGATTTTATGAAGAATTTTTCTTTTTGGGCTTAATGACTTCGGTGAGTGAGAAGAACAAGTGGAAGGCGCTGGCCTTTTCAACCCTGATCCGTTTTTCTTTCCACACCTATCAAGGGCTTCTCTGGGCCCTTGTGATTGGCGTCATTTATGGACTCTTTTATTACTTCATGTACAAGAAGGTCGTCAAGAATCTCTTGCCATTTTTCCTCATGCATGCCTTGGCAGATATGTTTGGCTCGAGTCTCATGTATCTCTTGATCAATTGGGGAAGTTGATCTTATAAAATTTTAGGAAAGGCTCTGTCAAGTGTTGACAGGCCTTTTTTTGAGTGCTATAGTAAAATCGTAAGCGTTTACCTAGTGAAGCGAAGCAGATGAAAAGAGGGCGAGTCAGATGCCCTATAAAAAGAGGAGGACAGACAAATGGCAGGACCAGTCATAGAGGGAGAAAACTATCGGATATCCGTATTAACGGAATCTTTGGTGCGCTTGGAATACTCTGAAGATGGTGTTTTTGAAGATGGTCAGACGCAAGTTGTACAACATCGAGATTTTGGACCTGTTGCCTGTGAGGTCGTAGAGACAGAAGCTGTTCTCGATCTTCATACAGAGCATCTCCACCTCCATTTTGAAAAGGGACCTTTTGCCCCGGATCGGCTTTTTATCGAACTCAAGGGTCAGTATGCAGTCTATGGGAGCCGGTGGCATTATGGAGATCAGCCGGAGACCTTAAAGGGGACCAGTCGGACGCTTGACGAGGTCGATGGGGCTATGGAGTTGCAAGATGGGATCTTGAGCAAGGCCGGTTATGCTCTTTTAGACGATTCCGCTTCCTATTTGTATGATGACGAAAGCGGTTTTAGAGCACGGCCCTATCCAGAAGTGGATCTGTATTTCTTCGGTTATGGGCGCGATTATCTAGGCGCCTTAAAAGATTTTTACCATCTGACAGGACAGCCCCCACTCTTGCCACGTTATGCTCTGGGAAACTGGTGGAGTCGCTATTGGCCTTATACCAGTCAGGAGTATACAGATTTGATGGATCGGTTCAAAGCAGAAGGGGTGCCTCTTGCAGTCAGTGTGATCGATATGGACTGGCACAAGACGGCGATTCCTGCTCGCTTTGGAAGTGGTTGGACTGGCTATAGTTGGAACCGGGATTTGATTCCTGATCCAGCTGCCTTCTTAAATGGCCTGCATGAGCGTGGTTTAAAGGTGACCTTAAATGTCCATCCGGCAGATGGAATTCGCGCCTTCGAAGATGCTTATCCCATGGTCGCAAAACGCTTGGGACTGGATGCGGAAAAAGAAGAAGCGGCTAGCTTTGATTTTTATAGTCCAGCTTTTCGCGAAGCTTATTTCGAAGATGTCCACCATCCTTTGGAAGATCAAGGAGTGGACTTTTGGTGGATTGATTGGCAGCAAGGTAGTCATGGCAAGATGGATCCCCTTTGGTTGTTAAATCACTATCATTATCTAGACAATTGCCGAAAAGGCCAAGCTGGACTCATCTTATCACGATATGGGGGTCCTGGTAGCCATCGGTATCCGATTGGTTTTTCAGGGGACACTATTGTGACTTGGGAATCCCTAGCCTTTCAACCCTATTTTACCAGCACAGCTTCCAATATCGGCTACACCTGGTGGAGTCATGATATCGGTGGCCATATGCGGGGCTACTATGATGAAGACTTGTCGCTTCGCTGGTTGCAGTTTGGGGTCTTTAGCCCGATCAATCGTCTCCATAGTTCTTGTAATGCCTTTAACAGCAAGGAACCGTGGTTTTACTCGTCTGAGACCTGTTGCTTGATGAAGCAGTATTTGCGCCTGCGCCATAGCTTACTGCCTTATCTCTACACCATGAATGTTGCGACGCACGAAGAAGGGCTACCCTTGGTTCAACCCCTCTATTACCACTACCCAAATGAAGAAGAGGCTTATGAAGCGAAGAATCAATATTTCTTTGGCAGTGAACTCATGGTGGCGCCAATTACCGAAGCGCTGGATCCGGTCTTTCATAGTGCTTCTGTGAGCGTTTGGTTCCCAGACGGCGTTTGGTATGATTTCTTCCATGATTGGAAGTATGAAGGAAGAGGCAAGCTCACGGTCTTTAGGACCAGCCAGGATATTCCAGTCTTTGCACGTGCGGGAGCTATCATCCCTATGGATGCACAAGCACAGACAGGAGTGGACCTTCCAGAAATGCTGGACTGGCATCTCTTCCCAGGTGACAATCGTTCTTTCGTACTCGTCGAAGGAGAAGGAGCTAGCAAGGTTGAAACCCGCGTAACAGTCGATTGGGATGAAAGAAAGATTAGGCTGGATTTAACAGGTGAGATTGCCTTGCTTCCTGAAAAGAGACGGCACCGTTTCTTGCTCCATACCTTTGAGACAGCCCCTATCATAGTGGACAATCAAAGTCAGGAAATTGCGATGGGTGAGCTGCAATCGCATCCGATTGCCAAAGAAGATCGGATGTTTGAGCTCTTAAAATCTGCCAACCTGGCCTACGATAGGAAAAACGAATTATTTGCGGCTTGTTCAAAAGCCAAGGATTGGAAACAGTTGATGAAGGTCATCACGCCTTTGGAGGAAGGCTTGCGCCAACGTCTCTTTGAAGTGATTTATTCCAGTGAAGAGAATGAATACTTGTAAACTCTTGCAATTTCACCCCTATTTTTGTATGATGAAAATGATTTCACAATCATAAAGGAGAAGAAAAAATGGAACAAAAATGGTGGCATAATGCCGTAATTTACCAAGTTTATCCAAAAAGTTTCAAGGATAGTAATGGCGATGGCATCGGGGATCTCAAGGGGATCACGAGCAAGCTAGACTATCTGGAAAAGCTAGGGATTACAGCCATCTGGCTCTCACCAGTCTACAAGAGTCCCATGGATGATAACGGCTATGACATCTCGGATTACGAGGATATTGCCTCCATCTTTGGTACCATGGAAGATATGGAAGAATTGATCGCAGAAGGTCATAAACGCAAGATCAAAATTATCATGGACTTGGTGGTCAACCATACCTCTGATGAGCATGCTTGGTTTATCGAGGCGCGTGAACATCCAGAAAGTCCAAAGCGGGATTTCTATATTTGGCGCGATGAGCCCAATGGTATTATTTCTGCTTTTAGTGGCTCTGCTTGGGAGTTTGATGAAGCTTCAGGTCAATACTACCTGCATAACTTTAGTAAGAAGCAACCAGATCTCAACTGGGAAAATGAGGAACTCCGTCATCAGATCTATGACATGATGAATTTCTGGATTGATAAGGGAATTGGTGGCTTCCGTATGGATGTGATCGATATGATCGGTAAGATCCCAGATCAGGAAATCATCAGCAATGGTCCCATGCTCCATCCTTACTTGAAGGAAATGAATCAAGCGACCTTTGGTGATAAGGATCTGCTCACGGTGGGAGAAACTTGGGGGGCGACTCCAGAGATTGCCAAGCAATACTCCAATCCGAAAAATCAAGAATTGTCCATGGTTTTCCAATTTGAACACATTGGCCTTCAATACCAACCGGGTCAACCAAAGTGGCACTACGCGAAGGAATTGGATGTACCTAAATTGAAGGAAATTTTCACTAAGTGGCAGACGGAATTAGGAGAAGAGGAAGGCTGGAATTCCCTCTTTTGGAACAACCATGATTTGCCACGGATTGTGTCAACTTGGGGGGATGATGGGGACTATCGTGTCAAATCTGCCAAGGCTTTAGCGATTCTGCTTCACTTGATGAAGGGAACTCCTTATATCTATCAAGGCGAAGAAATCGGGATGACCAACTATCCATTTAAGACCCTTGAGGACGTAGAAGATATCGAGTCGATCAATTATGCCCATGAAGCCTTAGAAAAAGGGGTTCCGCTCGAAGTGATCATGGATCAAATCCGCCATATTGGTCGGGACAATGCCCGGACACCAATGCAGTGGAATGATGAAGCAGAAGCTGGCTTTACGACAGGTCGTCCATGGCTTGCGATCAACCCAAACTACAAAGAGATCAATGTAGAGGCTGCCCTAGCAGATCCAGACTCTATTTTCTATACCTACCAAGCCCTCATTGCTTTGAGAAAAGAGTACCCTTGGCTTGTGACCGCTGATTATGAATTGGTGGACGCAGCAGACAAGGTTTTTGCCTACAAGCGGGTAGAAGGAGAGCAAGCCTATTTGGTGGTTGTCAATCTCTCCAGTCAAGAGCAAGAGTTACCGCTCGTCAATGGGGTTGAAGAGGTTCTCATTGCCAATACCAAGGTAGAACAAGTCCTCGAATCAGGCAAGTTGGCCCCTTGGGATGCCTTCTGTGTTAAATTAGCCTAATGAAGCAAATGAAAAAATAGAGGAAATTACTTCCTCGTAGAAGCAGGTCTTTCTCGATAGAGAAGGCCTGCTTTGCTTTTTAGGGGCTGTTCTTCTAGCGGAATCCGCTCAAAATCCGCTCAAAAATGGTTTTGGGGATGCTTGGGTTATAGGAAATATTTATAAGAAGTCCTAGTTTTTGATTTTGATTTCTGCTCTCAAGGCCCATTAAATCTGTGTTATAGTTTTTGGCTATATCAAAATTCGTGTAAAAGCAATTATACAAGACGGCTATCTTCTGATATGATAGTGTCAATTAGAATTTTTGGAGGACACAACATGTCAACTACAATTATCGGTTTCCCACGTTTGGGTGAATTCCGTGAATTAAAATTTACAACTGAAAAATACTTTAGAAAAGAAATCTCAGCAGACGAGCTCTTGGCAGCTGCTAAAGACTTGCGTGCTAAACACTGGAACATTGTTAAAGAACAAGGCATCTCAGAGATTCCTTCAAATGACTTCTCACACTACGACAATTTCCTTGATGCAGCCTTCCTTTTCAACGTCGTGCCTGCATCTGTTCAAAACTTGGATTTGACAGACCTTGAACAATACTTCGCTTTGGCGCGTGGTTACCAAGGTGAAAAAGGGGATGTGCGTGCCCTTCCAATGAAAAAATGGTTCAACACCAACTACCATTACATCGTTCCTAAATTTGAAAAAACAACAGAAGTGAAATTGGCTGGTCACAAGATTTTTGATGAGTACCAAGAAGCTAAAGAATTGGGGATCAACACTCGTCCAGTAGTCGTTGGACCATTCACTTTCCTTCAATTATCTGACTTTGAAGATGGTGTGAAAGCTGAAGACTTCGTCGACAGCTTGGTTGCTGCTTACCAAGAAGTCTTTGCCAAATTGGCTGAGCTTGGTGCGACTCGTATTCAACTCGATGAGCCAGCTCTTGTTAAAGACTTGACAGCCGAAGAAAAAGCTCTCTTCTTGAACCTCTACAACAAACTCTTGGCTGATAAGAAAGGTCTTGAAGTCTTGATCCAAACTTACTTTGGTGATGTTCGTGATGTTTACAATGACCTTGTAAACTTGCCAGTAGATGGTATCGGTCTTGACTTTGTTGAAGGCAAGAAAACACTTGAATTGGTGAAAGGTGGCTTCCCAGCTGATAAGACTCTTTATGCAGGTATTGTCAATGGGAAGAACATCTGGCGCAACAACTATGAAAAGAGCTTGGAAATCTTGGATCAAGTTCCAGCTGAAAAGGTTGTCTTGACGACTTCTTGCTCCCTTCTTCATGTGCCATTTACAACGGCTAACGAAGATTTTGAACCAGCTATTTTGAACCACTTCGCCTTTGCAGTTGAAAAATTGGGTGAATTGCGTGACTTGGATGCCATCCGTAACGGTCAAGGTGCAGAAGCTCTTGCTGCTAACAAAGAACTCTTTGCAACAGAACGCGTTGGAGCAAATGCTGAACTTCATGCTCGCATCGCAGCTTTGACAGAAGCAGACTACACTCGTTTGCCAGCTTTCGCAGAACGTGAAGAAATCCAAAAAGAAGCCTTCAAGCTTCCAGCACTTCCAACAACTACCATCGGTTCATTCCCTCAAACTAAGGAAGTTCGTGCTAAACGTTTGGCCTTCCGTAAGGGTGAATTGACACAAGAAGAATACGATGCCTTCCTTGCTGAAACGATCGACGAATGGATCAAATGGCAAGAAGAAGTTGGATTTGACGTACTTGTACACGGTGAATTTGAGCGGAACGACATGGTTGAGTACTTCGGTCAAAACTTGTCTGGTTACCTCTTCTCTAAAAACGGTTGGGTACAATCATACGGTATGCGCGGGGTGAAACCACCAATCATCTGGGGTGATGTGACTCGTCTTAACCCAATCACTGTGAAATGGTCTAGCTACGCACAAAGCCGTACAGACAAACCGGTTAAAGGGATGTTGACTGGACCTGTTACCATCCTTAACTGGTCATTCCCACGTGAAGATATCTCTATCAAGGATTCTACTCTTCAAATCGCTCTTGCCATCAAGGATGAAGTTCTTGACCTTGAAGCTGCAGGCGTGAAGATCATCCAAATCGACGAGGCTGCTCTTCGTGAAAAATTGCCACTCCGTCGTAGTGACTGGTATGAAGACTACCTTGACTGGGCGATTCCAGCCTTCCGTTTGGTACACTCAACTGTCGCACCAGACACACAAATCCACACTCACATGTGTTACTCAGAATTTACAGATATTATCCCAGCTATCGACAACTTGGATGCGGACGTTATCTCATTTGAGGCTAGCCGTTCAAACCTTGAAATCTTGGATGAGTTGAAAGCGAAAAACTTCCAAACAGAAGTTGGACCTGGGGTTTACGATATCCACTCACCACGTGTCCCACAAGACGGTGAAATTGATCACACTATTGAAGCAATCTTGGCAAAAGTACCAAGTGGCAAAGTTTGGATCAACCCTGACTGTGGTTTGAAGACTCGTGGAATTAAAGAAACAAAAGAAAGCTTGATCAAACTGGTTAATGCTGCTAAAGAAGCGCGTGAACACTTGTAAGAACTGTTTCGAGGACCTTCTATCATCGTGTAGAGGGTTTTCGAATCGTTCCCTTATCCTAGAAATAGTGGCTCAGAGTTCTTGATCAAAGAAACAAAAGAAAAGGATAGAATATGTCACAACACACACCGTCTCTGTCATTTGAAGTTTTTCCTCCAAATCCTGAAGTAGGCAATGCCAAGCTCTTACGTGCCTTGGCAAATATGCAGGAGCTAGCCCCTCACTTCATTAGTGTGACCGCTAGCAATAATAAATACAATATCAAAGAGACGACGGTTGCTTTAGCCAATTACATTCAAAATGAATTGTCTATTCCGACAATTGCTCACTTGCCAGCAGTCTATTTGAGCAAGGAAAAAGTGGCGGATACTCTTAATGAGTTAGATGAAGTCGGGGTTCATCGGATCTTGGCTCTGCGTGGGGATATTATCCCTGGTGTGGAACCTCTAAAAGACTTTCGTTATGCAACGGATCTGATTGAATTTATCAAAACAGAAGCGCCCCATTTTGAGGTAATTGGTGCCTGCTATCCTGAGGGACATCCGGATTCGCCCAACCAAATTTCAGATATTCAAAATCTTAAAAAGAAGGTAGATGCAGGATGCTCTAGTTTGGTCACTCAACTTTTCTTTGACAATGAGCGTTTCTATGATTTTCAAGATAAGTGTACCTTGGCTGGGATCGATGTTCCCATTCATGCAGGAGTGATGCCGATTCTCAATCGTAATCAGGCCCTTCGTCTCCTTAAGACTTGTGAAAATGTTCATATTCCACGGAAGTTTAAAGCGATTTTAGACAAGTATGAGCATGATCCAAAGTCTCTTCGCGCAGCTGGCTTGGCTTATGCAGTCGATCAAATCGTTGATTTGGTTACTCAAGATGTGGCTGGAGTCCACCTTTACACCATGAACAATGAAGATGTCGCTTACCACGTCTACCAAGCAACAAAGGCGTTATTTGATCATCAACCGAATTTTGAAGTGAATTAATCAACACTTTTAGTAGGAAGTGTAGAGATTGAGAAAGAAAATTTCTCAGTCTCTTTTTATTTGGTTAAATCACTTGCTAAAAGCCAACTTTTTTTTTATAGTATTAATATGAAGTTTTTGGAGGCGCTTGCAATGAAGAAAGATCTCACGTTAAAGTTATTTGGACCCCCTAAGGTTGTTTTCAATCAGAAAGATATTCGGTTTTCTTTTTCGAAGATGGAGGCCTTGCTTTATTATTTAGCGGTCATGGGCCAAGTCAACCGTGATGAAATCGCCGGTATCCTTTGGGGAGATAAGGAAAACCAAGTAGCTCGCAAAAACTTACGGAATACGGTTTACCAAGCCAATAAAATCTTTGAAGGAGATATCATTGTCTCACCAAGCAGAAGTAGTTTGGCTCTTAATCCTGAGTTGAGTCTTTCTTTGGATGTTCAGCTCTTTGAAAGAGATCCACTAAGTGCCTTGGATCTTTATCGGGGAGACTTTCTAGAGGGCTTCTATGTCAAGGATGATGAAGACTTTGACCAGTGGGCTTCTCGCAAACGAGATGCTTATAGGAAGCTCTATGTCGAAAGTTGCTATCAAAAAATTGAGCAGGTCGGTTTTGCAGATCCTAGTATAGAACTCTTGCTCCATCATTTGGTAGAGCTGGATGAATTTGAAGAGAAAAACTACCAGCTCTTGATGGAGTATTATAGCTTCCATCATCAGCTAGGAAAATTTTTTGAAACCTATTATAAGCTAGTCGATTTATTGGATCGCGAGCTCAGTGTGCGTCCCAGTCGAGCAATTGAGGAACTTTATCACTCGGTTTTGGAAGCCAAACGAACTCATAAACTGAGTCATCGCTTAAATATCCATGAACTTCCCTTTTTTGGTCGGAAACAAGAACTCTCACAACTCGAGGAATACCTCTCTTTAGTCGAGACGGGTGAAGCGGTTGGTCCTTTTCTCGTGATGGGGCAATCTGGAACAGGCAAGAAACGTCTCTTACGGCAGTTGGTCTTGATGTCCAATCGCAGTTTTAATTTTATTAAGGTAGAAGGAAGAGCTACTAGTCAACGCTACGAAGAAAGCAGCTGGAATGATCTCAGACAAGCGCTAGAGAAACTGGGGGATGAGATGGGGATTTCCCTTCTGGAAGAGGAGGATGATCTCATTTCGGTATGGAATCAGCTTCAGGTCCTGAGCAAAGAAAAACCGCTCCTGATTCTGCTTGAAAATGCCCAGTGGATCGATGCAGTGTCTCTAGAAAAAGTGAAACAACTAGAGGAGAGAAGAAACCAGGAGAAATGGCAACTGATTTTTACAGCGGAAGAGCCTCTGCCAGCTTCCTTCGTCAACTTCTTGGGGAGCTTGAAGGTAGAGAAACGCTTGTCTCAACTAGAGTTGACCAATTTTGATCCAAGTGAAAGTCGTGCTCTCTTGAAAGGGGAACTGGGAGCAATAGAGCCGGCAGTGATGGAGCAGATGGTCGAATGGAGTGAAGGCAGTCCGTTCTTGCTGTCCAGCTATATCGAAGAGTGGAAAGAAAATGAAAATTTAGAACCCTTGCCTGATATCATTCAAGCCTATCTTTCTCAGGAGCTTGGGGATATGAGCAGTGAGGAAGAGGCCCTTCTTCACTACTTATCTTGTTTTCATAAGCCAATCTCCCTGTCTATCTTGGCAGAATTGACGGCTACAGAGCTTCCTGTTTTGACAGAATTAATCGAGCCTTTATCTGAAAGAGCGATCGTCTCAATCGTAGAAGAAGGCGAGGCTCTCTTGGTTCAATTTTGCAAGCAATTGGTGGCCATGTATTGTTACCATCTTCTTTCGCCAGCTAGACGGCGGCTCTTCCACCAACAAATTGCGCAAAAATTGGAAGAAAGCTTAGAAGATTCGACGGACCTTCTTCTTTATAAGGAAATTGCCTACCAATACAAGCAATCCCAAAATCTCTTGCGCTCCTTATCGTTTGAGTTGACCTACTTAGAAGAAATTCTTCAGCTGGAGCATGAACTGTTTCCGATTTATTCCAAGGTAGATGAGGGCATCCTATCAGATGGTACAAATAGCCGTTTGGACATTTTTGGGGAGCTATCTCGTCTACGCCTAGAATTAGATAACCTCTTTTCAAGGCACCAAAGAGATAGAGAATACAAGTATTTGCAACTACGTTACTTGTACCTAGAAGGTCGCTATTTTATTCGAAGTGGGGAGTATCAAAAGGGGATTCATGATATCCAAAAAGTCATCTCCTATGCGCGGGAACTCAAGCAATCCGACTTCCTCTTAGAGGGTTACCGGCAAATCATTTATTATTGCATTCAAACGGAAAATATCTCTGAGATGGCCTATTATACAGATTTAGCTTTGGAAGATGCCATCCAAGCTAATAATCATGAGGTCATCGCGATCCAGTTGCGTTTGAAGGGCTTGTATCACCTGATGGTTGGGGATGAGGAGCAGGCAACCCGGCATCTGTATCGCTCCATTGATTGCTTTAGTTTGACCAATAGCATGCAGGCCAAGTATGCCATTCAAATTGCGGCTTCTTTGGCCTACCTCGCTGAAATCGAGCAAATTAGGGGCCATTTCCAAGTAGCTGTCACCCACTTAGAAGAGGTTCTGCGTTTGGTGGGAGATCAAGCTGTTGATTCCGTCCGTGTCGTCTTTGATATTGATCTTGGGATCGCCTATTATTGGAAGGGAGATTTGATCCAAGCTCGCCTCTGTTTTGACAGAGCTCAGAAGATTTTGTCCAGTGTTCGCTTCCCTTGGAAGGAAGAATTGCTCGAATTTTACCAATCCTTGATTGCTTGTCAGCAAGGGGATCAGGAGAAGGTTGCGGCTTATCTGGCTCGAAAAGAAAGGACGATGAAACCATCTGCTAATTCACGGGATAAGGGGATGGTTCATTATCTATTAGCTTTCTTATCTGATCAAAAGGAGAAAGGAGAAGAGCTCGCTCCTGCCCTGAGCACCTTCTTGAAAGAAGATAAGAATTACTACAAGAAGGTGGCAGAGCAACACTTGAATCCCTACAGAGATCGTCATTTTCTTAAAAAATTAAAAGACCTGTAGTGGCTCTTGCCTAAATCATAAGAGAGGGCTAAGTGGCCTGTTCTCCTTTCAGGCAAAGATCATTGTGCCTGAAAACGAAGAAAAAGCATAGAAATACCCTAGTAATGGGTGTTTCTATGCTTTTTATGTGTGTAGAAATCTTCTTAGTTCAGTTTTTGTTGCGCCAATATTTGGGTCAAGTAAAAGATAAAGGTCGCAGCAAGGTTTGAAGTATGGTTGTCAATATCATGAGGAGGAGAAACTTCCACGACATCAAATCCGATTAGCTTACCACTAGCAGCAATGTGTTGGAGAAGCAGGAGGGCTAGTTTAGGATCGACACCAAGCGATTGGATGGCGCTAACACCAGGAGCAGAGCCGACCGCAAAGCAATCCATATCAATAGACAGATAGATCGCGGTTTGGTTTTCTAAAAATTGATCGATTCGATCCAGAATGGCTTGGTGGCTCATCTGGAAGAGATCTTGGCCAGTTAAAAAATCAATGCTTGGTGTTTTAGCAACGTAATTAAAGAGGAAGAGGTTATTATTGTGCTCTTGGATCCCCAGGATGAGGTAAGGGAAGTCCTGACCTTTTTCTTTCGCATGATCAGCCATTTGACGAAAACCTGTTCCAGAGTTGGGACCGGTTTGGTCGTAAGGTCGCAAATCAAAGTGGGCATCCAGATTGATCACAGCCAGTTGTTCATCTTTTTCTAAACTGGATTGAATCCCTAGATAGTGGCCGTAAGCAGTTCCGTGACCGCCTCCTAGGACAATGGGTTGGATCCCTAGTTGGTACATGCGCTGGATCGCTTGTGAGAGACTTTCTTGGAGTTCTTCTAGTGAATGGTTAGGCCCGTCAATATTTCCCACATCATACACTGTCACATTGGTTCCCCAGTGCCATGGAAGTTTAGCGATTTGAGAACGGATGGCTGTAGGACCCTCGACTGCTCCTACACGCCCATTATTGATATAGACTCCTTTGTCGCTCTTAAAGCCGATGATCCCAAAGGTCATACCCTCAAATGGAGTGAGGGTCTCGTCGTTTAGGTCTAAAAATTTGGTGACCATTCCCCATTTGGCCGTGTAGGGATTGTCCTCGATGCTACCTTGGTAGTAGCTGTAGGTCATTGGATAGTAGTTTGTGAGCAAGCTTGTCGCCTCCCTTATTTTTCTGAAAGCAGGCAGAGGCTGAGAAGATCGCCAGCCTCTGTTTTGCTTTATTCTTACTGTATCAGTATTGAATGCTTAAGTCAACTGCTTTTTCGATGGTTGCTAAGAATTCTTCGCTTTCGACAACAGCAGATGCTTTATTAAGTTCTTCAAAGATTTCGATATCTTTGTCAAATTCAATGAAGTTCAGTTTTTGACGAATCAGCTCATAAGCTGGTTTTGTCCCTTTACCAAGTTCATGATTTTCTGGCTTGAGATCCAAGGCTTGGCAAGCTGCCATGATTTCAGTAGCAACGATGCGACGTGAGTTTTTAAGAATTTCTGCTGCTTTACGAGCGGCAGTCGTTCCCATGCTGACGAAATCTTCTTGGTTTTCACAAGATGGAATAGAATCGACACTAGCAGGGTGAGCCAAAATTTTATTTTCCGATGCAAGGGATGCACAAGCATACTGGGTAATCATGAAGCCTGAGTTGAGTCCAGGGTGTTTGACTAAGAAGGATGGTAATTTACTGAGTTGGCTGTTGACCAAGCGTTCCACCCGACGTTCAGATACGTTCCCAATTTCAGAAAGGGCAATGCCTAAGAAGTCAAATGGTTGCGCCATTGGTTCACCGTGGAAGTTACCTCCTGAGATGACGTGTCCTTCTTTGGTAATGATTGGGTTATCTGTGACAGAGTTGATTTCGATTTCAACTTTTTCTTTTACGTAAGCAATAGAATCCTTGCTGGCTCCATGTATTTGAGGGATACAGCGAAGTGTATAAGGATCTTGTACCCGTTGTTGAGTCGCAACAGTGGTATTCTTACTTCCTTCAAGAAGGTTACGGATGTTGCGAGCAGTTGCCAATTGTCCACTTTGTGGGCGGATGGAATGAAGGTCTTCTTCGAATGGACTGGTAATTCCATTGTGAACTTCCATTGAGAGAGCACCAGCGATATCAGAGAGTTTGAGCAATTGGATACCATCATAAGTCGCAAGAGCACCGATACCGGTTAGGACAGTCGTACCATTGATCAAGGCAAGCCCTTCTTTGGCAGCTAATTGGATCTTTTCAATTCCAGCACGATCTAAGGCTTCTTGACCACTGAGAAGTTCTCCTTTGTAGTAGGCACGTCCAAGGCCCAACATTGGTAAAACCATATGAGAAAGAGGAGCAAGGTCTCCAGAAGCTCCGAGAGAGCCTTTTTCAGGGATATAAGGAGTGACTCCTTTGTTGAGCAATTCTAACAGTTTTTCAACGGTTGACAGACGAATGCCAGAATAACCTTTCAAGAGTGAGTTGATACGGATCAGCATGATGGCACGAACGGCATCTTCAGGAAGTGGATCACCGAAGCCAGATGAGTGAGTTCGGATCAGGTTTTCTTGCAGTTGAACAGTATCTTCTGGAGAGATGCTGACATTACAGAGGGAACCAAAGCCAGTGGTTACACCATAGACGACTCGTTTTTCACGGACAATGTCATCAACGATTTTACGGGATGCGATAACGGCTTCTTTGGCTTGTTCATCAAGCTCACATTGGGCACCGTGCCGAGCGACAGCGATGACTTCTTCGAGTGTTAAGCTATTACCATCTAAATGAATCAATTGAGTCATATAAAACCTCCGATTATGAATAGTTGTTCTGTGGAAGTAGTGTTGTTTACTTCGGTTTGAATACCAAACATGGGCCCATTGTCTATTGATCTAAAAAAATTGAAAGGAGTCATAGAGAAAAGGGCTCAGGTTTGACATTCGTGGAGTCCTAGATGGGTTAGGGAGCAAAACCGAGCTTCACTCCCGTCTCTGTTCCCATCTAGTGTGTAAAGAAAATTAGTGAGGAAGGGTTTTCGATTTATGTAGTTTATCGCCGTGGAAAACAAAGTAGAGTCCACTTGCGATCACGAGACCGATGGCACCCCAAACAAAGTTCATTAGGTTGTCCCCTGCAATCATCAAGATACTGATCACAACAGCTAGAACTGGGATAACAGGACCAAATGGTACTCGGAAGGTAACCTTTTTGTCTGGGTACATTTTTCTGAGTTTGATGGCTGCCAAAGCAGTTGGAATGTATTGGAAGAAACGGAAGACAACACTGAAGGTTGCTAATGTTTCGAAAGAGCCAGATAACAAGAGTAAGAAGGCGAAGATACCAGAAATGATAATGGCAATGACAGGGGCATTCTTAGAGTTTGTTTTTCCAAGCCCTTCTGGCAAGAGTTTTTCAGTTGCTAATGCGGCACCAAAACGAGGGACCATGATGGATTCACCGATGTTTAGACCGGCGATTGAAATGAGGGCTCCGTAAGAAACGAGTGGAGCTCCGATAGGGCCAATCATTTCGACAAATGCGTCTTGTACTGGTGCACCAGTTTGCATAATGCGACCACCAAGCATGGCGATTGTTCCTGCGATGATCAACATGTAGAGAACAGATACAATACTGATAGAACCTAGAATAGCGCGGGGAACGTTCTTTTCAGGGTTGCGCATTTCCCCTGCAACGATAGACATGGTTTCAAATCCGATGAAACCGTAGAAGATGTAGACGGCTGTACTAGAAATAGAACTGAAGAGGTTTGTTCCACTTTCCAATTGAAGGAAAGGTGTGAAGTTGCCCTTGCTCACGCCACCGGGAATGAAGAAGATGGCAAAGAGTGAGAAGAGGACAATTGGAATTAATTTTGCAACAGTAGCTGTCAGAGTAAACATCTTAGAGGTTTTCAGACCGGCAATGTTCATCAGACTCAAGAGAATCAGCATACCGATACTGATCGGAAGGTTGTAGCCTTCAAATGCTGGGAAGGTGATGATGAAGATCTTAGCAAATCCGGCTAACATGGCAGCCCAAGCGATAACAGTAACGGCCCAACCGAGAATCCCAACGTTAAAGCCAACGAAGTCTCCGAAAGCGGCTTTTGAGTATTGCATGGCTCCACCGTTTTTGTCGAAGTAGCCAGCTGTTTCAGCCAGACAGGCTGATAGTAGCATGACGAGAATGGCAACCCCGAACATGACAGCTAGAGAAGCTGGTCCGAGGCCAGAATAAATTTTTTGAGGAAGGAGGAAGATACCAGATCCGATTACGGCGTTGATACCGTAAAGAGTGGCACCGCTAAAGCTGAATTTCGCTTTTTCTTGTTCCTCAATCGACTGTTTATGTGCTCCGTTCATAATGTTTCTCCTTTGTGAACATTATTGTAGTCCAGTCCAGATAGCAATCGGTTGCTCCCCAGACTGATGGGGTAAAAACGTGATTGTCATCTCTTGAAGAGGAGATGCTTGTTCGATCACCAGGAGCTCGTGAGTTTGGAGAGTTTGAGAATGATTGTTTCCCCATTCGAGTGTTAGTGGACAGAGAGCGTAGATCAATTGATAGCGACTCTGACTTTTGACACTCTCTTTTGGGGATATAGCACTCATATGCCCCTGATAAGAAGGTTTGTAAATCAAATTAAAGTCTTGACAAGTCCCTTGGCTAGATACAGGATCTCCCCCATCAAAGAAGTAGCTTTGAAAGGGGTTCAAAACCACTTCTTTATGGTGATGGGTGAGCCTAATGGAGGCATTCAAGGGCATCAAGATTCGGTGGTAGCCCGTGAGATCGGTAAAGTTACTTTTTTCAACCTCTACCGTTGCAGTAGAGAGGCGGAAGTCAAAGGTCCGATCTGGATAGCTTCCTCCCTCTGGGGAGAGAAAGAGTTGGGTGGTTTGGCCACCGGACCAGGTAGAAATTTGATAATCTGCGGGGGTAAGATGAAGGAGAGTCACCATAGGACGCCTTCTTTCTTAAAAGAGACCAGTGATATTGCCGTGGGCATCGATATCAATCTTTTCACTGGCAGGAACTTTAGGTAGGCCAGGCATGGTCATAATGGTACCAGTGAGAGCTACGATGAAGCCAGCTCCGGCAGCCACCTTAAGGTTACTGATTTTAACTGTGAAATCTTTTGGTGCTCCCATCTTCTTCGCATCGTCTGAGAAGGAATATTGGGTTTTGGCCATACAGATTGGGTAGTTTGAGAAGCCAAGAACTTCCAATTCTTTGAGTTCGCGTTTGGCCGCTGGTGTTAAGCTGATGCCTTTACCACCATAGACTTTTGTGACGATCTTAGTCAATTTTGTTTCAATGCTGTCTTCTTCGTCATAGACATAAGAGAAGTGGTTTTCTTCTTGAGCCAGTTGAATGACTTTTTCAGCCAAGTCACGACCACCAGCTCCACCATGTGCCCAGACATCTGAAATGACCACATCTACATGGCGTTTCTTACAAGATTCATAGACAGCTTCTAGCTCTGCTTCTGTATCCAGTGGGAATTTGTTAATGGCAACGACCACTGGTAGACCATAGACTTCTTGAATGTTGGCCAAGTGTTTGTCTAGGTTTGGTAGTCCATCGATAACGGCTTGGACATTTTCGGTAGCCAAGTCTGCTTTGGCAACTCCACCATGCATCTTGAGAGCACGGATGGTTGCGACGAGGACAACGGCAGCAGGTTTGAGCCCGGCCATGCGGCACTTAATATCGATGAATTTTTCAGCACCGAGGTCTGCTCCAAAACCAGCTTCTGTCACGACATAGTCTGCATATTTGAGGGCTAGTTTAGTAGCCAGCACACTGTTACAGCCATGGGCGATATTGGCAAATGGTCCACCGTGGATGATGGCAGGAGTATGTTCCAAGGTTTGCACCAAATTTGGATGGATGGCATCTTTGAGGACAGCTGCCATGGCACCTCCAGCCTTGAGATCTTTGGCTGTGACCGGTTGTCCTTGGTAGTTGTACCCAATAATGATGCGATCAAGACGTTCTTTGAGATCAAGGATATTTTCAGAGAGACAGAGAATGGCCATGATTTCAGAAGCCACGGTGATGTCAAAGCCATCTTCACGAGGAACTCCGTTTGTTTTTCCTTGAAGGCCATCGACAATATGACGGAGTTGACGGTCGTTCATATCGACCACCCGTTTCCAGGTGATGCGACGAGAATCGATGCCCAACTCATTGCCGTGATGGATATGGTTGTCAATCAAGGCTGCAAGGAGGTTGTTGGCAATCCCAATGGCATGGAAGTCTCCGGTAAAGTGAAGGTTGATATCTTCCATTGGAACCACTTGGGCGTACCCGCCACCGGCAGCTCCACCCTTGATCCCAAAGACAGGGCCAAGAGACGGTTCGCGGAGAGCAATGACGGCTTTTTCACCAATAGCTGAAAGAGCATCGACCAAGCCAACAGAGGTGGTTGTCTTTCCTTCTCCAGCAGGTGTCGGAGAGATGGCTGTCACGAGGATCAGCTTTCCATCTTCTTTATCCTTGAGTTGTTCCAGTTGGTTGCTATCGATTTTTGCCTTGTATTTTCCGTAGAGCGAAATGTCGTCTTCAGTCAATCCAAGTTCAGCAGCGATTTCCGTGATGGGCTTCATTTGGACAGAATTGGCAATTTCAATATCCGATAAAACCATAGAATCCCTTCTTTCTTTATTTTTATTTGCTAGGTTTAAGATAGACTTTCTAAAATGGTTTGGTAAATGTTATCTGCAAGATCAGAACCGGTTTGGAGGAGTTCGAGTCCCTTGCTATGGTATTCTTGGACGAAGTCTTGGTCCTTGATTCCTGAAATGTTGATCAGGACATTGAGCCAAGCCCCCTGAAGTCCAGCCTTGAGATTGAGAGCAGCCACTCCTAAGTCACTCGCCGCATTGGTGTTGGACTTACCAACAGCTTCTTTGGTGGTTTCAAGAGCTTCAACGATGAGCTCTATCATAGAGAAAGGAGATACTGTCGCATGTTTCAAAGCTTTTTGCATGGCTTCACGACGAGCGGCTTTCTCTTCTTCCGTTTCTTTTGGAAGATCAAAGAC